>Ga0066656_10001573_pt1 | contig 10075 bp, 10 predicted proteins | sample GraSoiAngelo_105_FD_71411 | JGI IMG/M metagenome (GOLD analysis project Ga0066656, IMG submission 71411) | Grasslands soil microbial communities from the Angelo Coastal Reserve, California, USA - 14_0903_05_40cm | ecosystem: Environmental > Terrestrial > Soil > Grasslands | place: USA... | reverse complement strand
AGCGCCTGACGATCCCAATCACGTTCCCTGTGGCGCAGTCCAGGCGCAGAAGCTCTCCCTTGCGAACTCCGTAACGGGCGACGGGAACCTGATAGTCGCCTTGCCCACCGGCAGACCGGATCAGGATCAGAGGAGCGCCGTCCCGCGGATCAATCATTGGGGTGCGGCAGCCCTCGCCGGGGGTAGGTTCCACCGCCCGGCCGTCGGGTCCACGGACCTGAAAATGGGTCGGAGCATCGATCGCGGGATGTAGCCCGGTGCCAGCCGCACAGCCGCCGGCGGCACACACCATGACTAGGAGCGCGGAGACGGCGGATGCCTGTCTCAGGCGCGGCGGCCGCTCCAGCATTCGAATCACCAGCGCGAAGACCGCGTAGGCCACCAGCGCTGTGACCGCGGCCGCCTTGCCCGAGGGGGGAGGCGGACCGAAGAACACATACACCTGCACGCCGAGCATGATCAGGCCCAACACGACGAACGCGGTCCGCCGCGCCGCGCCGCTCCGGAAATACAGCCACATCCCACCAAAAAGAAGGACGGCCTCCAGGCCGAGAGCCAGGGCGGGAAAATTCCAAAGCCCGAGGCCCATCTTTGCGGTGTTGTCGTAGAGTGGCAGATCCGGCCTGTGGACGACAAGGTCGAGGACCCAGTGGGAGAAAACGGCGGCGCCGACGAGGAGCGCCGACCAGGCTCTCTTGCCTGGCGCGACCAGTCGATACACGGCAAACGCGGCGGCGGACCAGAGCAGCGCCGCAACCAGGCTGTGCGTGTACGGCATGTAGTAGAGATCGAGCGGATTCGTCGCCGTGAATCCCGGCACGATGCGCACCTTCTCGATTCCAAGAAGGACGAACGGCGCCCAGGCGACGTCGAGCAGCTGAACCGCGATGAAAAGCACCCAGAGAGGGATGGATCGATCGCCGCTCTTCGCGGCGAAGCTCACACCATAGTGACCGATGAACACGGACGCGATCTCCTAGGTTGATCGAGCGCGGATGAGCCCGCCAATGGCCGCGAGGTGATGATCGTCGTGCTCGGCGACGAAGAAGAAGTGGTCGATCACGCTCATGGGCTGGGCGAGACGTGGATGAAGGGCCGTTCGATCCAGGTCGGCCTGCCCCAGTGCCTCGAGCCGCTCGACCGTGGTGAGGCGAGCGCTCCGGAACGCGGACAAGAGGTCCTCGAGCGGCCGCTCGTTGTGCCGAGCCTCGTGCGTTTTCCGATTCTGAAGATCCGCCGTGCGGAGCTGCTTGGCCCCCTGCAAGAAGTCATCGAGCCGGCCGGCCCACAGCCCCTCGAGATCAAAAAGATGCCCGACGTTTTCTTGAATCGACCAAGCTTCGCCGATCCGACGAACCAGCACACTCGCCGTCAGGCCTCGCACGCGCTCTTCGAGACGTGCGGGAGTGCCACGAACGCGCTCGAGAATGTCCGGGAACGCCTCCCGCGGGAGCCCGAGCTCGAATCGGCGATCGAACCAGCGCCGGCGTGGCGAGGAATGGACTTCGCTCGGGCTCATCGCGTTATCGACGGACCGATTCGCCCATGATCTTATGCCCTCGCTCGATGACCTCGCGCACGAGCAGTTCGAGGTCTTCGCGGCGGGTGCGGTGGTTGCAAATGCAGACCCGGAGCGCGAGCCGTCCGCCCAAGCGGGTCGAGCTGGGAACCGCCGTTCCGCTCTCCTGCAGACCGAAGAGGATCTCCTCGTTCGCCTTGTCGAGGCGGCCGCCGTCCGTTCCCCGAGGCGCGAAGCGAAAGCACACGATGTTGAGCGGTACGGGCGCCATCAGCTCCAGCTCCGGACTTGCGGTCACGAGCGCGGAGAGGTACTGCGCCTGCTCGCAATTCTGCGCCACGAGACGTCCGTACTTCGAGACGCCGTGCTCCTTGATCGACATCCATACCTTGAGCGCCCGGAAGCCGCGCGAGAGCTGCACGCCATACTCGCTGAACCAGATCGGGCCGGCGGGAAGGCCGCGTTCCAAGTGGGCGAGGTAGTCCGCGGGCGAGACGAACGCCGCACGATGCTGCTCGGGCCAACGAACGAGAGCGCATCCGACCTCGTAGGGCATGTACATCCATTTGTGGAGGTCGAACGCGAGCGAGTCGGCGCTCTCCATCCCTCGGACGAGCGGCTTGAGCCGCGGTGCTAAGGCGGCGAGCGCGCCGAAGGCGCCGTCGACGTGGAACCAGAGATTTTCAGCCGCGCAGATCTCAGCGATCGCGGATAGATCGTCGATCGCGCCGGTGTTGACGGTGCCGGCGTTGCCCACGACGCAGAACGGATGCCGTCCGGCCTTGCGATCCTCGTCGATCGCCCGGCGCAACGCCGCAAGATCGATCTGGTAGTCATCGTCCACCGGGATCTCCCGCAGTGCCGAGCGCCCGAGCCCGAGGAGCGAAACGCTTTTCCTTACGGAGTTATGGGTCTCCGCCGACGCGTAAAGCGTCATGGAGCGCCTCGCCGCGGCGACCCCCTCCTGCGCGATATCCGCCTCCGCCTTGGCATTCCTCGCCACCGCGAGGCCGACCAGATTCGCCATCGAGCCGCCGCTGACCAAAAGCCCGCTCGCGGCTTCCGGATAGCCGAGCATCTCCTTGAGCCAGTTCAGAACTTGGAGCTCGACATAGTTCGCGCCCTGGTCGCCGCCCCCGATGTTCGGGTTCATGGCGGCGCCCAACATGTCGGCGAGAGCGCCGAGCGGTGTCCCGGTCCCGATCACCCAACCCCAAAAACGAGGGTGGACGTTCCCCATTCCGTGCGGGAACACCGTGCGGCGGAAATCCTCGTACACCGCTCCGGCACCCTGCCCCTCGACCGGAAGCGGAGAGCGCAGTGCGGCCTTGACGTTTTCCGGAACAGGTCGCCATACCGGACGCTCGCGGACACGTTCGAGGTAGTCCATGGCGTCGTCCACCATGCGATGGCCCAGGCGACGCATGTCGCCCCAGTCTTGCGGATCGAGCGTTTCCTCTTCGGTCAGGCGGGCTTTCTCGTCGAGCTTCTGATTCACCGGGGATGACTCCAGTTTTTACGGGACCGGTTCCACGGCGGCCGCAGCGCCGCCGAGCCAATCGCGAACGCGGTCGGCCGAATCGACGACAGGGAATTCCTGCACGACCGGCTCGGGGAAGTTCGCCTCCCACCGTGCACCAGGAGGGTAGCACGCCACCCAGTCCCACACGATCTTCAGCGGTCCTCCTCGAACGGGGTACTTCCTCGTCCACGGGGATCGAAGAATCTCTTCTGACAGGCTCCTGTTCGGGTCCCACCAGTGGGTGGCTCGCGCGTCGGAGACGTAGCGTGCCAGCACGTCACCGGACGGGGGGAACGCGTCGGTCCAGAGGACCGGCTCCCACACCACGAACGCGCGGACAGGCGCGCCCGCGCGGGTCTTGAGGATCGCCGCCACCGCGGAGGCCCCCCGCACACACGTCCCTCAGGTCGGCGAGAGCATTACTAGGATTCTAGGTCGATCGATCGCCGCGTTGAAGGAGTCGCGGAGGGCGGGAAGCGTGGTTCGGTCGAGGCGGGCCAGTTTCCCCGGTTCCCCTCCACGGCCCCTCCGGCCTTCGTGCGACTTGGAGCATGAGAGCGTCACGAGAGCTAAGACGAACACGAACGCTGGCAGAGAACGGCTCATGGATTACCCCCTGACCCGATGGGCTCACTCGGCGCATCGGCTTGTTTCCAGATCAGCCAGCAGTTCAGGTACGAGAGAGGCCAGAGCACGACAATGTAGCCCATGAATGTGAGTCCCCACAGGAATCCCACCGCCGACTGCAGGATTACCGCGCTTGCCGGCAGCTTGCGAAGCCGTGCCGCAACCAAGCCCACGAGGATCCCGATCAAGGGCGAGACCAGCACGCCCCCCCAGATGCCTTTTCCTACCATATGACCCGCGAGCAGATAGGCAATCGCCCCCCATGCACCACCCGACGCCGCCGAGAGAAAAGCTGTCCGTCTGACGCTCACGCGATGGGGAGGATTGCGTCCGCGGCGGTCACAGAGGGCGGGCCCGGGCTATTTCGGCGGCCATATGCCGAGGGAGCGCCGGACGAGTACCAGCTGACCTATGTGGTAGGCGTTGTGGTCGGCGACGAGCAGCAGCTCGCGCAAATACGTCTGCCCCGTGCCGTGCGGAATCCGCGCGAATAGATCCAAAGCAGGGTCCGCGGCCAGCTGCTTCAGCTCCTCTCGCTCCCGTCGAAACGCAGCGACGCTTTCATCCCACGCCGCCGCTGTAGGGGGGCCCGCGCTCGACGGCCAGTAATCCTCCGGCCACGCGCGCTCCGAATACGCCGGGTTCCGGCAGAAATCGAGGATGTCGTGCTGCGTGAGGCGCAAGTGCTCGAGAAGCTGCCACGGGGAGTGAGGCATGCCGTGCGGCGCGACGCCTCGGAGGGCGGCGTCGACCCCTTCCACCACTGCTTCGAACCCGACGTGCGCGTCTTCCCAGTCGAGGAGCTTCGTCAGGTGTTTCCGAAGCGGCTCGTCTCGAGCCATCGACTGACCCTCCATGGTTAGCCCTTGGGGAGGAATCGACCCGGGAACGAACAAAATTTTATTCCCAGGCGATTCTCACCGGAGAGCGAAAGGACTACCAGGCGAAATCTCAGGGTTATTGCCTACCGCACCGTACCGGGAGACACACGACGTGCCCTCATCTGTGCGTCCCTCGGGGCTCAAGAGGCGACGATTCCGAAAAGCGCCCCGCTCGCGATCCGGCGTAGGGCGCGTAGTTACATATGGGACTGGCACTTTGGGAGCCGGGGACCCCTCCAGAGCCTCCCCTGGCACGCTCCCTGCGAAAGGCATGGGTTGGGAGGCCCGAGTCCCATCGAGCCCCCAATACTAGCCCGGGGCAGTCTATGGGACAGCCGCCATGTGAACGGACTCACGGGACGGCTGCCATGTGGGCCGACCCGGTTGACATAGATGTCCCTTCGACGAGAGCGAGGGGACGCTAGGAAGGGACGCCTCTGGCAGGGCAGCAAGCGGCCAGGGGCGTCTTCCATTGTTTGGCCGATTGCGTCGGGGATGGACGGCGCTCAGCTCACCGTGGGCCTGGTGACTTCAGACGATTCCAAGGGCACGATGCCACGTTGGAGGGCGAATCGGACGAGATCGGTGCGGCTCCGGAGACCGAGCTTGCGCATGAGATTCGCGCGGTGGCTCTCGGCGGTGCGCGGGCTGATGAACAAGCGCCGCGCGATGTCGCTGCTGGTGAGCCCCTCCGCGACGAGGTGGAGCACCTCGCGTTCGCGCGCCGTGAGGGTGCCGTATGGATCGACGGCCATGGGTCGCTTGAGATAGGAATCGATCCGGTCATTGGAGAACGGGGTGCTCAGGTAGCGTCGGCCGGCGGCTGCTTCGTGAATCGCCGTCATGAGTTCCTCCGCGCTTGCATCCTTGAGGACATAGCCCGAAGCCCCGCTCCGTAGAGCCTCGACGACGTGCGCCTCGCTCGAGTACATGGACAGGATCACGACGCGCGTCTTGGAGAACCGCTTCGCCACGCGCCGAGTAATGTCAAACCCGCCTAGACCAGGCATCATGAGGTCCAGGACCAAAACATCCGGTTTCAGTCGCTCGACCAGACTAAGAACCCTGAGCCCGTCCGCGGCTTCGCCGATCACGGCGAATCCGGGATCAGCCTCCAGTAGCGCCCGTAGCCCCCGGAGAACAATCTTGTGATCGTCTCCCAAAACAATCGTCGTAGGTGAGCTCCCAAGGTTCATACGATCAATCCCCCGACTCCGAGCGCTCCCGAAGCGGCAACTCCGCCGTGACCTGCGTGCCCGCCCCGGGGAAAGAGTCGATTCTGAGATGCCCTCCGACCAGGAGCGCCCGCTCCTGCATGCCGGTCAGGCCCGCGGAGCAGCCCGCAGACGCCGCTTTCATATCAAACCCCGAGCCCCTGTCCGCCACACGTAGCATCAAGGATGCCGAATCGGCCCTAACATCTACATCAAGGGTCTCGATGCCTGCATGGCGAGCCGCATTGGTGAGGGCCTCCTGAATGATGCGAAATAATGCGGTCTCCACCGCCCTGGGAAATCGGGCATCGATGCCTCTATGGCTGAACGAGACGCGTACCCGGGTCTGTTCGGTGAAACGCTCAAAATGCCAGGCGAGCGCCGGGAGGAGGCCCAGCTGATCCAGCATCAGCGGCCGCAAATCCATCGATATGCTTCGGGTGCGTCCCATCAGCTCGTTGACGACCTGCAGCATCTCATCGCGGCGCGATCCCGCGGGGTCCGCCAATCCCAGAGGGTCCTGCCCGTCCGCGCTGAGCATGAGCTTGAGTCCCGTCAAGAGCTGCCCTATCTCGTCGTGAAGCTCGCGCGCGATCTCCGCTCGCTCGGTCTCCTGGAGCTCCACGAGCCGCCGCGAGAGGGCTCCGAGGCGCTCACGGTCGTTCCCCGTTTCCTGCTCCGGGAGCGCGGAATCGGCTGTGAGGAGAATCGCGCGCACCCCGTCGAATGGAATGGGGCTCCATGCTGCGACAACATCGAGCAGGGCTCCCCTTTTTGTCTTATGGCGCCAGACGCAGGTCCCGGGCGAAGCCGATTGCCCGTTGGTCAATCTCTCCTTCACGACTGGCGCATCCCCGGGAAGATGAATATCCAGGTAGGACATGTTGCGGAATTCATCCAACGAGTAGCGATACTTGGAAACCGCCGCTTCGTTTGCCGCGAGGAAGCGCAGCGTGGCGAGGTCAAGAACCCATGCGGGGTGCGGGAGCTTCTCGAAGATAACCCGGTACCGATCGCCGCCCAGCTCGGGGCGGCTCAGCTTCGAGGCAGAGTTCGAATCGCTACGTTCGTGCTGCATGGCGCGATCCCGTTTCTCGTGTGGCACAGGACCCCCTCCCATTGATACACCATCGGCCACCGGAGGTGCGACGATACAAAACATCCATGGGTGGGATGATATAAGCGCCTGGCGGTCCATCGATTGCGTCAGGGCGCTATATATCATTGCGGGGGTCCCGATTGCGGCACACCTTGACGCTAGAATGGTACGCCCGGTTTTCAAGGGAGTCAAGGTCCCCGACGGGCTCGCGTGGCGGACCACGCGCGGGTCGTCCGTTGCGATGCATCACTGATATAGCCTCTTGATCGCCCCCCACGTCTCGGAGCCCACGTGCGTCGTGCACCCGTTCACGCCTCCCGGCGTGGGCGAACAGCCCGTTCCCGCCGGCGTCCCGCTCCCGGTGTAACGATTCAGTGAGTCGAAGAGAATCCAGTCCTCGCTCCCCGTGCTCGCGCGACCCACGGACCGGTCGCTTCCGCCCTCGATGCTTCCGTACGTGTGGGTATCGATGGTCGTCGTGTCGGGTCCCGTCACGCGCAGCAGGTACACCTGGTCTCCGGAATTGTTGAGGCTCAACCCTGCCGTGGTAAGCCCCCGCGAGCGCTGCCACGCCACCGCCGCGCTCCCTACGATGAGCTTCACCTCACCCGGGGCGATCGTTCCCGAGAAGCCGAAACGGACCGTCCTGACCCCGTCGCCAAGACGGTACTCGTCCATCGCGAGCACGTCCGGGCCTGCGTTTTGGATCTCGACCCACTCGTCGTCCTTCGAATCGTAGAGCCCGTCTCCGTCCCAATCGCGCGCCGGAGCCGCGAGGATCTCATTGAGCCTGAGGCCAGGCGCGGCCCGCCCGTCTCCCTCCGCATGACGCACCGATACCGCCTCGATCGCGACCGCCGCGGCGACGGCGATGACGAGCGCCCACACGACACCTCCCCAACGAACCATGTGCATTCTCCTTGCGCCGAAGCGCGGTTTCGTCGGGGCGTCTTTTGAACCAGCGGGTCGAACGAACGATCAGAACGTTTCGCGATGCCGAGTACGCCAGAGGGCGCGGGGGGCTCCTTGATCGGGGAGAAGACGGGGCAGATTCCACAAAACCGGAAGCACGAGCAGCAACGAAACCGCCGTCCCCCACCGGGGATCGCCAAGCGAGACGAGGGTCCCCGGCGCGTTGAGCCAAAGGGCGAAGGCGACCGACGCCACGAGGACGCCTCGGACGCTTCCCAAGCCATAGAATGCGATCGTGATCCCGGCGAATGCGAGCGGGAAAGGCCAGCGTTCGAGTGCGACGGCCGGGTGCGTCCAGAGTTGGAGCGCCCCGGTGAGCCCCGCGCAAGCTCCGCCGGCGGCCAGCATCCAGAGCTGAACCAAGTCCACGTCCACGCCGGCCGCAACCGCCGCGAGCGGGTTCGAGCCGACCGTCCTGAGATCGAATCCGTGGGCGGACGTGCGCAGAACGTGCGCGAAGACAAGCGCGATGAGAAGGCCGAGCGCGAGGACCAGAATCCCCCACGTCAGCAGGAAGGTATGCCCGAGACCGAGGCCTGGGGTCCACTGGAGGAGAACGGGAGCATGGCTCCACTCGAACGCGAGCGCGGGGAGCGCGGCCGGTACCGGGGAGACCGTCCGCGCGATTGGAATCATCGCGCCTCCGAGCAGAAGCCCGCTCATGACCTCGTGAACCGCGAACCGCCGACGCAACCAAAGCATGACGGCTCCCGTCAGCGCCCCCGCGCCCGCCCCAGCGGCGAGCGCGAGCCCCGCCCGGGCGGCCGGATCAATCGAGGGAGTCCGAACGATCGCCGCGGCCACGGCGAACCCGGCGAGAAACTGCGCGTGGATCCCAAGGTTCAGGACACCGGCGTGGAGCGGCATGAGAAAACCGAGCCCCAAGAAAAGAAGGCCCGCCGCGACGAAAACGAAATCGCCGGCCCATGGGGCGGCCCACGCGGCCGGATTCCACGCCGCGGCTTGGCGCGCAAGGAACTGGGTGCCGGCGGCCAGCAAGACAAATGCGGCCACGTTGGCGAGGAGAGACCATACGCCGCCCCGGCAGCGACCCGGGATCACGGACGCCCCCGCACGACGCCCGTAGCGATCACGCCGCCGTTCCCGACATTTCGTCGATGATCGCCTCGCGGGTGAGCGTCTCGGTCACGGGAAGCCACACGAGCTTGCCCGCCGCAAGGACTGCGAGCCGATCGGCCACCCGAAGCGCCTCCTCGGGATCCTCGGAGAGCCAGAGAAGGCCGCTCCGTCGCTCACATTGCAGCACCAGCGCCTTCCGTAGGTATTCCTGGGCCTCAAAACTCAGCCCCTGCGCGGGGGACCGCGCGACGAGGAGCACCGGATCGCGCAGCACCTCCCGCGCGATCACGATCCGCTGCCGCGCGCCTAGGCTCAAGCGGGCGAATCGGTCGCGCGGCTTGGCGTCCGGCACCTCGAAATCGCTGAGGGAGCGGACCGCGTTCCCTCGGATCGACTCGAATTTGAGCCAGCCGCGCCTCGCGAAGGGGCCGCGGCGGGTCTGGCCCAGGATGAGGTTTTCCTCGACGGAGAAATTCCCCAGCGACTGATCGCGTGCGTGCGGTGGGCTCACGAAGCTCACGCCCGCTTCGACTCGCTGGCGGCGGTCGGTGGCCACCAACTCCTTGCCCAGAAACTGGATCGATCCGCGATCCGGTTTGCGATGGCCAAGCAACACGTCGTGGAGCAGATCAAGGCCGTCCGCCGGGGCTCCCACGATCGCAAGGACTTCTCCAGAGCGCACCTCGAACGCGACGCCCGCGAGCGAGGTCTCGCGGCCGCGCCCTTCGAGAACGATGTTCTCGATGCGAAGCAACGCATCGCCGGCGGAGTGGGGTCCTGTCGGCGCCCTGCGGAGCCCGCCCCCCGTCCATCGATCAACCAGAGCAGACTCGGTGACGTCAGCGGTCGAAACAGTCGCTGGGGCCTGGCCCTGCCAGAGGATGGTCACCGCGTCGGCGTCCGGGTAGCCGTCACGCGCCCACGTGCTCGTGAATACGACCGGGACCCCGTCGTCCCGCGCGATCGCGTGGGTCACCGCCAGTAAATGCCGTGCCTCATGGGGACCCAGCTCGCTCGTCGGCTCATCGAGAAACACGGCGCGGGGGGATTCGCTGAACGCCGCGGCGAGCTCGAGCAGTCTCCGCTCGAGCGGACGCAGGGCCTCGACCGGGACGTCGAGAAGAGCCTCGAGCCCCACGCGCTTCGCGAGCGCTCGGGCGT
>Ga0066656_10001570_pt1 | contig 10087 bp, 10 predicted proteins | sample GraSoiAngelo_105_FD_71411 | JGI IMG/M metagenome (GOLD analysis project Ga0066656, IMG submission 71411) | Grasslands soil microbial communities from the Angelo Coastal Reserve, California, USA - 14_0903_05_40cm | ecosystem: Environmental > Terrestrial > Soil > Grasslands | place: USA... | reverse complement strand
GGGGGAAGAGTTTCCCTCTTAGCGGCCGGGCTGGTAGCTCGCGACGAACAGGTAGATCAGAACGACCGCGAAAGCGCCGTACTCGAGGATGACGTTGCGGGTGAAGCTGTCCTCCACTGTGTGCCGGACCAGGCCGCGGTTGATGTACCAGGCGAAGAGCAGCATCACGGCGAACGTGCCTTCGTAAACGACCAGGTACAGGGACAGCGCCGTGATCGCCCACGCCAGGAACGTGACGACCTGCCCGACGAACAGCGCGAACGTGAAGGCACGCCTCGGGGTGATGGGCACCCCGTTGATCCGGAAGCTCCGGTAAGAGGCGAGGAACGTGATCGTGAAAATCCACAGCAGCTGCAGGATCGGGTTGAAGTGCAGCGTGACGATCACGAGGTAGGCGCCGAAGACGACGACCACGAGCATGAGTTCCTGGAGGACGATGTGGCCGCGCTTCTCCTGGTCGCGCAGGCGCAGGTAGTCGAGGCGCGCCGCCATCACAAAACCGGTGCCGAAGAGGGCGGTCACGGTCGCGTACTTCCACAGCTGGACGTCGGGAAACAGCGACAGGCCCGCTAGAGTGATCGCGCCGAGCGCGACCGGGATGTAGTGCTCGATCCGGGGAAACTCCGCCGTCCCCCGCAGGTAGCCGAGAAGGGCGGGGGCCGCGATCACCACGAGGCCGAGCGCCAGGGCCCAGACCTGCCCCGGCCCGAGCAGCTCCGACTTGAAGCCGAGCGCGATCGCCACGAGCACGACGCTCGCGAAGATCAAGAAGCTTCGATCGCGTTCTGACTTGCTCGCGCCGTCGGCCGGGACGACCTTCTCTGCGAGGACTGGAGGCAGCTTCATGTCAGTCGGGGCATTCTAGACGCGCCCGTACCTGTCTTCCAACCGCACAATGTCATCGATTTCGGGCGTGGAGACCTCGAAGATGTCGGTGTCCTCGATCGCCGTCAGGCGGTGCCGGGTGCCCGGGGTGATGTGGAGCGTGTCGCCGGCGCTCATCCGCCGCGTGGTCAGCTCGCCGCCTGCGTCACCCAGCTCGATGTCGACGCTGCCGTGCATCACGTACTGATACTCGTCTTTGCTCTCGTGGTACTGGAGAGAGAGCGCCTCGCCTTTGTTGACGTGCAGGATCTTGCCCAGGTATCGGTCCGTCATCGCCCAGCGAAGCTCGTAGCCCCAGGGTTTCTCGACTTTGGCGCTCTCGACCCGGCCGAACTCAGATGGCACAAGTAGTGCCCATTTATGGGGAGGTGGCGCGAAGCGCCGGAGGGGCTACCGGAGGGGCTGAGGTCGCGGAAGCGTGTTGCCTGATTCCGACGATGTCCTCCAAGGCGCGCAACCTCGCCTCGACCGCATCGCCGTCCGCCGCCTCGGAGTAGATCCGGATCAACGCCTCGGTGCCGCTCGCACGGAGCAGAACCCAGCTGCCGTCGGCAAGGTAAAACTTGAACCCGTCGTCGGCGCGCACGCGCTGCACCGCGACGCCCGCGACCTCGCTCGGCTCGTTGTGCTCGAGGGTCTCGAGGATTCGCTTGCGATCCGACTCATACGTCTCCCGCGGCAGGTGGATGTCATGCCGGGCGTACGCGTGAGGCCCAACCCGCTGCTCGAGGCCGGCCAGGATCTGGGAGACCGGCTTGCCCGTCTTCACGATCATGTCAGCGAACAAGAGGCCGATCAGGATCCCGTCGCGCTCGGGGATGTGTCCGCGCACGGCGAACCCACCCGACTCCTCGCCGCCCAACAGCGCGTTCGTCTCCATCATCTTGGGCGCGATGTTCTTGAATCCGACCGCGACCTCGTAGACGCGCTCGCCAAACTCAGCGCCCAGTTTGTCCACCATCGCGGTCATGTTCACCGTCTTGACGACCGGGCCTCGCTGGCCGCGCGTCTCGAAGAAGTAGAGCATGAGCAGCGCGAACACCTGCAGCTGGTTGATGAAGCGGCCAGTCTCGTCGATGATGCCAACGCGGTCCGCGTCGCCGTCGGTGCAGATGCAGAGGTCCTGGCCTCCGACCTTCATGAAAGCCACCGTGGAGTCGATGTTCGGCGGGATCGGCTCGGGGTTCAGACCGCCGAAGAGCGGGTTGCGCTGGTTGTGCAGCTCGGTCACCGCCGTACGCCCGCCGCCGATCATTTCGGCGATGTAGCCATAGCCGGAGCCGTACATGCACTCGTGCACGATGCGCAGCCCGGCGTCCTTGATCGCGTCGAGGTCGACCATGCGTGCGATCTGCGCGTAGTACGCAGGCCTGGGATCGTAGGAGCTCACCAGCCCGATCGCCACCCTGTGATCGGGAGCCGGCACGTCGTCGAGCGCGTTGATGTTGCGTTCGAGCTCGGCGATCACCTCCGACGGCACGGCGCTGCCGGTCTCAGTCTTGTACTTGTAGCCGTTGAACTGGTAGGGGTTGTGACTGGCTGTGATCGCGACCGCTCCGGTCGCCTTGCGGTCGATGACGGTCCATGACGCGACCTGAGTCGGAGACGGCCTGTCAAACACCAATGTCTTGATGCCGTTGCTCGCGAACACGTCCGAGACGGCCTGGGCGAAATCTTCGGACGCGAACCTGCAGTCGTAACTGACGATGGCCAGGGGGTCGTTCGACCTCGTCTTCATGTACTGGGCGGTCGCCTGCGCTACGCGCCGCACGTTGCCGAACGTGAAGTCGTCGGCGATGATGCCGCGCCAGCCGTCGGTCCCGAACTTGATCTGCTGGGCCATTGGCCTAAAGGTAACGGGTCTTCCGAGCCCGCTTGAGCGCGTCGACGACCTTGCGTACGTCCTGCGCGCGATCGCGCCGGCAGACCAACAGCGCGTCTTCGGTGTCGACGATGATCAGGTCCTCGAGCCCGATCGTCGCGATGAGGCGGCGGTCGCCGAACACCAGGCTGCCGGTGGTATCGATGAGCACGGCTTCTCCATCGACAGAGTTGCCGCGCGCGTCGGCGTGCACTCGATCGCCGAGCTCGGCCCAGTTCCCGATGTCGGCCCAGTCAAATGTGGCGGGCACGAGCAGCAATCGATCGGTCTTCTCCATGACCGATCGATCGATGACCTCGACTCGGAGACGGCTGTAGAGCTCAGCCGCCGCAGGCTCGTCGCCCGCTTGGCGCGCGGCGACGACGTTGCGGAGGCCGGCAAGGTGTCGCGGAGCGTGACGGCCCAGCTCGTCGATGAACGTGGAGAGTCGCCACGAAAACCAGGCCAGGTTCCAGAAGTACCCGCCCTCACGCACGAAACGTCTGGCGCTGGCGGCGTTCGGCTTTTCGATGAAGCGCTTGACACGCAATGTCCCGCGCGACAGGCGTCCGGGGGCGTGGATGTAACCGAGTCCGGTCGAGGGAAACGTGGGCTTGAGGCCCACCGTCACGAGGTTGTCGCTGGACGCGGCGGCCGCCACCGCTGTCCGTACGGCCTTCGCGACCAGGGCCGCACCATGCACCACATGGTCAGCGGGCAGGGCGACCATCACCGCGTCTGGAAACCTTTCGCTGAGCGTGAGCGCCGCCAGCCCATAGGCGTTGGTGGTGCCGCGCGCGGAGGGCTCGAGGATGAGCTGCGAGGCGTCCACCTCGGGCAGGACGCCCGCGATGATCTCGCGCTGCCTGACCTCCGTCAGGACGAATACCTCATCGGCCACCGCACGCGCCCGGTCGTAGGTGGCCCGAAGCAGCGGCCGGCCGCGATCGCCTAGCGGCAGCACGTGCTTGGGCCGCGCGCTGCGCGAGCGCGGCCACAACCGCGTCCCAGCGCCGCCGGCTGGAATGACGGCGATCGTCGCCCCACCCCTGCCCCCTCTCGTTGAACGGAGAGGGCTGTTGCCCGCTGCGGCCTGGCTCAAGCCCGCTGCGACAGCTCTTCGGCCAGCTCGGCCGCCCGCGCGGTCGACTCCCAGGGCGCGTCGATGTCGGTCCGGCCGAAGTGACCATAGGCTGCCGTCTGCCGGAACAGCGGGCGCCGGAGGTTCAGCTCCTTGATGATGCCAAGCGGGCTCAAGTCGAAGAGCTTGGTGACCGCGGCGGCGATCGCCGCGTCGGGCACTTTTCCGGTGCCGAACGTGTCGACCCGAACCGCCACCGGCTTGACCACGCCTATGGCGTAGGAAACCTGGAGCTCGCATTTGCTTGCCAGGCCCGCGGCGACGATGTTCTTGGCGACGTGACGCGCCCCGTAAGCGCCAGCGCGGTCCACCTTCGTAGGGTCCTTGCCGGAAAAGCAGCCACCCCCATGGCGGGCGTAACCGCCGTACGTGTCGGCCATCACCTTGCGTCCGGTGAGTCCTGCGTCTGCAACCGGGCCGCCGATCACGAACCGCCCAGTCGGATTGATGAAGGAGCGCGGCGATCCATTGCGCGTCTGGCTTGGGATGACAGCGTCGATCACATGTTGCGTGATGTCGCTGCGCAGCTGGTCGACATCGACCTCGTCGTGGTGCTGGGTCGAGATGACGACGTTGTCGACGCCCTCGGGCTTGCCGTCGTCGGAGTAACGCACGGTCACCTGGACCTTTCCGTCTGGGCGCAGGTAAGTCAGCGTCTTGTTGCGTCGAACGTCGGCGAGCTTGTGCGCGAGGCGATGCGCGAGCGTGATCGGCAGTGGCATCAGCTCGGGCGTCTCGTCGCACGCGAAGCCGAACACCATCCCCGAGTCACCGGCGCCGCCGACGTCCACTCCCTGCGCGATATCGGGCGACTGCTCGTCGATGCTGCTGACGACACCGCACGTCTCGGCGTCAAAGCCGTACTTCGCGCGGGTGTACCCGACCTCGCGCACGGTCTGCCGGATGATGCGTGGAATGTCGACGTAGCAATCCGTCGTGATCTCCCCCACCACGATCACCAGGCCGGTGGTGACGATCGCCTCGCATGCGACGCGGGCCAGCGGGTCCTTGGCCAGGATCGCGTCGAGGATGGCGTCGGAGATCTGGTCGGCCAGCTTGTCGGGATGGCCTTCGGTGACTGACTCGGACGTGAATAGCGACGGCATGCGGTCCTCCTTTGCATCTCCCGCGCCGGCAAGGCCAGGCCGCCGTTTTGGGCCAGTCCCCAAGCGCCAGGTTCAAACCTCTGGGACGGCGCGAATGCTAACCCAGGTGCAGGTAGTGGATACCCGAATGCCGGAACAGCTTGGAGCCGCGTGCGTGGAGAAGCTGCGCCATCGCCGCCCTCGACGATTCCATCACCGATTCGAGGTGCTCGCGCTTCATCTCCCACGTCGCGGTCGGGGTGGTCACCGGGCAGAAAACCACGATCCTGCATCGCTCGCGCAGCCGTTCGTAGTCGCTGAGCATCTGGTGATGCAGGGACAGCTGGAGCGTGCGCGCGATCAGCTCGCTGAAGCCGGCGGGAGCCTCTTCACGCTCGCCGCCCGCCATCAGGCTGATGGCGAGGATCTCCTTGGCCCCGTCGTCGACCGCGATGTTCAGCGGAGTGTTCGCGACCACACCGCCGTCGAGGTGATCCCGCTCGTTGATGCGCACCATCGGAAACACGCCGGGGATGGCAGTCGAGGCGAGGAGCGCGGGCGTCAGGTCGCCGGACCGGAACACCGCGGGCTTGCCTGCGTTGAGATCGGTGGCGACCACCGCCAGGGGAACGCGAAGCTGCTCGAAAGTCGAGACGCCGGTGAGAGCCTGCGCCCGATCGATCAGCCGCCTGACATTCTGTTGAGGGAAGGCGCTCAGCGTGTCGCGCCGGATGCCAGAGACGAGCAGGCCGAGCGGGTGGGCCTGAAACACGCTAAGCGCCGGCCGGGACATCCAGACCTCGCGCAGCATCATCGTCCCGGCAAGAGAGGGGTACGCGGCGATAGAGGCGCCGTTCAAGGCGCCCACGCTCGTGCCGACGATCGCTGTCGGCGCTTCGATGTTGGCCTCGAAGAGCGCTTGCAGCACGCCGACCTGAGCCGCACCGCGCGCACCGCCCCCGCCCAGCACCCACGTGCGCCGAGCGGGTCCAAACATTGGCAGCTAGGTGCCTTCCTCCCACGAGGAAAGATAGCGGCGCTGTTCGTCGGTCAGCGTGTCGATCTTGATCCCCATCGCGTGCAGCTTCAGCCGCGCGACCTCGGCGTCAATATCCGCCGGCACGTCGTAAACCTTTCGTTCGAGCTGCTTGGCGTTCTTGGCGATGTACTCCGCGCACAGCGACTGGTTCGCGAAGCTCATGTCCATGACGGCGGCAGGGTGGCCCTCCGCGGCGGCGAGGTTGATAAGGCGGCCTTCCCCGAGGAGAAACAGCCGCCGGCCGTCGCCGACGCGGTACTCCTGGACCGACGGCCTCACCTGCCGCACGCCGGTGGCAATCTCGTCCAGCGCCTTCAGGTTGATCTCCGAGTTGAAGTGCCCCGAGTTGGCGAGGATTGCGCCGTCCTTCATGGCATCGAAGTGCTTGCGGTCCAGCACGTTCACGTCACCGGTCACCGTGACGAAGATGTCTCCCTCGCGCGCCGCGTCGTCCATCGTCATCACGCGGAAGCCATCCATCGCCGCCTCGAGCGCCTTCACCGAGTCGACCTCTGTGATGACGACGTCGGCGCCGTGGCCCTTCGCCCTGGACGCCAGCCCGCGGCCAACCCAGCCGTAGCCGGCGATGACAAAGGTCTTGCCCGCCAGCAGCACGTTGGTCGCCCGGATGATCCCGTCAATCGTCGACTGACCGGTGCCGTAGCGGTTGTCAAACATGTGCTTGGTGTCGGCCTCGTTCACGGCGACGATCGGATAGGAGAGGACGTTGTGCTCCGCCATCGCGCGCAGACGGATCACGCCAGTCGTCGTCTCCTCGGTACCGCCGATCACCTCCGGCAGCTGGTCGCGCCTCGACTTATGCAGGACCGAAACGAGGTCGGCGCCGTCGTCCATCGTCACTTGCGGCCGGTGGTCGAGCGCGGCTTCTATGTGCTGGTAGTACGTATCGTTGTCCTCGCCTCGGATCGCATACGTCTTGATCGCGTGATGCGAAGCAAGCGCTGCCGCGACGGCGTCGTTGGTCGAGAGCGGATTGGACGCGCACAGCGCGATGTCCGCGCCGCCTGCCTTCAGCGTCAGCATCAGGTTTGCAGTCTCGCTCGTGACGTGAAGACACGCCGCGAGGCGCAGGCCCTTCAACGGCTGCTCGGTGGTGAACCGCTGGCGGATCAGGCTTAGAACCGGCATCTCGCGCGCGGCCCAGTCGATGAGGTCCTGACCCTGCGCCGCCAGGGTCAGATCTTTGACGTCGTTTCCCCTGGAACTTACCTTCAAGTCGGACTCCTAGTACACGATCTCACTGACAAGCTTCACGTCCTGCAGGCGCTGACGTCCCTCGAGATAGCCGAGCTCGATCAGAACCTGTACGCCGACCACGGCTGCACCGAGCTTTCGCAGCAACCGCACGGCCGCTGACGCGGTACCGCCCGTGGCAAGAACATCATCCACGATCAAGACCGACTGGCCGGGCTGAACGGCGTCGGAGTGGACCTCGAGCGAGTCTGTCCCGTATTCGAGGTCATACGACTCCATGACCGTGGTCCAGGGAAGCTTGCCGGTCTTGCGTATAGGCACGAAGCCGGCGCCAAGTTTGACCGCAATCGCCGCGCCGGGGATGAATCCTCGCGCTTCGATCGCGGCCACGAGGTCAGGCGGGTCGGCGGTCCAAGGCCTCGACATCATCTCGACGACCTCGGCAAAGATCTTCTTCTCGCCGAGCAGCGGCGTGATGTCGCGGAAGATGATCCCCTTCTGCGGGTAGTCGGGTACGTCCCGGACGTAGCGCTTCAACTCCTCAGGAGTCGTCATAGGACCGAACGAAAGTATTCAAGAGTTCGGCCCAGCCCGTCTTCCAGGCCGACCTCGGGCTGCCAGCCAAGAAGCTCTTTCGCGTGCGCGATGTCGGGCCGGCGCTGCTTCGGATCGTCCACAGGGAGGTCGCGGTGTTCGATCCGGCTCTTCGAGCCGGCGAGCCGGATGATCGTCTGCGCGAGCTCGAGCACCGTCACCTCCTCCGGGTTGCCCAGGTTCACCGGCAGCTCGTCGCCCTTGTCCAGCGCCGCGAGGATCCCCCGTACCAGGTCGGAGACGAAGCACAGGCTGCGCGTCTGCGAACCATCGCCATACACGGTCAGCGGCTCGCCGCGGATCGCCTGGGCCATGAAGTTCGGAACCGCGCGACCGTCGGACACCTGCATCCGCGGCCCGTGCGTATTGAAGATGCGCACGATCCGGGTGTCGACCTGGTGTGTGCGTTGGTAGGCCATCGCAAAAGCCTCTGCGCAGCGCTTGGCCTCGTCGTAGCAACCGCGCGGGCCGATGGGATTGACGTTGCCCCAGTAGGACTCCGGCTGCGGATGGACGAGCGGGTCGCCGTACACCTCGGATGTCGACGCGAGCAGAAAGGTCGCGTTCTTTGCCCGCGCGAGGCCGAGCATGTTCATCGTCCCGACCGTGCCGACTTTCAGGGTGTGGATTGGGTTCGAGTCGTACTGCGGTGGCGACGCCGGCGAAGCGAAGTGCAGCGCATAGCGCACGTCGCCGCCGATGAAGATGCCGTGGTTGATGTCCATCCGGCGAAATTCGAAGTCGGGGTTCGAACGGAGCGCCTTCAGATTGTCCGCCGACCCGGTGATGAAGTTGTCGAGCGCAAGCACGCGGCAGCCGCGGTCGAGCAGGGACTCGCAGAGGTGTGAGCCGATGAATCCGGCCCCGCCGGAAACTACGGCTCTCGGCTTACTCGCGGCCAACGCCGCGGTAGGTGAAGCCCAGGCTGCGCATCACGGCCGGATCGTAGATGTTGCGGCCATCGACGATGACCGGCCGCCGCATGAGCTGCTTGACGCGGGCCATGTCGAGCTGGCGGAACTCGTTCCATTCCGTGACGAGGACGAGCGCGTCCGCGCCAGACGCGACCTGGTACGCATCCTTCAGGTATTCGACATCGGGCAGGAGGGTCCGGGAGCGCTCCATCGCCGCCGGGTCGTAGGCGCGCACCTCGGCGCCGGCCGCGAGCAGAACCTTGGCGATGTCCACGCTCGGCGCCTCGCGCATATCGTCGGTGTTGGGCTTGAAAGCAAGGCCGAGCAGGCCTATGACCTTCGCCGGCAGCTCTTCGAGGCACTCGCGAAGCTTGTCGATGACGAGCATCCGCTGGTCGCGGTTGATGTCCATCACCGCGTGCAGCAGCTCGGGGTGGTAATTGAAGTTTTCAGCAAACGCTGTAAGGGCTGCAACGTCTTTTGGAAAACAGGAACCACCCCAGCCCAGCCCGACGTCCAGATAGCTCGGACCGATTCGTTTGTCCAGGCCCATACCCTCGGCGACGAGCTTGGCGTCGGCGCCGACACGCTCGCTGATCCGCGCGATCTCGTTGATGAACGAGATGCGGGTCGCCAGAAACGCGTTCGACGCGTACTTGACCATCTCCGCGGTGTAGATATTTGGAGTGATCAGGATCGGCGCCTCGAGCGGCGCGTACAGCATCGCGACCTTCTCTGCGGCGTCGCGGTCGTGGCTGCCCACGACGATACGGTCCGGGTGCATGAAGTCCTGGATGGCTGACCCTTCGCGAAGGAACTCGGGGTTGGAGACGACAGTCGCCGCGAATTCGCCGTTGCGCCGCTTGAGCACCGCCGACACCATATCGCCGGTCAGCGGGGGCACCGTGGACTTGTTGACCACGACGAGCGGTCCGTCCATCGCGTCCGCGATCGAGCTCGCGGCGGCCTCGACATAGGAAAGGTCGGCCTCCCCGCCCTCGCCCTCCGGGGTGCTCACGGCGATGATCGCGTACTCCGCGCCCGGCACCGCGTCCGCGTACGAGGTCGTGAACGCGAGGCGCCTCGCCTTAGCGTTGCGCTCGACCAGCTCCTGAATGCCTGGCTCGTAGAACGGGACCTGATTGCGTCGGAGGAGGGCGATCTTCTCGTGGTCGACGTCGACCACAGTGACCTGATTACCGAGGTCGGCCAGGCAAGCGGCCGTCGTCAACCCAACGTAGCCGGCGCCGATCACGGCGACTTTGCTCATGGCGCGCCGATTATGCCTTGATCAGCGATTCGTAGACCGCGATGGTCTCCCGAGCGGCCTTGTCCCAGCTGAAATTGCGTGCG
>Ga0066656_10001567_pt1 | contig 10091 bp, 7 predicted proteins | sample GraSoiAngelo_105_FD_71411 | JGI IMG/M metagenome (GOLD analysis project Ga0066656, IMG submission 71411) | Grasslands soil microbial communities from the Angelo Coastal Reserve, California, USA - 14_0903_05_40cm | ecosystem: Environmental > Terrestrial > Soil > Grasslands | place: USA... | reverse complement strand
CAGGCACTCGCGATGAAGGTGATGGGTGAGGGTGACGCAGCGCCTGGCCGCCACCGCCAAGGACATCGGCGATCTCGGCAAGCGGCTGATCACGCCTTCCTCGCGGTGTCGCGCGTCGACGTGATCGTGCTGATCCTGGTCGTTGCGGATATGGTCTTCAAGCCCGGCAGCTGAGCCGGAGTGGCACTCGGTTCACATCTCGACCGGGACGGGCTCCTTGTGGTCCGCCGCAGCCGCGGCGTGGGCTTGTTCCACGGTCTCACGCCCGGGGATGAGCCGGTTCGCGATCACACACGCGATCAGCAGGATGGCGCCGGCGAACACGAGCGCAGGCTGGAACCCCTTCATGAACGCGTCGTTGAATGCCTGATGCAGCCCGGCGCTCTGCGCCGGCGTCAGCCCGATCCCAGCGGTCACGAGGCTCCCGTGCCGAGCGCCCTCGCTGACCGCTGCGAGCTGCTGGGGATCGAGGCCGAGTCCCGCCACGGCTGGTGCGAAAGCGCTCTTGAGCTCTGTCGTCAGGATCGCCCCGAGCAGCGCGATGCCGAGTACGCCCCCGACCTCGCGGCTCGTGTTGGTCATGGCCGATCCCAAACCCGCGCGTTGCGGACCCACCGAGTTCATGACGGCCGCGGTCATAGGCGCCATGGTGGCTCCGAGCCCAACCCCCATCGCGAGGTAGGTCGGGAAGAGCAGCCAGTACGACGTGGTGGGTGTCAGGAGCACGCCAAGCAGCACGAGCCCGACGCCGGTGAGGAGCAGACCGAACGTCATCGGTGCTCGCGACCCGTGCGTGGAGGCGTACCGCCCCGCGTTCGGCGCGGTCGCGATGATCGCGAGCGTCATGGGCAGGAACCCCGCGCCGGACTTGAACGGCGAGTACCCGTGGATGCTCTGCATGTAGATGGTCAGGAAGAAGAACGTGGCGAACATCCCCATCCCCACGCTGAACGCGACCGCGTTGCCGGCGGAGAACGACGGGATCTTGTAATACCGCAGCGGCATCATCGCGTGGGGGTTCCGCAGTTCCCACCAGAGGAACGCGACCAGGAAACCTGCGAACAGGACGAAGGAGCCGATGATCCTGGCGCTGCCCCACCCGAGCTGGTTGGCTTCGATCAGCGCGTAGGTCACGAAGAAGAGTGCCATTGTCCCGAGCACGAGCCCGGTGACGTCGAGCTGGCGCTCAACCTCCGAGACGGACTCGGTGACGGTACGGGTGGCGACGATCAACGCGATGATCCCGATCGGGACGTTCAGGAAGAAGACCGACTCCCAGCCGAGGTGCTCGACCATGTACCCACCCAGCGTCGGGCCGAGGGCCAGGGCGATCCCGGACACACCGGCCCAGATCCCGAGCGCCTTGGCGCGCTCGTTCATCGGGAACGTTACGGTGAGGATGGAGAGGGTCCCCGGCAGCAGCAGCGCGCCGCCGATGCCCTGGAGGGCTCGGAAGGCGATCAGCTGGCCGGGTGTCTGTGACACGCCGCACAGGAACGAGAAGAGCGTGAAGACCGCGACGCCCGTGAGGAACATCTTCTTGCGTCCGTACCGGTCGCCCAGGATCCCCCCGGTGAGCAGGAGCGACGCGAACGCGAGGACGTACCCGTCCACGATCCATTGGAGCTGGCTGAAACCGGCGCCGAGGTCGTTCTTGATGCTCGGAAGGGCAACGTTGACGACCGTATTGTCGAGCATCGCCATCGCGAGGGCGAAGCACATCGTCAACAGCACGATGACCTTCTCGCGTGCGTTGTCCCCTTCGAAGCCGAACATCTGACCTCCTTCGGTTCTGGACTGACGGACGGGCGGTTAGGTGGTCCAACCGGGCCGAGGCCGCGGTTGTTCCCTCAGGTGAGCTTCCGGTACATCCTGATCGCGATCGGGACGAAGACGAGCAGCAGGCCGGCGATCCACACGACCGACGTGATGAGGAGACCCTGCAGGGTCTGCGGGCCGTAGTTGGGCGGGATGGCGACGTCACCGAGCGCCAGGACGCGCGCGGTGTTCGCCCAGACCGTGACCGGGTTGTGTTCAGCGACGGGCTGGATCCACGAGGCCATCCCGATGACCGGCACGAGCGCCGCGCTCACGAACACGATGGGGAAGATGCCGGTGAACATGGCCGCCTGGACGCCCTCGACCTGCTTGATCGCGAGCGCGACCACGGCGGAGATCCATGAGAAGACGAACCCGACCGAGAGCACCAGCGCGATCATCCCGATCGCCCCCACGACACCGTTCTGGAACCTGAACCCGACGAGGTACGCGACGACGATCACGAGGAGCAGCAGGATCAGGTTCTTGGCCACGTCGGAGGTCGTGCGACCGACGAGGACGGCCGAACGGGCCATCGGGAGCGAGCGGAACCGGTCGACGAGGCCCTTCTTCATGTCCTCGGCGAGACCGATCGCGGTGGTCGTCGAGCCGAAGATCGCGTTCTGCACGAAGATGCCCGGCATCAGGAACATCACGTACGTGAAGCCCGGCGGCAGGTTCGCGATGTTCCGGGCGAACACGATCGTGAACAGCAGGACGAACATGATCGGCTGCGCCAACTCGAAGACGAGGGCCGTCGGGATGCGGAGGATCTGCAGCAGGTTCCGGCGCATCACGACCATGCCGTCGGCCACGCCGTACCGGACGCGGGTCGAGAGGTCGACCGCGGCGGACGGCTCGGTCGCAACCCTCATCGTGGGTCCTCCCCACGCGCCCGGCCGCGACGCTTCGTGGCCGCCGCATCCGGATCCTCTTCCTGCTCGGCGGCGTGGCCGGTGAGCGACAGGAACACGTCGTCGAGGGTCGGGCGATGCAGGGCGATGTCGGCGATCGCGATGCTGCCGTCGTCGAGCCGGCGCACGCTGTCGAGCAGTGTCGAGGGACCCGCGCTCCCCACGGGGATCCGGATCCTGCCGGCCTCGTGGTCGAGCGTCGGCTCGCCGGTGCCGATCCCGGCGAGGATCTCGACGATCGTCGCGAGGTCTGCCCGATCCTGGACGTGGAGCTCCAGAACTTCGCCGCCGATCTGGTCCTTGAGCTCGTCCGACGTGCCCTCCGCGATCACCGTGCCCAGGTCGATCACGGCGATCCGGTCGGCGAGGTTGTCGGCCTCCTCGAGGTATTGCGTCGTGAGCAGGATCGTCTTGCCTTCGTTGACCAGCTCACGGATCATCGCCCAGAGGTCCATCCGGCTCCGTGGGTCGAGCCCGGTGGTCGGCTCGTCGAGGAACAGCACGTCGGGGCGGGCGACGAGGCTGGCCGCCACGTCGAGCCGACGCCGCATCCCGCCTGAGTACGTCTTGGCCTGACGGCCGGCAGCGTCGGCGAGCCCGAACCGCTCCAGGATCTCGACGGCGCGTGCTCGGGCTTCCGCGGACGGGAGGTGGTACAGCCGCCCCACCATCTCGATGTTCTCGAGACCGGTAAGGTTCTCGTCGACGGCCGCCGACTGCCCGGCCAGCCCGAAGCGGCTCCGAAGGGCCTCTGCGTCCCGAACGACGTCAAGCCCCACGACCTCGGCCCGGCCGCCATCAGGCAGCAGCAGGGTCGTGAGGATCCGGATCGCAGTGGTCTTGCCCGCCCCATTGGGCCCCAGCAAGCCGAAGACGGTTCCCGGCGCAACATCAAGGTCGATGCCGCGCAATGCCTCTACGGTGCCGAAGCTCTTGACGAGCCCCTCGACGACGATCGCCCCGGCCATCGCAACACCCTACGGCCTCCCGATGACAACGACACATGAACGTTCTTCGAATGTGACGAAGCATGTAACGATGTAATCGCCTCTCGGGAGACCGGGAATGCCCTCGGGAGGCGACATGTTCTTGCAGGTGCGAATCGCTCGATGCGAAAGGAACTTCGATGGCAGATCTAGACACTCTGGCGCTCCCGTTGCTCCCGCTCACCACCGGCGTGGTCCTGCCGGGCATGGTGGTGACGCTCACACTGGAGTCGACCGAAGCCAAGGCAGCGGTCGACGCCGCCGCGGGCGACGTCGACCGCCTCCTCGTGCTCGTGCCTCGACTCGACGGGCGCTATGCGCGCGTCGGGACGATCGCGAAGATCGAGGACCTGGGCAAGATCCGGGGCGGCACGGAGGCGCTCGTGATCCGTGGCCTGACCCGCGCGACGATCGGCGTCGGCGTGGCCGGCACCGGCGAAGCGACGTGGGTTCAGCTCGAGCCCGTCGCGGATGAGCCCGCGTCCGAACGGGCGGAAACGCTCGCCCGCGAGTACCGCGCCACGGTCGAGAGCATCGTCGAAGCGCGCGGCGTCCCCGCCGTCGCCGAGTTCCTCCGGGGGCTGTCGGATCCGGGACAGATCGCGGACATCGCGGGCTATTCGCCCGATCTCTCCTTCGAGCGGAAGGTCGAGGTCCTCGAGACGATCGACGTCGAGCGCAGGCTGGAGCTCGTCCTCGAGTGGGCGAAGGACACGCTCGCCGAGGTGCAGGTGAAGGAGAAGATCCGAGACGAGGTGTCCGACAGCCTGGAACAGCGGCAACGCGAGGCGATCCTGCGCGAGCAGATGGCCGCCATCCGCAAGGAGCTCGGCGAGGACGGCTCGGAGGACGTGATCGAGACGCTCCGCGTCAAGATCACGGAGTCCGGGATGCCGGACGCCGTTCGCGAGCAGGCCGAGCGGGAGCTCGGTCGCCTCGAGCGGACCTCCGAGCAATCGCCCGAGTACGGATGGATCCGGACCTACCTCGACTGGATGACCGAGCTCCCGTGGAACGTGCGCACCGAGGACAACCTGGACATCACCGACGCGCGTCGGATCCTCGATGAGGATCACGAGGGCCTCGGCGACGTCAAGGACCGGATCGTCGAGTACCTGGCGGTCCGCAAGCTCCGAGCGGAGCGCGGGCTCTCGGAGGAAGGCGGACGGGGGTCCGGCGCGATCCTCACGCTCATCGGCCCTCCCGGCGTCGGCAAGACCTCGCTTGGCGAGTCGATCGCGCGCTCGCTCGGACGGAAGTTCGTCCGCGTCTCCCTGGGTGGGGTCCACGACGAAGCCGAGATCCGCGGTCACCGCCGGACGTACGTCGGGGCGCTGCCGGGACGGATCGTGCGAGCCCTGAAGGATGCCGGAACGAAGAACCCGGTCATGATGCTCGATGAGATCGACAAGGTCGGAGCGGACTGGCGTGGGGACCCGTCGTCGGCGCTCCTCGAGGTGCTCGATCCGGCACAGAACCACACGTTCCGCGACCACTACCTCGATGTGGATCTCGATCTGTCCGAGGTGCTGTTCGTCGCCACGGGCAACGTCGTCGAGACGATCCCCGGACCGTTGCTCGACCGCATGGAGGTGCTTCGGCTCGACGGCTACACGGAGGACGAGAAGGTCGCGATCGCCCGGCATCACCTCATGCCGCGGCAGATCGAGCGCAACGGGCTCCGCGAGCACGAGGTGACCGTCACGGACGAAGCGCTCCGCGAGATCGTCGCGTCCTACACGCGGGAAGCGGGCGTGCGGAACCTCGAGCGGGAGCTCGGCAAGACCTTCCGCAAGGTCGCGACCAAGCTCGCCGGCGGCGATGCGACGGCTCCGATCGTCGTCGATCGCGAGGATGTGCGCGGCTACCTGGGGCGCCAGCGGTTCTCGTTCGAGGAGATGGCGGAGCGGACCTCGGTCCCGGGGGTCGCGACGGGGCTCGCGGTGACGGGCACGGGAGGGGACGTCCTGTTCATCGAGGCAACGCGCGAGGACGAGGGCGAGGGGCTGACCCTCACCGGACAGCTCGGCGACGTGATGAAGGAGTCAGCGCAGATCGCGCTGTCGTTCGTCCGATCGCACGCGGCGGAGCTCGGGATCGAACCGGGCCGGCTCACTGGCCGGTTCCACGTCCACGTCCCCGCGGGGGCGGTCCCGAAGGACGGACCGAGCGCGGGGGTCACGATGACGACCGCGCTGGTATCGCTGCTCACCGGCGAGACGGTCAGGCCGGCCGTGGGGATGACCGGCGAGGTCACCCTCCAGGGACGGGTCCTGCCGATCGGCGGCGTGAAGCAGAAGGTGCTCGCGGCGCACCGGGCCGGGCTCACGGAGGTCATCCTGCCGAAGCGGAACGAAGGCGATCTGGACGACGTGCCGGAGCAGGTGCGCGCCGAGATGCGGTTCCACCTTGCCGATGACGTCCGGGACGTCTTGGGCGTGGCGCTCGGCGAGCCGACGCCCTCGTCGCTCACCGCGGCCTGACGATCGGAGGCGCACCACCGGTACCCGGGCCGAGGTCCGCGTACCGGTGGCGCCGTTCGGCGTCGCCTATCCTGGCCTCGCCCGTGCTCGAGCTGATCGATCTCCGACGTCGGTTCGACGATGTCGTCGCGCTCGACGGCGTTTCCTTCGAGGTCCCCGAGGGCCGGATCGTTGGGTTCGTCGGGCGGAACGGGTCGGGCAAGACGACGACGATGCGCATCGCGCTCGGCGTGTTGCACGCCGACGCCGGCCGCGTCCTGTGGCGCGGACGACCGGTAGACCCCGTGACCCGTCGACGCTTCGGCTACATGCCGGAGGAACGCGGGCTCTATCCGAAGATGCGCGTGCGCGAGCAGCTCGTGTACCTGGCGCGGCTGCGCGGCACGCCCAAGGGCGTGGCGCGCAGCCGCGCCACGCAGCTCCTCGAGATCCTCGAGGTCGTGGGCGATCCGAACGATCGCATGGAGACGCTGTCGCTGGGGAACCAGCAACGCGTCCAGCTGGCTGCCGCCCTCGTCCACGAACCCGACGTCCTGGTCCTCGATGAGCCGTTCTCGGGGCTGGACCCGGTCGGCGTCGACGTGCTGGCGGAGGTGCTGCGTGGGCAGGCTCGGGACCGTGGCGTCCCGGTCGTCTTCTCGAGCCATCAGCTGGAGCTGGTCGAACGGCTCTGCGATGAGGTGGTGTTGATCGATCGTGGGCGCATCGTCGCGCGGGGATCGATCCGTGAGCTCCGAGCGATGCGGGCGCGCAACCTCTGGCGGATCGAGGTTCCCGCCGCGACGGATGGATGGTGGGAGGTCGTGCCCGGCGTCTCGCTCGCGGCGCGGGACGACGGGGCGGTCGTCCTGGAGCTGGACGGCGACGCGGATCCGCAGCGCATCCTGGATCTGGCCCGGGCCGAGGGCGACGTCGCGGCGTTCGGACCGGTGCGTCCATCCCTCTCCGAGCTCTTCCGCGAGGTGGTCGCGGAATGAGCTCGGTGCCGACCGACCGCGGCACCTGGCGACTCGTGGCGCGTCGCGACTTCTGGGTGAGGATCCGCGAGCGGAGCTTCTTGATCTCCACGCTGATCAACATCGCCGTGATCTCGATCCTCGTCCTGGCTCGCGCCTCGAGCGCGGTCGGCTCGGGACCGTCGTTCGACCTCGGCTCCGTGGGCTCGTCATCCATCGCGACGGGTGCGTCACAGCTCGGCCACGACGCACAGCCTCCGATCCCGATCCAGGTACACGCCTTCCCCGACCAGGCGGCCGCGAACGCAGCGCTTCGGGATGGCTCGGTGGATGCGGTCGTCGTCGACAACCAGTTGATCGGTTTCACCGACATCCCCGACGTGCTCTCGAGCCTCGTGCAGGCGTCCGCGCGGAACGTTGCCGTGACGGCGCTGCTGGACCGGCACCACGTCCCGCAGGACGAACGCGACGCTGCGAACGACCCGACGCCCCTGACACTCGCCGTCCTGCAGCCGGCTCCGCCTCACCGCAGCGAGAACGCAGCCGTCGCGTTCGTCGGCGTGCTCCTGCTCTACGGGCAGCTCTTCGGGTACGGGATCTGGGTCGCGAGCGGCGTGATCGAAGAGAAGGCCTCGCGGGTCGTCGAGATGCTGCTCTCGGCGATCCGTCCGAAGCAGCTCCTGCTGGGGAAGATCATCGGGATCGGTACGCTCGGGTTGGCGCAGCTGATCGTGATCTCATCGTTCGCGATCGGGCTCGCCTTCGCGACGAACGCCATCGACGTGTCGTCGAGCGCGTTCGGGGCGGCCGGGCTCGTGATCGGCTGGTTCATCCTCGGCTTCGCGTTCTACGCGACGCTGTTCGCTGCGGCCGGATCGTTGGTGACGCGGATGGAGGAGCTCCAGAACGTGATCGTCCCGATCAACCTGACGATCCTCGTCTCGTTCTTCATCTCGATCGGGGCGTTGCAGGATCCGAACGGGCGCCTGCAGGTGATCGCGTCGATCCTCCCCACATCCTCTGCGCTCGCGATGCCCGTGAGGATCGTCCTGGGCGCGGCGCCCGCCTGGCAGATCGTGGTGTCGTTGGTCGCGCTCGTCGGCTCGACCGTCCTCCTGGTGCCCTTCGCCGCCCGGCTGTATTCGGGTGCGGTGCTGCGGACACGTGGCCGGGTCCGGATCCGCGAAGCCTGGCGCGCCGCCGAGTGATCAGGACGTGCCGAAGGCGCGCCGGAACGAGGGCAGTGGCAGCTGCCCGATCGCCAGGACGCGATCGTGGAACTCGCGCAGCGAGAAGGCGGCGCCCTCCCGCTCCCGCGTGGCTTCGCGGGCCTTCTCGATCTCGATCATCCCGACCATGTAGCAGAGCGCTTGCCCCGGCATCCCGATGTAGCGGTCGACCTCGATCGCGGCATCGGTGTGGGTCTGCCCGGCGTCCTCGAGCTTCGCGATGGATGCCTCGCGGGTCCATCCCAGCATGTGGATCCCCGTGTCGGTGATCAGTCTCGCCGCTCGATGCGCCTGGTTGTCGAGCATCCCGAGCCGCTCCCACCCGTCCAGGTAGAGGCCCATCTCGTCCGCGAGTCGCTCGGAGTACAGGCCCCAGCCCTCGCAGTACGCGCTCCCCGCGAACGCGCCGCCGAAGCGACGGAGCGCCGAGCGCCCGGCGGTCTCCTGTTCGAGGGCGATCTGGAAATGGTGCCCGGGGTTCGCCTCGTGGTACGTGACGGAAGCGACGTGGTGCAGGGCGCGATCCGAGAGGTCGTACGCGTTGATGTAATAGATCCCCGGACGTGAGCCGTCTTCCGTCGGCGGGTTGTAGAACGCGAAGGGCTCGTCGGCCTCTCGGAACTCCTCGACCCTGCGGACCTGGCAGTTGGCGCGCGGGAGCCTGCCGAAGAAGCTCGGAGCGATCTCCCAGCTGCGGCGGACCTGATCCTCCGCCATCGCGACCAAGGCTTCAGGGCTCGGAAGCGTGTTCTCCCCGCGAGCGGTCCGATCCGCGATCGCCGCCGCTGGTGTGGGGAACCCGAGCTCCGCCGCCACGACATCCCGCTCGGTCTGGATCTGCTCGAACCGCTCCACCCCGAGCTCATGGACGGTCTTCGGATCGAGATCGAGGCTGGTCCAGCCGAGAACCTCGGCCGCGTACATCTCGGCACCGCCGGGGAGCGCGGACATGCCGATCGTCTGCGTGGACGCGGGGAGGTACTCCTCGCGCACGACGTCGCGGAAGCGCGCATGGGCCGGGTACAGGACCTCGCGGACCGTGGCCGCGATCCGCTCCTTGACCACCGCATCGTCACCCAAGGGGAGCATCGCCGGTGAATCCTCCGGTGCAAGTGCCAGGATCCGATCGAGCTGTGCGAGCGCGCGCTCGGCGACGATCCGGGGCGTGACGACGCCCGTCGCCACCGCCTCCCGCGCGATCTCGATCGCGGCGTCCAGCATCGTGGGGAACGCGCGGAGCCGGGCCTCGTACCGATCGACGCGATCGGGCGTGTCGGCTCGCTGGAGGGAGGCCACCTGGGCGAGCATCGTGCCCGCTCCGTGCATGTGGTTCACGACCTCGAACCGGTCGATCCGCTGCTCCAGCCGGGCGATCGAACGATCGCAGATCGCCCGCATCACGTCCGCGTCCGCCTGTGCGCCCTCGTCGAAGGAGTCCTCGATCGCCTCCAGCCGGCGGATCGAGTCCTTCGAGGCCGTCTCCTCGGCCGCGCGGCCGGCCTCGGTGATGTCGGGAAGCTTGTCGTCGTACCGCTCGTCGCCGACGTAGGTCCCCATCAGCGGCTCGCGCTCGAGCAGTCCCTCCCTGTACCGATCGACGAGCTCGCGGACCTGGTGGTCGGGCGTCACGGGCGTCCCCTCTCTCGATTCACAGGAGGCCCAGGGTACCCGCGCCGTCGACCTGGAGAGCAACGCCGGACAGGAA
>Ga0066656_10001559_pt1 | contig 10105 bp, 5 predicted proteins | sample GraSoiAngelo_105_FD_71411 | JGI IMG/M metagenome (GOLD analysis project Ga0066656, IMG submission 71411) | Grasslands soil microbial communities from the Angelo Coastal Reserve, California, USA - 14_0903_05_40cm | ecosystem: Environmental > Terrestrial > Soil > Grasslands | place: USA... | reverse complement strand
TTGTCCTCCGTCAACTCATCGTCGTTGAAGACTACGACTTCTTTGATCGAACGGCTCCCGGAGCCCAGAGCCTCCCTCAAGGCGAACATCTCCTGGGTGACGATCGGAGACCGCGACAGCGCCTTCAGCACGTGCAACTGGCCGCGCTCGATGCGCTTGGCAATCTCCACCTCGCCTTCGCGCGTCAGCAGGGGCACCGTCCCCATCTCGCGCAGGTACATGCGCACCGGGTCGTGGGTCTTGTCGAGCGTCCCAGGCGTCAGGTCGAGGTCCAGTTCTTCTTCCCCTTTCCCTTCCTCTTGCTTATCGAAGGCGATCTTTTCGGCGCCTTTCGGCCGCGGTGACTCCAGCACTTCGATGCCCGCGTTGTCGAACATCACCAGCAGGTCGTCCAAGTCTTCGGGCGAGCGGACGTCGGAAGGCAAAAGGTTGTTCACCTCCTCGTAGAGGAGATAACCTTTCTCCTTGCCGAGAGTAATCAGCTTACTGACTTGGTCGTACTTGTCATCGAAGGCCAAAGCTCACGCCTCCTCAGGAGGCTCCATTGAACCCCGGGGAACAAAACCAGAAGCGACGCCCTTCAGCGGACTGTCTGCCTTCCCGAATTTGAACCAAGGTCAAGGAAACCCGGTAATCCAAGCGGCTCCTAATACTTAGATGTCGAAACGCCGCGAAGTGTTCCTTATTCTAAGAGTAAATCGCCCTGCGAATACGCATTCAAATCTTTCTGTGACTCGCCGGGGGATAATTCGCCAAAAAACTCCCCCTATATATAGAGTGCAATTTCATGGTCGGAAAAAGCGACCTCCGCGTGCTTCGGGCCCCTGGCAGCCGTCCCGTGAGCGCCTGCCGACGCACCAAAAAGGTAGCGCAACATCATCCTCTGCCCAAAGCCTGTAAGTCGCGGTCCAACTGGAGTTTAGATCTCTGCAATTCCGTCAGCCTTGCCTTGTCCTTTTCCCGCTCCGCCGCCTCCATGGCCGAACGGACGCCGGCTCTCTCACGTTCCAGGCGTTTGCGCCGAAGCGCGTTGAGGCAGGCTTGGACCTGATTCCGATCGGGCGGCTCCCCAGTGTTAAGTGCGGCCTCATAGGCCAAGTGTTTTTCTTCTGCGCCCAGGCTATCTTCGAGCCGAGTGACGTCCAGTTCACCGCCCTGCTCACGCACCGCCAAGAGCTGCTTGAAGATGCCTTCCGTTGGAAGGCCCTGGACATCGGCGCCGCGGACAAGGTCCGGCAAGAACTCATCGGCAAGTTCATGGCTACCCAAGAACGCTCGCAGTAGCTGCTTTTCTGCGGGGCTGGCCGGGGCAGCTAGGCGGTCGGAAGGAACCGCCAGCTCTTTCCTGCCCTGGGCAGCCACATGCTTGAGCTCTTCCACAAGTAGCCGATTGTCTAAACGCAGGCGGTCGGCCAGCCGATGCGCCAGCTCTGCGCGCAGCATGGGGTTGGGCACCCGGGCGAGGTAGGGCAGTATCGCGTTCGCTGCGGCGACCTTTCCTTCCGGCCGCGCCACATCGTGCTCGGAGACCGTCCGCTCGGTCAAGTAATCGAGATACGTGGGGGCGGCGGCCAGGCGCTCGCGGTAGGCGGCGCCGCCCTTCTGGCGGATGAACGAGTCCGGGTCGAGCCCGCCCGCGAGCGTGAGGACTTTCACCTCAAATCCCTCTTCGAGTAACAAGACGAGCGAGCGTTCCGTGGCGGCGACTCCTGCAGAGTCGGGGTCGTAGTTGACCACGGCTCGGTGCGTGGAGCGTCCGAGGAGGCGCGTTTGCCCGCTGGTAAGGCTCGTGCCACAGGAAGCCACGACGTTTTCGAAGCCGGAGGCGGCCACCGTGATGCAATCCATGTACCCTTCGACCAGGATCGCGTAGTCGAGCTTGCGAATCGTAGTGGCCGCTTCGTGAAGGTGGTAAAGCACGCGCCCCTTGGTATAAATCGGCGTTTCCGGAGAATTCATGTACTTGGGCATGTCCTCGCCGAGAGCCCGCCCGCCAAACGCCACCACTTTGCCGCGCTCGTTGGCGATGGGGAACATCACGCGGCGGCGAAAACGGTCGTAGGGCCGCTTGCCTTCGGGGTCCGGAACAACCAGCCCGCTTCGCTCCAAGAGGTCCGACTCGAACCCACCGCTCCGGAGCAGCCGCGCAAGGGCTTGGCCGTCCGAAGGCGCGTAGCCCAAATGGAATCGCGCGATGACTTCCCCCGTCAAGCCTCGGTCCTCGAGATAGCCGCGCGCCGCGCGGCCCTCCGCCGTGGCGCCAAGCTGCGAGGCGAAAAACTTCTCCGCGACCTCGTGGATTTTGTAAAGCGCCGCGCGCAAGCGGGCGTTGGCATCGGAAGCCTCCGAGCCCCCGGCCTCCCGAATCGTCACGCCAACCTTTTCCGCCACCTGGCGGAGCGCCTCCGGAAACGTCAAATTCTCGATGAGCATCACGAACTTGAAGACGTCGCCTCCCACGCCGCAGCCGAAACAGTGGAAGATCTGCTTGACCGGATGAACCGCGAACGAAGGGGTTTTCTCCTGATGGAACGGGCACAGGCCCATCCAGTTGGCGCCCGCCTTTCGCAGCTTGACGTAGTCGCCGAGGATGCGAACGATGTCCGCCGCCGCCCGGACTTCATCCACTTCGCTCATGATTAAATCAGAAGTCAGAAGTTAGAAATCAGAAGCCAGAAGTCAGGAGACAGAAGTGCTGAGCCAAGGGGCGTTGTGAACAAACCTAACCTTCTGACTCCTGACTTCTGACTCCTGTCTTCTGGTCATGCCTCACGGCCGAACGATCATACCCGACCCCTGCGCGGCAGGGTAATCGATCTTGGATTCCTTCCGGAGCAGGTCCAAGAATGCCCGGCCCTTCACGCGGCCGTTCAAATGCCTTGCGCCAAGCTGGGTGAAGAAAATTAACACGTCTCGGATGGCGCTGTCGGCGACGCTTGCCGCTCCCAGACCCGCGGCCAAATCTTTCTTGAATTTCTGAATCGAGTCTTTCAGGACCGCGTAGAGCTGCCGCTCGAAGCCAAAGTCCGGAGGCTTTTCGTAATAGATGCCGCTGGCGAGCGTGCGATATGTTTCCGCAAGCGCCTGTAACGCGGCCAAGACCTCCGTATCCACAAGTGACGGGTGGGCGCGGGCAAATGCGCAAATCGAGAGAGGAAGCACCGAGAACAAGAGCCCTTGGTTCTTTGCGATTGAGGGGTCCACTCGAACGTCAGGAAATGGCAGCTTTGACCAATCGAAGTCGCGGCGCTCGAAGTCGTGGCGGCGGCTTTCGATGAGGTAAGGGCATTCGGAAGGGCAATCGAGGGTCACCTCGCGCTCCGTGCCGCAACACACCGAACAAATGCTCGCGGCCTTCGCCGGACAAAACCGCTTGGGGTTGCGCTTCTGACAAATCGGGCAGGCCAATCGCCGCTCCGCTGATCGAAAATCGAGTCTCCATCATATCACGAGCAGGCGAGGCCCGGACGTCGACTGCCCGGCGTCGCGCGCCGTCCGGGTCGATGGGCTAGCTTACGCGGGAGGAGCCCACCATGGCAAGGGTTGCCGTGCGGAGTTGCTGCGAAGAGGGCAACACCGAGCGGCACGGGAAAGGCAAGCAGGATGCATCATCGGCGGGGTCAAGGACTTTAAACTTGGTAAAGCCTCCCAAGCTCGCTACACTCAAAGCCTGTGACCAAACCGATGCGCCCCTCCCAATCGCCGGACGTGGTCATTATTGGCGGCGGGATTATCGGCTGCTCGATCGGCCTGCGGCTGGCGCAGGCGAAGATGAAGGTCACCGTTGTGGACCGAGGCCAGCCTGGGGGAGAAGCCAGTTCCGCCGCCGCTGGCATGCTGGCTCCGCAGGGCGAGACGGTCACGCCGGACGCTTACTTCGAACTCGCCCGCTCGAGCCGCGACCTCTATCCGAGCTTCGTCGCCGAAGTTGAAGAGTTGAGCGGGCAGACGGTCGGCTACCGCTGTGGTGGGACGCTTCTGGTGGCGCGAAGCGACCAAGAAGTGCGTGAACTCGACGCGGTCTTCTCCGGCCAGACTGCGTATGGCCTTCCGCTTGAGCGGCTGACGGCCGACGCCGCGCGCGCGCGAGTCCCCGCTCTTGCGCCGGAAATCCGCTCCGCCCTTTTCATCGCGGGGGACCACTCTGTGGACAACGAAAAACTCACGGCAGCGCTGGCCGAAGCCGCACTCCGCGCCGGGGTCAAGTTTCATTCCCGCGCCGCTGTGACGCGCTTCCACGCGCGAGGCAGGCCTGCTTCGGCAAGCCGGCGCATCGAAAGCATTGAACTTGCGCCCGGCACAACCGTCAAAGGGAAAAAGCTCTCCGCGGCCAGCTTCATTTTGGCGGCCGGATGCTGGTCGGCGGAACTGGTGGCGCCGCTCGGGGTACGGTTGCCCATGTCGCCGTGTCGCGGACAGATGATCGAATTCGAATCCGCTGGCGAAGCTGAAATCCCGCTGGTGGTCCGCGCCGGGCATCATTATCTGGTCCCCCGCGAAGGCGGCCGCGTGCTGGCGGGAACCACCGCCGAATACGCCGGCTTCGATAAAGCCGTAACGGGCGAGGGTCTCGCCTCAATCCTCGAAGGCGTTCGTCGCCTGGCACCGGCCGTCAAACACTCCCGTTTTCGCCGCGCCTGGGCAGGCCTCAGGCCCGATACCGCCGACCACTTGCCCGTCCTCGGCTGCGGGGAAATCAAGAACCTGATCTTCGCGACCGGACACTTCCGGAACGGTATCTTGCTGGCGCCCATAACCGCCCAAGTTATAACCGAACTCATACTGATGGGCTCGACGTCTTTATCCATTGCCGCCTACGGGCCGGCGCGTTTTTGCTGAATGCCCCGCCGCCTGGACCGGCCTTAGCTTTGCCCGCGCACACGCGCGCCACCGCTGCGCACACCCTCAGCTTTTTTGCGCCGGCGCTCGCGCACGGGCGAGCCCGATTTCAGGGCTTCGGAAATCGGAGACGCCCGAGCTACGAATGAACACCGCGCCGCACCCCTGCGGTTTTTTGTGCTGGAGCGCGGTGCCGCGCGCCTCGCGGGAAGCCTACCCTTTCTCGAGCAACCACGGGGCCTTCCTCCCCTCGTAGCTGCAGTACTTAAGTACCGGTATTCAAGTCCCGTTGACTTCCCCCGATGCAACCTTGATAATCATTAGATGATGTCGCCTATGCCCAACCGCGAAGAACACGACGTTCCCACCGTGGTGGGGCGGCGAAGCACTCGCCTGTCCATGATCATCCCCGTCGCAATCAAAGGCACGTCCGCCGACGGCCAATCGTTCAAGGAGAACACCTGGACAATCGGCATCAACAAGCAGGGCGCGCGCCTCGCTTCTTTCCATCGGTTGTCAGTGGGCGACGAAGTGGTTATCGAGAACCCGCTGCTCGGCCACACGGCGCGGGCGCGGGTGATCCGAGTGGGCGAAAAGCGTTTCCCGGAAGATCCGTACGAAGTGGGGGTTGAACTGCTCGAAGCGCGGAACGTCTGGGGGGTCAAGTTCCCTCCCGAAGATTGGAAGGCGAGTTTCCAGCCACCGCTCCCGGTGGCGGAGGGGGAGCGAACGCCCGGCGGGGCCGAGCTTCTGGAACTGCGCGCCCGCCCTCTCGAGCCACCTCCCCCGGCCAAAATTCCCGCTGCGGTGGAGCCCCCTGCGCCGCCGGAAAAATCCGCTCAGTTCAATATGGCCATTGAAGCCCTATCGCAGTTTGCCAAGGAGACTGAGGAGATCGTTCCTCCGGAGGAAGAAGGCGAAGCTCCGCCCGCCGCACTAGAAGCCGACAAGGCGCCAGCCCTGAGGACGGAAGCAGAGCAAGACCCGGCTCCTCCGGGCGGGCTCCGAGAGCGCTCGCTCGACGCCCTTGCCGAGCAGGTCCGGGCCGCACGGCACGAGGCCGAGGGGCTGATCGAGAGGCTGCACGATTTCCAAGAGGGATGGGAAAACGAGCTTGGACGGGTGCGGGAGCAAGCCGAGCAAACCTCCAAGCAAGCCCTGGAAGGCTGGCTCGACGAAGCACGCGACAGGCTCAGCCGCGAGACCGACGCCGCCGCATGGAAATCCCTCGAAGAGGCTCGCCGCCGCATGGAAGACGAAGTCCCGCGCTCCGCCGAGGCCTTCCGCGAATCGGCTGCCAAGGTTGCCAGCCGCGTTCTCGACGAGCAACTGGCCGGTCTCGGGCCCATCCTGGATGCGCTCGTGGCCTCCTCGGCCGGGCGCCTCAAGAACGAACTCAAGAAGAAGCTGGGAGAGCTCGAGCCGGAATTGAAAGTCGCGACGGAAAAAGTTGTAGAGAAACTTGCCGCCTCGAACCTCGAACGCACGGCGCAAGCGGCGGATGAAAAGGTTGACGCGGCGCTGGCCTCTCTCGACCACACCCTGGACCAAGGGCTGGCGAAGCGGCTCGAAGAGATTCGGCTCGAAGGCAACCGCTTCGCTTCCGAGCTTCGGGCGGCCTCGGAACGCGCCGTTGATGAATCATCGAAGGCCTTGGCGAAACAGGGCGCGGACGCCGCCGCCGCCTTGAACGCCGCCGCCGGCGAGGCACACGGGAAGCTCCAGGCTACGCTCCAGGTGCTCGAAGGCGATCTCAGAGGTAAAGTGGCTAGCTTCCGCAAGGATTTGGGAGGTTCGACAACTTCCGCATTCGAGGGCTTCCGAAATCGACTGGCGGAGACGGTCAAGGGCTTCCCAGAGGAGCTCCAGAAATCTCTGCGGCACGAGCAGCAACGCGCCGCTGCAGAAGCCGTCGCCGAAGTGAAAAAAACCGCAGGTGAAGCGCTGGCGCAGGCCAAGGCCCAATTCCAACGGCAAGCGGAAGATTTCCTGGAACTCTTCGACCACCAGCTTTCGACTTCGGGCCAGAAGCATTTGGATCGTGTCCGAACCCAGCTTGCGGAACTGGGAAAGTCGGCCGTCGATCACTTGAACCAGGTGGCCCAGGCGCGCCAGGTGGAACGCATGCAGCTGGAGGCCCAGGCGAAGCAGGTGCTCGAAGAAACCAGCAGCCAGGTTGCGGGGATGGTCGAGGCCACCGCCACATCGCTCGGCAAAGCCGTTCAAGAGGCTACGTCAGACTACCGCGTCCAACTCCACAAGACGCTCGATGAAAGCGTAACGCGCAGCACGTACGACTTCGAGAATTACTTCAACAACCTTTTGGGAGGGCGCCGCGAGGCCATCCTGAGGGAAATTAGCAAACAGGCGGATGAGGGGGCAGCCCAGGTCGTGGCCGAAATGAAAAGCCGGACAGAGGCTGCCGCGAAAGAAGCCACCGATCGGGTGCTGAGGCAGGTGGGCCAGGCGGCCTTGGTGCTCAAAGAATGGGGGGACCAAGCGGCGTCGCGTCTGGAGGGTTCCTTCCAGAAATCCCTCGAGTCCCTCCGCCGCGAGGCCGAAAATGTGGCGCGCGGGGCGGCCGACGAGCAGCGCAATCAGTCTTACCAAATTGCTTCCGACCTTCTCGACCGCCTGGAGAAGGCTGCCAGTATCCTTCGCTCGACCTCGAACGAGCCTTCGGACACACCCAAAACGTAAAGGCGAGCGCCCGTCATCTGACGGGCGGGGAGCTTTTCGGCCCGCTCCGCATTGCCAGCGGCGACGATTTCGCGGTCTAATTGTTTAGTCGAGCTTGACTCCCTCTATGCGCTTGTGGTGTGAAAGAGTGGGAGTCATACGAATCCCTGCGGCTTCCTTGACCCGGCTCGCCACGGATCTGGGTGACTCTTTCGGGCCGAGGCCGCTAGAGATGGTAATTCGCATACAATTCCAACCGTCGGCAGGAATGACGGCTCCTGTCTTTTCCCGGCATGGCCTCAATTGACCGTTCGGTTCCCTCGCGACTGCCACTTTTCAAGCGAAGGAATAATACAAACTCTCGACGCCTATATGAAATCCCCAGCCGCGCGTCGAGCAAATTTGTGCGTATGCAAGTTATTTCGCAGCAAGCTCAGGCTGTACTACTTCGGATTGCGCGAGCCTTTACCTCACTGAAAACCATATCTAACTGAAAATACCAGAGATGCTCTCATTCGATTAGCTGCCGTTGGGGCTGAAGAACATTGCCTCGCTTGGAAGTCCGCTTGCACAGATGCAACGAGTGGGAGTCTTGGAATTTACCATTGGGGGGAATATGCACTTCTCGAGAGTCGCTAACACCCTGCGTCTATCGCTCACGCTCTTGCTCGGCTTATGTTTAGCGGCGGGCATGACCGATTGTGGAGGGTCTTCGTCGATCAGTTCCTCGGGTACCGCAGGTCCCGAGCTACTCTCCATCAGTATCAGTCCCCTCAATCCTTCCATCTCCGTTGGCTCAACGCAACAGTTTTTTGCAACAGGGAGATATAGCGACAAGTCCACCAAGGACATCACTCACAACGCAACCTGGAGCTCCGCAGAACTCGATAGGGCGACGATTGAGAGTGCAGGTCAACCGCAAGTGGGGCTGGCCACAGGCCAGGGAGCCGGACTGGTGACAATATCTGCATCGCTCGGAGGTAAAACTGGCTCTACCTCGCTCAACGTGGCCAGCAATGCCACGAGGATACCTTTAATGGACATGACTGCGGTAGAGAACTACCTGAGCTTCCCAGGAGGGCTCTACGAGAACACGAGCAACACCGTTCCCGCAGACCACAATACAGCCGGCCTCGCGAGGGCCGCTCTGATTCAGCCTCTTGGCCCCAATGGCAACCCACTCCCTTCCGGCAAGGTTGTGTTTCTCTCCGTAGGCAGGTCAACAGCCGAGGACGAATTCACGGTTTTCGTGAAGCAAGCTGGGGCGAGTTCGGTGGTCAACCACTCCACGCTGGTTATCGTCAATGGCGCACTCACTTCCGCCCTCCCGTGTGTGTGGGCGGTTGCGAACGGACAGCCGTCATGCGCTCCAGCACTCGGGAACCAGTATGACCGCGTCCGAGACACCGTCCTCACTCCGCTGGGTGTGACGGAGAAACAAGTGCAAATCGCCTGGATCGAAGAATACGAGGCCGACCCGGCGGGGTCCGGGTATCAAGGTCTGTGCGACCCCTCGGTTGGCTTCTGCTCGAATGAGGTGAGCCACACTGAGGCGCTCTTACTCGAGCAACAATTGGGTGGAATTCTTCGGGCCGCCAAAACCCGCTGGCCAAATCTGAGGCAGGCCTTTCTCTCCAGCCGGCTCTACGGCGGATACTCAACCACCGACCATAGCGCGGAGCCTTATCCCTACGAGTACGGCTTCGCGGTCAAGTGGCTCATCGAAGCGCAGATCCTCCAGATCCGAAGCGGAGGGGTGAGTATAGACCCCACTGCGGGTGATTTGAATTACGCGAACGGCAAAGTGCCCTGGACGGCCTGGGGTCCATACGTTTGGGCCAATGGGGACACGCCACGCTCCGATGGGTTGGTGTGGTGCAACGGTCAGACCAGTGCGCCGTGTAGCGCGGAGAATGATTACATATCGGACGGCACTCACCCGAATGCGCAGGGCGACCAAAAAGTGACTAGCCTGTTGGTGAACTTTTTCCTCAACTCACCGTACACGCCCTGGTTCAGACCTTGAAGTCGAAGGAAACGGAAGTCTTGGCCACAAGCATGGAAGATGCGGATTGGGGATTCCTGGAGAAGCTCCGGCCAAGACCAGACTTATCCGTCCGACCTTCGCGTGAAGGCGTGGAGCAAGCGATCACCGATGCCAGCAGGTTGCCAAAGCCATGACTACGTTCTATGACATTCTAGGTGTTGCGCCAACAGCGGAAGCCGATGATATCAAGGCAGCCTTTCGTCATTTGGCCATGGAGTTCCATCCCGATAAAACTCCGGGTGCGAATAAGTCTGTTCAGCGTCTCATAGAGGATAAGTTTAGAGAGGTAAAGGAGGCGTATGACACGCTGAAGGATAGGACCAAGCGAGCGGAATACGACAATAAGCTCTCCATGCTTCGTTCACCGAAGGTCTATCAGCCACCACCGCCTCCTCCGCCACAACCGTCTCAGAAGTTACCGCTTTGTCCACGATGCCGTAGACCTATCCCCACATGGATAACTTCTACAGAAAAGTTCTGTACTTATTGTGGTTCCTCTTTATAATCGCCTCCATCTCCTCCCAAACTGCTGCATGACCT
>Ga0066656_10001555_pt1 | contig 10112 bp, 5 predicted proteins | sample GraSoiAngelo_105_FD_71411 | JGI IMG/M metagenome (GOLD analysis project Ga0066656, IMG submission 71411) | Grasslands soil microbial communities from the Angelo Coastal Reserve, California, USA - 14_0903_05_40cm | ecosystem: Environmental > Terrestrial > Soil > Grasslands | place: USA... | reverse complement strand
TACCGGGTCGGCCTGAGCTCGGCGTACACCTGCGTGGCGAACCGCTGTGAGACGGTCACCTGTGTGTTGCCGACTTTGGCGTCCGACTGGGGAATCTTGGTATCGAAATCAGACCAGGGCTTCGCCGCGATGACGTCGGCCTCGCTCTTGCCTTCCTTGATCATTTTCGAGATGCGATCCCGAACCGCCAGCATCATGTCGCGATGCGCAATGACGGCGTTCCGATCCACCGTGGGCCCGTGACCCGGAATGATCTTCGTGTTCGGCCCAGAACGCGCGATGATCTGTCCCAGCCCATTGATCATCCCGTTCAGTCCGCCGCCGTTGCCCCGGTCGATGTTGGGATATTGGACGGAGCGGAAGAAATCGCCGGTCATGATCACGTCGTTCTGCACGAAGCGAACCATGGTGTCGCCGTCGGTGTGAGCGTTGGGAATCGGAATCAACTGCACGTCCTCGCCATTCATGTGGAACGCGAGTTGCGAGTTCGCGCTATAGGTGATTACAGGCAACCCCGGCGCGGGAGTTGGCGGAGGCGCTTGCCCGTTGGCGCCCGGTGCGGGGCGCATGAGCCGGTTCCGCAAAGTTCCACGGGCGAGGATCGTGGCGCCCTCCTTGCCCATAGCCTCGTTACCGCCGGTGTGGTCGCCGTGCACATGCGTGTTGACCACGAATTTAACCGGCGACTTGGTGATCTGCCGGATGGCGGCCATAATCTTGTCGTGCAGCGGAGCGAACTGCGTGTCCACCATGAACACGCCATCGGGGCCGACCAGCAGGCCAATCGTGCCGCCTTGACCATCGAGCGTGTAGAAGTTGTTGCTGATCTTGTTGGTCTTGATCTGAACGTTGCTGAAATCTTGCTGCGCATTCGCACACACGGCCATAATGGCGAACACAGCCAGAATCGCAAACGAACATCGAATCGCGTTGAGTTTCATGGGTTGTTCCTCCTTCATTCCGAACGCGGGGATAGCCCTGTTTGGAAAATTTCGTCTCCTCCCAGGATCGCTGAAATCTTTAAGTCGCTCGGCATCCTGGAGCAACGATTTTTCAACACGAAGCCGAATCAGCCTCATAAACGGTCGAATTGGGCTAACGAATGGTGTCCGGCACCGGCGTGGCGCAAGCGCTGGCGCTCGCTGTTCGGGACGACGTCAAGAAACAACTGGAGCGCGCTGCCAATTCGATGTTTGCAGGAATGCCTGCTGGATGCCATTCAACGCCGAATCCGAGCCATTCATCAAATAAAGATTGCCGCTGTATGCGGTGATGCGTACATTCCCCGCGCTGGAATCCGTGTATCTACCGAAGAGCGAGGGGAAAGCTCAATGAAGATCGCCGACGTCAGCATTAATCGTCCTGTCTTCGCAATCATGATGTCTTTGGCGTTAGTCACGCTGGGGATCTTTTCGTATCGAACGCTCGGCGTCGACCTGATGCCGAAGACCGATCAGCCCCAGGTCAATGTGAACATCCAGCTTCCCGGGGCCAGTCCGGAGGAAATAGAGATCTCGATCGCAAAGAAAGTCGAAGAGAACGTCAATACGATTAACGGGATCGACGAACTCCGCACGAATTCGAACCCGTCCGCGATGCAGGCCAACATTACGTTCAATCTCGAGCGGGACATGGATTCGGCGATTCAGGATGTCCGCGACAAATTGGGAACCATCCAGGCTCAGTTCCCCCACGATACGTTCCCGGCGCGCATATTCAAATATGACCCCGATTCAGCGCCGGTCCTGACGTTGGCGATCTCTTCAGAACGGGATCCGAAGGAACTCACCGAAATCGTCGACAAAAAGATCAAACAGGTTCTGGAAACCGTGAACAATGTCGGCGGCATCGACTTTAACGGGGAGCGCCGCCGGCAGATCCAGCTGTTGCTGGACGCCGACCGCCTCACGGCGTACGGCTTGACCGCAGAGCAGGTTCGCAATGCGATCGAGCGTCAGAACATCGAAGTTCCCGGCGGAAATTTCAACGCCGGACCTTCGGATATCATGCTGCGGACGATGGGCCGGCTGGCAAACGTTTCCGATTTCAGCCGCGTCATCATTTCTCAGCAAAACGGATCTGTGATCAGGATGGGCGATATCGGACGCGTGCTCGACACGATCCAGGACCCACGCCAGATCGCGCGAGTCGACGGCGTGCCGGCGATCGCCTTGGATATCCGGAAGCAATCCGGCTCCAATACCGTGGCGGTTGTGGACGCGGTGATGGCGAAACTCGATTCGATCCGGCCCAGCTTGCCGGCTGATCTCAAGATCGTGACGCGTCGTGACCAGTCGGTTTTTATCCGGCGGTCGATTGAAGACATCCAGCATCACCTCATCCTCGGAAGTCTTTTAGCCGCCCTCGTCGTGTTCCTTTTCTTGCGAAATTTCCGCAGCACCATTATTGCGGCTACGGCAATCCCTGTATCCCTGATCGGTACGTTCGCGGTCATGAAGGCATTCGGCTTCACGTTGAACAACATGACGTTGCTGGCTCTCTCGTTAGCGACAGGTATCGTTATCGACGATGCCATCGTCGTGCTGGAAAATATCTTTCGTTATGTGGAAGAGAAAGGCGTTAGCCCACGCGAAGCGGCCGCCGAAGCGACGAATGAAATTGGTCTCGCCGTCATGGCCACGACCCTATCGCTGGTGGTCATTTTCCTTCCGGTCATTTTCGTTACGGGAACGCTCGGCCAATATTTGCTCAGCTTTGGAGTCGTTTCAGCAGCAGCCAGTATGTTTTCCATGTTCGTGTCGTTCACGCTGACGCCTGCATTGTGCTCCATGTGGTTGCGGCTAACAGACGCAGGGCACAAGGGATCAAAACAACGGGGTTTCTATGCCGCCATGGATGGGGTCTACGATCACATGCTGCGCTGGAGCTTGAAGCACCGTTTCGTCATGTTTTTGATTGCTTTCGCCGTTACAGCGTCGGTCGTACTGCTATACCCGCGGATCGGCCGCGAACTGGTTCCCGATGATGATCAGGGAGAATTTAATGTCGGCCTCAGCCTCCCGAAGGGTACAAGCCTGCAGCGGACGGTCGAATACACCCAAGAAATCGAAGGTCTCATCCGCAATCTTCCCGAAGTCCAGACGGTTTTCACCAACTTTTCGCCGAATTACGCCAGCTATTTCGTGACGATGACCCCGCTGGAAACCCGCAAAATCTCGCAACAAGAGTTGATACGCCGTGCACGCGCCATGCTGCTCGACCGTTATCGTGGACCGGGCGTGCGAATGAGTGTTCAGGGCGGCACGGATCTCTCAGGAGCTTCAACGGCGGGTAACTGCTTCAATTGTTCAGGCAGCGGTAGTAGTTCAGGGGGAAATCGTCTCTTTATGTACGTTCAAGGGCCGGACATCAATCAACTCCAGCAGTACGTAAACGAGTTGGTGGACAAGGTGAGAACCATTCCGGGCGTCGTCGATGTGGGATCCAATTACGAAGCAACGCAGCAGGAACTGCGCATCGTCATTGATCGGGTACGTGCGGCGGATCTGGGCGTGGAGATCGACAGGTTGGCCAGCAACATCAGAACTCTCGTTGGCGGCGAGATACTGGACACGCAGTTCAAGCAGGGCGATGAGCAATACGAAGTTCAACTACGGCTGGATGTACCGTTCCGCAGCGATCCGTCCCGTCTTAGCAAGCTGTTGATTCCCTCAATAACGCAACGCGTGGTCAAGCTGGGTGACGTGGCCGAAGTTCAGATGAATGTGAGTCCGAATAATATCCAGCGCTACAACCGGCAGCGAAATATCCAGGTCTATGCCGGTCTCGACGGACTTCCGCTTGGCGAAGCCGTTGCCGCAGTGCGCGAGAAAACTGCTGAGCTCAACATGAAACCGGGTTACGGGCTCATCTTTACAGGAAGTGCGAGGTAGTTAGCTCAGGCCTCGGATGATTTCAGTATCGCGATTCTTTTAGCGATCGTGTTTATCTACATGGTTCTTGCCTCGCAGTTCAACAGCTTCGTTCATCCGTTGACGATCATGACTTCGTTGCCGCTGAGTTTACCCGCCGGGCTTCTGGTGCTCATGGCTTTCGGTATGACCATCAATGTGTACAGCGCCATCGGGATGCTCATGCTCTTCGGCATCGTCAAAAAGAATTCAATTTTGCAGGTCGATTACACGAATACGCTGCGGGACCAGGGGATGGAGCGGCATGAAGCGTTGACCACCAGCAGCCACGTACGGCTGCGCCCGATTTTGATGACAACGATTTCCATCGTTGCCGGAATGCTCCCGATCGCGTTTGGACGAGGTGCCGGTGCCGGCTCCCGTGCCACGATGGCCGTCACCATTATCGGCGGCCAAATGCTTTGCCTGCTCCTGACTCTGCTCGTCACGCCCGTCGTCTATTCATACTTCGATGATGTGCGCGAGTGGACGCCCTCCAAAATACTCGCATGGATTCGGCGCCGTGCGACTCAGCCGGGAACTGCAATTTTTTAAATTCCGCCAATTAAAAGCCGAATCGCAGGCCTGCATTGACGACACGGCCTTCCAGCAATGTCCACGCATCGACGGTCCATGCTCCGTCGAAGTGTTGCTGCGGCCGCAACAGAGGATCGTAACGGGTTTGGCGGACATTCAAGAGATTCTCGGCATTCACAAAAAGGCGGGCTGGCCCGATTCGCCGCTCGACGAGCATGCCGAAGACCCAGTAAGGCACGCTCTGGGCGCGATATGGATTGTCTTCCAGGCGCTGCCGGCCTGTATAGAACAGTTCAAAACCGATCCGGCCTTTCGCCTCTCTTTCCCAGGTGCCCACGATGCTTGCGGTGTATTTGGGTGTCAGAGGAACGAACCGCCGTTGTCCGTCGTTTCGATCGATTTCAGTTGAATGCACAATGGTGTGAGTCAATACCAGCGTGAACTCCCCGCCACGAAGCCGCGTCAGGAATTCCGATCCCGCCGTGCGCGTCGGTCCACCGGCATTGAAGATTTCAATGGATTGCGGCGCTATCGCAGATTTCCGCAGCATGACCGGATGCCGGATGAGAGAACCGAAGAGAGTGCCATTCAATTCCAGATGGGAGCTACTCCATCCAAGATCGCCGGACAGGCTCCGGGCTCTCTCCGGCCTCACGTTCTTTAATGGCAAGAGCCGTGAAAGTCCAACGGCCTCCGTTTCCTCCGTGAAAGGCGTCGGTGCGAATACCCCCGTTCCGGTGGAGACACGCACGGTCCATTGTGGCGCCGGCCTGAAGAGTGCGGAAACGCGTGGATTGAAGAAGCCGCCGTATACGTTGTGCGCATCCATCCGGGCGCTGCCGGAGAGTGTTACTTTTGAACCGAGTACGTAGTCGTCCTGAACGAATATCGCAGGAACGATGTACGTGTAATTGAATCGCGATACATCTCGCGATCGGTACAGATCCGCTTGTAGCGCGGAACCCAAAGCCCATGTGTGCTTGCCATTGGTGCCGCTGATCGCCGCCTCTCCAAACGCTGTCTCATGCCGGTCGCGTTCAATGACATCACCGAATTGATGCCGGTGGTGTTGTGTCATGAAAGCACTGCGGACGGAGACCACGCGCTTTCCCCAAAGGAAGCGGCCCACGAGCCCGGTATCGAACCGCTGGGTATCGAGTTCTTCCGGAAACGGGCGTCCATCTGGTACCAGACCGCCGCCGATCGTGCCTCCTTTGCGTTCTTCAATTGTTGCGCCCGTGGTCATGAACAGCGAGCGGCCCGCTCCATCATCAAAGTAGATGCGCGGGCGGATGACTGCCCTGCGGTAACCCGCCAGGTCCGCCCAGCCGTCGCCGTCGATATCATTCCGTTTTTGATAATGAGCCCCGCCCAGCAATGTGTAGCCCCAACGATTCTTGACTGGTTCGGCAAGCCAGAACACCGAATCGGTTCCGCCGCGTGTTGTTTGATTCAAAAGCAACTCACGCTCGGATTGTTGCGGCCGCCGTGACACGAGATTAATGACACCTCCGAGCGCCGACGAACCATAAAGAGCCGATGCCACACCTTTGATCACTTCGACTCGGCCGAGATCCAGCGGCGGGATTTGTAGAAGGCCAATCGATCCTGTCTGGCCCCCATACAAAGGCAGCCCATCTGCCAATAACTGTGTATAACGTCCCCGTAAGCCTTGAACGCGGATGTTTGCAGCACCGAGTGAAGGAGCGGTGACCTGTACCCGGAGGCCGCTTGTTTCGTTCAGAAGCATTGCGATGTCGCCCGGGGTCATCAGCGTATGCTCTTCGACTTCCTCCTGCTCCAGCACTTCCACACGGAGGGGTTGATCTTCGAGCCGGGTTTCGGTTCGGGTGGCGGTGACAGTGATCTCCTGCGTGAGAACAGATACCGCTTCGAGTTCGACGGTTATTCGAGTCGTCGTGCCTTCGGAAACCGACGCTCGAACCGTGCGTGATTTAAATCCGTATCGCGCAATCATCAGTTCCACCTCAGCTGGCGGCAGTTCCAGCGTCGCTTCCCCCCGCACGTCTGTCAGAACAACTTGCGAGCCTACCGAAATTTCCGCTTGTTCGACCGGCCCGGAGTCGCTGCGGACCTCGACGAGAAGGGTCCCCATTGCCTGACGCGCGTAACTATTCATGGGCATCGCGGCCAATATGAAAACAAAAATAAGAAAAGTATGGCGTTGCACCGTCGCTGCCTCAGTCGTGATTGTCGCGATCGTCGCGCCTTTTCTCCGCGATCATAAAGCTATCGATGCTGAAACGACTGAAGTTCTTATGGATCGTCACTTGCTCAGGGTGCGCTGGAGAAGTTGCTAGAATGGAGGCATATGACAACCCGAGCACGGCAGCGCACTGGGACGCTGGAAGCGGCGATGGCCATGTTGCTACAGAACCAAGCAACGCTCGCAAAGCAGCATATTGAATTCTTGGATCGATCCGATAAAAAAATTGCTGAGGCAGATAAGCGGTTCGCTGAACTGGAAGCGCAGCACGCTGAGGTAATGAAAGAATTCGAACTGATTAAGAGTGTTCTTGCGCGTCACGAAAACATTCTGGAAAGGCTACCGGAACTCATTCGCCAGAAAATCGGGTTCAAAAACCAGTAGCCTTCCTCAATGCGACCTCTCCGACATTCCTAAAAGACGAAACCCACCGCGCCGGTATACGTGCGAGGAGCGATGAAATGAGTTCCAGAAAACGTCGAATGGAAGTTGTATAGCGCGACTTTGTTGTTCAAATTCGCAATCGTGAATCGCAGCGTCACGCGCGAACCGTCCTTTTCGGCAAACAGGTTATCGACACCAAAGCCAAGGTCCAGAATATGATGGGGCGCAACGCGGGCAGGATTATGATCGTCATCCTGAGTTCCGGCCGCTGGTATTTTGACCCGCGTGGCTCCAACGTTGGACTCGTTACATTGCCTGCCCGTGAGTAAATTATCGGGAGTAGCGACATTGCTTCCACAAAAGAATCCGATCGCCGACTGTTCGGCCGCGCTCAAGCCAAGGGCGTCTTCGAGCGCCCCGACATCGCCGGCAACAAGCCCGCTGTCATAGCGCCACGTGAATCCGGCCCACGGGCCGTAGGTCTTGAATTGGTAGCGAAGGTTTGTTGTTTGCTGGAATGCCTGATCGTGATCGATTCGGAAAGGAGATCCATCGACGGGAAAGAACCGCGCACGATTATGCCCCATCGTGGTATACCACTGGAAACCCTTGATATTAACTGTGTTTATTCGAAGCGAAACGCCGTCCAGTTTGGATTTCTGCCAGGAGATGGGGAATGCGATCGGTGTCGTGAATAGCACTCCGAAGTCGTATGCGTTGTCGGTGAATTTCCAGAAGTAATCGGCCTCGACTTGAATATACCTGCCGAATGCCTGCTGCACGCCCGCGTTGAACTGATTCCGGCTGCCCGGTTTCAGCGGCGCTTGGCCTTCGGCCGAGAACGCTGTAACAATGTCCTGGGAAGCGGGAGAAATGGCAACGAGAAGGTTCTCGTTGTAAGGGGTCTCCATGGTGTGCGCGTACCCTGCACGCAAAATGGTTCCGCTTCCACGGATTAAATACGAAACGCCGATGCGAGGCTCCGCCTGCCAGTCCTTAATCGCACCGCTGACGGCATTGTACCGGTCGATGCGCACGCCCGGATTGAGCGTCAAATTGCCGATCGTCATGGTGTCCTGAATATAGGCGGCGTATTCGTTGACATTTCCCTTGCTGGCAAATTGAAAGAGCGATCCGCCCCGTGTCAAATCCAGAGGCAATAACGCCGGATCGAAGGCAGGGTTGGACAAAAAGCCTCGCGGCGCGCATAGTGCCGGGTTTCTAACGGTAGGCAGTGCCTGAGCTTGATTCGAACGATCCACACAAACCGCGTTGGTTGTGAAATCGGTGATGCCGAGAGCAAAGTCTTCGGTCAGGCGCGTTTGCATTACCTGCCCGCCGATCTTCAGATTGTTCCGGCCACCGGCATAGGAGACGTCACCCCGCACTCCCCAATTCGTCAAACGGCGGGACTGGGAAGCCGTTGCAGGAGAATCGCTCGATAGATCCGGACTCGGGTAGTAATGGACGCGATCCTGCCGAACGAATGGATTAATAGTCAACAGCGTTGTAGAACTGAAGGTATGTTGGTAACCGGGCGCGATGTTAAAGGTGATCGCTCTCTGCCGCTGATCTTGACCGGCGTTATCGAGAGTACTGGGAGTTTGAAACCAATTGCGGGCCCATAAGAAGTTGACGTGTAGCGCGTCTTTGTTCGTCGGCACGAAATCGAAGCGGTTGAACGTGTCCTCGTGATTTCCGATGGCATGGATCGGCATGAACTCTGGCGTGTCGAGGAAACGGCCGGACCGCAGCCCGTTTGCAGCAATGAACCATCCTGCTTTCGGACCGCCCACGCCGGCATCGACAGCAAGGGAAGGAGTGCCGAAGGACCCGTACTGCGCAAGAACGCCGCCTCGGGGCCTCGTTACGCCAAGGCCGGAACGCGTCGTTGCATTGACAACGAGGCTGGTCTTATCGCCAAACTCCGCGTTCGGAGTTCCCGCTACGATTTCCATAGACTGAATGGCGTTTACCGGGATTTGCGTCGAGAATGCTTTGCTCTGCTGATCGTTGATCGGCTGTCCGTCAATATCGAACGAAGTCTGGGCGTGATCGCCGAGAGGATGGAAGAATCCATTCGAATCCGCAACAACTCCCGGCGACGATAGCATGATGGCATCGCTCAAACCGGAAGCCGGAGAAAGTGTGGGTAGCTTCTCCAGTGTGGAGAGGTCCACATCGGCGTGCGCAAACGGAACATTCTCCAGGATATCCTGCCCGGCCGCCTCGACAGTGACGGATTCGGTGACTCCCGCCAGGGCCAGCTTCATCATTATCGTGACCGGAACCGTTGTCCGAACGTTGACATCCTGTGCAGCTACAGCAAAACCGGATTGTGTAGCCTCAATGTGATAACGATTGAAGGGAACATTGGTGAAGCGAAACATACCGGAAGAATCGGTCTTTGCGGTCTGTCGAAATCCCGTGAGCGGGTTCCGAATTTCTACGTTAGCGCCGGCGACCACACCTCCGCTCGGATCTGTGACACTTCCTTCAACGGTTCCACTTGCTACGGACTGCGCAAGCACCACAGGCGTTAGGCATCCGGAAGAGCCGAGAAGAAGACCAGCAACGATGATAGCCTGTCGCGGGAAATGCATAGGTTTCTCCTAATGGGTTCAGGTTCGAGAAGCCAGAATTCTAGGCACGCAGTTCAGCCAACCCAACGCATTCTCAATGAACGGTCGGATTGGCTAACAGAGACACATAAATAGACAATGAGCGGTATCGTGCCCCTCCATTCGAGACAGCAGAAATTGAAATGTGCGCCAATGACTGCACTTCTTCGCCGATCTCTCCCGCCGGATGCTCATGCATTAGCCTCGGGCCCAGGTTCAACGTAAAAGGCGCCTGACAGAACCGTTCATCCCTGTTTGGATGCCTTTCGTTGAAAAACCCGATTCGTGAATGATGAAGGAATGGTATGAATGCAATCCTCAAAAGTACCCGAAGGAACAATAGACATCTTGGCTCGGTCATTCCCACAAACCGAAAAGCTTCGAGTGGTTATCGCCGATGACGAGCGCCCGGCCCGCTCTTTTTTGGAGGGA
>Ga0066656_10001546_pt1 | contig 10128 bp, 9 predicted proteins | sample GraSoiAngelo_105_FD_71411 | JGI IMG/M metagenome (GOLD analysis project Ga0066656, IMG submission 71411) | Grasslands soil microbial communities from the Angelo Coastal Reserve, California, USA - 14_0903_05_40cm | ecosystem: Environmental > Terrestrial > Soil > Grasslands | place: USA... | reverse complement strand
TCGGCGCCTTGGCCTTCAGGCCGTATAGCTGGATGCCGTCGTTCGTGTAGGCATCGACCTGGCCCTGCAATAGCGCCTGGAAGGCGGCGGGCTGGTCGGGGAATTCGCGCAGCTGAGCCTGCGGGTACTTCTCGCGAATGATCTTCGCGTTCGTGGCCCCCTGCTGGGCGGCGATCCGCTTGCCGCCGATGTCGTTGATGGACTTGATGGGGCTGCCCTTCTTCACGAGGAACTGCGCGCCGGTGTAGAAAAAGGTCAGGCTGAAGTCGACCGATTCTCGCCGCTGCGGCGTGTCGGTCATCGTCCCGGCGATGAGGTCCACCGAGTTGCTGGTCAGCAACGGGATGCGCGTGGGCGGCGTCGATTCCTTCTTCTCGACCTTGATCGACTTGCCGACGGCTTTCTCCACCGACGGCTTCACGAGCATCTCGACGAGATCGATGGTGAAGCCGACCCACTCGTTGTTCTTGTTGATGTAGGCGAACGGCGGCGAGCCCGTGCGGGTGCCGATGGTCAGCACGCCGCTGGACTTGATCTTCTCCAGGGTGTCCTGCTGGGCCACCACCGGGCCGGCGAGGGCGAGCCCGGCGGCGAGTACCAGGACGACGGCAACGGTCTTCTTCATGGGTCCTCCGTCAATGGGTGAGGATCTTGGAGAGGAACTGCTTGCCGCGCTCGGATTTCGGCGCGGCGAAGAACGCCTGGGGCGTCGCCTCCTCGATCACCTGCCCCTCGTCCATGAAGACGACGCGGTGGGCAACGCGGCGGGCGAACCCCATTTCGTGCGTGACGCACATCATCGTCATGCCCTCGCGCGCGAGCGTGGTCATGACGTCCAGCACTTCGTTGATCATCTCCGGGTCGAGCGCGGAGGTGGGCTCGTCGAACAGCATGATCTTCGGCTGCATGGCGAGCGCGCGCGCGATGGCCACGCGCTGCTGCTGGCCGCCCGAGAGATTGGCCGGATAGTTGTCGGCCTTCTCTACGAGCCCGACCCGGGCCAGCAGCGCTCGCGCGGCTTTCTCCGCCTCCGCGTGCGAGAGCCTCCGTACTTTTTTCGGCGCCAGCATGATGTTCTGCAGCGCCGTCATGTGCGGAAAGAGGTTGAACGACTGAAACACCATACCCACGCGCGTGCGGAGCGCCGGCAGGTTCACGCCGCGCGCGGTCACCGACGCGCCGAGCACGGCGATGTCGCCACCCTGCACGCGCTCGAGGCCATTCACGCAGCGGATCAGCGTGGATTTGCCGGAGCCCGACGGACCGCAGACGACCACGACCTCGCCGGCGCCGATGGCCAGATTGATGTCGCGGAGCACGTGCAGTTTGCCGAACCATTTGTTGACGTCTCGGAAGACGATCGCGGGCGCGGCCGCCATCACGCGTCTGGCGGTGGCGCAGCGCCGCCGCCGCTCGATGCCGTCGCGCCCAGCAGCAGCGCGCTCAGCGCGGCGCGATCGCGCAGCAGCGCCGCGAGCCGATCGAGCGAGCTGTCGACCGCTTTGGCCAGCGCGTCGGCGCCGCCGAAGCGCTCGAGCGTCTCCGGTGGGATGAACTTCAGCAGCAGGCTCGAGGTTCCGGGCGGCATCCCGGCGAAGTGCACGGTGAGCACGCCGTAGTCCTCGAGCAGCAGCATCGCCAGCGCTGCCGTCGCCTCGATCGGGACGATCGGCGGCGTGGCGACTCCCGCGCGCTCCATGGCGAGCGCCAGGACATCCTCGGCGCGCAGCTGCGCGGTCACCGGCGTCACGTGCAGCCGCGCGCCGAAGACGGCGCGCAGCGCCTCGCCGACCTTGCGTGTCGTCGCCACCAGCGTGCGCACGCGCTCGGCACGATAGCCGGCGAGCGAGCGCGCCACGGCGGGATAGAGCATCGGGCGCGCCTCCAGACCGAACTCGAACGCGCGGGCGCGCACGGCGGCCACGAGTGACGCGTCGCCGGCGAGCAGTCCCAGGCGCGGGCCGACGGTGCCGTATTTGTCCAGTCCCGTGGCGCCGAGATCGGCACCGAGCTCGAGCGTTTTCGGCTGATCGAACACCGCGGGGCCGACGCGCGCGCCGCCCGCATCATCGACGTAGACGCGGACGCCACGAGCCCGCGCGAGTCGCACCGCCTCACGGGCGGTCTCGAGCGGGAGGAGATCGTAGGTCACGGCCAGCCGCGTGAGCACGAGCAGCGTCACGCGTGGCTCGCGTTCGAGTGCCGCGACGAGGCCGGCAATGTCGCCGGTTTCGACGAAGCGCGCACCGCACTGCCGCGCCGAGCGGATCGCCGTCGGATGCGTGTACGTCGGCGAGAGCCCGAGCACCGTGTCGCCTGCCGCGACCAGTGCCAGGTGCGTGGCGAACGTCGCCGCCGTCAGGCGGTTGAAGAGCATGACGTCGTGGCGGCGCGGATCGCCGCCGAGATGCTCGAGCGCCAGCGCGCGCACGCGCTCGCCCACCAGCGCCGGCGCCACCTCGTCATCGGCCAGCGCGAGCTCCGACGCCTCGAGTGGCAGGCCGCGCTCGAGGCCCGAAAAGTTGAAGATGGCCTCGGGGCCGCCGGCGGCGATGCGCCGCTCGATGACGCGGTGGGCGCGTTGCAGCTTGACGAAATCGTCCTCCGTCGAGCGGATGATCGAGCCCCGCGCGTAGGGCAGCTCGGCGTCGAAAGTCATGTGCGCCTCCTCAAGCCATCACGATCAGCACGTCGCCGGCGTTCACGGCCTGCCCCGGGGCAACACGCACCTCGGCCACGGTGCCGGCCGCGGCGGCTTTGAACTCGTTCTCCATCTTCATGGCCTCGATCACGAGCAGCGTGTCGCCGGCATTCACCGTGGCGCCGGGCTCGACGGCGACGCGGCTGATCTTACCCGGAAGCGGTGCGATCAGCGTGCGGTTGCGCGCGTCCTGGCCGACGCCTCCGCGCGTGCGCAGCACGTGGCGCATCTGCTCCTCGACGGTGATGTCGTACCACTCGCCGCCCACCTCCACCACGCAGACGCCGTCGCGGTCGAGCACGCCCGCGGTGTACGAGGCGCCGTCGATCAGCAGGGAATAGACGCCGGGCGCGACGAGGCGCGCGTCCACGTCGAAGACGTCATCGCCGACGCCGACGCGGTAGCGGCCGCTGGCGCCGGTGACGTCGACGGCGCGCGTCTCGTCGTTGACCGTCACCGCGTACTTCATTGGAGCGGGGACCGCGAGGCCGGCTCGAGCCGTGGGTGGCCTGCCCTAGAACGTTTCCGGCTCCGTGCGCTCATGGTCGGCGCCAGCCTGTAATTCCCGCCGTGCGCCAGGCGCCCAGCGCGGTCGAATCCGTGGGCGCCCCGTCGTGGCGCGCGCGGTCGTGGGCGGCCAGCGCCGCGGCGATCGCCGCGATCGATGCGTGGCGGCCGTCGTTCGCGCGCAGCTCCGGCAGCACGCGCTCGAGGAAGGCCGTCGACAGCCGGCCCGCGCGAAAGTCGGGATGAGCGATGATGCGCGCCAGCGCCGGGATCGTCGTGCGCACGCCGACGATGCGATATTCGCCGAGCGCGCGCAGCATGCGTTCGCACGCGGCCTCTCGGTCCGCGCCCCAGACGATCAACTTGCTCAACAACGTGTCGTAGTAGCGCGGCACCGTGTAACCCGCGTAAACGCCGGAGTCGTCGCGCACCCACGGTCCGCTCGGCGCGTGCAGCGCGGTGATCGTCCCCGGCGACGGCAGCCAGCCCGCGAACGGATCCTCGGCGTTCACGCGACACTCGATGGCCCACCCGCGCCAGGCGACGTCGGCCTGCGCGAGCGCGAGCGGCTCGCCGGCGGCGATGCGCAGCTGCTCGCGCACCAGATCGATTCCCGTCACCATCTCGGTCACCGGATGCTCGACCTGCAGCCGCGTGTTCATCTCGAGGAAATAAAAGTTCCGGTCGGCGTCGACGAGGAACTCCACCGTGCCGGCGTTGACGTAGCCGGAGGTGCGCGCGAGACGACAGGCGGCCTCGCCCATCCGCTCGCGCAGCGCCGAATCGACGAGCGGCGAGGGACACTCTTCCACCAGCTTCTGGTGCCGGCGCTGGATGGAGCACTCGCGCTCACCGAGATGGATGACCTTGCCGTGCGCGTCGGCGAGGATCTGGATCTCGATGTGACGAGGCTCGGCGACGGCGCGCTCGAGATAGACGGCCGCGTCGCCGAACGCGGCGGCCGCCTCTGCGCGGGCGGCACGCAGCGCCTCGGGCAGATCCTCCGCGCGACGCACCAGCCGCATTCCCTTGCCGCCGCCGCCCATGGCCGCCTTGAGCATGACCGGATAGCCGATCTCGCGCGCGGCGCGTGCGGCCTCGGCGTCGCTGCCAATCGCGTCCAGTGTGCCCGGCACCATCGGCACGCCGAGCTCGCGGGCGAGCGTGCGGGCCGCCGTCTTGCTACCCATGCGGCGCATCGCCGCGGCCGGCGGTCCCACGAACGTCAGCCCGGCGCGAGCGCACGCCTCGGCAAACGCCGGGTTCTCGGAAAGAAAGCCGTACCCCGGATGCACGGCATCGGCGCCCGCGCGCCGCGCCGTCTCCACGAGCCGCTCGACGACGAGATAGCTTTCAGTCGCCGGCGCCGCGCCGATCGCGTATGCCTCGTCGGCCATCTGCACGTGCCGCGCCTCCCGGTCGGCCTCCGAGTAGACGGCGACGGTGGCGATGCCCATCTCGCGACACGCGCGCACGACGCGGACGGCGATCTCGCCACGGTTGGCGACGAGCAGCTTCTTGATCCTCATCCGGCCGATGATACTGCTAATCGCGAAGGGCCTTCACCGCGGCCTCGACGAACGAGGTGTCGACGATGTCCTTGAGCGGAATGGTCGCCTTGATGAAACCGTGGCGCTGCCACCACACCATCTGCCGCTGGATGTCTTCGACCCAGAGCCGCCCGCTGCGATCCTGGTACGGCAGTCCGAGCTTGATCACCGTCTCGGGCGCGCCGGTGTAGCGCGCGGTGATTGCGACGACTTCGTCGTAGGCGCCGCCCGGCTTGCCGGCGAGAACGGCATCGTAGTAATACCGCGATGACTTGACGTACCCCTTCATGAAGCTCACCGCGCGCGCACGCTGCGCCGCGAACTTCTTCGAGTAGAACACCGTCGCGATCTGCCACGGAAACAGGTCGCCGCCCCACGCGATCACCCGTCCGAACCCGTCGGCCTCGGCGCGGCCGGGAAACGGCTGGGGCAGGATCACCGCGTCGATCTGCTTGCCCTTCAGCGCCTCGAGCGCCGCCGGCATCGCCTGCAGCGGAACGAGCGTGACGTCCTTGAGCGTCATGCCCTCCTTCTCGAGCACGTTGCCGATCTGATAGTGGAACGTGGAGCCGAGCTGCGTGATACCGATGCGCTTGCCTTTCAGCGCGGCGATCGTGCGCAGCCCGGCGTCGTAGAGGTCCTTCTGCACGACGATCGCGGTCAGGCGATGATCCGGCCACTCGCGTCCCTTGTCGGCGACGATCCACATCGTCTCGCCACCGAGCACGATGTTGTAGGTCGCGGCCGTGAGCCCGGTGGCGCCGACGTCGATCTGTCCCGCGGCCACCGCCATCGAGATCGGTGCCGCCGCCTGGAAATAGACGAGCTCCGGCTCGACGCCGAACTCTTTGAAGAATCCTTTCTCGACGCCGACGAAGATCGGCGCCGACGACGTGAGCTTCAGCACGCCGACCTTGGGCCGGTCCTGGGCCATGGCGGTCGAAGTCCACGCAAGCAGGCTGGCCAGCACGACCACGACGACACGACCCATCCGTCGCTCCTTCATCTGATCCATCACGAGTTCGCGGTGAGTGATCCGAGCGTTCCGACTCGTCGCTGCGCATACCGCACACCGCGAACGACGGCATCGACAGGCCCGACATGCACGTCGACATCCGGCTGGAGCCCGAGCGCCGCCATCAGCGCGCCCGCCCGGCGTCTGACTTCCTCGATGAGCTCATCGTCGTAGAAGAATCCAAGGCCGCGGTACAGAAACAGCGCGCGCCGGGCTGGAACATACGCGCCTCTGATCGTCGTCGCCATGAATGGTTCGGCGTTCTCGCCGATCCATCCTTCCGCTTCGAACCATTCGAGATGTGACATCGCGGTGCCTTCGGGCGCGAGCTTAACGTCGCCATCCTTCAGACAAAACATCCGGCGCGTGCGGTGAAACGCGACGTCTTCCGGTCGCGTCCGCAGCGCGGTCGTCACGACGACGCCCGCCACGGAATCGCCAGCCGCTCGAGCCACCCGAGGCCCCAGTGCGAGAGCACGCCGAGCAGCGACAGCACCACGATACCGACCATCAGCTTGGTGGTCTGCATCAGGTTGCCGGCGTGCAGGACGAGGAAGCCGATGCCCGACTCGACGGCGATCATCTCCGCCGCCACCAGCAACAGCAACGCGGTGCCCGCGCCGAGACGCAGCCCGGCGAAGATCATCGGCAGCGCGGAGGGCAGGATGACCTTGCGGATGACCGACCAGCGGCGCGCGCCGAAGGCGACGGCCGCGCGCACAAGGAGCGGATCGGCCTGACGCACGCCGGTGAACGTGTTGATCGCCACCGGAAAGAACACGCCGAGCGCGATGACGGCGACCTTCGACGGCTCGCCGAGGCCGAGCCAGAGGATCAGCAGCGGCAGCAGCGCGATCTTCGGAATCGGGAATGTCGCCGCCAGCAGCGGTGTTCCGACGGCTTCCGCTGCGGCGAAGAAGCCCACGGCCACGCCGACCACCACGCCCGCCGCGCCGCCGAGCGCGAACCCGAGCACCAGCCGCTGCAGGCTCGCCGTGAGATGCCCGAGCAGCTCGCCCGAGCGCAGCATTTCCCAGCCCTCGGCCAGCACGCCGAGCGGCGACGGCAAGAACAGTACCGGGACGCGGCCCGTGCGCGCGAGCGCCTCCCACGCGATGACGAGACCCAGCACGGCGACGACGCGCAGCCCTCGATACTCCGGGCGCGTGAGAAACGCCGCGCGATTGACGACGGCAATCCGCATTTATTGTAGCGGGGTCCCCGAGGTCGGCTTGGAACGTGGGTAGCCTGACATAGGTCGTCTCCGGCTCCGTCTCATTCGCGCAGCGCCTGCGCCGCCTGGTCGCGGATGAGACTCCAGATGCGCTCGACGGCGTGAACGAAGGCCGGCTCGGCGATCATCGCCTCGGCGCGCGGGCGCGGCAGCTCGACCTTCACCTCGGCCAGCACCCGGCCCGGCCGGCGCGAGAGCACCACGACGCGATCCGCCATGTACACGGCCTCGTGGATGTTGTGCGTCACATAGACGATCGTCTTGCGCGTGCGCTCCCAGATCGCCAGCAGCTCCTCCTGCATCAGCTGGCGCGTCTGCGCATCGAGCGCGGAAAACGGCTCGTCCATCAGGAGCACGGCCGGCCCGACGGCCAGTGCGCGGGCGATGCCGACCCGCTGCCGCATCCCACCCGACAGCTCGTGCGGGTACTTCGTCTCGAAGCCGGCGAGCCCGGTCATGTCCAGATGGTGTCGCGCGCGACGCGCGCGCTCCGCCGCGGCGACGCCCATCTCCTCGAGCCCGAACTCCACGTTGGCCTGCACCGTGCGCCACGGAAACAGCGCGAACTCCTGGAAGACCATGGCGGTGGCGGCGCGGCCAGGCGACAGCTCGCCGTCGAGCCAGATCGCTCCCTCGCTCGGCGCCAGCAGTCCCGCGATGAGATTCAGCAGCGTCGACTTGCCGCAGCCCGACGGCCCGAGCACGGCGACGAACTCCTCGGCGTCGACGACGAGATCGATGCCGTCGAGCGCACGCAGGGTGTGGCCCGCGCGGTCGGCGTAGACCTTCGACACGCGCTCGACGACGACGCGCATGCTAGCGCTGCCTCAGCCGGAAGCGCTGGACTTTTCCCGTCGCCGTCTTCGGCAGCTCGTCGGCGAACGCGACGGTCGCCGGCGCGCGGTGGCCGCCGGCACGGCGGCCGGCGAACTCGATCAGCGTGGCCGCGAGATCCGGCGACGCCGTCCAGCCGCCCTTGAGCACCACCACCGCGTGCGGCCGCGTGAGGCCGTCGGCGTCGGCTTGCCCGACCACGCCGGCCTCGAGCACGCCGGGGTGCTCCATCAGCGCCGCCTCGATATCGGCCGGCGAGACCCACATGCCGGCGACCTTCAGCATGTCGTCGCCGCGCCCGGCGAACATGTAGAAGCCGTCGGCGTCTCGGGCGAGCATGTCGCCGGTGTGCAGCCAGGGGCCCAGCATCGTCGCCTGCGTTCGCTCGCGCCGGTTCCAGTAATACGGCGACGTCGTGGGGCCCTTGATCAGCAGATGCCCGACGACGCCGTCCGGCACCGGCGCGCCGGCGTCGTCGACCAGGCGCGCCTCGAAGCCGGGCACGAGCCGGCCGACACTGCCGCATCGCGCAGCGCCCGGCGCGTTGGCGATGAAGTCGTGCAGTGCCTCGGTGGACCCGAGCACTTCCACGAGCTCGAGCCCGAAGCGCTCGGCCCAGGCGTCGAAGATCGCCGGCGGCAGCGCCTCGCCCGAGCTGACGCAGAAGCGCAACGACGAGAGATCCCACCGGTGCTCGGCGTCGTCGACCGCCAGCATGCGCGCATAGAGCGTCGGCACGGTGAAGAACACCGTCGGCCGCTCGCGCGCGATGACGTCGAAGGCCCCGTCGGCATCGATCCGCTCGGGCACCAGCACGGACGCCGCACCCACGCGCGCGGGAAAGTACAGGCTGTTGCCGAGCCCGAAGGCGAAGAACATCTTCGAGGCGGAGAAGACGAGATCGTCCGCCTCGAGCCCGAAGACGGCGACGCCGACGAGGTCCGCGGCCGCAAGGAAATGCGCGTGCGAGTGGACCGCGGCCTTCGGCTTGCCGGTCGATCCCGAGGTGTAGCCCCAGTAGCAGATGTCGTCGGCGACCGTGGGCGCGGGCTCGCAGGTGGGCTTGGCGCCGGCGAGCAGCTCGTCGAAGTCGTGCGTGCCGGGCAGCGCCGGACCGCCGACCACGATGATGGCGCGCAGCGACGGGCAGCGATGGCGCACGGCCAGCAGCCGACCGGCCACCGGCGCTTCGACGATGGCCACGCGCGCGCGGCTGTCGGTCAGAAGGAACTCGTACTCGGCGGGCGTCATGAGCGTGTTGACCGGCACCGCGACGGCGCCGAGCTTGGTCGTGCCCCAGAATGCCGCCGCGAACGCGGGCGAGTCGTTCAGCGCCAGCACCACGCGATGCTCGATCTCCACGCCGAGGCCGGCCAGGCCGTTGGCGCAGCGGTCGACCGACGCGGCGAGATCGGCGTAGCTGATGCCGCGCCCGGCGAATCTGAACGCCGTCTGTGCGCCGCGGCCCTCTGCCAGGTGACGATCGACGAAGAACGCCGCGGCGTTGAAGTGCTCGGGAACGCTCCCCACCGCGCGAATTTTACAGTATGCTGCCGGCGCGAACGGACAAGGAGGCGTGACGATGCTTCGACGGATGGCGGTGGTTCTCGCGGTAAGCATGATGTTCGCGGCGCCGGCCGCGGCCACCGAGCTTCAGTGGTGGAGCCACTGGGCGATCGAGGACAGCAAGAAGGCCGTCCTGTTCGAGGCCAAGCGACGGTTCGAGGCCGCCAATCCCGGCCACACTGTCACGATCACGTTTTACGAAAAGAAGAACATGTGGCCGGCGCTGCGCGCGGCATTCACCGCGGGCTCGGGCTTTCCCGACGTCTTCTACTACGACATGGACGTGCCGGAGTTCATGACCGCCGGCTGGCTGGCCGATCTGTCGAACGGCGTGCGCTGGCAGAACATCGAGCCGTTCGGCAAAGCGTTCTGGACGCGGCCGGGCCCCGGCGGCAAGACGGGGACGTGGGCGATTCCCGTCGAGGCCGCCTCCGACGAGATCTACTACAACCGCAAGATGTTCAAGGAGCTCGGCATCACCGTTCCGGCGAATTTCGCGTTCACGCAGGAACAGTTCAAGGACGTCGTCGCGAAATGCGCCAAGGCCGGCTACGCCGCCTTCGCCACGGGCGCCGCCGACCGCGACTGGGCCGCGCACTACATTCCCAACGCCCTGTTGCTCGACAAGCTCGGATCCGACGAGACGCTCAAGCTCTTCCGCGGCGAGCTCTCGTGGAAGGATCCGCGCGTGGTCGAAGTCTTCCGTTACTACAAAGACTTG
>Ga0066656_10001543_pt1 | contig 10145 bp, 7 predicted proteins | sample GraSoiAngelo_105_FD_71411 | JGI IMG/M metagenome (GOLD analysis project Ga0066656, IMG submission 71411) | Grasslands soil microbial communities from the Angelo Coastal Reserve, California, USA - 14_0903_05_40cm | ecosystem: Environmental > Terrestrial > Soil > Grasslands | place: USA... | reverse complement strand
CCGACCTGGACGAAATAGGCGCCGCCCGGGCTGGCCTTCGCCGGACGCGGCGCGGTCGGCTCCTTCGCGGCCGCGGTCCGGCTCGAGTCCGGCTTCTTCGCGGGCGCCGCCGGCTTCTCTCTCGTCGGCGCCGCGGGCTTCTCCTGCGCGACGGCGGGCGGCGGCGGAGCGGGCTCGGGCTTCTCGGCCGCGGGCGGCGACGTTACGCTCGGCGCCGATGGCATGCTCGCCGGTGGCACAGGCGGCGCCGCGGACGGCGACGCCATGTCGCCCGGCCTCGAGGACGCCGTTGGCTGCGGAGGCTGCGGGTTGGCCCACTCGAGCAGGTATGGGACGGCGACGGCCGCGACGACTCCGAGCACGACGACAACGAGAATCGCGCGGAACCACAGTGCGGAGAAGATCGACCGCCGGCCTTCGTCCTCGAAGCGGTCCTCTTCGTCCAGGTCGCCGTGACGGTCAGAATCGGCCATCGGGCGTCATCTTAGCATAGACGTTGGGATTTCAACGTTTTCGACAGGGCTTCGGGCGAAGACGAGGCCGCCGATGAGGGCCTCGGCAGCACTTTTGGTGTCGTCGGTATCGATCATGAGGGCCACCTGGCCCACTCGGGGGGCCGGACGGCCGAACAGCGCCTGGTAGTCCTTGGCCACGTGGCGCTCCTGGACTCGCCAGGCCTCGCGCGGGCTCATCCCCGACTCCACGACGATGATCTTCACGTTCCCGGCCTTGGTGCTGGTGATCCGCGTCCCGACGGGAGCGCGGCTGTCCCAGACGTACCCGATGACGTCGCTGTTGGTCAGCGGAGCGGGCCAGCGGGGGAAGATCACGTAGACCTGCGCGGCCTGGTCGTCTGCCCCGCGCTCGCGCACGTCGCCTCGGGGCGGCAGGTGGACGGCCTTCCAGGACCACGAGAGGTACGGGAACTCGTTGGGATCGACGACGACGTCGCGGTAGAGCGCGAACGACGAGTGGTCGCTGCGGAGCCTCATGGCCAGACGCGCTCCGTCGCGAACGAGCTCGACCGACGCCCGTCCGACGAACTCCTTCGAGGTCCAGCCCAGCGGAATGCCCTCGGCCGGAAGCCGGAACGGGACCCGGTCGGCCACCGGCAGCCAGATGCGACCCTCGCCGTCGGGCAACGGCACACGTCGGGCCGGGGTCATCGCCGCCCTCGATGGTTGCGCCGACGCGCCCCCACCTCGGGCGGCCGTCTTCACGGTCGGCGTCGAGAGGACCGCTCCGGCCTGCTCGTCCAACGGCGCGGGCGCGCGGTTGAAGAAGAAGGCGCGGTGACGTGGGCTCGAGAGGAGCGCGGCCGCGCCGATCAGCACGACGAGAGCAACGACGAGAAGGCGCGCGGTCGGCCGTGACCCTCGGTCGCCGAGCGTCACCGGCGCAGACCCCTCGCCCGAGCCCTCGGCGTCGTCGCCTTCCGCAGCGACAGGCGGATCGGAGAGCCCGAGAGCCCGAAGGCGTGCCGGAGCGATTTCACCAGGTAGCGCTCGTAGGAGAAGTGGACGTCGCCGGGCCGGTTGACGTGCAGGGCGAACGTCGGCGGCCCCACGGCCACCTGCGACGCGGCCTGGATCGTCAGGGAGGCGCCGCGCACGGACGCGGGGCGTCGGGCGATCGCCGTGCGCATCGCTTCCAGGACCGCGTGGCTGGGGATACGCCGCCGGGCCTCCACCGCCACCTGGTCGATCGTGTCGAAGAGCTCCGGAATCCCCTGGGACTCCGTGGCCGACGTGAAGCACACGGGTGCGTAGTCGAGGAACGGCAGCCGCTCGCGGATCTGATCGACGACCTCGGCCTTTCTGATGAGCCCGCGGGGTACCAGATCCCACTTGTTGACGACGATCACGGCGGCGCGGCCGGCCTCGTTGGCGTAGCCGGCGATGTGCGCGTCCTGGGCCGCGATGCCTTCGGAGGAGTCGACCACGACGAGCGCCACCTGACACCGCTCGAGGCTCTTGAGCGCCATGACGACCGCGAGCTTCTCGAGGGGCTCGTGCACGCGCCCCTTGCGACGGATCCCCGCCGTGTCGACGAGCACGTACGTGCGTCCCTCGTAGACCAGCGTGGTGTCGACGGAGTCGCGCGTGGTTCCGGGCGCCTCGTGGACCAGCACGCGCTCGGCGCCGACCATCGCGTTGACCAGCGAAGACTTGCCCACGTTCGGGCGCCCGACCACGGCGATGTGGACCGGCGTGGCCGGCCGCTCCGTCGGTGTCCGGGGCGCGGGGCAGCGCTCTCGCAGGAGCTCGATCATCTCCGCGACGCCTCGCCCGTGCTCGGCCGAGACGGGCACGGGGGCGCCGAATCCGAGCCGGTAGAGATCGCCCAGCGTGTCCTCTTGCGCCGCGGAGTCCACCTTGTTCGCCGCGAGCACCACGGGGCGGCCCGACTTTCGAAGGATGGCCGCGATCTCGAGGTCGAGCGCGGTGACGCCCTCGCGGACATCGATCACGAACAGCACGAGGTCCGCCTCCTCGACGGCGGTGAGCACCTGACGGCGCACCCCCTCGATCAGGGGCTCCTCCGACGACGGATCGAAGCCGCCGGTGTCGATGGCCGTCGCCTGCCAGCGCTCGAAGGCGACGCGGCCGTAGAGCCGGTCGCGAGTAACGCCGGGCGTGTCGCGGACGAGCGCCTGGCGCCGGCCGACGAGGCGATTGAACAGCGTCGACTTGCCAACGTTCGGCCGGCCTACCACGGCGATGATCGGGCGGATCAGCGTCACGAACTCGCCTCGTCAGGCGTCGCGGATCGCCTTCAGGAGGGCGCCCGGCGTCGGCTCCACGATCCTCACGGGAACACCGAGGTCGCGGGCCAGATCGGCCGGAGTCGCGTCGTCGAGGAAGACGCCGTCACCGTCGCGGAGCGCGACGGCCGGCACCAGCACCGCCCGGCCGAGGTCCGGCCGCGCGGAGAGATCGCGCTGGATGTCGCGGCCGGTCAGGAGCCCGGCCACGCCGATCATGGGACCGAAGAAGTCGTTGCGAACGGCCGCGACGCGCACGGCTGCTCGATCGAGCCCGGCGCCGGAGAGCAGCGACGCCAGCCGCGGAGCGAAGAGCTCGCCGCTGACGACGGTGACCGCCGCGCGCCCATCGCGGTGGGCACGAGACCGGCCGGCCGCGCGGACGAATCCGTCCTCGAATCGGCGGACCAGGCCGATACCGTCCTCGGCGATTGGAAACCCCTCGTACGCCGCGGCCGGCGGCATCGCGAGGCCGGCCAGGAGATAGATCTCGTCGGCGAGGAACACGAAGCGACTGCCGAGATCGGTGAGCCATCGCCGCTGCCACCGCTCGGCGGTCGCCACCAGCGCGCGCGCCTCCTGGGCGGTCAGGCTGCGGAGCGCGGGGAGGCGCTCTCGATGTCGCGTGAGGCCGACCGGCACGATCGCGGTCGTCGCCACGTGAGGATGCAGCGGCGCCAGCTCGAAGACGGTCCGCTCGAGGTGAGCACCGTCGTTGAGGTCGGGGCAGAGCACGATCTGCGCGTGCATCCGGATGCCGGCCTTCGCGAGCCGCTCGAGCCGCGGCAGGATCTCGGCCGAGTGACGCGGCCGGCCCAGGAGCGTCCACCGGAGCTCGGGGTCGGTGGCGTGTACCGAGATGTAGAGCGGCGAGAGGCGTTGCTCGACGATGCGCTCGAACGAGCCCTCGTCGAGGTCACTGAGCGTGATGTAGTTGCCGTGCAGGAACGACAGCCGATAGTCGTCGTCCTTCACGTAGAGGCTACGCCGCATGCCCTTGGGCAGCTGGTGGATGAAGCAGAACACGCACTTGTTCGCGCACGTCGCGATGTCGCCGGGCCGCGGCGCGGTCAGCTCGAGCCCGAGATCGGCGCCGCGGCGCACGAGGCGCCGCACGCCGGTCACGCCGTCGCGCTCGATCGACAGCTCGAGGCGCTCGTCGCCGGCGTGGAACTGGAAGTCGATGGCGTCGCGGAGCGGGTGGCCGTTGACCGTCAAGATCCGGTCCCCTGCCGCCAGACCCGCCACCGCCGCCGGCGTCCTGGGCCGCACCACGGCAATCGTCACGCCGCTAGGAGTACAGGGCACGTTCACGAGACTCCTCCCGCTTCTCGTCGGGAGGCGCGTTCAGGAACCGCATGCCGTGCACGATGTACTGGAGGCCCGAGATCACCGTGAACGCGGCCGCGAGCCAGAGCACGGGCGTCGGCGCCAGCCGCAGGTCGAAGAAGCGCGCCAGCAAGCCCGTGAGGACCGTGAGCACCTGGAAGAACGTCGCGAGCTTCCCCGCCCACGTCGGGCGCGGACGGATGCGACCGCCCAGCATGTGGACGAGCAGCGCGCCCACCACCAGGAAGACGTCGCGACTGATCACGACGGCGGCGATCCAGAACGGCAGCGCCTTGAGGTAGGTCAGCGTCACGAACGACGCGGTTAACAAGAGTTTGTCCGCCATGGGATCGAGGAACGCGCCGAGCGTGCTCTGATCGTTCCAGCGACGCGCCACCCAGCCGTCGAGCAAGTCGGTCAGCGCGGCCAGGCCGAAAACGACGAGGGCGAAGCCGGGCCGGCGGTAGACGAGCAACGACACGAAGACCGGGATCAACAAGATTCTGATCAGCGTCAGCCAATTGGCGAGTCCCATAGAAGAGCGCTCAGTCTACCATCCCGAGCATGGAAGACGACTCGGCGACCCGGTAACGCGCCAGCGCGCCCAGGAGCCGCAGCGGAAGCTCGACGTCCAGCTCGACGTGCCCGGCGCCGTCGCGGCGGGCGAGCACGCGGCCCCGCTCGTAGCAGAGCGCCAGCGCGGCGCCGTCGGCGTGCGGGATCCGAAGCGTCGCGCAGCCGCCCGGCGGCAATGCGCGCTGGATGGCGGCGACGAGCGCGTCGATGCCCTCGCCGGTCGCCGCGGAGATGCCTACGCCGCCGCGTCGAGCCGCCACCAGCGCCGCGTCGACCTCGAGGCGGTCGATCTTGTTCATGGCGAGCACGGCCGGGCGGTCGTCGACGTGGAGCTCGCGCAGGAGCTCCTCGACGGCCCGCACGTGCTCCTCGAGCGCCGGATGGCTGGCGTCGACCACGTGCAGCAGCACGTCGGCGTCGGCGAGCTCCTCGAGGGTCGCGCGGAAGGCGGCGACCAGCTCGTGCGGGAGCTTGCGGATGAAGCCGACGGTGTCGGTCAGGATGAACGGCGGTCCGCCGTCTGGATGAACCGCGCGCGCCGCGGGATCGAGCGTGACGAAGAGCTGGTCGGCGGCCGTGAACCGCGAGCCGGCGAAGCGGTTGAGCAGCGTGGTCTTGCCAGCGTTGGTGTAGCCGACGAGCGCGACGACCGGAAAACCCGTCCGGCGACGTCCCTGACGCCGCAGACGCCGGTGAACCTGCACACCCTCGAGCTCCCGCCGGATCGCCATGAGCCGCCGGCGGATCACGCGCCGGTCGGATTCGAGCTGGGTCTCGCCCGGTCCCCGGGTGCCGATGCCGCCGCCCAGGCGCTCGAGGTGGGTCCACTGCCCGACCAGGCGTGGCATGAGGTAGGTCAACTGCGCCAGCTCGACCTGGAGCTTGCCCTCGCTGGTGCGCGCGCGCTGGGCGAAGATGTCGAGGATCAGCGCCGTGCGGTCGATGACCTTGATGCCGAGGGCCTGCGAGATGTTGCGCTCCTGGATCGGCAGGAGCGAGTCGTCGCAGACGAACAGGTCGGCGCCCGCCGCGCGGGCCGCTTCGCCGAGCTCGTCGATCTTGCCGCGCCCGAAATAGAGCCCGGGCGTGGGCGCGCTCCGCTCCTGCGTGACGCGTCCGACGACGGCGCCGCCGGCCGCCGTCACGAGCCCGGTCAGCTCGTCCAGCGATTCCTCGATCTGCCAGCGACGCTGCGTAGGGCGCCGCAGCGCGCCGATGACGGCGCGTTCTTGCCCGTTCCGATTCCCGTTGTGCGAGCGCCTCACCCGGTCAGGCCCTCCCCTTCCAGCGACGTCGCGATCCGCTGGGCTGTCCCGTCGGCGCCTCCGGATTCGTCGACGTCGATCCACTCGACGCCCGGCTCGCGCGCGAACCAGGTCCGCTGCCGCTTCGCGTAGCGCACGGTGTCGCGCTGCATGAGGCGCACGGCCTCGTCCGCCGCCAGCGTGCCGCGTACCACCTGCACGAACTCACGATAGCCGATCGACTGGAGCGCCGGCAGCTCCGGATGGTAGCCCCAGGCCAGCAGGCGCTGTACCTCGTCAAGGAGGCCCGCGGCCACGAACGCCGCGGCTCGCGCCTCGAGCCGCCTGGCGAGCGCCCGACGGTCCATCGAGAGCCCGAAGTAGGATACCTCGTAGGGGCCGTCGAGGTTCCGCCAGCGCTCCTGCTCCAGCACGGCGCCGCCCACGCGCGCCCTCTCGAGAGCGCGCATCACGCGAACGTGGTCGTTGGGATGGAGCCGTTGGGCCACGGCCGGCGCCTGCGCCGCCAGCCGCGCGTGGAGCGCCGCGCGCCCCTCGCGCGCCGCGATGGACGCGAGCTCGTGGCGGAACGCCGGATCGGCCGGCGGGGCGGAGTCGAGCCCGCGCAGCAGCGCGCGGATGTAAAGCCCGGTGCCGCCGACGACGACCGGCAGACGGCCGCGGCTCTGGATCGCGCCGATCGCGAGCGCGGCGTCGTTGCGGAAGCGCGCGGCCTGATACCAATCGTCGGGGTTCACGACGTCGATCAGATGATGGGCGACAGCCCGCCGCTCCTCGAACGTCGGCTTGCCGGTGGCGACGTCCATGCCGCGGTAGACCTGGCGGGAGTCCGCGCTGATGACCTCGATCCCCATGCGCCGGGCCAGCGCCACGGCGACCGCCGTCTTGCCGACCCCGGTGGGCCCGGCGATCACGATCACTCTCGGTCTGGAGCCGTCCATCACCATATCCACTCTATCAGCCTTGATTCAAAGAGCTTCCGGCCAGAGACCCGGGCTACCAATTGCGCTTGAGCTCCCGGCGGATGTCGTGGAGGGAGACGCGGCTGACGATCGGCCGTCCGTGAGGGCAGAAGTACGGTGTCTCGGTCACCGAGAGCTCGGCGACCAGCCGCTCCATCTCCTCGCGGGCGAGCGGCGTGTTGGCCTTCACCGCGGCCCGGCACGCCACGAACGCCAGGGCGCGGTCGAGTGTCGGCTTGTCTGCGCCCGGCCCCGCGAGCTCGTCCACGGCGGCTTCGATCAGCCGCTTGGGCTCGTCGCCCTTGAGCAGCGCGGGCACCGCGCGCAGGACGATCGCCGGGCCGCCGAATCCCTCGAACGCGAAGCCCAGACGCTCCAGGGGCTCGCGCCAGCGCTCGAGCAGCGTGGACGCCGCCGGCGGCAGCTCGAGTGGCTCGGCAAAAAGCAACGCCTGGGCCGCGGGCACGCCCTCGCGGAGCTCGTGCTGCAGGCGCTCGAACAGCACCCGCTCGTGCGCGACGTGCTGGTCGAGGAAGAACACCTCGTCCTCCGAGGTGGACACGACGAACGTGTCCTGCACCTGGCCGAGCACGCGTCCGAAGAGGCCCCGGGCCTGGCCGGGACCAGTCGCGTCCCCGAACAGGGCGACCTGCTCCGCGACTCCGCTGAACGTCGTCGCGCTCGGTCGGTCGTCACCCTCGGCGCGCACCTCCACGCCCGGCATGACGCCCGGGCGCCTGAGCGCCGCCTGGGTGGCCGCGGCGACCATCTCGTAGATGAGGCGCGGATGGCGGAAGCGCACCCACGCCTTCGTCGGGTGGACGTTCACGTCCACGTCGGCCTCGGGCAGCGTGATCCCGAGTACGACGAGCGGGAAACGATCGCGGGCCAGCAGGGGCCGATAGGCGTCGAGCGTCGCCTGGAGCAGCGCGGGATCGCGCACGGGACGTCCGTTCACGATGAGGACGATCTCGTCACGGTTGCCGCGGACGAGGTCGGGCGGGCTCGCCAGCCCGCGCACGGAGACGCCGTGCTCCGTCCGCTCGACAGCCAGCAGCCGCTCGGCGACATCGTGGCTCCACACCGCTCCGACGCGCTGGCGCAAGTCGGCCGCGAGCGGCGCCGTCAACGCGACGCGCGCGTTGTTCGCGACGCGGAGGTGCACGTGAGGATGCGCCAGCGCGAGCTGGGTGACGACGCGGAGGCTCGCCGACAGCTCGGTGGCTGGCGACTTGAGGAACTTGAGCCGCGCGGGCGTGTTGTAGAACAGGTCGCGCACCTCGACGCTCGTGCCCGGATCGCCCGGCACCGCGAGGCGCTGCACGACCGTGCCGCCCTCTCCCGCCAGACGCAGCCCCTCCGCCGCCGCGCGCGCCCGGCTCGTGAGCGTGAAGCGCGAGACGGCGCAGATGGCCGCCAGGGCCTCACCCCGGAATCCGAGCGTCGCGATCGCATCGAGGTCCTCGTCGGATGCGAGCTTCGAGGTGGCGTGCCGCTCGAGCGCCAGCGGCAGCTCGTCCGCGGCCATCCCGATGCCGTCGTCGGTCACGCGGATCAGCGCCGCACCGCCGTCGCGCAAATCGACGGTCACCGCCCGCGCACCCGCGTCCAGCGCGTTCTCGACCAGCTCCTTCACCGCGGAGGCCGGACGTTCGACGACTTCACCCGCGGCGATCTTGTTCACGAGGTGGTCGGGCAGTCTTCGGATCATTGTAGCGGGGGCCTCGAGGTCGGATCGGGCCGAGGGTGGCCTGAGGTAGGTGCTTGCTGGCTCCGGTCCTGCTGGGCCTCCGCTTGGTGGTGCCGATCCTGCCGGGACTCCGCTGGGTTTTGCGGGTCCTCTTGAGACTTCGTTTCGCGGGGCCAATCCTGGTGAGATGGGGGCTGGCGGTGCTGCTCCGGATGGGACGTGGCTTGGTGGTGCCGGTCCTGTTGTTCCGACGCTTGGCGTTCTTGTTGGCGTCCGTGCTGCCATTTCGCGAGGAGGTTGAGGGCTTCGATCGGGGTGAGATGGGCCAGGTCGAGGCTCGCCAGCTCGGTCAGCATCGGGTCCGGATGCGTCGCCGGAGCGAAGAGGCCGAGCTGCACGGCGTCGGTCGCGTCGGTCTGCAGCTGTCCGGCCTCCTCGAGCTCGGCGAGGAGCGCCTTGGACCGCGCGATGACGGCGGCGGGCAAACCCGCGAGCCGCGCGACCTGGATGCCATAGGACCGATCAGTGCCGCCCGGCTGCACCTTGTGCAGGAAGACGATCTCGTCGTTCCACTCGCGGACGGCCACGTGGAAGTTCCTCACGGCGCCCAGCCGGCCCGCGAGCCGCGTCAGCTCGTGGAAGTGCGTCGCGAACAGAACCCGTGCGCCGTGTCCCCCCTCGTGCAGCGCCTCCACGACCGCCCAGGCGATCGCGAGGCCGTCGAAGGTCGACGTGCCCCGCCCGACCTCGTCGAGCAGCACCAGGCTGCGCGACGTGACGTTGTTCAGGATCGTCGCGGTCTCCACCATCTCGACCAGGAACGTGCTCTGGCCCCGCGCGAGGTTGTCCTGCGCGCCGACGCGCGTGAACACGCGGTCGAGGACGCCGATCCGGGCTTCGCGCGCAGGGACGAAGGCGCCCATCTGCGCCATGATCACGATGTGGGCCGTCTGGCGCAGATAGACCGACTTCCCCGACATGTTCGGCCCGGTGAGGATGACGATCCGCGCATCACGGTCGAGGGCCAGGTCATTCGGTGTCACCGGGGTGCCGGCGCGCGCCTCGAGCACGGGATGCCGGCCCTCGACGATCGCGAGCGTGTCGCCGCGATCGACCAGCGGCCGCACGTGGCCGCGCGCGTGCGCTACCTCGGCCAGCGACGCGAACACGTCGAGCCGGGCCAGCGCGCGGGCCGTCGCCAGGAGCTCGTCCGCGCGCGCCGCCACGCGCCGGCGCACGTCCTCGAACAGCTCGTACTCGAGCTTCCGACGCCGCTCGTCGGCGCCGAGCGCCTTCGCTTCGTATTCTTTCAGCTCGGGCGTCACGTAGCGCTCGGCGCCGGTGAGCGTCTGCCGCCGCACGTACTCGGCGGGCACGCGCGCGGCCTGCGCGTGGGTCACCTCGATGCCGTAGCCGAACACGCGATTGAATCGGACCCGGAGACTCGAGAGCCCCGTCCGGGCGCGCTCCCGTTCCTCCAGCCCGGCGATCCACGCCCGCGCCTCACGGGCATCGCGCACGAGGGCCGAGAGCCCCTCGTGCCAGCTCTCGCGGATCAC
>Ga0066656_10001542_pt1 | contig 10149 bp, 7 predicted proteins | sample GraSoiAngelo_105_FD_71411 | JGI IMG/M metagenome (GOLD analysis project Ga0066656, IMG submission 71411) | Grasslands soil microbial communities from the Angelo Coastal Reserve, California, USA - 14_0903_05_40cm | ecosystem: Environmental > Terrestrial > Soil > Grasslands | place: USA... | reverse complement strand
GCGGCGGGGCCATGGGCCGGCCTTGTGGCGAAGACCTGTGGGATCGTGCTGCCGCTGGAGCCGGTGCCCCGCAACGTCGTGGTCACGGGGCCGTTCCCGGGAGCCCCCGACCGCAAGACGCTGGTGGTCGACGCCGACACGAGCTTCTACTTCCATCGTGAGGGGCCCGGTGTCCTGATGGGGATGGGAAGCCCCAGCGAAGGAGCGTCCTTCGACACGACGGTCGACGAGGCGCTGGTGGCGAACGAGCTGGTCCCAACCGCCGTCCGGGTCTTCCCGCCGCTCGAGCGAGCGGGGATCGCCCGCATGTGGGCGGGGCTCTACGAGATGACGCCGGACCGTCACCCGATCATCGGGCCGGTACCGGATCCCGCGGGGTTGTATCTGGCATGTGGGTTCAGCGGCCACGGGTTCCAGCACGCGCCGATCGTCGGGAAGCTCCTCGCGGAGATGATCGTGGAAGGCCAAGCGAGGACGGTTGACGTCTCCGGACTCTCACTCGAGAGATTCGCTCGGGGCGATCTCGCCCGAGAGGGACACGTGGTCTGATCGTGCCGGGAGAGGGACTCGAACCCTCATGGGCTTTCGCCCACGGGTTTTTGAAACCCGCGCGTAAACCAGTTCCGCCATCCCGGCGGGTGCGGCGGTCAGCACACCTAGACTACAAGCCCCCTTCCCTCTGCTGGCGGAGGCTCGGTGCCCATGCTTCGACCTACCGTTCTCGGCGCAGCATTCTGCGCGCTCGCTACGGCTGCCTGCACGGCAGTCGCGCCGACACCCGGCCCCTCATCCACCAGCCGCCGCCCCGTAGTGCAGCTGAAGGTGGCGTTCCTCGAGGACCTGTCATCCGATGAGGCGGCAACGCGCTCGGCGCCGGCGTTCCAGGGGGCGAAGCTCGCGTTCGACACGGCGGCGCTCGGAGGTGGCTTCCCCGTCTCGGTCGAGCTGATCGGCCTGGACACCGGCGGGGATGCCGCGACGGCCGCGGCCGCGGCTCGGGAGATCGTGGAGGACCCGTCCTTCGTGGGCACGATCGCGGCCCCTTCCCTCACCGAGCGGGAGCAGGCGGCAGCCGGGAACGTCCTCGACCCCGCGGGCGTGCCCACCCTCACGCTGTCACCCCTGGGCCCGAACCTATCCAAGCGGGGATGGACGGCCTGGCGGCGAACCGTGGCGGAGGTGACGTTGGAAGGTCGTGCCATCGCGGCGTTCGTCGACTCCGTCCCGTCGCCGCGACAGGGCGCCTGCGTGCTCGGAGACGGGAGCCCGGGGTCGCGGGCCCTCCTCGGAGCCGTCGTCGCCTCCATCACTACCGCGGTGGTGCTTCGTTGGCACACGACGGCGGCGGAACCGGCCTCGGTCCGTGTCGCCGGTGCCGTGTCGAACGCCCGATGCGGCGTCGTGGTGTGGGGCGGGTCCTCGACCGCGGGAGCGCTCGTTCGCCTGGGCCTCTACGAAGCGGATCGGCGAAGGATCGCCTTCGTCGGCGGCGACGCGATCAAGGACCCGGCGTACCTGTCCGTCTCCGGCCGGGCCGGCCTGGGGACCGTGGCGGCGTGTCCCTGTACCGACCTGTCTACCTCCACCGACCTCGCGTCCCAGCGGTTCATCCAGGATTACCAGGCCGACTACGGGCTGCCCCCCGCGGCCTTCTCCGCCGAGGCCTGGGACGCAGCCGGGATGATCGTCCGGGCCCTCCGGCCGGGGGGGACGTCCAGGGCGGAGGTCCTGGCTGCCCTGTCGGAGATGGACAGGTACCGGGGCCTGGCAGGGACCTACGTGTTCCAGCCCGACGGCGAGCTGGCCCGAGGATCGGCGCGAGTCCATCTCTACCGGGACGAGGGAGGCCGGTGGATCCCCCTCCGGTCGCCGGCCGCCACGCACGCCGGCTGAAGCCTGGCCCCCACTTCGTGCATGCCCCGGACGAGCGAAACGATGGCCTCTTCCACCATAATGAGCCGTCTGGCCCGGGCGGGACCCGGGAACGCGCCTCTTGCGAGCAAGGAGGGGGACCTTGAAGAGTCGCCTGATCGGGATCGTGGCCGCATTGGCCGTCTTCGGGCTCATCGTCGCCGCGTGCGCGAAGGAAGAGACGCCCGGCGGGGGCGGGACCTCGGCCGGGCCAGCGTTCGAGAGCGAGCTCATCACGTCCGGCGTCCTCACCGTCGGATCCTGTCTCGACTACAAGCCCTTCGAGTGGGTCGCGCAGGGGGACCAGAAAGGGTTTGACGTCGATCTGACCGAGGAGATCGCCCGGCGGCTCGGGCTCAAGGTGGACTGGATCACCGCGAACTTCAACACGATCTTCACCGCAGTGGCCGGGCACAAGTTCGATATGGTCGCTGCCGCGGTGACGGCCACCGGGAAGACCGGTCAGGAGCGAGCCCAGACGGTCAACTTCTCAAGTTTCTACTACAACTCCCGGCAGTCCATGGCCGTGAACCCCGACGCGCGACCGGACCTCACCTCGACGGACCAACTCGGTAAGGGTGACTCGGTCGGCGTGCAGAAGGGCACGACGGGGAAGGTCTGGGCGGAGGAGAACCTGCAGCCCAAAGGCGTGCAGATCAGGACCTACACGGCTGCGCCGGACGCCTTCAGGGACCTCCAAGCAGGGAGGGTCGACGCGGTGATCAACGACGAGCCGGCGTCGGCCGTCATCGTGACAGACTTCCCGCCCACCAAGGTGGTCCAGGCCATCGACACGAACGAGAAGTACGCGCTCGCGTTCGCGAAGGACACGCCGAATCTCCTGGCGGCCGTCAACCAGGCGCTTCTGGACATCATGAACGACGGCACGTACGAGAAGATCTACGCCAAGTACTTCCCCGGTGCATCGGTGCCGGAAGAGTTCCAGCCGTCGACATAAGGGAGCAGAAGGCATCGTCAAGGGCCCGCGTCCCGGTGGACGCGGGCCCTTGCATTCGTACCCTGAAGGAGAGGACCGATGGCAGAGACGGTACGAGGGAGTGCGGCAGGTCCTGAGGCTGTGGTGGCGAGGACTGGACCGCCCGACGTCCGGGGAACAGCCTCGCCTTGGGCGTTGAGCATCTTCGGTGCCGGTATCTCGGCCCTGGTCCTCGTGATCGGGGGAGTCGCCCTCGTCCAGGTCGTGTACGCCCTGGAGGGCGGGAGGATCACCTCGGGGTGCCGGGCCGTCGGACTTGTTCCGTTCACGCCTCAAACACCGACGTCCCCAGCGGCGGGCATCAAAGGTGCTGAGGGTGTGTGCAACATCGTCGAGGCTGCCCGGGCCACGCCGACCACGTTGCTCCTGTGGCTCGGAGTGGTGGTCGGCGTCGCTGCTCTCGCCGCGGGCTTCGGTACGTACAGGCGTATGGAAACGCGCCGCCGACGCGAGCTTTGCATCACCGGCGCCGTGCTCGGCATTCAGGCCGTGGTCATCGGCGCCTTCCTCCTGTGGTTCCGGGAGGGGCGGGTCGATCGGTTCGCCTCGCAGTTCCTGAACTTCGAGCGGCTTCAGGGCTATTGGGTGGGTTTCATCGGTGCGGCGAAGAACACCCTTCTTCTTGCCTTCGGTGGCGAGATCGGCGGCATCGTCGCGGGTCTCGTCTTGGCAATGCTAGCCATCTCGTCCCGCCGTGCTGTTCGTGCTCCAGCTCGAGCGTACATCAACTTCTTTCGAGGAACCCCGCTGCTCTGGCAGCTGTCGTTCTTCTACTTCGGCATCGTGCTTGGTCTCAACCTGCCATTGGGTGTGTTCGCGGCGGCGATCATCGTATTCATTCTGAACACGGGCGCGTATGCCGCTGAGGTGTTTCGCGCCGGCATCCAATCGATCGAGCGCGGACAGATGGAGGCCGCCCGTTCGCTCGGGATGACATACCTGCAGGCGATGCGCTTCGCGATCGTCCCGCAGGCTGTTCGTCGGGTCATCCCGCCTCTGATGAATGAATTCGTCATCCTCATCAAGGACACCGCGCTCGTGCTCGTGCTGGGCCTGGCAAGGGACCAGCTCGAGATCTTCAACTACGCCCAAGAAGGCTACAGCTCGACGTTCAACGCCACGTTCTTCGTGGTCGCGGCGATCGCATACCTCGCGGTTACCCTGCCGCTGATCCGGCTGGTCAACATCGCCGAGCGGCGACTCCGCGGTGGGCTGCTGGGTCTCAACATCGGGCAGCAGGGGCTATGAACAACGATAGCTCACTGGTTCGTCTCGAGAACGTTCACAAGTGGTTCGGAAGCCTCCACGTCCTGAAAGGGATCGACCTTTCTCTCGCACCTCAGGAAGTTCTCGTGATCATCGGACCATCTGGTTCGGGGAAGTCGACCCTCCTTCGCTGTGTGAATCTGCTGGAGCTGCCGACGCAGGGCCGTGTCTGGTTCGACGGCAGGAATATCACCGATGTCCGCACGGACGTCGACGAGGTTCGGACCCACATCGGGATCGTGTTCCAGGCCTACAACCTCTTCCCCCACAAGACGGCGTTGCAGAACATCACCGTGGCCTTGGAGAGGGTCCTAAGGCTCGGCCACAATGAAGCTCGGGACCGGGCCTTGCAGCAGCTGACCAGGGTTGGAATGGCGCAGAAAGCCGAGGGGTACCCGGGGCAGCTCTCCGGGGGCCAACAGCAACGTGTGGCCATCGCTCGGGCTCTGGCTATGCAGCCCAAGGTGATGCTCTTCGATGAGGTCACGTCTGCCCTCGACCCCGAGCTCGTGGGCGAGGTGCTCGAGGTCATGTTGCGATTGGCCGGCGAGGGGATGACCATGATGGTGGTCACCCACGAGATGGGTTTCGCGCGAGAAGTTGGCACCCGCATGCTCTTCATGGATGACGGGGTGATCGTCGAGGAGGGTGAACCCCGGGAGCTCTTCTACCACCCTCAGACCGATCGGCTCCGCCAGTTCCTGGCCAAGGTCCTATGAGGCCCCGGTGAACTCAGCCAGGGCCCGGGGGATCCTGGCCGTTGCCGCGCTGGCCGTGGTGGTCCTCGCCCCGGTGGTGTGGAGGCAGACCGTCCGTCCCGCCTACGTGGTCACGGCCATCGACTACCACTTCCACGACGCACACCCCACGACCCCCATCGGACCGGGCCGGGATCTGGTGGTACAGAACGACGGGCGGAACCTCCACAACGTCACGATCCCCGGGACCACCTATTCGCAGGATGTGGCGCCCGGTCACCGGTTAGTGATCCGCGACATCGCGGCGTTCCTGGGGGGACCTGGGGAGTATCCGTTCCATTGCCGGTTCCACCAGTCCCTGGGGATGACCGGGGTCATCGTCATCGCTCGATGAACGCCGCGTCCCTTCGATGCACACGCGAAGCGCGGATGATCAAGGACCGAGTAGAAAACAAAGACGGGCCGAGGAACCTTTGGAGCCGCTCACGCCTTCCCCATACGCGAGCGTTGTCTACTCGGTTCCTCGGCCCGTCAAATGCTGGCCCCGAGCAACCCGGGCTCCCGGTTGACCGGCCGCCACCCGGGGAAGGTCGTCCTCGGGAACTCTCGCCCCCTCGGAAAGCTCTCTCCCGGAGGCGCTTCCGGCCTCCCGGTCCCAGCGGCCGCTCGGGACCGGAGCGAAATCTAGCGAGGCGTCCTTGACCTGTCAACGCGAAACACCTACTTGCACTGCAACGGATTCGGAACAACCACGCAGGTAGCGAGGCGGTTCGTTCCGCAGAAGAAAGAGTGACAACGATCAACGATTGGTCGTCGATCCGATCGACGCAGCTCAGGCTCCCGCCGCGATCAGGACGAGCTCGGTGCCGAGTCCCAACACGAATCCAGCGAACACGCCCCACAACGTGATCTCCCACGACAACCGACGACCCGCGCCGAACAGCTCGCCGACGACGTAGAGGATCGCTCCCGCGGCCAACGCGAGGAACGCCACGAACACGAGGTCCGAGTGGAACATGGTCCCCACGACCGTCCCCAGGAACGTCGGCCCGCCTCCGACGACGCCGGCCAGGAGCAGCCAGCCCCACGACGCGCGCTCGCCGGCGGCGGCCAGCGGCCCCACGATCCCGAACCCCTCCGTCCCGTTGTGCAGGGCGAACCCGATCACCAACAGGAGAGCCAGCGACACCTCGCCCGCCGTCGCGGCCTGTCCGATGGCCAGACCCTCCGAGAAGTTGTGGAGCCCGATCCCGATGGCGATCGACATGCCGACGCGAAGGGCCTCGCTCCGGACGTCCGCCTCGGCCAACGCCATGGCGCCGGGCCCGACGCTCGCGCCGGGGCGCCGTCGCCAGGCCCGCCCGACGTGGAGGAGGCCGAGGAGTCCCACCCCGAATCCGGCCCCGTACAGGAGCCCGACGGCCACGAGATGGGTCCAGGCGTCCCGGCGGACGGCATCCTCCAAGGGTTGGGTGGCGTGCTCGAGGATGTCGAACAGCAGGAAGATCAGGATTCCCGCCGAGACCCCGTTGAGGAACGTCTTCAGCGCCTTGCTCTGGTGCCGCACTCGCCCCATCGGGAGTCCGACGAAGATGGTGAATCCGGCCACCGCCCCCAGGATGACCGTCTGCAGCGTGCTCACGTCCTCGAGATCTCCTCGCTCCTCGGCCCGACGAAACCGGGCGAATCCTACTGGGCGAGTCGGATTCTACCGAGTCTGATCGGCGCCGAAGGAGCGCGCTTCCATCGGCCCGGGGACCGTCGGAGGCCGCGTCTACAATCCCCTCGGTGGCCACCGGCGTGAGCGATCCCCCCAAGCGACTGTTCCTCCTGGACGGGCACAGCCTGTCGTACCGAGCGTTCTTCGCCCTGCCGCAATCCCTGGCCACCAGCACCGGGCAGGTGACGAACGCCGTCTACGGCTTCACGTCGATGCTCATCAAGCTCCTGGCGGAGGAGCGCCCCGACCTGATCGCGGTGGCCTTCGACATCGGGGCGCCGACGGTGCGGCTGGAGAAGTACGCCGAGTACAAGGCCGGCCGGCCCGAGGCTCCCGACGAGTTCCGCCAGCAGCTCGGCCTGATCGTCGAGGTCCTGGAGACCCTCCGGGTGCCGGTGATCGGCGTGGAGCGGCACGAGGCGGACGACGTCATCGCCACCCTCGCGGTCCAAGCGGCGGACGCGGGGATCGAGGTGGTCATCGTCACCGCCGACCGCGACTTCTTCCAGTTGGTGCGGCCGGGGATCAAGGTCATGTTCAACCGCCGGGGCATCTCCGACATCGCCCTGTACGACGAGCAGGCGGTCCGGGACCGGTTCGGCCTGTCGCCGGAGCAGTACCTGGACTACGTGGCCCTCAAGGGCGACACATCCGACAACATCCCCGGCGTCCCCGGGGTGGGGGAGAAGACCGCGGCGAAGCTGGTCCAGGACTTCGGCTCGGTGGAGGAGCTCATGGCTCGTTCCTCGGAGCTGAAGGGCAAGCTCCGGACCTCCATCGAGGAGGCAGGGGATCAGCCCCTGCTGAGCAAGGATCTGGCCCGGCTCAATACCGAGCTGGAGCTGGACCTCAGCCCGGACGAAAGCGTGATGGGCGAGTGGGACATGGATGCGGTGCATCGGCTGTTCACCTCGCTCGAGTTCCGCACACTGCTCGAACGGCTCGAGGACGTCGGCCGCGGCCCCAAGCCCGCGGCCGACCTGGCGGAGCTCGATCTGCGAGAGACCTCGGCCGCCGAGGTCGGGTCCCTCATCGCAGGTCCGGGGCCCAAGGCCGTTCGCCTGGATCTCGACGGACGGTCGATCCGGGGGATCGCGGCGTCGCTCGGCGGCGGACAGGCCGCGTACGCGCCCCTTGAGACGCTCGACCCGGCCGCCGGCGGTCTGTCGGACGGCTCGGCGCTGAAGTGGACGCACGATGCCAAGGACACCGAGGCGGCCGTCATCGCCTCAGGGCGCACGCTCGCCGGCGTGGCGTTCGACACCATGCTCGCGGCGTATCTGCTCGATCCGGCGGGCACCAACTTCCAGCTGGGCACCCTGGCCCAGCAGTACCTGGGATCGGACGTCTTGGCGGGGGTGCAGGGGGAAGCCGAGGGGGAGCTGTTCGGCCAGTCCTGGAGGGTCGTCGCGGCCGAGGCCGCCGCGGTGGCCTTGCTGGCCCCGGCCCTGGCGGAGCGGATCGATCGCGCGGGGCTGGGCCGGCTGCTCGACGAGGTGGAGATGCCGCTCTCCTCCATCCTCGCCCGGATGCAGGCCCGAGGTGTGGCCCTCGACGTCGAGTACCTGAATGCCATGGCGAAGGACGTTCGGGACCGGATGGCCACGTTGCAGGCCGAGATCTACCGGCAGGCGGGGGAGGAGTTCAACCTCAACTCGCCGCCCCAGCTGCGAGCCCTCCTGTACGACAAGCTCGGTCTGTCACCGGGCAAGCGAACGCCGAAGGGGCAGCTCTCCACCGACGCCTCGGTCCTGGAGAAGCTTCGCGGCCAGCACCCCATCGTGGACGCGCTCCTCTCATGGAGGGAGCTCGACAAGCTGAACTCGACGTACCTGGAGGCCCTGCCCCGGCAGGTGGATCCGGCCGACGGACGCGTGCACACCACGTTCAATCAGACCGGCGCGACGACCGGACGGCTCTCCTCCTCGAACCCCAACCTCCAGAACATCCCGGTCCGAGGGGAGCTGGGGCGGCAGATCCGCAGGGCGTTCATCCCCGGCTCGGAGGATCAGCTCCTGCTGGTGGCCGACTACTCGCAGATCGAGCTCCGGATCCTGGCCCACCTGTCCGGCGACGAGGGCCTGAGGTCGGCGTTCGCCGAGGGACGCGACATCCATGCCGCGACGGCGGCCCGCGTGTTCGGGCTTCCCGAGGACAAGGTCGACGCCTCGCTCCGCAACCGGGCCAAGATGGTGAACTACGGGCTGGCCTACGGGATGAACGCCTTCGGCTTGGCCCAGCGCCTGGACATCGCCCCCGACGAGGCCCAGGAGATCCTGGACGCGTACTTCCAGACCTTCCCCCAGATCCGCGACTACCTCGACCGGCAGGTGGCCAGGGCGGCCGCGGAGGGCTTCACCGAGACCATGTTGGGGCGGCGGCGATACATCCCCGAGCTCCAGGCGTCCAACCCGCGTGTACGAGACCTTGGCCGCCGGATGGCCTTGAACGCGCCGATCCAGGGGAGCGCGGCCGACGTGTTCAAGCTCGGGATGATCAGGGTGGACCGGGCCATCCGGTCCTCGACCCTCCAGATCCACATGCTGCTCACCGTCCACGACGAGCTGGTCTTCGAGGTCGAAGCGGCGCAGGTCGAGGAGGCCGCGGCGCTGGTGAAGAAGGAGATGGAACAGGCCCACGAGCTGTCGGTGCCCCTCCGGGCGGACATCGGATGGGGCCGGAACTGGGCCGAGGCGGCGCCGGCCGGCCACTGACGCCGCGCCGCGCCGGCCGATGACGGTGCACCCCGTTGACGGGCGTTTGCCCAGGTAGCTACCATTCCCGGGCCGCGAGGAGCGTCCGCTTCACCGCGATCCACCCCGCAGCACAATGGGCGCGCCGCGCGCACGAAGGAGGAGATGGTTCACATCGAGACGAGCGAAGCCAAGGCCGCGCCCGAGCGCGACCTGACACCCGAGGAGCTGGTCGACGCGGTCGAGGCCAGCCTCCGCGACTTCAAAGACGGCGACATCGTCGAGGGGACGGTCGTGAAGATCGACCGGGACGAGGTCCTCCTCGACATCGGCTACAAGTCCGAAGGGGTCATCCCGGCCAAGGAGCTCTCCATCCGCCACGACATCGACCCGAACGAGGTCGTGCACGTGGGGGACAAGATCGAGGCCCTGGTCCTCCAGAAGGAAGACAAGGAGGGCCGCCTCATCCTGTCGAAGAAGCGCGCCCAGTACGAGCGGGCGTGGGGCCGGATCGAGGAGGTCATGCAGTCCGGCGGCACCATCAAGGGCCCCGTGATCGAGGTGGTGAAGGGCGGCCTCATCGTGGACATCGGCCTCCGCGGCTTCCTGCCGGCCTCACTGGTCGACCTTCGTCGGGTCCGGGACCTGCATCCGTACGTGGGCCAGGAGATCGAGGCCAAGATCATCGAGCTCGACCGGAACCGCAACAACGTCGTGCTCTCGCGCCGGGCGTTCCTGGAGGAATCCCAGAGCGAGGGGCGCAAGAAGTTCCTGGAGTCTCTCCAGAAGGGCGAGCGGCGCAAGGGCACGGTGTCCTCCATCGTGAACTTCGGGGCGTTCGTGGACCTTGGCGGGGTGGACGGC
>Ga0066656_10001536_pt1 | contig 10168 bp, 6 predicted proteins | sample GraSoiAngelo_105_FD_71411 | JGI IMG/M metagenome (GOLD analysis project Ga0066656, IMG submission 71411) | Grasslands soil microbial communities from the Angelo Coastal Reserve, California, USA - 14_0903_05_40cm | ecosystem: Environmental > Terrestrial > Soil > Grasslands | place: USA... | reverse complement strand
CATTGCCCGAGCGCTCAAGGCGCTGATCTCCCAGCAGGAGAAGCGCAAGCTCGGGGCGACGAGCAAGCCGCGCCCGAGCCCGCGGCGAGCCACGAGTGAGCGGCATATCCCGGCTCACGTCAGGCACGCGGTGTGGGAGCGGGACGGAGGTCAGTGCACGTTTGTCAGCCCCGACGGACACCGTTGCCCAGCGCGCACCTTGTTGGAATACGATCACGTCGATCCGGTCGCGCTCGGGGGGCAGGCAACGGTGGACGGCGTCCGACTCCTCTGCGCTGTCCATAATCAATACGCCGCTGAGTGCGCGTTCGGGTCCCAGTTCATGGCGAACAAGCGCGAGGAGGCGCGACGCGCACGGGCGGAGACACGCGCGGCGGCAGCGCGCCGGGAAGCGGAGGCGCGCGAGGCGGCCGCTGCGGCCGAGAAGGCCAAGGAGTTGGACGTCGTTCCGGCGCTACGGAACCTGGGTTTCCGCGCCGATCAGGCGCGGCTGGCGGCCGCGCACTGCGACAGCACCGTTCCCGACGGCCCGCTCGAGGAGCGTCTGCGGACCGCGCTGCGCTTCTTGGCTCCCCCGGCGCGCCGATGGCGCCCCGTCCCGAACGGACTGGCACCGGCGCCATGACTCGCGGACCGGATGATGGCTCAGGCCGCTGTTATCCGAGACCCCAGACCGCCAAGCGGTCGGCTGGCCGTACGAGTGGTGGCGCGTAACATGAAAGAGCTTCTCATTGAATCACGACGATCCGCCTCGAGGCGGCGGGACCGCCCTGCCGAACGCGCAGCCAGTAGACTCCAGGCCTGAGCCCTAGATGGCCCATCGGGACCTGGTTCAGCCCGGGCGAGCCGGACACGCGCAGCTCCCGGATCTCCCGGCCGGCCGCGTCCAGCAGGCGGATGGCGGCCGCGCCGCCCTCCGGAAGATCGAACATCACCGACCAGTCGCCCCGCGCGGGCGAGGGTCGAGTGCCGAATACGAAAAGCCCCGGCGCCGGAGCCCGCACCATCACTTCATGGGTCCACGCTTCCGCGTCACCATTCTGGTAGCGCAGCCGGTAGGCGTAGGTGTGGCCGGCGACCACCGTCGTGTCCTCGAACGCGAGCCGCCCGGTCCCGTCCTGCCACAGAGGCGAGAGGTCCATCCACTCCGAGATGCCTTCGCGGCGGAACAGCTCGGCTTGCCCCACCGGCTCGGCGGAGAACCAGGTCAGGCGGATGCCGCGCGCCGTGAATTCGGGAGCCCATGCGAGATCGAGCCGCGTGGGTGTCAGGGCGTCGCGGATGTGGAACTCGCACCGATCCACGAGCCGCGGCTCGGCATCGAGCCACGTCGTCAGGGTCACCCGCACGACACCCATCGCCGCCGTGTCGGGGACCGGAATCGACAGGTGAACCGAGTCAGTGGCGGCGGGCCCGAGGCGGATGACGCCGGGCGTCAGCACCGGCCAGCCCCGATCGTACGCGGCGGACCATCGATAGTCCGCGGCCGAACCGAGGCGGTTGGTGACGGTGAAGCCAATCACGAGATTCGATCCCGGCATCCAGATCTGCGGCTCCGGGCATCCGACGGAAGGTCGCGTGACACCGCCGAACGAGAGCGCCCAGGAGTCACTCTCGTAGGTGTAGGTGCTGTTCTGGCCTCCGATGACGATCATGCGATCACCCACGACGTCGTAGACGGCCTCCGAACCCTGTCGCGCCTCGGGCGCCGGAGCGGCGGGGTGGAGCTCGATCCACGGGGAGCCTCCGGACAGATCGAGCGCCCAGACGTCGGGGTATCCGCCGCCCGCGACCAGCAGGCGATCGCGAGCGCGGTCCACGACGGCAGTGGCGCCGTACCGGCCGGCGGGAGCGGCGCCGGCAGGTGTCACGCCGGTCCAGGTTGCCGTGTCGCCGAGCGAGAGCCCCCAGACGTCGTTGTCGACGCCGGGATCGCCGTAGTAGAAGCCGCCGAAGACCAGCATGCGGTGGCGCGCGGCGTCGTATGACGCCGACGCGTACGCGCGCCCGCTCGGCCCCGCGCCCGGCGTCCACCGGCTCCATGTGGGCGTTCCCGAGAGCGTGAGGCACCACACCTCGTCGCTGACACCCGAGGTGGGGGCGGTGACCAGGCCGCCGAAGACCACGAGTCGATCGCTGACGGGATCGTAGATGGCCGCGGACCCGGTGCGCGGAGAAGGCGGCGTGCCGCTGGTGATCAGCTCGGACCAGGTGGGGGTCCCGTCCAGATCCAGCGCCCACACGGCGTTCGAGATGCCGTGCGCCGTGCTTTCACCGCCGAAGTAGAGCATCCGGTGGCGGCGCGTGTCGCAGGCGGCGGCCACGTCAGACGCCACGTCCGGAGGCGTGCCCTCGGCCGCGATCGAATCCCAACCGGCGGTCCCTTCCAGATCCATGGCCCAGACGTCTCCGCGATCGAACGGATCCCTTCCGCCGAAGACGATCACGCGGCCCGACATCGGGTCGATGGTCGCGGCGTGATCGGTGCGAGCCGGCAGGTCCTCTCCGATCGGTGCGAGCCGGGTCCACATGCTGAGGTCAAAGGAGAATGACCAGGTGTCGTCCAGCGAGTTGTTGACGTAGCCCCCGCAGATGACCAGGGCGCGGCGTACGGGGTCGTAGGCCATGCCGTTGATGTAGCGCCCCGGCGGCTCGTCCGGCGGGCCGCTCGGAGCGAGCCAGGTCCAGGCGGGCACCGTGTCGGCGAGCGCGAGCGCCACCGGCGTGGAGTGGGATACTCCGGAGATGGTGACGAAGCGATCCCCGACGGGGTCGTAGATGCCTGCTCGTCCATAGAGCCCGTCCGGCGGCGTCCCGGAAGTCGTGACCTGTTCCCACTTCATGGTGTCGCCGAGGCTCAGGGCCCAGGTCTGCTGATCGCTGCCGAGGATGGGCTGGCCGCCGCCGAAGAGGATCAGCCGATCCCGCACCGGATCCAGGACGAGCGCCGCGCCGGCGCGGGGCGCGGGCGGAGCACCCGAGGGAGACAGCGGCGTCCAGGTCGGCGTACCCGTGAGCGACAGCGCCCAGAGATCGTCGAGCCCGGTGCCGTCGCTCAGGACCCCGCCGAAGAGCAACAGGCGGTCGCGCAGTGAATCGTAGACCGCCGACGAGAACTCGCGGGCGGCTGGTGCCGTCCCCGACGGGATGACCTGCTGCCAGCTCATCGTGCCGGTGAGATCGAGCGACCACACGTCGCCGAGATCGCCACCGTTCGATGAGCCGCCGAGCACCAGCATGCGGCCGCGGCGAGAGTCGTACGCCGTCGCCTGCCCTTCGCGAGCCGCCGGCGGCGTGCCGGCCGGCCGCTCCACCCGCCACCTCGCGGAACCTCCGAGCGAGAGCGACCACACATCGTTGAAGTCCCCGTGCCCGTCCTGGAAACCACCGAACAGGACGAGTCGGTCCCGCGCCGCATCGCGCACGAGCGAGAAGGATTGCCGGGCGGGGGGATCGAGCGCCACCCAGGCGCCGTCCGTCTGACCCAGGGCGAGGAGCGGGCGGATCAGCCCCAAGGAGACGACGAGCAACGCGAACCGGAAGCGGATGGAGGCGGCGGCGAAGCGACGCGTTGGCGGCATGGCGGGGCCCTCGGATGTCACGCGATGTCCGAGCGTGCATGGCTCGAGGGGCTCGTGTCAATGCGTGGCTGCGCCGGCGCGGCTGCGCCGGCTGCTCGTTTTTTTCTCGCTCCCCGGCTTTGACTCCGGGCGGGTTTCGTGGACAATGTCCCACCTTCCTCCATGCGCGTGCCCGGTGGCTCCAAGCTCGCCCTCCTTGCGAGCGTTCTCCTCTCGACTTCGAACCTCGCGGCCCTGGCCGGCCCGGTCCCGTCCGTGCGGCCGGCGGGGACGCTCGCGTCCGCCTCGGACACCACCGCGGGCGACCCGGACCTCCGTCCGTCGACGGCGCCGCCCTGGAATCCGGCCAAGCCGGTCGCGGATTCCGAACCCTGGGAGAACGCGCTTCGCCTGCCGGAGAGCATCGCCTCGCTCCCCATCTACGCGCTCGGCCACCTCACCGAGAGGGGTCTCATGTACGTCGAGGAGAGCAATTTCGTCCCCAGGGTGAGCGTGATCCTCGCACGCTATCAAGGGGCGGGGCTCGGTGTGGTGCCGGCATCGCTTGGAGATCGCACCGGTCTGGGCGCCGAGGCCCAAGTGAGTCCCCCGTTCTTCCGCCCGCTTTCCGCCGCACTGAGCGGCGGCACCGCGGGCTACAACCGGGCGCGCGTCACCCTGACAGCCGGCCCCGCCGGGGTCGAGTACGTCTCGGACTGGCGGGCGCAGGATCAGTTCTTCGGCTTCGGCCTCGAGTCGCGCCAGGGCGAGGTCTCGAACTACGCCGCGCAAAGCGAGGCGGTGCGAGCGTCGCTGAACTATCCCTGGCGCAAGCCCGAGCGCCGCGCCCCGCCCGATGGGGAGACGATGCCCGCGAGCGACGAGAGCGATCACCCCTGGTGCACGACGCCGCGCTTCGAGTTCCACGCCTGGGTCGGTCCGCGAACGCTCGTGCTCGCCAACGGTCGCGACTCGAGAAAGGAGTCGCTCGAGGAGCGCTTCCCCTCCCTGGGCGCGACCCTGCTGGGCGCCCGGGTCGAGCACTTGGTCTACGGGGCGCGGTTGGAACGCGACACGCGTTCGGGAGCACCCCACTGGACGCGCGGATGGCGCGCCGGGGTCGAGGCCGAGCGCTTCGACAAGGCGATCGAGGGCCTGGCACTGCGCGATGGGTCCACTCCGGCGCGCCCCTTCACGCGCCTGACCTACGAGGGCGAGGCGGCCGTCTCGTTCCGCCCGCGCGATCCGCGCACCGTGAGGCTGGCGGTCAAGGTCGTGGATCAGAGCCTGGGCGCCGGCCCGGGGCTGGTGCTGATCCCCGATCTCCCCCACCTCGGCGGGCGCGAGGGGCTCAGCGGCTTCGAGCCCGGGCGCTTCCACGACCTCGATCTCGTCGCCGGGAGGCTCACGTACCTCTTCCCGATGGGGCGCTACCTGGAGATGGACCTGCACAGCGACGCCGGCGGAGTCTACCCCGATCTCTCGGAGGCCCGGCTCGCGACGCTCAAGGGCTCCTACGGCGCGGCGCTCCGGATCCGCAGCGTGGCGGCCGTGCTCGGGCAGATAGGAGTGGACTGGAGCAGCGAGAAGGTGCGCTTCGGGTTCTCGCTGGGAGGAGTGGAGTGAGGCGCTGCCAGGCCTCTCGCACGGCGGCGGCGCTGCTGGTGGCCGCGGCGACGCTCACCGCCGCCGGGCAGGCGATCGCGGAGCCCAAGAGCCGATCGGTCTCGTATTACTACGACGGCGTCTACCAGACCGCGCGGCCCGTGGCCCGCTCGCTCGATCCGGCACTCCTGGTGCGCAAGATCTCGGGCAAGCGGCGCGAGGCGGCGAACGTCGACGAGAACGATCAGGTGCGCCTGCCGAGCACCTGGTGGCAGCCGCGCCTCGGCTTCCGCCCGGTCACGGTCGAGCAGATGTTAAAGGGCCCCGGGGGACACGGCGGCCCCGCACCGGGCCGGTGGAAGGTGGTCAAGGCCAAGACGCAGGGCGTTTCCCCGGGCTTCCAGATCAAGGACTCCGAGGGGACGCGCTTCGCGATCAAGTTCGATCCGCCCGGTTTCCCCGAGATGGCGACCGGCGCCGACGTCGTCACGTCGTACCTCTACTGGGCGGCCGGCTACAACGTGCCGGAGAACGTGATCGTGAGCTTCCGGCGCGACGACCTCGAGATCGGGCCCGGCGCCACCTACGAGGACCCGGTCCACGGCAAGCAGCCCATCACGCCGGAGTTCCTCGATCGCCTGCTCGCCCGGGTGTCGCGGCGGCCCGACAGCAGCTTCCGCGCGGTGGCGAGCCGGTTCCTGCCGGGCAAGCCGCTGGGTGAATGGAAGTACAGCGGCCGGCGCAGGGACGATCCCGAGGACCTGATCCCGCACGAGCTGCGCCGTGAGCTGCGCGGCCTGTGGACCATCAACTCGTGGGTCCACCACGACGACTGCAGCGCGCGCAACACGCTCGACATGTGGGTCACGGAGGGCGGGCGGTCGTTCGTGCGCCATCACCTGATCGACTTCAGCGGCTGCCTCGGCGCCGCCTCGATCGACAAGCACTCGTACCGCAGCGGCACCGAGACCCTGCTCGACTACGGGGTCGCGGCGCGCTCGCTCGTGACTCTGGGCCTCCGGCCTTCCAGGTGGGAGAGCGTCGTCGATCCGGACTTGCCGAGCGTGGGCTTCATCGAGTCCAAGGCGTTCGACCCAGCGGGGTGGCGCCCGTTCCTCCCGAACCCCGCCTTCGACGAGCGTACGCGGGGCGACATCCGCTGGGGAGCACGCATCGTCGCGGCCTTCACCGACGAGCACATCCGCGCCGCGGTGATGCAGGGGCGCTACTCGGATCCGCGCGCCGTCGACTACCTGGTGAAGACGCTGGTCGAGCGACGCGACAAGATCGCTGGCCGCTGGCTCTCCGCTCCGGGGCCCTCCGCGAAGGCGATCCGCTGACGGCATGAGCCGGTCCGATCGGCAGGGCCGGCGACGGCGCGACGCGTGCGGGGGCGCTGCGCTCGCCTGCCTCGCCTCGGCCCTGCTCTACGGCTGCGCTCCCGTCGCCCCGATGCGGGGCGGGCCGGTGGCCGGCGCGATCACCGTGTTCGGCCATCCGGGGGGTGGTGTCTCGGGCCGCTCGGGGGCGCTGGACCGGCTGGGCCCCGGCGGTCCTGACTCCGCCGCGTGGCTCGTTCCCGGAAGCACCGACCCCGCCACGCGTCGGATCGGGACGATAGCGCTGCCGGCCTCGCGGGAGAGCGTCGTCGTCCTGGTCTACGGGGACAACCGGCCGGGGCTGAGGCTCATGACGACCCCCTGGGGCCTCTCGGCGGTCTGGAGGAGCCTCCCTCCCAACAGTCTGGATCGCTGGCTCTCGATCCTGATCCACACTCCGATCGCCCTGGTCCAGGGCGTGATTCCTACCCTCGACGGCTTCCAGGACGCCGCGAGCGTGCTGGTCACGCACCGTTTCACGGGCGGCAACGAGAAGACGGTGCTCCGATCCCTGGAGCAGAGCCTTCCGGCCGACCTGGTCGTCAACACCGGCGACGTGGTCGAGAACGGGAGCCGCGGGCGCCAGTGGGAGGCCTTCGCCGCGCGTCACGCCGCCCTCAGGTCGCGCTCGCCCTTCATCGCCGCGGTCGGAAACCACGAGCGCAGCTACTCGAGCGTGGCGCGCGGCAACTGGGAGGCGGCGCTCGGTCCCCCGCCGAGCGCGGAGCGCTACTGGTACTCGATCGACCTGCCCGACTCGCTCGCTCGCTTCGTCTTCCTTGACTCGAACGTGCTCTGCGATCCGCTCCACCGCTATCCCGACTCGCTCGAGCAAGAGCTCGCCGACGAGGAGCTGGCATGGGCCGATTCGGCCCTCTCGGCCCCCGCGCGCTACAAGTTCCTGGTGTTCCATCACCCGCTGATCACCGCCGGCCACCACTTCGGGGACTGGAGGGAGGACGACGCGAGACCGGTCGAGCTGTGCCGGCGCGCGCGGCTGCTCGGGATTTGCCGGCGCCGCGGGATCACGGCGGTGCTCGCCGGGCACGAGCACCTCTACCAGCGCGCCTACGTCACCGGCCCGGACGGAGTCGCGGGCTTCTGGCAGATCACGACCGGAGGCGGCGGAGCGCCGCTCCACCACGTCGCGGGCCACGACCGGCGGGGCGCGTTGGCTCAGACCCTTCCCGACGGCTCGAAAGTGGTCTACCTTTCGCGGGAGCAATCGGTCTATCACTATTGCCGGATGGTCCTGCGCCGGCGCCCGCGCCCCGGCGAGCCGGCCGTGCTGCTCTACGTCACCGAGGTCCCCAAGCGCGGGCGGACGTCCCTCATCGACCTGGTGTCGCTGGCCGAGCCCTGGGAGAACCATTGAGCGCCGCAACCCACCCGCCGGTCGTCGTTCGGGGCCCGCTCGAGAGGCTCCTTTCGCCGTTCGTCGACGTGCGCGCGGGCGAGGCCGGCACCGCGCTCCTGATGATGCTCAATGTGTTCCTGCTGCTCACCGCCTACTACATCATCAAGCCGGTGCGCGAAGCGCTGATCCTCGGCAAGGAAGGCGCCGAGGCCAAGAGCTACGCCTCGGCGGGCATGGTGCTGCTGCTGCTCTTCCTCATTCCGGCCTACAGCGCGTTCGCGAACCGCGTGAACCGGGCGCGCCTCATCACCTGGGTCACGCTGTTCTTCATCTCGAACCTGGTGGTCTTCTACGCCCTGGCGCGCATCGACATGCCGTACCTGGGAGTGGTGTTCTTCGTCTGGGTCGGGATCTTCAACATGATGATCGTCGCCCAGTTCTGGTCGTTCGCGAACGATCTCTACTCGCCCGAGGCGGGCAAGCGCCTGTTCGCGATCATCGCCTTCGGCTCGACCCTGGGCGCGATCCTGGGCGCCTGGGTCACCAAGGCGCTGATCGCGCCGCTCGGCGTCAATCAACTGCTGCTGGTCGCGGCCGGAGTGCTCGCCCTGTGCCTCGTGATCACCCGCCTGGTCGAGGCGCGTGAGTCGAGGGCGCGGGACCTCTCGGGGAGTGTGGGTGCCGGGGCGCCGCTCGAGCGTCCCGAGGGCGGCTTCAGGCTGGTGATGAGCGACCGCTACCTGCTGCTCATCGCGCTCCTCATGCTGGTGGTGAACTTGGTCAACACCAACGGCGAGTACATCCTCGGCAAGACTCTTACCGGGGTCGCCGACCGCATGATCGCCGCCGGACAGAATGGGGCGGCATCCCCCGGCGCCTTCAAGAAGCAGTTCATCGGCAGCTTCTACGCGGGTTTCTTCACCTGGGTCAACCTCGTGACCGCGATCGTCCAGCTGCTGCTCGTCTCGCGCATCCTCAAATGGTTCGGCCTCCGCGTGGCGCTGTTCGTCCTCCCGCTGCTCGCTCTCGGCGGCTACACGCTGCTGGCGCTGGCGCCGATCATCGGCGTGATCCGCACCGTCAAGATCGCCGAGAACTCCACCGACTACTCGCTCCAGAACACCGCGCGGCAGGCGCTGTTCCTCCCCACCTCGCGCGACGCGAAGTACAAGGCCAAGGCCGCGATCGACACCTTCTTCGTCAGGGCTGGAGACCTGCTGAGCGCGGGACTGGTGTTCGTGGGATCGGCGCTCGCGCTCACGCCGCAGAAGTTCGCCGCGGTCAACGTGGCGCTGGTGCTCGGGTGGATCCTGATCGTGTCGATCCTGGCGCGCGAGAACGCGCGCCTCACCGGCGAGGGGGCGCGACCGGTCGTGGCTGCTGGCACGGAGGCGGCGCGCGCCTGAGGGGAGACCGGCCGTCCGGTCTTCCGGGGATCGAGAGAACCTCCTAGAATCCGCCGCCATCGTGGACCCGCCATGACCCAGGAACAGCTCGCCGGGCTCATCTTCTGGTTCCCGGCCTTCCTCTTCTCCACCACCGTGCACGAGGCGGCGCACGCCTGGGCGGCGCTCAGGGGCGGAGATCCCACCGCTTATCTCGGCGGACAGGTCTCGCTCTCGCCGCTCCCCCACATCCGCCGCGAGCCGATCGGCATGCTGGTGGTGCCGCTGATGACAAGCCTCACCCAGGGGTGGGCGATGGGCTGGGCGAGCGCTCCGTTCGATCCCCTGTGGGCGGCGCGCCACCCGCGGCGCGCGGCGTGGATGGCGGCCGCCGGCCCGGCGGGGAACCTCTGCATCGCGCTCGGGGCGTTCGGGCTCCTCAAGCTCGGGCTCGCGGCGGGATTCTTCGTCGCGCCCCACTCGGTGAGCTTCTCCCATCTCGTCGCCGCCAACGATCACTCGTCGCTGTGGGGCCTGGTCTCGTTCTCGGCCCGGGGGCTCTCGGTGCTCCTGATGCTCAACGTGCTGCTGGCGGTCTTCAACCTGATCCCGCTGCCGCCGCTCGATGGATCGGCTGCCATCGACCTGCTCCTGCCCGAGCGCATGGCGGGCGCGATGCGGAGGCTGGGCTTCGCCGGGTCGCTGATCGGGATGATCCTGGCGTGGAGGGTCTTCCCACTGGTCGCGCGCCCGCTGTTCGATCTCGTCGTCGCGGTGCTCCATCCCGGGGTCAGGTACGGATAGGAGGTCCTGCCGCGGCGGGTTGGAGCCCGACGCTCCGCGAAGCCTCTGGCCCCGGGGGACGCAAGAAATTAGACTGCG
>Ga0066656_10001532_pt1 | contig 10179 bp, 10 predicted proteins | sample GraSoiAngelo_105_FD_71411 | JGI IMG/M metagenome (GOLD analysis project Ga0066656, IMG submission 71411) | Grasslands soil microbial communities from the Angelo Coastal Reserve, California, USA - 14_0903_05_40cm | ecosystem: Environmental > Terrestrial > Soil > Grasslands | place: USA... | reverse complement strand
TCGGTCCTATGGCAGCACTCAGCACTTTGGCAGTGATACCAGTGATAATCTTGGGATACATTATCCAGAAACAACTGGTAAAAGGACTCAGCATGGGTTCAATCAGAGGTAGACGCTGAATGATTGATCTCTAATCTCGATATCTCTTAGGGTCGGCTTCCCAGCCCTTACCTCAGACTTCCACGGAGCCCTTCAATCGAAATTAGGTTGAGCTCGTGATTCGCCGTCCCCCCCTCCGCGAGCCTAATGACGAGTATCTTCTCCAAGAATCCAGGCGCCTTAACCGAGACAGTGTGCGAGGTAGGAGCCAACCCACCAATCTTAAACGCGCCATCGGGTGCCCGTTCCAATTCTTGTCCATCTACGCTAACGCTGGCAGCGGTGACCAGCCTATTTTTCTCGTCGAGGAGTCTGATGACAAGCGTTGCAGGAGAAGCTGGTTCGGAAAGTTCCGGGGGTATTGGTTCACCCTCCGCCGCGTAGAGGGCTACCGCGCTACCTGAGAAGACGGCGGTCCCTTCGATCGCTGTTATCCTTAGAAGCGTTCCTGCCTCGGGAGCATCAACCCGAATTGTCGTCTTTGCGGTTTCAACCTCGAACATGGCCTCCCCTTTCTGGAACCGCGCGCCTTCCTTCTTCATCCAACTCACGACCGTCCCTTTCCCGCCGATATCGTTCGGGACATGCATGGTCTTAACCAAAGAAATCCCCGCTCACAATCACTCTAGTGGGACGAGTTCATGATTTGTAGAGTTCAGACGGGTCGCGTCGCGAGTGCTTGAAGGGTTTCCTTGTCGAAGAGATGTAGCTTGTTCTTGTCAAACTCCAGCCAGACTTTACCGCCAGGTTTCAGATCGGACCCTCCATGGATCAATGCCTTTACCAGGTTCTTGCCTAGATGGGCAGACAAGAGCGCCCTGGAACCCATTGGCTCCACGACGTACACGGTTGCCTCCATGCTTTCGTCACTCCGATTATCGAGGTGAATCGAGATATTTTCTGGACGAATCTCGAGAGTCAGGTCAGATGGTCCCCCGTCACTGGTGGAGAGCGGCCGCGAATTAGTGACATCCAGGCTAAAGGACTCCTGAGCGAGTATCGTCCGACCATTCTTGACTTCACACCTGCATTCGATAAAATTCATTCTAGGGGAGCCCATAAAGGAAGCAACGAATTTGTCCTTTGGTCTCTCATAGATTGCGGACGGGGCGTCGACTTGCCTTATCATCCCTCCATTTAGGATCGCGATTCTCTCACCCATCGAAAAGGCCTCAAGCTGATCATGCGTTGTGTAGATGATCGTTTGACCGATCTCCCTCACCAGCCGTTTGAGCTCCGACCTCATGTTTGCCCTGATAAGGGCGTCGATGTTGGCCAGAGGTTGATCAAGCAGGTAAACCTTCGGCCTCCTTACCATTGCTCTTGCCAGCGCCAACCTTTGGAGTTCTCCCCCACTGTAGGTCCTTGGGTACCTGTCGAGGATGTGGTCTATCTTCAATAGACGAGCGACTTCGTTGACCCGCTCAGTGATTTCGTTTTCCGGAACTTTTTTCTGACGAAGTGGAAATGCTATGTTTTTGAAACCAGTCTTATTTGGGTACAGTGCGAGATTTTCAAACACCATCGCCACGTCCCTATCCTTTGGCTCGAGATCGTTCACCAACTGTTCCCCGATATAGACCTCTCCTGAGTCGGGGACCTCCAGACCTGCAACGATCCTGAGTATTGTGGTAGCGCCCGCACCGGGAGGCCCAGCAAGGACGAAGAACTCCTTATCTCTCACCTCTAGGCTAATGTTATCGAGCACCGTCTTTGAGCCGTACCGCTTAGTGATATTCACGAGTCTTATGTTTGCCAAAGTTGGGTCACCTCAGTCAAATTATCGCAGGCTCCTCGCCATTCTTACTGAATACGTGAGCATGATCTTCGTCAAATGTTACCGAGACCTTCTCGTTGACTTCAAAGCTGGACGTGGCGGGTACGGTGGCCTTCAGCATTAGGCCATCCACCTGGACGGAGACGATGTTCTCGTAGCCGAGGGGTTCCGTCATAAAGACACTCCCACTCATGTGTGACCCCTTGGGCTGAGTGGGGAGGTCGGAAAGGCTAGTCACGTTCAGGTGCTCTGGTCGGATGCCTAAAACTAGTTCAGGGCTGTTTGCGAATTCAGTCAGCCTGTCCCGACCGCTCGTTAGATCCAGAGTAAATCTTTCATTTACAAGATACGCTCGTTCATCGCTGAGCTTCAGGCTGCAGTCGATGAAGTTCATCGACGGGCTACCGATGAAGTTTGCTACAAACTTGTTCTCGGGATGATTGTAGACAGTTTCAGGAGTGTCGTACTGTTGCAGTCTGCCGGCGCTCATGACGGCAATTCTGTCAGATAATGTCAATGCCTCCAGCTGATCGTGAGTCACGAATATCGTTGTCTGCTCAACCTCCTTCTGAAGTCTCTTCAATTCTGTCCTCATTACATTTCTTGATTCAGCATCAAGGTTGCTCAGAGGTTCATCAAGGAGGAGGACCTTTGGCCGAATGATCAGGGTTCTTCCGATGGCGGTCTTTTGCATGTTTGTAAGAGAAAGCTTGCCAGCCTTCTCGTGAAGCACCTCCTTAATATCGAGAAATTCCGCCATTCGTTCGACCTCCCTCTTTATTTCCAGTTGTGGGGTGCCCCTGATCTTCAGCCCAAAGGCGAGATTGTCGAACGTGGTCATGTGCGTGAAGATGGCGTAGCTCTGAAAGACGAGACCTATCCCTCTGTCTTTTGAAGGTATGTCATTGATCCGCTGGTCGTCAAAGAAGATGTCGCCCGTGGTGGGTGTCTCGAGCCCCGAGAGACAGTTCAGCGTCGTTGTTTTCCCACATCCTGAAGGACCCAGGAGACTGACAAATTCCTTGTCCTTGACATCTAGGTCTAGGTTCTGCACAGCAGTCAGTTTTCCGAATTGCTTGGTAAGACCCTTTATGATGACTTTCGTCATTACCGAGTAATCAACCGTCTACAGGTCTGGTCTCTTCGTCTGAAATGGCTTCCCCTTCACGAACTCTCCTCTACCCCTCCTACCGATAAACTTGCCGTCTTCATGGATGATCTCCCCCCTTGAGATAGTCATGATAGGGTAACCCGTCACAGAAACATCTTCATATATGGAGTAGTCAATGTTGCTGTGCAAGTTATCGAGAGAGAGCCTAACCTTCTTATGAGGGTCCAACAAGACAATATCCGCGTCACTACCCACAGCAATGGAGCCCTTCCTGGGGTAAAGACCGAACAGCTTGGCAGGGTTGTACGAGGTAACTTGAACCAGACGTGTAAGTGGGATTATTCCTTTGGCAACACCAGCTGAGTAGAGAATCGGGAGAATGACCTCGGTGCCTATCACTCCATTCGGGACCTTGGTGAAGTCAGACTGATTCTTCTGTTTGGAATTAAAGCAGACATGGTCGCTAGCGACCGTCTTGATGAAACCGCTCGCCAAACCTTGCCAGAGCTTTGCCCTATCCTCATCGCTTCTAAGCGGCGGAGACATAATGTATCTATTCCCGTTCGGCTGTCTGTACGCCTCCTCGGTAAAGGTCAGGTAGTGAGGACACGTCTCCGAATAGACCGGCAATCCTTTGTCTGCGGCTTCCTTGATCTCGTCGCGCGCTAGACCCGTTGACATATGGACCACGTACATCGGAGAGCCGGACATCTCGGCCAGTCGAATTCCTCTCTGAACCGACTCGGCTTCCACGAGTGGAGGTCTTGACTTTGCGTGGTATTCCGCCTTCACCTTGCCTTCACTGAGGAGTTTTGCCGCAAAGCACTCTATCAGATCAGCATTCTCGCAGTGTAGTCCTATTATACCGCCGTGTCTTACTGCCTCCTCCATGATGCTGTAAATCGCTCCGTCGTCCAGATACAATTCCTTCTTGTAGGCCATGAAGAGCTTGAAACTCGTCACACCTTCTCCGATAAGCGGTCTGATCTGGGCGAGATTAGTAGTGTTGAAGTCCCGAATAATCATATGCAGTCCGTAATCCACACAGACCTTTGGGTCAGCCTTTTGCCGCCACGTCTTGTAGGTGTTAAGAATCGTCTCCCCTCTGGGTTGAACAGCAAAGTCGACAATCGTGGTTACACCACCGCAGGCCGCTGCTACAGTGCCCTGATAGAAATCATCGCTTGAGACCGTCCCCATAAAGGGCATTTCCATGTGTGTGTGGCCATCGATGAGTCCCGGGAGAACGAGTTTCCCCCCAGCATCTACGACCCGATTTGCGCTCTCTCCTATCGTCGCGGAGATCTGTGTTATCTTTCCGTTTTGTATCCCAATGGAGCCGTCAAAAACGTTCGACTCCGTTACAATCCTGCCGTCTCTTATTACGAGATCTAACAAGATCGAGCATTGCTTTTCGTTCGCACTTCGTTTATATTTCTTCCTGTCTTCTACTCGAGAAGGCCTCGAGTGCACTACTGTCCGATGGAGAGCGACCAGTGCTCAAGGGATTGCTACGTCCTGTCCAGCTCGAGCAAAGTCTCCAGGAGCACGTTAGCGCCTAGAGCCAAGTCTGTCGGGTCGGTCCACTCATCAGGCGCATGGCTGACCCCACCCTTGCTGGGAACGAAGATCATTCCCGTCTCACAGATTCGAGCCATGTTCTGGGTATCGTGTCCAGCTCCGCTTGGCATGACTCTGTAGGTTACGCCCAACCTCGTTGCGGCGTGCTCAATGGAGCCCATTACTTTCCTGGACATGGGTTGAGGCGCAAGTCTTGCTCTCTCTCGTGTGGTGTATTCCAGCCCGAGCTTCTTGCATACCGCGTCGATCGCAGATCTTACTTTCTGCATCCCCTGATCTATGCGCTCTCCCGATGTGTCGCGAAGGTCGATTCCGACTTCGACCTTACCGGGAATGACATTCATCGCACCTGGTTGCACGTTGAGAAGACCAACCGTCCCGACCGAACTTCTGCTCAACTCCCTACCTATTTTGTTGACTTCTAGAATGATTTGTGCAGCCGCCAACATTGGATCGCGCCTCGCGTTCATGGGAGTCGTTCCAGCGTGTCCGGCCCTCCCCTGAATCGTCACCAGCATGTGAACAAGTCCAACTATACTCTCAACAACTCCGATCTTCAGGCGCTCCGACTCTAGAATCGGACCCTGTTCTATGTGCAGTTCTAGCCAAGCTCCGATTTCGCCGGGCGTTCGACGTGCCGCGACCAGAGCCCCTTCCAGCAAACCCCCCGCCTCCAGGGCCTGTCGGTAGGTAATGCCGGCGTTATCCCTTAGCTCGTAGGCTGTCTCCAAGTCCATGATCCCTGAAGCCACCTTACTCCCGATCATCATCGGAAACCTGACTCCCTCTTCATTGCTGAACGAAATCAGCTCAAGGGGGTGCCTTGTCTCGGCCCTCTCATCGTTAAGAGTTCGGATGACTTCCAGACCTGCTAAGACGCCATAGCATCCATCGAGCGTTCCGGCACTGGGTACAGTGTCGATGTGCGAACCAAACGCAAGAACTGGGAGATCGTCTTTCGTGGAGTTTCCGCGTCTTCCGATGATATTACCAACCTGGTCAACCCTGACTTGCATTCGTGCCTCTTTCATGCGTGTAATGAGAAATCTTCTCGCTTCGAAATCCTCGGGTGTCAGGACGAGTCTTGTTCTTCCAGATCCCTCCCTGGCCCCTATCTCGCCGAGCTTGACAAGGTCATCGAGGAGGCGGTCCCCAGAGAGATGCATTCACCGGATCTTCTCCAACTGGATCTTCTTGCCTCCCCTATTTCTTCCTTATTTTCGTTTGGGGTCTGCCGTCCTTAATCTTCAGCATTTCTATTATGGATTTTATGTCCTCCTCTCTCCTAGCTGATATTGGGCGTATGGCTGCGCTTCGATTGATCTTCTCCACCTCTTTTTTGACTTCGGATAACTCCTCGGGCGATACAGCGTCGACCTTGTTGATGAGAACGATTTCACCGAAGGCAACTTTGCGAATTGTCAAGGGCATTTCTGAGAGTAGGAGCATGAGTTGTGTCGCGTCTACCAGTATGATCAACGGCAGCATCTCGAGCTCGAAATTCTTTGCAAGGCTAACCACTGAGAGGATCTGAGATGGATCGGCCGCCCCCGAGGGTTCTAGGACTGCAAGATCTGGCTTGATCCTTCTATCCACGAGTCGGAGCGTTTTGATCATGTCCTCCCCGAGTTGGCAACAGACGCAACCCCCGAAAAGCTCCTTGACCTTCAGCCCGTATGAATTAATGATCTTATCATCAATACCTATCTCGCCTACATCGTTTACTATGATTGCGACCTTCAGCCCGTATTCGCCAACGAGCCTCTTGGCCGCATTTATTATGAAGGTAGTCTTACCGCATCCGAAGAAGCCGGAGACGACCAGCAGCTTCAGGATTGAGCACCACAGTGGGGAGTTACCCTGCCGTACATAAATACGCGGCGGGTAGTGCGTCGCAAAGACAGGAGATTTTCAGCGGTGATATTGGGCGTGCGTACTCGCAAGACTTTGCCCTACATCGTGGCGACTTCCCTGCTCATTCTCACAATATTCCCGTTATTTTGGATGGTGTCTTTCTCGTTTAAGGGCGTGGAAGAACTAACCCAATTTCCAGAGCCGCTTTACTGGCTGCCTCAGCGGCCAACGCTCTCTAACTATGAAGAGGCTTTCGCAACATTTACGGGCCTTAAGGCGATCTGGGAGAGTCTCTCGATAGCCTTGGTAAGCACAGTGTTTGCGCTACTCATCGGCTTTCCGGCTGCCTATGCAGTCGCCAGACTCCGTGTTCACAGGACTAGGTTTTCGGTTCTTCTCGTTCCTCTTATCCTGCGCGTCATGCCTTCTGCAGTCCTCGCTATCCCATTGCTTGTCTTCTACTCCACGTTCGGTCTAATCGATACAGCGGGCGGTATGGTCCTCGTCTATGGGGGTACCACCGTCTTCTACGTGATTTGGCTGGTAAAACCGTTCATAGACGCCATGCCCCCTGAGATTGAAGAGGCCGCTATGGTGGACGGAGTCCCACGATGGAAGGTTCCGTACTGGGTAACACTCCCCACCGTACTAGGTGGTGTGCTGATAGCTGCTTTCTTTGTCTTCTTACTGGATTGGACCGAATTTGTCTTCGTGCTAAGCCTGGGCCGCATAGAGATACAGACGATCCCGGTGGTGATGACCTCCCTTTCTGCTTTCGGCGTCCTTTCTGGCGCCCACGGCGACGCTTCGGCTGTCAGCACCATCTCCCTCCTACCATTCCTGGTGGGAGCGTACTATTTGCAGAAGCAATTACTGCGAGTCTCACTGTTCGGACCAGTCGGAAGGTAAAGTCGAGCGAAGCTTGATTGATGTTCTTGGGCCTTTTGCCCTCTCTCGGCATCGGGCATGCTAAGAAGTCCGGATTCCGGCGAGTCTTGATAGATAAATAACCTGCGCTCAAGCCAGCATTTCGGGCTGGGAATCTCAATGGCTGCAGTAAGAAGGAGTAGGCACCCATTTTTTGTGTATACGTCATTGGTGATAGTTGTCGTCGCAACCCTTTTCCCGGTCTTCTGGGTTGTCTCCAGCTCCTTCAAGACCAACTTTGAACTGTTCTCATTGCCTGCTCACTGGCTCCCTGCAACACCCACCCTCTCAAGCTATACAGTAGCTTTTGCCAGTCAGGGCGGAGTACAGGCCATCTCTAACAGTCTTGTCATCGCCTTTGGCGGCACTTTTCTGGCACTTCTCATCGGATTCCCATCAGCGTACGTGATTTCAAGGTACAGAGGCGGGAGGTTCGCCCTCTTCGTCCTGCCCCTTATCATGCGGGCTTCCCCTCCTGCCGTCATCGCGATCCCACTCCTCATCTTCTATTCTTCCCTCGGGATGGTGGATACGCTGCAGGGATTAGTCTTGCCTTACAGCGCTGTAACAGTTTTCTACGTCATTTGGATGATAAAGCCCTTCATAGATGCTGTGCCACGTGAGATTGAGGATGCTGCGATGATAGATGGTGTGCCAAGGTGGAGAATTCCCTTCGGCCTTATCCTGCCCATGGTGGCAGGCGGAGTCGTAGCCGCGGCCATCTTTGTCTTCGTTTTGGATTGGACGGAATTCACACTGGCACTTATGCTGACCAGAATGCAGACCCAGACCATCCCGCTTCAGATGGCCGCGTTCAATGCCCTGGGAGCAATTTCGGAAGGTCAGGGTCAGGCCGCGGCCCTTAGCACGGTTTCACTTGCACCGTTTCTGATAATTGCGTACTTCTTCCAGAAGCAACTGGTGAGGACCTTCTCCGCCGGAGCGGTCAATAGGTAGGGAAACCAGACAACAGACTAACTGCTGCAACTTGTCGCCAGGGCGTGACATCGGTAATGCCGCATGAGAAATGATGTCGAAAGGGTTGAGGCAATCTTAGGGAGGAGAACCGGAGAAAAGACCTGCTCCTCGCCCCTTCAAACTGCCACTCTGGAACTGATGGGTCTGGCAGATACCTACTGGCCTCAGGCCCACTCCGACCCTGAGATGATGGCCAGACTATCTGCGGCAGCGTATGAGTTCGGGGGGATTCCGAGTCTAAGAATCCCATTTGACATCTGTGTCGAGGCCGAAGCAATCGGATGCGAGGTCAGGATGGGGAGAGCGGACACTCCCCCCTCGATCATGAACCCCGCGTTCACAGAATTCGATGAGCTCAAGATCCCTAACCTGGTTGAGGAGAGGGGGCGTATCCCAACGCTGCTGAGAGCCACCAAGCTCCTTAATGGCAGATACGGAAGTTCGATTCCGATCTTTACCATGATAGTTGGACCGATGACGTTGTTGGGTTTCTTAGTTGGTATCGAAAAGACACTCTACACCCTTTCCACACAACCTCAAGCCCTGGAGAATGCCCTGGACGCCATCGCGCGATTTAACGTAGATTACGCGAATGCTCTTCTAGACGAAGGCGGTGATTTTGTTCTTGTTGCCGACCCTGTGGCTTCAGGAGATCTGGTGGCAGCCGAGCATTTCGCTAGATACGTCCTCCCACTTTATCAGAGAATTCGAAGACAGCTGAGGGTAAGGGCGATCCTTCACATTTGTGGAAACACAAATCCCTTCCTCAGGTACTTACCCGAAACAGGGTTCGAGGCGTTCTCCTTTCACGGTCCGGAGGTGGAGGTCAAGGTCGCACGGAGGATCATCGGCGACAGGATGGCTCTGGTCGGCAACCTGCCCAATGCAACGCTCCTGAGGTATTCCACTCCCGCCGTCATTCGGGCTCGCTCTCTGAAAGCCCTTCAAGACGGCGTCGATATTTTGGCGCCCGCTTGTGGTTTCCATCCCCACACGCCTTTGGCTAACATGAAGGCGATGGTTAGGGCGGTTGAGAAGTATGAGTCTACAGTAGATTCCCCGCGATGAGGAGACGTGAACTGTCCGAGCAGGTGTCACCCCGCCATCTTCTCTCCTCTGAGCGATGTAACGCAGTCCGTAAGTTATTAGATGCAGGAACCACGAATTTCATAGGAGCCAATAGTCCAGCGCTTCATCAAAACCATTGTGTACTGGATAGCTTCACGAAGGACCCTTTCATCGAGACCGTTGGACACGTGTTTTTTCAGGTGATCCTCGTAGAGGTATAGCGGGGTCAGACTCTCACAGTGAGGACACTTCATGGGGAAGAGTTGGTCGAAGAAGCACATTGGGGCGCTCCTCAGTCGAGTAACTGCTTCAGTGTTGGTTTGGGCCGGTCTTTTCGAGGCACCCTTTTCACGACCTTCCCGTAGCCACGTTTTCCCACGATGTCACCGTTCTCGGCTACGACCTCACCACGGACGATAGTCGTGATTGGGAAGCCTGTGAAGGTTTCGCCTTCGAAGAGCGAGAAGTCTCTGATTTGAGAGTAGTGCAGGGTCTTGCTGTCTATTCGCACCCGCTTCTTTGGGTCGACTATCACCAGATCGGCATCGTTCCCCACCCGTATCGAGCCCTTGTTCGGAATGCTGTGAATGGCCGCGGTGTTGGTGGCCGTTAAGTGAGCGATTCGCTCCAGTGGGACGCCCCTCTTGTTGAAGCCTTCGCTAATCATGAAGGGGAGCATTGTTTCTGAGCCGGGATAGCCGAGCATGGCACTCCAGATGTCGCCCTGACCTACCTTACGGCTCCTAGTTACCGGACAGTGGTCCGTACCTATGCAGTCCACCCA
>Ga0066656_10001526_pt1 | contig 10199 bp, 10 predicted proteins | sample GraSoiAngelo_105_FD_71411 | JGI IMG/M metagenome (GOLD analysis project Ga0066656, IMG submission 71411) | Grasslands soil microbial communities from the Angelo Coastal Reserve, California, USA - 14_0903_05_40cm | ecosystem: Environmental > Terrestrial > Soil > Grasslands | place: USA... | reverse complement strand
GCCAGGGCGTTGTAGAATGCCTGCTTGGTTTGCAGCGTGACCTGGAAAAGCTGATTGCCGACGCCGGCTTCGGCTGCGTTTTGCGTCGCGTGCGAGGAGCGGACATCCGCGAGTCGCCGAAAACCATCGAACAGCTCGATGTTCGCCGACAGACCACCGTTGAACGACGTGCTCGCCGGCGCGGTGACGATCTGACCGGTGTTCGAGTTGAAGCGCGTACCACCGTTGCGTTGCGACGAGCCACTTGTCGAGATCGTCGGCAGGTACGAGCCAATGCTGGCTCGCATCGACGCACCGGCGTTGCTCTGGTCGCCGCGCGCCTGCACCATCGCAGGCTGCACCTGCAATGCGCGCTGCACGGCCTCCTGGAGCGTGACCTCGGCGATCTGCTGCGCCGCGGCGGGCGCGGCGAGCAGCGTGCCAAGCAGAGTCCCCACCACCAAATCCCGCCGCATTAGTGGCCCCCCCCAGCTTTCCCTTTGGTGGAGTCTTCCCGCTCCTTACGGTGATGCTCAGCCTGGTCGATCAGTTGCTGGTGCCGCGCCCGCTGCTCGGGCGTGAGTTGCGCATCGATCTCCGTGCGCATGCGCGCCTTGATGGAGTCGAACCGCGGCCGGACCCTGGCCCACAGCGAATCGGTCTCGGGACGGTGCCGCGCAATGATCGCGCGGACGGAGTCCCGCTGCGCGGAGCTCAGATCCAGCTCCCGGCTCAGATATTTCACGAGGGCATCGGGGCCGCGCCGCGGGCCACGGTCGTCGCGCTCCGCAGCCTCGCGACCACCCCATCCGGCCAGCCCGCCCGCCACGAACACGGCGGCCAGCAGGCCGACGGCCGCGAGTTTCGATCTATTCAGCATGGTTCCTCTTTCGCTTTCTTAGCGTTGGTCGACCAATGACGAAAACACGACGCTGGCGTCGGGCGGATCCTGCGACGTCACCAACGCGTCGAGGCCGGGGCCTTCGAGCGGCGCCATCGCGGTATCGAACGAGGCAGGCGCCGGCGTCAACATGGTACGACCGAACAGGAATCCGAGAATCAGCGCCGCGACGGCGGCAGCGATGCCCGGCCGGAACCACGACGCGAGTACGTCGAGCGTGGCGACCGAAGCACGGCCCAACGCCCGCTCGTACTGCGCCATGACTCGCGCGGCGAACGCCGCGTGATCGTCCTTCGGCTCGAGCGCGGCGCGCAGCGCCGCACCCAGCTCGGGATCCGGGCGATGATCGAACGACGGCTCGTTCTTCATCTCACTTGCTCCTTCCAGTCAGCCAGCAGCGTGCGCAGACGGCGACGCGCGTGAAATACTTCCGATCGCGCCGTCCCTTCCGGGATTCCCAGAATCCCGGCGATTTCGGCGTGCGAGTACCCTTCGACATCGAACAAGACGACCGCCATGCGGCGGCGCTCCGGCAGCTCGCCAAGCGCGGTTCGCAACCGCGCACTCAGCTCGCTGCGCATCGCCACCGCGTCCGGCCGCGGACCTCCGCCGACCAGCGCAGCGTCGAGGGGCTCGGCCTGCCGTACGTTCCGCCGGCGCCGCCGGTCCGTGGCAGCGTTGGCGACGATGCGCATCAACCAGGGGCCGAACGGGCGGCGCGTATCATACTGCGCGAGCTTTACCAGGGCGGAAAGAAAACCGTCCTGTGCGGCGTCATCGGCGTCGTCGGGATCGCCCAAGACCGCCCGGGCGACCCGTCGCGCCTGTGCCGCATAGCGCTCGACGAGCACCCCGAATGCGTCGCGATCCCCGCCTAACGTCTTAGTTACTAAGCCCTTGTCGTCTTCGCTGCTTCCCATACGCGCAGCGCCGGCCGGAGGTTGAGCGCCCCCAGCCCCCCCAGAGCCTCCAGACCCCCCCTCCCGCTCAGTGAGCATCGCTCTCACGGCGGCGCCGCCGCCGGGCGAAGGCGATGCCCGCGAGCCACACGGATGTCGCCAACGCCCCCACGCCGAGCACGGTGCTCGTGACGATGGGGAAGAGGACGAGCATGAAGCCCGTCACGAGGAACGCCGCCGCCGCCGTACCGGCCACCATCCGTCGAGCACCTCCGGCGACCTGCATCAGCGCGACGACGGCAATCGCCTGGCGCTCGCGCAGTGAGCGTTTGTGCTGCGGAACGGCGGCGTGCACCTGCACGATTGCTTGCGACGGATTCACGGCGGCGGCAGCGACGAGCTTGGGAGGCAACGGGAGCCTGCGGCGCGCCATCAAAACGATCTCGCGGCTCTGCGCCATGTCGTGCAGGAACTGCGTCGCGAGTGTGGCGGTCAGCCCATCGTGCTCGGCGACGAGGTCGAGCTCGTAATTGCCGAGCAGGCTCGAGACGTTGAGGTTGCTCGATCCGACCCGCGCCCATTCGTGATCGGCGAGCAGCGTCTTAGCGTGCAGCATCGGCCCGCGATACTCGAAGATGCGGGCGCCGGCATGCAGCAGCTCGCGGTACCCGCCGCGCGTGAAGATGCGGATAATCGGGATGTCGGAGGTGCCGGGGAGCAACAATCGCACATCCACGCCGCTGCGCGCCGCATCGACAAAGGCTGCATAGAGCGGCGGCGGCGCCACGAGATACGCATCCGTGATCCACAGCCGTTCCGTCACCGCCGCGGCGAGCAATTGCACCGCGCGATAGATCCGCGACTGACCCGGCAGGCCTTCCACGACGCGCACGGCGGAAGGACCGCATTCGTCGGGCTGGGGCGCCGTCTCGTCGTCGGGCAGTGGGCGGCCGGCGCGCGCCCACATCCGGCCGAACGCCGCATCGAGCGCCGCAACCGCCGGTCCGCACACGACCATCATGGTATCGCGCCAGCAGGGCTGTCCCGCCCGCGGGTCGCCGGCCCATTCGTTGCCGATGCAGAGACCACCCGTCATCGCGCGCTCACCATCGACGACGAGCAGCTTGCGGTGATCGCGGCTGAACGCCTTGATCGGACCGCTCGTCCAGATCGGCTGGAAGGGGCGGCAGTCCACGCCGTAACTGCGCAGCTCGCGCCAGAACCTGCCGCTCGTGCTGCGGCAGCCGAACGCATCGTAGAGGATTCGGACGCGGACGCCGGCGCGGGCCCGCTCCGCCCATGCGCTTGCGAAGCGGCGGCCGGTCTCGTCGTCGTGAATGATGTAATTCTCGAAATGCACCGTGCGTTGCGCGCCCGCGATCATCTCGAGCATCGCATCGAGCGCATGGTCGCTGATCGCGATGTGCCGGAGGATGTTGCCCGGAATCGGCCGCGCACCTGTCGCGCGGTCCAGCGCCCGCGAGAACGGGTGCGCCGACGGAACGGTGGCGGTCACCCTCCGAGGCCCAGCGAGGGCTCCACGGGGCGGAGCGCCTGAATGCAGCATGCGATGTGCGCCTCGAGCGGGACGCCGAGCTCCTCGGCACCCTGGCGCACCTCCTCGCGGTTTACACCGCGCGCGAACGCCTTGTCCTTGAGCTTTTTCTTGACCGACGAGACCTCGAGGTCGGCAAAACTCTTGGATGGGCGCACCAGCGCGCACGCGACCAGGAATCCACACAGCTCGTCTACCGCAAAGAGCGTCTTCGCCATGGGCGTGTCGCGCGGCACGCCCGAGTAGGTCGCGTGTCCCAACACCGCTCTGAGCAGCGGCTCGGCGACGCCCTTGGAGCGGAGGAGATTGACGCCCCAGGCGGGATGGCCCTCGGTGGCTGAATGTTCCTGGTTGGGGAATTTCTCGTAGTCGAAATCGTGCAGCAGGCCGACGAGCCCCCACGCCTCCGGATCTTCGCCGAGTTTAGCGGCGTAGGCCCGCATCGCGGCCTCGACGGCGAGCATGTGCTGGCGCAGCGAGGGCGATTGCGTGTGCTCGTGCATGAGGGAAAGAGCTTCGGCTCGGTTCATCTGATCTCCACTCCCCACCGTTCACTCCACAACGCGAGCATGAGCTGCGGCCACAGCCTCCGCGCATGATTCCGCCGCCCGGTTCGATGCTCCGTGAGGAGCGGCGTGTCGAGCAGACGGTCCGCCAGGGGAGCGAGTCCCGTGTTCAGCCAGCGGGCCACGGGCACGGAGAGACCCCGCTTGCGGCGGTGGATGACTTCGTCCGGCACCAGCCCGCGCGCTGCTTCCTTTAATATCGCCTTGGTGGTGAGGCCCCGCACCTTGAGACGCGAAGGGGCGGGAAGCACGAGCTCCATCACTTCGCGATCGAGGAACGGCGCCCGCGCCTCCACCGAAGCCAGCATCGTGGCGCGATCGACCTTGACCAGCAGATCGTCCGGCAGATAGGTCAAGAAATCGAGCCACATGACGCGATTCAGCGGATCGTCGTGCGGGAAGCGGTCCAGTTTGCAGGTCAGCTCTGCAATGACGCCGTCCTCGATCGCCATCGCGCCGAGCCAGGTGAGGTGGCGATCGAGCCAAGGTTTTTCGCTGGCGGCGAGGAACTGCTTGACCATGTACTCGAGCGTCATTTTGCCGGTCGACGACGGCCAGCGATCCGCCGCCCAGCGCGCGCTGCGCCGCACCGGGCCCGGGACCCGCTGCCAGCGCTCCGCGAATTTGTGGCCGAGGTAGGTGGGATAGCCGCCGAACAGCTCGTCGGCACCTTCGCCGGACAAAATGACTTTCACGTCCTCGCGGGCGGCTTCCGCCAGCAGGAACGTGGGAAGCACCGCGGGATCCCCGAGCGGCTCGGCGAGTGCGCGCGACACCACCTCGAGCGCGCGACCGAGCGATGTATCGTCGGCCGTGACGACGTGATGGACGCTGGCGATCGCATGCGTCACCGCTTCCGCATACGGGCTCTCGTCGTACCCGCTCTCCGTGAACCGCACCGCGTAGGTGTGAATGCGCTCGCCCGGGATGCCGCGGGCAGCGGCGGCGACGAGAAGCGACGAATCGAGTCCCCCGCTCGTGAAGATGCCGAGCGGTACGTCGGACATCAGCTCGCGCTTCACGGCACGCAGCAGCGTGTCACGCACTGTCGCGGCGTCGCCGAGTGTCGACCAGCTGCCGGCCGCCGCCGCGGCGCTCCAGAACGAGCGAACCTCGGTTCGCTCGCCTTCCGCGATGAGCAGTGATGCGGGTGGCAGCTTGTGGATGCCGTCGAACATCGTGTAGGGCGCCGGGACGTAGCCCAGCGCATGGTATAGCGACAGCGCCTTGCGATTCAGCCGGCGAGGCTGGTCCGGGAACTCGAGCAGCGCCTGGATCTCGGATGCGAATCGCAGCTCGCCTTCCACTTCCGTCCAGAACAGCGGTTTCTCGCCCGCGCGATCGCGTGCGAGCACGAGCCGGCGCCGCGTCTCATCCCAGATCGCGAGGCCGAACATCCCCTCGAGCCGCGCGACCGCGTCCGCGCCGAACCGCTGGTAGAAGGGAACGATCGTTTCGATGTCACCATGGGAGCGGAAGGGGTAGCCCCATGTGGACGCCTCGCGCCGCAGCTCCGGCGCATTGTAGATCTCGCCGTTGCACACCATCCAGATCTTGCCGTCCGGGCTCTGGAACGGCTGATCGCCGGTCGTGAGATCCATGATCGCGAGCCGGCGCGCGCCGATGCGCGCGCGCTCGTGACCGACGATGCATTCGCCGTCGGGCCCGCGGTGGCGCAATGCCGCGGCCATCCTCGGGAGCGCGTCCGGATGGCGCAGCGGTGCTTCGCCGCGCGCCCCCCCCGGTCCCCCTATCGCGCCGAAGATGCCGCACATGGTCCATAGGCCGCGTATTTGCCCTCCACGGCGAGCAGCGGGAGCACGGAATCGAGTTGCGCGCGGACGCGCGCGTCGGTGGCACGCGCGACGAACACGGCCGGTGTGCGGCAGTCGCGCGCGCGACCGCGCCAGTAATCGGCCGGCCGGAGCGGTGACGTGCTGTCACGGCGGAACTGTTCCTGGTAATCGAGCACGAAGGTGCTCGTCAGCTCGCGCGCGCTGGCCGTCGCGAGGAGAACCTGATGCCGCAGATAGAACGGCAAGGACGTCGGGAACGCGGCCACCCCTACGACCTCCATGGGTGCACCCAGCGGCCCAGCATTCTGAATCACCTGAGCAATGGTCGCGGATGAGCGATCCTCGCCGACCGCGGCGAGCAGCCGGCCGGAGACGATCGGCATCGCCAACACGGTGAGCGCGTACCCCATCACCGTGAGTGCCGGGCGCGGGCGCTCGCCTCGGCCGGCGTACCAGACCAATACCGCCGAGATCAGCAGCGCGATGCCCAGCGCCAGCGCAGTCTGAGGGATCGCGGCCCGCTCGCCCGGGGTCAGGCTGATGGGCACGGGCAGCCAGATGGTCAACGATACGAGGGCGAGCCCGAGCAGCGCGGCGATCGTGGCATACGTACGCCTACCGACCCCGATTCCGGCGTCGAGCCCTCGTGCCGCGGCGAGTGCGAAAGGCGGCATCAGCGGCAAGACGTACTGGGGGAGCTTCGACTGATTCAACGTGAAGAACAGCAAGGGTCCAAGAGCCCAGCACGCCAGAAGAATCGACTCCTGCGCCAGCGGATTTACGTGCCGGGCCAACCAGGCCCAGCGCCAATTTTTCAGACCTGCGAGTGCGGGCACGATCCAGGGGAACGCGGCGACGGGAACGATCGGCAGATAGTACCAGAACGGCGCGGTCCGGTGGAAGCTCTTCGTGGTTACGCGCTCGAATGTCTCGCGCACGAAGACGTAATGCGGAAATTCGGGGACGCGATGCGACACTGCGAGGAACCAGGGCAGGGCGACGACCGCGAACACGGCGAGCCCCGCGAGCGGGAACAGCCTCCGCACGGTCCTGCCGGTAATCAGCGAGTAGGGGATCAGCGTGACCAGCGGCACCAGGATCGCGATTGGTCCCTTGGTAATCGCTCCGAGCCCGATCGCCGCCCACGCCAGCACGGGTCGCTCATCCCAGAACGCGAGGATCGCGAGGGTGGTGCAGAACGCGAGCGCGCTGTCCATGATGGTCGTGCGCGCGTATGCGAGCACCAGCGGCATCGTGGCGAGCGCCAGTGCCGCGAGCCATCCCGCATCCATGCCCCAACGTCGTTTGACGAACCATACCACTACGATCAGCGTCGCCAGCGTGAACAGGTACGCCGGCAGACGGGCGGCGGTCTCGGTTGGTCCCAGTACCTCCATCACCACGGCGGCCGACGCGAAGTACACGATCGGCTTGTCGAGGTAAGGCAGCCCGTCGAAACGCGGCAGCACGTAGTCGTTCGTCGCCGCCATCTCGCGCGCGACCTCGGCGTTGCGTCCCTCGTCGGGATCGAACAGCGGATACCCGCCGAGGTCGAACCCCAGCGCCAGCGCGGCGGCAAGGAGCAGCACCGGCAGCCGCACGTAGGCGCCGAGCGGCAGCGAAGACGTGCTAGGAACCGGGAGCCTGAGGTGTCGAAGGGGGCTGCGCGGGCGCTGTGGGCATCTGCGACACCGTGATCGGGACGTTGGCTTTGCGCTCGCCGTCCACGGTGATCTCGAACCGATACTGACCGGCGTGCGGGAACGGCACGTCGAACACGAGCACCGCCGCCGCCTCGATCTCCGTGACGCCGGCGGGCGGCTCGGCAAAGTTCACCGTGCCCGAGCCGCCCAGCAGCTCCGCGTCGTCTGCATCGAGCAGCTTGATCTGTACCTGATGCTCGCCGACTTCCGTGCGTTTCCCCTTCAGGCGGAGCACCAGGTGCAGCCGCGGATGCATCGCCGGAAACTGCGGCACCCAGATGTGCTGGAAGATGCCGAGCACCGACATCTTGCCCGACTGGTCGACCAGCGCGTAGTCGGCGACGACCGCGAAATCGAGATGCACTACTTCTTCGCCACTGGAACGGAGTAGCGAACCTTGTCCCACGCGAACGTGATAGTCGAGGGCGCGGAAGCCGGCTCGAACGCGATCACGAACTGCTCGACCGGCGTAGGGAGCGTCTCGGTCTTGGCATCGACACGGACCAGGTCTTGCTCCGGATGATATTCGGTGCCCCACTGCCCGTTCTGTTTGTTGATGATGAGCTTCCATCCGGTCGGCGAGGGAAGCGTCCACAGGGTGTACCTGCCCGCGGGGACTGTCGCGCCGCCGATCACCAGGTCCACGGGTGTGTTGAGCTGCGTGGCCGCGTTTGCGCCTGTGCGCCACACCTTATTCCACGGCTCCAACGTGCCGAAGATATCCCGGCCGCGCCGGGTGGGGCGGCTGTAGTCGATCCACACCTCGGAGCCGCCAATGGTCGCGCGCGCCGTGTCGCGCGGCGACAACTGGCCGAGCGGCCGGCTCGCGAAGGACTGCGTGGCCTGCGCCATCGGCACCGACGCGACGCGCTGGACTTCGACCTGCAAGGTGCTGCCTTTTCCTGTGAGCCACGTGAGGTGCCCTTGCCGGTCGAGCCGGAACGTAAAGGGCCCGACGCCCGCGTACTGACCCTGGTCGAACATGACGACGAGGGTGTCTCCGCCTCGCTTGGTCATGTAGCCACCACTCGTCGCGGTGGCAGAGGTGAGCGCGGTAAATCGTACGCTGTCCTTCCCTTGTGCACGAGCCCAGCGGCCCATCTGCTCGAGCAGGCCATACACGTGGAGCTGGAACGGGAACGTCCCCTTCGGGACTGCCATTTTTGTCGTGACGCTGCTGTCCCCGCGCGGCGAGACCAGCACTGCGCTATCGCCTGAGAAGTCCACCGAGTTTTTCGTCTCCATCGGCCCGGGCCCGCCGCCGATGTTGTGCGTGACGAGCTGCAGGCGCCGTACCGTCCCGTCGGGATTCAGGTCCATGGTATAGATGCGATGTAGGCTGCGCGGCGTGCGGATCACATACTCGCCCCGCAGCTGCGTTGCGGTGCGCGTGTATTGCTCCATCGAAAGCGTGTCGTTACCGAGCCTCACCACAAAGGCGCCCGAGTCCTGAACTACCAGCGTCATTGCCAAGAGCAAAGCCATCACAAAACCTCCAATTACGAGACTCTAATCGATGTGATTTCGTCGTTTCCTTTAATTGCGTTGACGACGTCCATTCCCTTGGTGACCTGCCCGAACACGGTGTGAACGCCGTCGAGATGTCGTTGCGGCGAGTGACAGATGAAGAACTGGCTGCCGCCCGTGTCCTTGCCCGCATGCGCCATGGAGAGCGTGCCGGCCACGTGCTTGTGTGTGTTCTTCTGCGTTTCGCATTTGATCGTGTATCCCGGGCCGCCCGTGCCAACCGGTCCCTTGCCGGTCTTGGAGTACGGGTCCCCACCCTGGATCATGAAATTCGAAATCACGCGATGGAACTTGGTCCCGTCGTAAAAGCTCGAGTTCGCCAGCTTCTCGAAATTCGCAACCGTGCCGGGCACTTCGTCCGCGAACAGCTCGACCTCGATCGTGCCCTTCTTGGTCTCGATCACCGCTTTCTTGTTCGGCATCTACACCCCTGAGTTGAGGTTTTCCTCGACCTGCTGCACCGTCTTCATCCCCACGATCGCGCACGCGATCTCCGGGCGGTCGAGCACGAACTTGAGCGCCAGCTGCGCCGCCGTCATCCCCGACTGCTCCGCCAGCTCATGCACTCGCTGGCCCAGCGCGGACAGCTGCGCCACGTAGGGCCGCGGCATCCGGCTGCGAATGTCGCCACGCTCCCAGGTGCTGGCGGCGTTGTAGCGTCCGGCGAGGAAGCCGTTCGCGAGCGGCTCGCGCGCGATCACGCCCACGTTCGCCGCGTGCGCCGTGGGTAGGAATGTGTCCTCGGCTTCGCGCCGCGCCAAGTTGTAGACGATCTGTACCGTGTCAGGCATCGTCGCCTGAACGGCCGCCACGCCCTCCTCGGGCGGATGTACGGACACGCCATAGAACCGGATCAGTCCCTCGCGCTTCATCTCTTCCAGCGGTTCGTAAGTGTCCCTCGCGGAAATCAGGTTGATGGGCGGATTGTGCAGCTGGAGCAGGTCGATGTGGTCGGCACGCAGCCGCTCGAGCGACCGTTCCACGGCGAACCTCAGGTAGCCGGGCGTGAAGTCCAGCCGCATGTCCCGGTTGTAGAAGTTGCCGCCAGCCTTGGTCGCGAAGAAGACCTGATCGCGGACGTCGTGCAGCGCCGCACCGAGCAGGGTTTCGGAGTGGCCGTGGCCGTACACGTCCGCCGTGTCGAAGAAGTTGCAGCCGAGCTCGAACGCCCGCCGGATCGCACGCGTGGACTCCGCGTCGTCCGTGGGGCCGTACGAGTTACCGAACGCATTGCCGCCAATTGCCCATGCCCCGAAACCGACCTCACTGACCG
>Ga0066656_10001519_pt1 | contig 10206 bp, 5 predicted proteins | sample GraSoiAngelo_105_FD_71411 | JGI IMG/M metagenome (GOLD analysis project Ga0066656, IMG submission 71411) | Grasslands soil microbial communities from the Angelo Coastal Reserve, California, USA - 14_0903_05_40cm | ecosystem: Environmental > Terrestrial > Soil > Grasslands | place: USA... | reverse complement strand
GCGCTACGCCTTCTCGAGCAACCCCCGGTTATGGACATAGAGCGCCGCCTGCGTGCGGTCGGTGAGCTGCAGCTTGCTGAAGATGTTCGAGATGTGCGTCTTCACGGTGCGCTCGCTGATCCCGAGCTCGGTGCCGATCTCCTTGTTCGCGCGACCCGAGGCGATGAGCTTCAGCACCTCCCGCTCGCGCGGTGTGAGGTCGCTGTACCCCTGATCGTCATCGGCCGGCGCGGTGCCAACGCGCAGGCGTCCGAACTCGTCGAGGACGCGGCGCGCGACGGACGGATAGATGAGCGAGAAGCCGTCCGCGACGGTGCGGATCGCGTTCGTCAACTGACTCCCGCTCACCTCCTTCAGCAGGTATCCGGACGCCCCGGCGCGGATCGATGAGAACACCAGGTTGTCCTCGTCGTAGTTGGTGAGCACGATGACCCGGCACGATGGCACCGAGTTGCGGACGCGCCGCGTGGCGGTCACGCCGTCCCAGTCGCCCATATTGATGTCCATGAGGATCACGTCCGGCAGCAGCTCCTGAGCAAACTCGAGCGCCTGATGGCCGTCGGCCGCTTCGCCCACGACCTCGATGTCGTCTTCGGTCTCGAGGATCGAACGAAGGCCGCTGCGCACGACGGCGTGGTCGTCCGCGATGAGCACGCGCACGCGGCGCTTCTCGTCGATATTTCTCATCGCCCGAACAGCCTCGCGAAGAATCCGCCGCGATCGCTCGTGTCCTGATCCTCTACGCCGGTCTGATCGGTATCCTCGATCGGCCCGCTCGCCGCGCCGGGAACGGTCGCGAGCGTCGCGTACGGGATGTTCGCGCGGACGATGGTGCCGTGGCCGGGTTCGCTGCGCACGACGAGCTGTCCGCCCGCTGCCTCCGCGCGCTCGCGCATGCCGACGACGCCGAAGTGGCCGCGCCCTTCGGACGTCGCGAAGGTCTGGTCGATGTCGAAGCCGCGACCGTCGTCCTCGATCGTGACCACGACGCCTTCGCTGCCGTACTGCAGCGCGACCTTCGCCTTCTGTGCGCCGGCGTGCTGCGCGACATTACGCAGGGCCTCGCCGACGATGCGGATCACGGCACGTTCAACGACCGGCTCGAGCTCGCGCTGTGGGCCCAACTCGTCCATCTCCACCTGCAGACCGGTCTGGCGCCGCAGGTCGTCGACGAGACGCCCGAGCGTGACGGGGAGGTTGAGCGCGCCGGTCTCGCTCTGACGTAGCGCGGACATGTACTGGCGCACGTCGGCGAGGGTCGCGCGCGCGTCGCGCGCCGCTTTCTGCAGCTGCGGCGCGAGCAGGCTCGGGTCCTTCTCGAACGCGCGCTGGCATCCCTCGAGCGCGAGGACGACGCCGGTGAGCTCCTGGGCCAGACCGTCGTGGATCTCCTGCGCGATGCGCCGCCGCTCTGTCGAGACGCCGCGGTCGACGACGTCCTGCGTCGACGTCTTTTGCAGCATGCCGCTCATGTAGTCGGCGACGGTCTCCGCGAAGTCGGCATCTTCGTCACCGTACGGCCGCCCGGCGCGCCCGAGGACGAGCACTCCGTGACCGCTGATCGGTGCGAGCAGGAAATACTTCGAGCCCGGAGCGGCCCACGGCGGGCGCTCCTCGTTCTCGCCGATCTGCTGGCGCGTGCGTTTCTTCTCGCGAACGACGGTTGCGAGCGTCGTGTCCGCTTCGTCGAGTGCCATCTCGGCGTCGGGCGGCGCGTCGTATCCTGCCGCGGCGCGAAGGCTCAGCCGGTCGTTCTCGAGCTGCCACACCGCGACGGCGTCGTGGCCCATCGTGCCTGCGAGCATCGCGCTCGCGCTCGCGATGTCGTTCGCCGGATCGGAGCCGAGGGTTGTGAACCGCGAGAGCTCGTACAGCACGATCGCCTGCTGGCGGTCGTTCTCAGCGCCGCGCAGCTGGTCCGCGCTCGTGTACAGGAACGCGAGGTCCTGCGCGAGGAGCGCGAGCGCCTCGAGCTGTGCCTGTCCGTAGCGCGGCTGCGCAGAGCGGTGCTTCACGTTCACGACGCCGAGCGTGAGGTCCATGAGGCGCAGCGGCACGACCATCGCCTCGCTCGCGGTGTCGTCGCTGCCGCCGGCGACCGGGCCAGTGAGGATCGTCGGCTGTCCGCTGCGCGCGACGCCGCCGCTGATGCCTTCACCGATGCGCACGCGCGCCGACTTCGCCTGTTCGGGCAGCCCGCGCGACGCGCGCACGCTGAGCGTGCCCTCCTCGGCGATCATGATCGACACACCGTCGGCGCTGAACATGTCCGCGATCAGATCGCAGGCTCGCGCGAGCATCGCGTCGACGTCGCGCTCCTGATGGATACGCCGCAGCTCGCGAACGATGCGCAGCCGTCCCTCGAGGTCCTGCGCCTGGCGCTGCGCCCGGTACGAGAGGTTCGCGTCGGCGAGATCGATCGCGACGATGTCCGCAGCGCGAGCGAGGTTCGCGAGATCGTCCGGCCCGAGTGACCGGGTCGCAAGACCGATGAGCGCGCCGATGAGCTGGTCGCGGAACACGATCGACGCAGCGGCCACCGACTCCGCGCTGCGCCCGTCCGTCAGTGGCATGCCCGCATTGGATTGCTGTGCCGCCGTGCGACGCGTCAGTGCCGACGCGATCGTGCGAGCAGCCGGTGTCGTGCTCCACGCGACCGATGACACGTTGTGCGCGGCGTACGTCGTCGGCTCATCGCGGCCGGGGAGGACGATGGCGAGCGCGTCGACTCGCGCGAGTGCGGCGAGATGGGAGAGCCGTGCCGCCCACCCGTCGGCGTCGTGCCGTGTGGTCACGTTCTCACTCCGCCGTTACGCGACGCCCGCTTCGCCTTCGATCCTCAGCTCGAGCGTGTTGCGCGCACCGGCGACAAGTCGCAGGCGCGGCTGCTGGAGGCTCGCGAGGATGCTCGCGAACTCCTCGGGAGTCATCGCCGAGCGCAGCGCGACCGCAAGCGTCGCGGCGCCGGCGCGGAAGTCGCGCACGTACAGCGTGCGCACGACCGGAAGCGACTGGATTCGCCGCTCGATCTCGACGAGACGCGGGAACGACTGAATAGGCGAGAGCACGAGTTGAATGTCGCTCGTCGGTAGTGCCGCCTCCACCCTCGGGTGGTGGGTTTCTCTGATCTCGACCGGGCCGCGGACTACTTCTAATGGGGGACGCGTCGGTGCGGCTGGCGTCGTCGGCGCGGTCCCGAGCGCCGCGAGGCGCGGATCGACGGCTTCCTCCGTCGCGAAGGATGTCGGCAGCCTCGCCGCCGGGCGCTGCGGCTCGGGCCGCGCGGGAGCTTGCTGCGCGGTGTCGGCGAACGACGTCGGCAACGACGGTGCCGGCCGTGTCGGCTGCGGCGGTGGCGCGGGAGCGGGTTCAGTACGCCAATCCGCTGGCGCCTGGTAGGTGATCGGACGCTGCGGCTCGGGTGCCGCCGGCGGCGTTTGTGCGACGGGCTCGGGCAGGACCGGCGCCTCGAGCTGCTCGACCTCTTCGATCGGCTCCACAGATGCAGCGGGCTCCAGAGCGACCGGCTCCGGTTGGACGATGCGCTCGGGCTCCGCGATCACGGCCTCGGGCTCCTCCGCCACTTCGGTCTGCGCGACCGCTTCCGTTTCAGCGACGGGCTCCGCTTCGGCGACGAGTTCCGGCTCAGCGACCGCTTCTGCCTCCGCGACCGCTTCCGCCTCCGCGACGGCTTCCGGTTCCGCGACCGCTTCCGGTTCCGCGACGACCTGCGCCTCTTCCGCGGGCGCCTCTTCGACCTGCTCGAACGAGAGGAGCGCGTCGACCGCCTGCGCCGTCTCGCTGAAGTCCGCGCGCTGCGGCGGCAGATCTTCCTCCTCGGTCACGCGCATGCGGCGGATCCGCTTCATCGCCTCGTACGTCGGCGCCTCGGCCATCGGCGGCGCCTCGGCCTTCGGAATGTGGGCGGCGCGCGGCTCGAAGCGACGTTCCTCACGCGCCGGCTCCTCGCGACGCGGCTCCTCGCGACGCTCTTCGCGAGACGGCTCCTCGCGCCGCTGCTCTTCGCGAGGCGGTTCGGCAGCGCGCGTCGCGCGCTCGGTCGTGCGGATCTCGTCGACGATCTCCTGGAAGAGCCCCTTGAGCGCCTCGCTCGCGACGGCGCGTAGCTCCGCGGTGGCGCTATCGCTCGAGAGCGGCCGCGAGCTGACCGCAGCGATGCTGCTGCGCCGCTGCGCCGCGATCTCCTCCTGCACCTGGTCACGCTCTTCGCGCAGCCGCGTGATCTCGCTCAGGAGCATCCGTCGTTCTTCACGCGCCTGCTCGAGGAGCTGACCGGCCGCGACCTCCGCGCGCTCGCGGATCTGGTACGCACTCTTGAGAGCGGTCGAGAGCGCGTCCTGGATGCTGGCGTCGTGCTCTTCGTAGACCGCAAGCCGTTTGTTCGCGGACTCGACCTCGGCTTGGAGCATGGCAACGCGCTTGGTGAGTTCGCTGACACGGGCGGACAGCGTGGAGATGATGTCGCCCGCAGCGTTCACGCGGCCGCTATCCAAGGCTGCCGCCTTTCTTCCTCTCGCACCCCCGCGTGTGCGTGAAATGTACACAATTCGAGCAAGCACGCGTACGCTTTCGCGCATCGTCCGCGCGAAGGTGCTGCTTATCGCTACCACCACGATCTTCCTCGCGCTGGGGATGCTCGCCGCCAAGGTGGCGGGCTAGGCTCGGCCTGTGGCGAAGAAGGACAAGGACAAGGAGGGCGACGAGGTCGTCGACCTCACTTCGCGCATCGGTGGACGCCCGCCAGCCCCCGAGTCGGGGCAACCCGCGGCACCGCGCGATCCCGATCCGGTCGACGCGCCGACGCGCCTCGATGGCCCTCTGCCGCCGCGTCGCGGCGGCGAGCAGCGCATCGGGTCGCGGCCGTTCGATATCAATCCGCCCGACCGGTCTGCGCCGATCGAGTCGCGGATGTCCTCGCTGCCCGCGAGCGACGAGGAAGAGAAGACCGAGCCGATCCCGTCCCCGCGCACGCCACCCGGCCCCGGTGAGACGGACGTCGTCATCACGCCCCTGCCGACCCTCGACGACTGGCATCGCTTCGAGCTCGCGCTCCGCAAGCTGCGCGGTGTCGGTCAAGTGAAGACGGAGTACTACCGCCATGGCGTGCTGAAGGTCCGCGTCTCGTACGAAGGACGGGACCGCCTCTCGCAGGCGCTGCGCTCTGGGATCCCCGGGTATCGCGTGCGTGTCATCGGCGAGGGCGCGACGACACTGCAGATCCTCGTCTCGTCGGACAACGAGGAGCGTCACCCGGGTTGATCGTCTCGGCCTCGCGCGTGCACAGCACCTAAACTCACAACGTGGCGGACCTCGAAGCGCGCGCGAAGCGCGTTCTCTCTCCGGTACTCGGGCATTACACCTGGCTGCCGGTCGCTCGCGGCGAGGGGAGCTGGCTCGTCACCGACACCGGTCGCCGGGTCCTCGACCTCACGAGCGGCATCGCGGTCACGCCGATCGGCCATGCGCATCCGAAAGTGGTCGCTGCGATCCGCGAGCAGGCCGAGAAGCTCTCGCACATCTGCGCGGGCGTCGCGCTCTACGAGCCGAACGTCGCGCTCGCCGAGGCGCTGGTGAAAGTGGCGCCGAGCGGCCTCGACACGGTGTTCTTCGGCAACAGCGGCGCGGAGGCGATCGAAGGGTCGATCAAGCTCGCGCGCCAGGTCACGCGGCGCAGCGCGGTCATCGTGTTCCGCGGCGGCTTCCACGGGCGCTCCACCGGCGCGATGGCCGTGACGACATCGAAGGCCGGGTACCGGCGCGGCTACGGCTCGCTCCTGCCCGACGTCTACATGGCGCCGTTCCCGTATCCGCTCGCATGCCCGATCCAGCCGGAGCACGACGCTGAGGCGTGCGCGCAGCACGGTCTCGCCGAGCTCGATGTTCTCCTCGAGCACCAGGTGCCGGCCGAGCACGTCGCCGCAATCCTCATCGAGCCGGTGCTGGGCGAGGGCGGCTACATCGCGCCACCGGCGTCGTTCCTCTTCGCCCTTCGCGAACTCGCAACGCGCATCGGCGCACTGCTCATCTTCGATGAGGTGCAGACCGGCTTCGGTCGTACCGGTGCGTGGTTCGCCGCGCAGAAGTTCGGCGTGACCCCCGACATCATGGCGCTCGCGAAGGCGCTCGGCGGCGGGCTGCCGCTCGGCGCGGTCGTCGCGCCGCGCGAGCTGCAGGAGAAATGGCTCACCGGCACGCACGGATCGACGTTCGGTGGCAACCCCGTGTCGTGCGCTTCGGGACTCGCGACGCTCGAGGTGATCCGCGACGAAGATCTCATCACGCGCGCCGAGCGGCTGGGCGAGCTGATGGTGCGCGAGCTCGCACCGCTGCGTTCGCATCCGCGCGTGCGCCAAGTGCGTCGCATCGGCGCGATGGTCGCGGTGGAGTTCACGGATGCGAAGGCGAGCAAGGCCGTCCTCAAGACCGCGCTCGACGCCGATGTTCTTCTCATCACGTGCGGATCCCACGATCAGGTCGTGCGCTTCATCCCGCCGCTGAACATCAGTGAGTCGGATCTGCACATCGGCACCCGCGTCGTCGTCGAGGCTGTGCTCGGAAAACCGGTAGCCACGCCCGCGTAGGCGAATCGCACCGACCGAAATCGGTCGCGGCAGTTTTTGATTTCGTTTCGTAATCTCATCGCCTCCCGCGATGCTTGACTTCATGACCACGACGAGTAGTGTCAACCGCCTGCGCCGCCACAAGATGTTGTGTGCGGGACGGGTACCGAAGTCGAACGGCGGCGCGAGAGCGAAGAGGAGGGCTTTTGGGATGAGTCTTCAGCCGACAGCGTCCGCGGCGCAATCAATGGCAACGCAGGCACTCCTTCTTCTTCGCACCGGCGCCAAGCGCAACAGCACGCAGACCAATTAGGGGAGTCCCGAAATGACGATCACCGAGCTATCGGAGCAGTCCGTTCAGAGCGACCCCAAGGCCAAGGGCGTCCGCCTCGAGCGTTGCTTCACCAAGGAAGGCGTTCACCCGTACGACGAGATCGAGTGGGAGCGCCGAGATGCCAAGATTGGTGGCGAGGGCGGCACGGTCTTCGAGCAGAAGGGCGTCGAGGTCCCGAAGTTCTGGTCGATGACCGCGACGAACGTCGTCGCCTCGAAGTACTTCCGCGGCAAGCTCACTTCACCGGACCGCGAGTGGTCGGTGAAGCAGATGGTCGACCGCGTCGTCGATCGCATCACGAAGTGGGGCGTTGAAGGCGGGTACTTCGCGACGGACCGCGACGCGCAGATCTTGAGCGATGAGCTGAAGTACCTCATGGTCCACCAGCACGCGTCGTTCAACTCGCCGGTGTGGTTCAACATCGGTGTCGAAGGCGTGCCGCAGGTGCCGTCAGCATGTTTCATCCTCTCGGTCGAGGACGAGATGGGCTCGATCCTCGATTGGTTCAAGAACGAAGGTGTCATCTTCAAAGGCGGATCCGGCTCCGGCGTGAACGTGTCGAGGATTCGCTCGAGCCGCGAGCAGCTCTCCGGCGGTGGCTATGCCTCCGGACCCGTCTCGTTCATGCGCGGGGCCGACAGTGTCGCTGGCTCCATCAAGTCAGGCGGCACGACGCGACGCGCGGCGAAGATGGTCGTGCTCGACGCCGATCACCCTGACGTTCGCGAGTTCGTGTGGTGCAAGGCGAAGGAAGAGAAGAAGGCCTGGGCCCTCGGCGAGATGGGCTACGACATGAGCCTCAATGGCGAGGCCTGGCGGTCGATCCAGTTCCAGAACGCCAATAACTCCGTGCGTGTCACCGACGACTTCATGAAGAAGGCCATCGCGGGTCAGGAGTGGACGCTCACGGCGCGTACTGATGGCGCGACGCTCGAGACGGTCAACGCCCATTCGCTGCTGAAGGAGATCTCACGGGCGGCGTGGGAGTGCGGCGATCCGGGCATGCAGTTCGACACGACGATCAACGACTGGCACACGTCGCCCGTCTCCGGTCGCATCAACGGCTCGAATCCATGCTTCCCCGGCGACGCGCGAGTGCACACGACCCAAGGGCTTCTTCCGATCGCGGACCTCTTCGAGCGTACGAAGTCCGGCGAGGACATCGCCGTGTACACGCACCAGGCGACGGCGGAGCGGCCGGGCTCGGGAGTCGTCACATCACTGCCCATCGCGGTCATGCAGAACGGGGTATCGCCGATCGTGCGGCTGCGGTTTGGCAATGGCGCCGAGCTGCGATGCACCCCGAAGCACCGCATCTGGACGTTGAACCGCGGCTACGTCGCGGCCGAGGATCTCACGAGTGACGACCAGGTGATGTTGAACGACTCAGCAACGCCGGCGAGTGACGCCTCTTGGGCACTCCCGGCCGCCGTGACCTCGAAGGTCCGAGCCTCTCACCGAGGCGGCTCCGTCGTCGTCCGCGATCTGCCCGAGCGCTGGTCCGATCCGCTTGCGGAGCTGATCGGCCACCTCACGGGCGATGGCTGCATGACCGATGACAGCACTGTCTGGGTCTACGGAGGCGACGACATCACCGACGGCCTCATTGATTACCACGAGGTGATGCTGAGCGAAGTATTTGCGGGCGCGACGCGCAGTCCGCAGGCTAATGGCACCCAACAGCTCCGCGTCGGCAGTTCAGCCGTTCGCGAATTCTTCTCCGCGCTGGGAGTGACGACTGAGCACGCGGCCGGGAAGCGCGTTCCGAAGGCCATTTTTGTTGCGCCGACTGAGGTCCAGTCCGCTTATCTCCGAGGCCTCTTCGGTGCTGATGGCTGTGTTTCGCGGGTTGAAGCCGGCAAGGCGAGTCGCTACGTCGGTCTCGCTAGCAACAGCGGAGCGTTGTTGCGCGATGTTCAGAGAGTACTGATGACGTTCGGCATCCGCGGACGCATCTACCGCACACGAGATGGACACCAGGCTGCTTTCACGTACATGCGGATTGACGGGACGGTCGTCACGTACGACGCCGGGCCGATGTTCGACCTGCGGATCACCGGAAGCGATCTCGAGCGATTCCAAGCGCACATCGGCTTCACATCGACCCGCAAGCAGGCTGAGTTGTCACGCCTCATTTCCGACGTCACTCGTTACCGCACGAAGAACGGCACAAGCCTTGTCACGCGCGAGGCCGACGGACAGTCCGTCGTCTACAACCTGAACGAGCCGATCAATCACTCATACATAGTCGATGGCTTCCTGGTCGCGAACTGTTCGGAATATATGCACATCGATGACTCCGCGTGCAACCTGGCGTCGCTGAATCTCATGCGTTTCGTGCGCAAGGACGGCGAGTTCGACACTGAGCGCTTTGCGCGCGCGGTCGACGTCATCTTCACCGCGCAGGAGATCCTCGTCGGCTTCGCGGATTACCCAACGCCGGCCATCACACGCAACGCGAAGTCGCACCGCCAGCTTGGCATCGGCTACTGCAATCTGGGTGCGCTTCTGATGCATCGCGGCCTTCCGTACGACAGCAACGAAGGACGCGCGTACGCGGCGGCGATCACCGCGATCATGACGGGCGAGGCGTACGCGCAATCAGCGCGCATAGCCGCCGTCGTGGGCCCCTTCGAGGCCTATCCCAAGAACAAGAGCGCACACGACGGGGTTATGGATAAGCATCGCGCGGCGGCCTACCGCATCCCGACCGATGTCGTCCCTCCGACGCTCCTCTCTGCGGCACGACAAGCATGGGACGATGCCGTGACGCTCGGTAGAACAGTTGGATACCGCAACGCACAGGCAAGTGTCCTCGCACCTACAGGCACGATTTCTTTCATGATGGACTCGGACACGACCGGCGTTGAGCCGGACATCGCGCTCGTGAAGTACAAGCGTCTCGTCGGCGGTGGGATGCTGAAACTCGTCAACGGCACGGTCCCGGCCGCGCTCCGCCGTCTCGGCTACACCGAGACACAGGCCTCAGCGATCACCGCGTACATCGAGCAGCAGGGCACGATCGAGGGCGCACCCGAGCTGAAGGACGAACACCTCCCTGTATTCGACTGCGCCTTCGTCCCGGCGAACGGCAAGCGCTCCATCAGCCACATGGGCCACATCAAGATGATGGGCGCCGTCCAGCCGTTCATCAGCGGGGCAATCTCCAAGACCGTGAACCTGCCCGAGACCGCGACCGTCGACGACGTCATGGACGCGTACGTCGAGTCGTGGAAGCACGGCGTGAAGGCGATCGCGATCTACCGCGACGGCAGCAAGAAGGTCCAGCCG
>Ga0066656_10001511_pt1 | contig 10226 bp, 10 predicted proteins | sample GraSoiAngelo_105_FD_71411 | JGI IMG/M metagenome (GOLD analysis project Ga0066656, IMG submission 71411) | Grasslands soil microbial communities from the Angelo Coastal Reserve, California, USA - 14_0903_05_40cm | ecosystem: Environmental > Terrestrial > Soil > Grasslands | place: USA... | reverse complement strand
CCGGCGCCTACGGCGCCACCATGGCCTCCAACTACAACGGTCGCGGCCGTCTGGCCGAGCTGGTGGTGGACCGCGGCCGAATCATGCGCGCCCGCGCCGGCGAGACGCCCGCCGATCTCGCGGCGCGGCGGCGCGAGGACGTGCTGGAGGTATGAGGCCCGGGGGACTCCGCACGGCGAGCGGAAGCCCCGGATCAGATCGCCAGTCGCGGGCGGCTCACCACCAGCAGCACGGCCGAGTTCGAGCTGAGGTTGGTGTAGGAGTGCGGCCGGTGGGCCTTGAAGTGGAGCGCGTCGCCTTCGCGCAGCACGTGAGGATCCTTCTCGATCCGGATCTCGGCCGCTCCCGAGAGCACGGTCGCCCATTCCTCGCCCTCGTGGCAGTGAGTCAAGGCCGGCTCGCGCTGGATGGGGAGCGTGATCAGGTGGCCGCCCAGCCCCGCGTCCTGCACCGGCGCCGTCACGGCCTCGAGCGTGGCCGCCCCCCACTGGATGCAGTTGCCCGCGCGCTCCGCCGCCCTCGTCACCGTGACCTCGGGAAGGACGTGAGACTCGACCAGCACCGCCGGCCGCACGCCGAGGGCATGGGCGATGCGGGCGAGCGCCCCGATGGTGGGGGAGGCCTTGCCGCGCTCGATCTCCGAGACGTGGGTCGCCGAGATTCCGCCCCGCTCCTCGAGGTCCTTGAGGGTCAACCCGGCGGCGATGCGCAGCATCTTGATGCGGCGGCCGAGCTCGGTGGGTGACGGATCGCAGGGCTCGCGCTCGATGCCCGTGAACGAGGGGGCCGGGGGGGTCGAGATCATGACTCACCTCCACCGGTGTGCGAAGAAGATGGGCGACTGGGGAGCGGCCGGGTCAGGATCGCGATCACCTCCGCGGGCTCCCCGGGCATCGAGCGCATCCGATGAGGGACGGACAGCGAGGCCTGCGCCGAGTCACCCGCCCCGAGCGCGAGGCGCGACTCGCCGAACACGGCCTCGAGGGTGCCGCGCCGGATGAGATAGAGCGCGCCGCCGGGAAGCTCCTGGGGCTCCAGCCGCAGCTCCGCGCCGGGAGCGACGAAGCACAGACGGTAGGAGAACATTCCGCTCCCGGGGATACCCGGAGTGAGCGCCTCGCCCGTCACTCCGTCGGCAGGCATGATCGCCACCGCCCGCTCACGCGTGACGAGGGAAGCCTCGTCGCGTTCCTCGAGCTCGACGAAGTAGGACGTATCGCGCTTGAGCGATCGCGCGATCCGGATCAGCGCGCCGATCGTGGGCGAGGTGCGCCCGCGCTCGATCTCGGAGAGGTGGGTTGCCGAGAGGCCCGACGACTCCTCGACCTGCTTCAGCGTCATGCGCTGCTGGAGCCGGAGGTTCCGAATCCGGCGGCCCAGCTCGTCGGGGTCGACCGAGCGGCAGGTCCCCGAGAGATCCGGGTCCCGTCGCCCCGGGCTGGTTGTGGAGTGCTGCTTCTGGCCGTGCCCGGCGGCCGTGGCACGACCGAATTCAACCAATTCAGATAGAGGCATGCTTCCGCTCCGTGTCCGAGGGGCAAGATGATACTGGCGAGCCGGTCCGGTTTTCTTCATCCGTGAAGAGGCGTCGTTGACGCGGGCCGTGCAGGCCGCTGCGTGAAGCGGGCCTTGGGGCCTGATGGACTCAGCGGGAGCTTGCTGCGGGGCTTCAACAAGTATTCCCAATATGACGACCGGGAAAGCTTGCACACGCTGGGGCGGAGCGTCAAGACTCGATATCAAGTTTGACAATGAAATCTTAACGGCTCGACCGTGAGATCGCCGGTCAGCACATGACACAGCATCGGGCGTTTACCGGATGCCCGGTCGCCGACGGCACGGCGCCACTCGCGGCGGCGCATTCGCACCATCAAGCGGCGCACCGGCTTGACACCCTGCAGCCGCCGAAGCCAAACTGCCGCGCGCGGGTTGTGCGCCCTTCGGCGCATGGAGCGTTGCGCGGCGTTCGTGCCGCGCGCGACAGTCGATCGGGAGTCCCTGTGATCCAGGCGGTTTGCATCAAGCAGGTCGCGGACACGGAAACGCGCGTCAAGGTGGCTGCCGACGGCAAGGCTCTCGATCCCGCCGGCGTCACCTGGATCCTCAACCCCTACGACGAGTTCGCGCTCGAGCAGGCGCTGCGTGTCAGGGAGAAGCTCGGAGCCGGCGAGGTCGTGGTGGCGTCGCTGGGGGGCGCGGGAGTGGCGGCGACGCTCCGGAACGCGCTCGCGATGGGCGCCGACCGCGCTCTTCACCTGAGGGCCGATGCGCCGCCTCCCGATTCGCTGGCGGTCGCCCGCGCGCTGGCGGCCGAGCTCCGCCCCCTGAGCCCCGATCTGGTCTGGTGCGGGCGGCAGGCCGTGGACGGCGACGCCGCCCAGGTCGGCCCGATGCTTGGCGAGCTCCTCGAGATGCCGTGCGTGACCGCGGTCGCGGGCTTCGAGCTCGAGGGCCGGACGGCGGTGGTGGAGCGCGACATCGAAGGCGGCCGCGAGGTGGTCGAGGTCCAGCTCCCGGCCGTGATCACGACCGACAAGGGCCTGAACGAGCCCCGCTACGCCTCTCTCAAGGGCATCATGGCGGCGAAGAAGAAGCCGATCGAGGAGAGGCCCGCCCAGCTCGGAGAGCCGAGTCTCGAGGTCATCTCGCTCGCTCTTCCGCCTCCGCGCAGCCCGGGCCGTGTGGTGGGGCAAGGGGTCGAGGGGGTCCAGGAGTTGATCCGCGTGCTGCGACAGGAAGCCAAGATCCTGTGAGCGTCCTGGTCTTCATCGAGCAGCGGGAAGGCCAGATCCGCTCGGTCTCCAAGGAGGCCCTGGGCGAGGGCACTCGGCTCGCCGAGAAGCTCGGCGGCGAGGTCGTGGGTGTGTGCCCCGCCGCCTCCGACCCGGGGCTCGCCTCGCTCGGAGACGCGGGCGCCGACCGCGTGCTCCTCGCCGCGCACGAGCGGTTCGGCCTCTACGATGCCGCCGGGTACACGCGGGCGGTCTGCCAGGCGGCGGAGACGGTGAAGCCGGACGTGGTCCTGTTCGCGGCCTCCGCGATGGGTAAGGACCTGGCGCCGCGGGTCGCGGCGAGGCTCGGGATGGGGCTCGCCACCGACTGCACCGCGCTCGACGTCGAGGCCGGCAGACTGATCGCCACGCGCCCGGTCTACGCCGGGAAGGCGATCCAGAGGGTGGGCTTCCGGGGCACCCCAGCACTGGTGTCCCTCAGGCCCAAGGTCTTCGCGGCCGTCGCCGGCGCGGGCCGGCGCGGCACGGTGGAGCGCCTGCCGGTGAGCGATGAGGGTTCGCCTTCCGGCGCGCGCGTCCGGCGCGTCGTGGCCGCGAGCTCGGGCAAGGTCGATCTCACCGAGTCCGAGATCATCGTCTCGGGCGGCCGGGGGCTGCGCGGGCCCGAGAACTTCAAGATCATCGAGGAGCTCGCCGAGGCGCTGGGAGCCACGGTGGGCGCCTCGCGCGCGGTGGTGGACGCCGGCTGGCGCCCGCACTCAGACCAGGTGGGGCAGACCGGCAAGACGGTGTCGCCCAAGCTCTACGTGGCGGTCGGAATCTCGGGCGCGATCCAGCACCTGGCGGGTATGTCGTCGTCGCGCTGCATCGTGGCGATCAACAAGGACCCCGACGCCCCGATCTTCAAGGTGGCCGACTACGGCCTGGTGGGAGATCTCTTCGAGGTGGTGCCGGCGCTCACCGAGGCCGTGAGGAAGCTCAATGCACAACACGTATAGGGGAGCTCGCCATGCGTGAATACCTGCCGGTGCTGGTATTCGCCGCCGTCGCCGTGTTGTTCGCGGTCTCCACCATAGGAGTCTCGACCATCATCGTGCCGAGACGGAGCAGCGCGCGGAAGATGGCCCCCTACGAGTGCGGCGTCGAGCCGGTCGGGGACGCGCGCCAGCGCTTCGAGATCAAGTTCTACCTGGTGGCGGTCCTGTTCATCCTGTTCGACATCGAGGCGGTGTTCCTCTATCCCTGGGCCGTGGCGTTCCGGCAGCTCGGGCTCTACGGGCTGGTCGAGATGGGACTGTTCATCCTGGTCCTGGTGGTGGGGTACCTGTACCTCCTGTTCAAGCGAGCGTTCGATTGGAACTAGCAGGCTGATGAAAAAGCCGATCACGGCGTTGCTCGGTCGCTCCTCGCTGCGACGTATCTTCACAGATACGACTCGCTCGTCGCTTCCCTCGCGCCTTGTCCTCGGCTTTTTCATCAGCCTGCTGGAACCGCCCTCGAGGCCATGCCGATGAACCCCGACCTTCAAATCGCGCTCTGGGCCTTCGTCAAGATCTTCATCATCTTGAACGGGATCCTCGGGCTCGTTTCCTACATGATCCTGGCCGAGCGCAAGGTGGCCGGCCGCATGCAGGGCCGTTTCGGCCCGAACCGCGTGGGCCCCTTCGGTCTCCTGCAGCCGATCGCGGACGTGATCAAGCTCTTCCTCAAGGAGGAGTTCACGCCCGGGCAGGCGAACAAGGTGGTCTTCCACATCGCCCCCATGCTCGCCATCATTCCGGCGCTCATCACCTTCTCGGTGATCCCGATCGGTCCTAACTTCGTGGGCACCGACATCAACGTCGGCCTGCTGCTGTTCCTGGCCATGTCGAGCCTCGGCGTCTATGCGGTGACGCTGGGTGGCTGGTCGTCGAACAACAAGTACGCCCTGCTCGGCGGCCTGCGCTCCTCGGCGCAGATGATCTCCTACGAGCTGGCGATGGGTCTCTCCACGGTGGGCGTGCTGATGTTCGCCGGCTCCCTCTCGATGCTCGACATCGTCCACGCGCAGCAGAAGCTCTGGTACGTCCTGGTCCAGCCGGTGGGTTTCGTGATCTTCATGATCACCGCGTTCGCGGAGACCAACCGGGCGCCGTTCGACCTGCCCGAGGCCGAGGCCGAGCTGGTGGCCGGCTTCCACACCGAGTACTCGAGCATGAAGTTCGGGCTCTTCTTCCTCGGCGAGTTCACGAACGTCATCACCATCTCCGCGATCGCGGTCACGCTCTTCCTGGGCGGCTGGAACGGGCCGTGGCTCCCGGACTCGCTCAAGTTCCTGTGGTTCTTCGCCAAGCTCGCGGTGCTGATCTTCCTGTTCATCTGGGTGCGCTGGACCTTCCCCCGCCTGCGCTACGACCAGCTCATGAATCTGGGCTGGAAGGTGCTCCTGCCGCTCTCCCTGGCCAACGTGGTGGTGACCGGGCTCTTCCTCTATTTCTGGAGCCTGCCGCGATGACGATCCTGTTCGCCGGGCTCGCCGCGGTGCTCGTGGTCTCGAGCCTGATGGTGATCCTGCACAAGAACCCGGTGACCAGCGCCCTCTTCCTGGTCCTCGCGTTCTGCTCGCTGGCCGGCATCTACCTCACGCTCCAGGCCGAGTTCATCGGCATGGTGCAGGTCATCGTGTACGCGGGCGCGATCATGGTGCTGTTCCTGTTCGTGATCATGTACCTGAACCTCGGGCGCGACGCGGAGACCGGGATCCAGATCGCGGTGCGCCGGGGGCTGGGCTGGATCGTGGGCGCCGTGATGCTCGCGGAGGGGGTGGTGATGTTCGGGCGGCGCTGGGGGCTCGGGCCGGTCACGCCGGGGCCTTCCCGCCCGCCGGCGGGGAACACGCAGGCGCTGGGGCAGATCCTCTACTCGCGCTACCTCTTTCCCTTCGAGGTCACCTCGATGGTGCTGCTCGTGGCGATGGTCGGCGCGATCGTGATCACCCGGGGCCAGGAGAGGGCGCGGCGGGAGAGCATGGGGACCCGGGCGGGAGCGAGGGGCCCCGGCGGCAGGCCGCCTCGGACCCACGCGGAGGAGGCGGTCGCCGAGCCCGGGCTCGCCCCGGCCGCCGCCGGCGAGCCCGAGGAGCAGGCCTCGGTGGCCGGGAGCGCTCGGCCGTGATCCCGGCAAGCTGGTCCCTGCTCCTGAGCGCCGTGGTGTTCACCATCGGCGTGATCGGCGTGCTGGTGCGCCGCAACGCGATCGTCATCTTCATGTCGGTCGAGCTCATGCTGAACTCCGGGAACCTGGCGTTCGTGGCGTTCGCCCGGCAGCTCAACTCGCTCGACGGCCAGGTGTTCGTGTTCTTCGTCATGACCGTGGCCGCGGCCGAGGTCGCGGTGGGGCTCGCGATCATCGTCAACCTGTTCCGGCTCCGCGAGTCGGTGTTCGTGGACGAGATCAACCTGCTCAAGGGTTAGCGTGAACTTCCCCCTCCTGTGGATCATTCCCGCCCTGCCGCTCGCGGCGGTGGGGCTCAATCTCCTGATCGGCGACCGGCTCGGCAAGCGCGGCACGGCGTGGCTCGCCTGCGGTGCGGTGGGGCTCGCGTTCGCGTTCGCGGTGCGGGCCGTGCTGCGGCTCGCGGGGCTGCCCGAGGCCGACCGGACGATCGTCGAGAACGCCTACACGTGGATGCGGGTGGGCGACTTCTCCGCCAGCGTCGCCTTCCTGCTCGACCCGCTCTCCGCGGTGATGTGCCTGGTCGTCACCGGCGTGGGCTTCCTCATCCACGTCTACTCGGTCGGCTACATGGCTCACGACCCGTCGTTCCGGCGGTTCTTCCTCTACCTCAACCTCTTCATGTTCGCGATGCTCACCCTGGTGCTTGCGGACAACTTCCTGCTCATGTTCGTGGGCTGGGAGGGTGTGGGGCTGTGCTCCTACCTGCTGATCGGTTTCTGGTACGAGCGGCCCTCCGCCGCCGAGGCCGGGAAGAAGGCGTTCGTGATGAACCGGATCGGCGACTTCGGGTTCATCCTGGGCATGCTGCTCCTGTTCGCGTGGGGCGGTAGCCTCCAGTACGACAGGCTGTTCGCGATCGCGCCTCATGTGTTCGTCAAAGGGGCGGCGGCGATCACGATCGCCACGCTGCTCCTGTTCCTCGGGGCCACCGGCAAGAGCGCCCAGATCCCCCTCTATACCTGGCTCCCCGACGCCATGGAGGGTCCCACGCCGGTCTCGGCGCTGATCCACGCCGCGACCATGGTGACGGCGGGGGTCTACATGGTGGCGCGCTGCCACCCGCTCTTCCTGCTCGCCCCCGCCTCGCTCGAGACGGTGGCGGTCGTGGGCGCCGCCACGGCGCTGTTCGCCGCCACCATCGGTCTCGCCCAGAACGACATCAAGCGCGTGCTCGCCTACTCGACCGTGAGCCAGCTCGGCTACATGTTCATGGCCTGCGGGGTGGGCGCCTTCACGGCCGGGATCTTCCACCTGATGACCCACGCCTTCTTCAAGGCCCTGCTCTTCCTCGGCGCCGGCTCGGTGATCCACGCGCTCTCGGACGAGCAGGACCTGCGCCGGATGGGCGGGCTCGCCGGGAAGCTCCCGTGGACGCACGGCACCATGTTGGTCGCGACCCTGGCGATCGCCGGGATCCCGCCGCTCGCCGGCTTCTTCAGCAAGGACGAGATCCTTTCGCGGGCCTTCGCGTCCGGCCACTCCGGCGTGTGGCTGGTGGGCCTGGTCGGGGCGGCGCTGACCGCCTTCTACATGTTCCGCCTCTACATCCTCGCCTTCCGCGGGCCCTCGCGCCTGTCCCACGAGGCCGAGCATCATCTGCACGAATCGCCGCCCTCGATGATCATCCCGCTGGTCGTGCTCGCGGCGCTCTCGGCCGTGGGCGGCCTGGTCGGCCAGCCGATGCAGGAGGGAGGACACCTCTTCGAGCGGTGGATGCGGCCGGTGTTCGAGGGCGCCGGAGGCGAAGCGGCGGCTCCCCTCTCGCCCCGCACCGAGTGGACGCTGATCGCGCTCTCGGTGGCCGCGGCGGCGCTCGGCATCTACGGCGCGTACCGCACCTACCTGGTGGAGCCCGGGCTCGCGGCCCGGCTCCGGGAGCGCCTGCGGGCGTTCCACCAGGCGGTGCTCCACAAGTACTGGATCGACGAGCTCTATGACGCGCTGGTCGTGGCCCCCGTCTATCACCTGAGCCAGCGGCTGTGGAGGTTCTGGGACGAGCGGATCGTGGACGGCATGGTGAACGGCGTCGCCTACACTTTCGAGGGCGTCTCGGCCCTGCTGCGCCTCTTCCAGACCGGCTTCGTCGGCACGTACGCGCTGTTCTTCACGCTTGGCGTGCTCGTGATCCTGATCGAGCTCGGGAGGCGATAGCCATGGCCCACGTTCCCTGGCTCACGCTGCTGATCTTCCTCCCGCTGGCCGGGGCGGCGCTGATCATGCTGCTGCCTCCGTCCAGGGGGCGGGCGATCCGCGGCTTGGCCACGGGGGTCGCGGCGGCGGAGCTGGTCCTCTCCCTGCCGCTCTGGTGGCTCCTGGTCCCCGGCCAGACCGGCTGGCAGTTCGAGGAGCGGCACCCGTGGCTCCCGCTACTCGGGGCGAGCTACCACCTCGGGGCGGACGGGATCAGCGTGATGCTCGTGCTCCTCACCACCGTCCTGTCGGTGCTCGCCGTGGTGGGCTCCTACACGGCGGTCGAGAAGCGCGCCCGCGAGTTCTACGCCTCGCTGCTGGCGCTCGAGACCGGGATGATCGGCACCTTCCTCGCGATCGACCTGCTGCTCTTCTACGTGTTCTGGGAGGCGATGCTCGTCCCCATGTACCTCCTCATCGGGGTGTGGGGCGGGCCGCGGAGGGTCTACGCGGCGATCAAGTTCTTCCTCTACACCATGGCCGGCAGCGTGCTCATGCTGGTCGCGATCCTCTCGCTCTACTACATGAACCGGAACCTCACCGGGACGGCGACCTTCGACCTCGACGCCTTCTACCGTCTGCCGATCGGGCCGGCCCAGCAGAGCTTGCTGTTCCTGGCCTTCGCCGTGGCGTTCGCGATCAAGGTGCCGATGTTCCCGTTCCACACCTGGCTCCCCGACGCCCACGTCGAGGCGCCGACGGCGGGGTCGGTGATCCTGGCCGCGATCCTCCTCAAGATGGGAACCTTCGGGTTCATCCGCTACGCGATCCCGCTCTTCCCGGTGGCCTCCGCCCAGTGGGCTCCCTGGATCGTGACGCTCTCGATCGTGGGGATCATCTACGGCGCGCTGGTCGCCATGGTCCAGCCGGACCTGAAGAAGCTGGTGGCCTACTCGTCGGTGAGCCACCTCGGCTTCTGCATGCTCGGGCTGTACGCGATGAACGCCCAGGGGCTCGCCGGGTCCATGATGCAGATGATCAATCACGGGATCTCGACCGGCGCCCTGTTCATGCTGGTGGGAGTGGTCTACGAGCGCCGTCACACCCGCATGATCTCCGACTTCGGCGGGCTGTGGAAGCCGCTCCCGGTCTACGGCGGGGTGTTCCTAGTCGTGATGCTCTCCTCGATCGGCCTCCCCGGCACCAACGGATTCATCGGCGAGTTCCTGGTGCTGCTCGGGGCGTTCCGGGCCGCGCCGCTGTGGGCCGTGCTGGCCGCGACCGGCGTGATCCTCTCCGCGGCCTACATGCTGTGGATGTTCCAGCGCGTCATGTTCGGCCCCGTGACCCACGCCGAGAACCAGAAGCTCTCGGACCTGACGCTGCGCGAGCGGCTGGTGTTCGCTCCCATCATCTTGCTGATCTTCTGGATCGGCTTCGCGCCGCAGCCCTTCCTGTCGCGCATGCAGCCGGCGCTCGACCACACGCTCGAGCTCGCGAACCAGCGCAAGGAGCGCAGCCTGCGCATGCCCGAGGCGCGGGCGCCGGGGACGGCGGCGCCGGTCGCCGATCGCGCGCCGGGAGCGGTTCGATGAGCGGCGTCCCGTTCCTGCTTCCGGTCGACTGGTGGGCGCTCGGCGCGGTGATCGCCCTGAGCGGCGGCGCCATGGCGCTGCTCCTGCTCGAGTTCCTGCCTCACGGGCCCGAGAGCAACCGCGCGGCGCTGGTCTCGCTCGTCACGCTGCTGGCCGCCGGGGCGAGCGTCTTCGTCGTGCGCGACTCGCGGCGCGCGCTGTTCGACGGCATGTTCGTGCACGACGGGATCACGGTGTTCTTCACCTTCCTGTTCTGCGCCATCGGGATCCTGAGCGTGCTCCTTTCGTGGGACTACGTGAAGCGCACGCGCATCAACCGGACCGAGTACTACGCGCTGCTGCTGTCGTCGACCCTCGGCATGGTGATCATGGCGGGCTCGAACGACCTGATCACGGTGTTCCTCGGTCTCGAGCTCATGTCGCTCGCGCTCTACGTCCTGGTCGGGTTCCGCCGCTCCCACCTCGAGTCGAACGAGGCCTCGCTCAAGTACTTCCTCCTCGGGGCGTTCGCGAGCGGGTTCCTGCTCTACGGCATCGCGCTGCTCTACGGCGC
>Ga0066656_10001510_pt1 | contig 10228 bp, 10 predicted proteins | sample GraSoiAngelo_105_FD_71411 | JGI IMG/M metagenome (GOLD analysis project Ga0066656, IMG submission 71411) | Grasslands soil microbial communities from the Angelo Coastal Reserve, California, USA - 14_0903_05_40cm | ecosystem: Environmental > Terrestrial > Soil > Grasslands | place: USA... | reverse complement strand
AGTAGTTAGAACTAACTTCGCCAACAACAATGGCCTTGTCACCTTCGGATTCAGGCTGATGCGTCCGTTTTTCATAAGTCCCAAAACCGCCGCCAAAAGGATTCTCTACGTCGCCACCTCTCCTGACTTGGAAGGCGTGACTGGGAAGTACTTCACCAAGACGCACGAGGTGAAGTCCTCTCAAGAATCCTATGATGATGAGTCAGCGAAACGGTTGTGGCAAATAAGCGAGCAACTGACGAAAGTGTCTATCTGATTCTCTACTCATGAACGCTCATGCGAACGTGCTCCCGGAGGAGCGGTGATTGGTAAGAACCTTATTGATACTAGTATTTTCTAGGTTCGATGTTGCGACTGCTCTAGTATGGCAGGGCCCTGGAGGCGATCTCGCTCTTGATGTCGGTGACTATTGTTGCAGGTCCTCGGGCTCTGACTCTGAGTTCTCGTCCGGACCATGTTGCCCGTAGAGTCGTCTTCCTCAGCTGTCTCTCATCGTCTTGTCTTAAGAATTCAAGACCGATGAGCTCCACCTCGGTTAGTTCGAAGGGTCCGACTGAGGGCATTCGCATTTCCCCTCGGTTGCGAGTCACACATCAATTCGCGGGACATATTAGGCGTCATGGTACAGTTGTCTACGTCCGGTGGTTAGTCCGGGAGGCTCTAGCGTCTCGCGTGAATCGATAGAATTAGCTCAGAGGGGATCCTTTGCCGAGGTCCTTTCTCGGTCTGACAACTATCGCAACGAAGAATAAGGCTAGGGCGGCGAAGTCGATTCCGACCCTAACGATACCTTCAGTTGTTGAAGGTAGAACATAGTCTAGCAATGTTTTCATGAAAAAGAGCAGGAATGCTGCTGCGACCATGATCAGGGCTGGTTGTCTTCTTCTTGACCAGGCGTACAGGGATAACGAGAAGAGGATGAGTGCGAAGATCCCCCTGCCTATTTCCAGTAGGTCAGTTGGATCGGTTGGAGTGCCTGACATTTTCTGGCTTTTTCATTTATCCCGATTTCTATGAGCGACATTACGCGAGTAGGTCGGCCAACCTTTCAGCCCATCTCTCCCATATTCTTGGGTGGTGCCTTTTCAGGAGTGCTAGGATTCTGGCTCGGTCCCCGGTAACGGTATAGAACACGAACCCCCCCTCTCTTCTAGGTTGTACGAATCCAGCTCTGGATAGTCTTCCCATATGCCAGTTGGTTGAACTTGCGGAGATTCGGGCGAATTCAGAGAGCTCCTTCTGGCTTGCCAGTGGGTTCTTGATGAGGTAGAGTACAATGTCTCTCTCAGTCTCCTGAGATAGAATGTTCAGAATCTCCCGGTCTTGCACTCCGAGGCCCTTGTCCGCATAGAAGCGTTTGTAGAGGCCGTGGCGAACCGATAGTATGCTGCGTTCTCGTTCCAGCTTGTACAGGTGGTACTGGATGACACCCATGGCCAGGTTGAGTTCTCGTTTGATCTTTCTCAGATGGGTGCCGGGGTTCGCCCTGATGAATTCCAGTATGCGGACTCTATTTGTGTCCTGAATCTGCACTACCTCAGCCGATTGCGCCTTTGCACCCTCCGCGGATACTGGTTGTTGGGGTGTGAAAAATGTTGGGGTGTGTTTGAATTGGATGCTTTTCGTTGCTATCGGCCATGTTTCTGAAGGATTGGTAATTTGGGCTGTCTTCTGCTCGAGCCTAAAGAAAAGAGGGGTTGGAGTGGAATAGGTCTTGTGTGCTACATTCCGCCTGTGGATTGGAATAGGGCGAAAGTGTTTCCGTCAGGGTCCTTCAGTACTGCAAAGTATCCTACTGTTGGGATTTCTTGTTTTGCAGTGACCACTTGGGCACCTAGGCTTGTGGCTTTGGCGGCGGAATCATCGATGGAGTTGACGGAGAAATAGTTGAGGAATTGCTCGTTTGCTGCGTTGCGTTTGAAGAGTCCGCCAATGGATTCGTTTGCCGGGGCGTCTTTGTGCGCAATGAGCCAGTATTCCTGTTCTCCCCACTTGGAGAATTTCCAGTTGAAAAGCTGCTCGTAGAACTTGCTTACGTTGGCGGGGTCAGTTGCAGGTATCTCGAAATGGACTAGAGTGTGTAGCTTTGGTTGGGGTCGGGTTGTGACTGTTGATGCTTCCATAATGTTTCAGTGGTGAGAGGGGTCCTGGTTGCGTCTCTTAAACGTGGCCTCCGCTCGTGTTGAGCTGTGGCTGATAGGGAGAATCGTGAGACACGTTGCCCGAGTAGTGATGCTAGCGCCTTCCATCACGGCGGAAGACGGTTGCCCATGGTAACCATCGACGGCGCGGTTGGGGTCCCACCAAAAGCTAGCTACAGATAACGTCCAAGGGCTTTCTGGTTGGATTCGACTCTTAGCCTTGAACTGTAACCCCATTGAGTAATTTCTGGTTATGCTAGGGATAAGGGCTGACAAGTGCACTGTCCTATTGGGAACGAGTGCCGGCTCGATCTGGAAAAAGCGATGGCCAAGGGTACTGCCGCCGTCATTCTCGTGATACTCATCATCGGTGCAGTATCAGGGTACTTCTTCTACACTAGGTATGTTCAGGGAACAGTTGTTCTGAGTATCACGGATCCGCCTCAAGTGCAACCGGCTAATGGTCGACAATATGACCCCAGCATTCTCCACATCTACCTCACGTTCGCTGCGATAGAAATCCATCAGGGAGGCTTTGGAAACTCTAGCAATAACGGCTGGTACACTATGATTGGATCCCAGAAAACGGTGGATCTGATTTCGGTCTTGACCACCGCGAAGACTTTGGGAAGTACGAGACTCTCCACGGGAACTTACGATCAGCTCCGTTTTCCAGTATCCGCTGCGGTGGTTACTTTTTCCAACCTTGGAAACGTGACCTATTCAATACCCAGTGATTCTCTCAAGGTCTCGATCACAGGGGGAGGGTTCCAGAGCTCTCCAGGCACTACCGTGAATCTGAGATTGACACTGTCTTTCAATAGCAATGAGATCCTCGCCATGAACGGACACTTAACACCGCATGCTACCGCTCAGATAGTGCCTTGATGTTTCTCTAACGGAAATATGACATTATCTCTCGGATTGATGATGAGGTAGCCAACAACAGCAGACTTCAAGCCGGCAGTTGGGGCAGGCGGCGGGCATTTCAATGGTTTGGCATTCGTCTGGTGAACAGTCGCAGTCTGCGCAACGGATGTGACTGGGACCCTCTTTCGATTTAGCCAACCTTCTTCCCCCTAGAATCAGTATTCATTCAACTACGTGGGGATGGGCTATTTTTTGGTTTTCTTGGGAGGCAACCGGCTTGTCCAGTCCAGGGACCGGCTGACCCACAATTGCACCGTCTCGGGTTGGTTCCGCCAAGCTTTCGGTATTACGACGTATTCTTTCATGGGCTTTCCTTTCATCGGTTCCAGCAATGAAGCTCCCTTCTTTTCGAGGAGTTCCTTTCGACTCTCCTCGGACACGCGCACGAATAGGTCGTCTCCAAATAGCCCTGTGAACATGTTTCCGTTAACAAACGCCGATATGTTTCCAAACATTGGCCGGATCGTGATTCGAGGGTCGTCCGGCAAGATTGACCTGAAAAATTCGTTGGAATTTTCACTAGGACGCGGAGTATGCATTCGAGGGCCTCGGAATGAGGGATAAGCTAACTCAAGGATTTCAGGACGTTTAAGGCCTCCCCAACATGCGCGGTGGCTCGGGTTTGGGATGAGAAGATAAGTCTGATAATTCCTTTCTTGTCTATTACAAAACTCACTCGGCCGGCAAAAAGACCGAGTGACTTCTTAACTTCGTAGGCTTTCCTTACTGAACCGTCAGCGTCGCTGAGCAATATGAATGGCAAGTGGTGCTGTTGAGCGAAATCTCGATGAGAGTCTTGGCTGTCGGAGCTTATTCCAATAACTTCTGCCCCTAGATCATTGAACACTTCGTATGAGTCCCGGAAGCTGCAAGCCTCTGCTGTGCAGCCGCGGGTGAAGTCTTTCGGATAGAAGTATACGACTACGTTCTTCTTTCCAAGAAAGTCCTGTAGTGCAACATAACTGCCACTGCTGGTTGGCAAGCGGAAATTGGGAGCCGAGTCGCCTACAGCGAGCAGTTTCTCTACCTCCCAAGAGGGAATGGTGACTGCAGAAGAAGAGGCTTGCGTTGATAATTGGCTCTTGGAAAGAGCTAAGCGCCTTTGCGTACCAATTGGCCTTAAAGAAATTGGCGCTTTCGGGAATTCTGCAGGCGGGATTGAGTAAAACTCGCATTGAGGCCCTAACGGACGGGATATTTGCCACGGTGATGACGGTTCTGGTCTTGGGCCTAACAGTTCCAGCCGCAAATCTTTCTGAGCCGGATCTTGCGAGTCAAATTAGGGGGCATTGGCCGAATTATGTGGCTTACGCGTTCAGCTTCATCGTACTAGGCGTGTACTGGATCGGCCACCACAACCAGTTTCACTATATCAAACGGAGCGACAGAGTATTCTTATGGATCAACATTCTTTTCCTCCTGACCATCGGCTTTGTACCATTTTCCACATCGTTGCTTGGACTTTATCCTTTTTCACCTACAGCGGTCCGGGTTTATGGTGCAAACCTGGCTGCGACAGGGCTGGCGCTCTACGCCGTATGGTGGTACGCGACGAGCCAGTATCGTCTCGTCGAAAAGGATCTTGACCCCCACATCGTAAGTCTCGCCAAGAGGCGAATTATTGTTGGGCCGATAGTCTCTATGCTTGGGGTCGGCTTCTCTTTTCTGGACACTCGAATAAGTCTCGTTCTCTACCTGCTCCTCATTCCCTTCTTTATCCGTCCAAGCCATATTGACATCCATTTCAGAGGGGGCTCTCACGATTAACCTTCTGTCGCAATGTCCTTAAAGCCCAACTCAAAATCCGGCGGACGAAAGTAAGAACGAGTTGGAATGATTGGCTCTTCGCGACAGTCCATCGATGGTTGAGGCCCAAGCCGTCTGGAAGATTTACGAAACAGGTACGTTGAAGGTTGAGGCTCTCAGAGGTCTCGACCTCAAGGTCCGAAAAGGCGAGATGGTGGCCGTGATGGGCCCTTCGGGCTGTGGCAAGACTACCCTGCTCAACTGTCTTTCCGGGCTTGACGACATTACCAAGGGCAAGGTGGCTATCGAGGGCGTTGACCTCGCGACCATGTCTGATGATCAAAAGTCCGGGTTTAGGGCTCGAAGGATGGGCTTCATCTTTCAAGCCTACAACCTTCTTCCTGTACTGAGCGCGCAAGAAAACGTCGAGCTTCCCTTACTCCTGGCGGGTGTATCAGAGGCCGAAGCTCGCAAAGAAGCCTTGAGTGCTCTGAAGATGGTTGGGCTGGAGGAGTGGCGACTTCACAAGCCTATGGAGCTCAGCGGTGGGCAACAGCAACGCGTCACCATTGCGCGTGCCCTGGTGAACAAGCCTGCGATAGTGTGGGGGGACGAGCCGACGGGGAATTTGGACTCTGAGAATTCTGCGGAGATTGTCAAATTGTTGAGAAGTTTGAACCGCGACTATGGGCTGACCTTCGTTATAGTTACTCATGATTCGCACATTGCCCAGGAGACTGACAGAATTGTTTCAATGAGGAATGGGCAGATAGAGAAGGAAACAGCGGCCGGAACAAAGTCTTGACGAGGCGGTTGGCCAACGACAGAATCTAGATCTCAAGGAAGGCCACTCCTTCTTGGTCTAATTCTATTCCTATCGATAATTGCCCTCGGGGAGCTTTACGCTCTCTATCTCAATTACCAAAACGACTTCTTCCTGCGCCAATTTGTCTCTGAAAATCAAACCTGGCTCCTAGCACAGGCCACGGGACTTTTGTTCTTGGGTCTTGGCGTCAGCTATTTGTCCTATCTGTTTTCCCGGGCAAAGCCCACCAGTAGGGCGGGACGCTACTCAAGGAAAGTGCTCTCCTTCTCTTCACTGGTCATGGGCGTGGCTGCTTTGCTCCTTTGGTTCGGCGGTCTTAGTAGCATTGTTGGCAGCTCGACCTTTGGCTTTGAAGTCTACATCGTGGCTGTGCTGCTGTTAATCTCGCTAGGGATGATGCTTCGCGATCGGCTTACTTTCAGAATGGCGCTACGCAATTTTACCCGCCGTAAGACCAACATGGCGCTGGTCATTGCTGGATTGATGATTGGAACGGCGATGATCTCAGGCTCCCTTGTCACGGGAGACACGCTTACAGAGCTTTTCACCCGCGGTGCCTATTTCGGCTACGGCCACGCCGACGAAGTTGTCTATGCGAGAAACAGCACCACGTTCGGGTTTCAAGGATCCGCCTATCAATACTTCGGATACAACGTTTACCAGTCGCTTTCAACCGGTCTCTCCAATAGTCCATCCGCTGGAGCGGACGTGGTGGGAGTTACTCCGGAAATAATCGAGACAGTCAGCATCTACGATTCCAACAAGGGAATAGTTCAGGCTGGATCAGCGCTCATCGGAAGCTTCTCCAACGCGTCCCGTGCTCTAGGAGACTTTCATTCCGCATCCGGATCAGTAATTCCATCCACTTTCAAGGACACCGAGGGTGTGCTAAACGACAAGGCAGCCCGCGACCTGAACGCCACCATAGGAGACACGGTCACCGTCTACTCTGCCCAGCGCTTCACAGCTCAACATCTCAATTTCACGGTCGTAGGAATAGCTGTCTCCGACGAGAGGGGCTCATTCACCCAGGGAGACGACTTGTTTGTCACGTTGAACTCAGCTCAACAGTTTACCGGACACCTTAACTCGGCCAATTACATCGCGATTACAAACATTGGAGGGCTCAGGGGCGCCATTCAATATAGCCAAATTGTAGCTCTAGCCGCAAATCGAACCCTAGATGCCCTATACTCGACCACCCAATCGACGATCAACTCGACGTCGATAGGATGCAAGACAGACCTTTCGACGGTCGTGACTCCTCCTGCGATTCCGTGCGCATTTACCGAGAAGAAGCTCTCAGTTGACAGTGCCACCGATGGGGCGAAGTCCCTTTCCCAGTTCTTTCTCATCCTTAGCTCATTCGCAATCCTGGCTGGCATCGTTCTGATTCTCAACATTTTCATCATGTTGGCCGAGGAGCGGAAATCGGAGATGGGAATGGCTCGGGCCATTGGAATGCGGAGGGGTCAGCTGACTAGATTATTCCTGTTCGAGGGAAGCCTCTACTCTGCTGGTGCTTCCATCGTCGGAGTATTGGTAGGGATTGGTGTAGCTTACGCCATTCTATATGCTATCGGAAACATTTTCTCAGCATTCATTCCTTCTCTGAACGAGTCTCTGGTTCTCAGTAGCTTCACTATCTCCCCGGAATCGCTGTTCGTCGCGTTCACTGCGGGAGTGTTGATTACCTATGTTACGATTCTTGTCACTTCTTGGCGGATAAGTAAGCTGAACATTATCAGGGCAATTCGAAACATTCCCGAACCGCCACGGGGAAAGAGAACTTACACTCTTCTGCTGGTAGCCGGCTTTGCAATGTCTCTCGCTGGAGTCGTTGTTTTCCAGGCCTCGTTCGCGGCCAAGTCCACCATGGAAGCGCTCGTGGGACCAAGCCTCATTATTTTCGGTGCAGGACTCATCCTGTCAAGGTTCCTGCGCAACCGATACGCGTTCACCCTGTCAGGTTTCGCGCTCCTTGTTCAGTGGGCGGTTCCGAGCCTATCATTTGACAATCCGCTGGTCTCTAACTATAGTTTCGGCCCGGAGGTGTTCATAGTGGGGGGGATAATCATGGTCGTCGCCTCGGTGCTAGTTGTAATGTACAACACTGATGTTCCATTGAAGTTGCTGCGCTTCCTCCTTCGCAAGAGGCGAACTCTGACTGCCATTTTCAAGATCGCGCTGTCCTATCCTGAAAACAAACGCTTCCGGACGGCGGCGACTGTTGCAATGTTCGCCCTTGTACTGTTCACAGTGTCGGCCGTCGCCGGTATTCAAGCCGAGCTGAATGCATCTATCAGCCAAAGTGCCAAAGATCAGTCCGGTGGATATGATATCGCTACTAACACCGCTCCGATAGCGAACCTGACCTCGTCAGTAATGGCGGATGCAACATTGAGCAACAAGGTTTCAGCGGTTATCCCGTTTACCACGATTCTGCTGCAGGAGGCGCATGATTCATCCACGTCTCAGGACTTTCCGTTGACTCAGCTAGTGGGTGCTGACCCGAGCGCGCAAGCCGCTGATAACTTCTTCACAACGAACTCGTTCAAGATGCTAGGCCTGGCTACTGGCTTCGGATCGGCTACTGAAGTCTGGAATGCTGTCAGAAGCAACGCGTCCTACGTCGTATGGTCAGTATCATTCGCAGGAAACGGACATCCAAACCCTGGAGATGATCTCGTCCTCGCGGCAAGACCTGCTGGGAACCTGGTGTTAAAGTCGGTGAGGGTTCTCGGGGTTTTGCGTGGACTATTTGACGGAATAATCGGAGTAAGGGGACTTCTGAAAGACTCGTTCAACGTCGACTCCGGTACTTTGGGGCTTGTAAACGTAGCAAAAGGTCTGGACCCTGTTAATGTTGCGAACCTGTTGAAGAAGGACTTCATTCAGCTGGGCATGCAGACGATCGTTATCGAAGTGACTATCGAACAAGGACAGAGGATTTTCCTATCATTCTTCGGATTGTTTGAGGGTTACCTTGCTTTGGGCCTGGTCGTCGGAGTAGCAGGCGTCGGAATTATCTCGATACGCTCGGTTGTTGAACGGAGGAATGAGATTGGTATTCTTCGCGCCCTAGGTTTCCGAAAGAGAATGGTCTTGTTAGCCTTCCTCGTCGAGAGTAGCTACATAGCTCTTTTGGGAATCATGATCGGAGTTTCGCTGGGGGTAGACTTAGCCTACGCGTTTACAGCTCAGCCCAACTCGGGCCTCTCCTTCGTGATTCCTTGGACCCAGATTATCGAAATCTCTGTCGCATCATATGCGCTGGCAATGTTGTCGGTGCTCGGCTCGGCGCGCAAAGCATCCAAGATCCCACCAGCGGAAGCCCTCAGATACACCGAGTAGTCTCGGAATTACTTTCCTCTAGTTCTCTTTGTGGTTTCGCTCGCTGCTTCTTTCAGCAGTCTGTTTGTGCTCTCGGTATTTCCCCCTATCCGGAGTGTCGCTTCATGCTGGTCAGATAGTCGTTTTGTCGCCTCGATGAGATCGGTGCGTCGTGTCTGTTCTGCGTTCGCTGACAATTGGCTCATGGTTTTGGTTGCTTCTTTCAGCTGTCCCGCAGCAAGGTGCTGGTAGTATTCTTCCAGCCCTTGGTAGTATGCGAATTCCGAAACTAGGTTGTTGTTGACTCCTTCCGAGAACTGTTCCTCGTTCCTAGCGACTCGAACCTCTACAGGGGCGCTGATAGTCTTTTTCTTGTCATCGATCGTGTCAGAGTAAGTGACTTGAATGTTGAGCAGTCTACCGTTGAATCCTGCCGGTATTGGAACACGGCCCCAGATCTTTGCAACCGTTTCCACAGCGTTGATCGAGACTGGGGGTCCCTTGTAGTTGAGGATCTTGACCTCAGGGGTTCCAAAGTCTACACTTATGTTTCTGGCGCCAACCTCGTTTACCGCGCTCTCCTGCATTAGGCTGGGGAGCTTGAGTTTCTGGGCGTCCGTGATGTTATGGAGCATACCACCAGATGCGTCGGCGAGAGCCTTCAAGATCGACTGGTTATAATCTGCGCCGATGCCAAACTCGATCATCTGAAACCCTGTAGGCATTTTCAGCTTCGAATACTGTTCGGGCTTGGTGACATCTGTGGGTTCACCGTCGGTGAGAAGAACGATCCATCCGGGTAGGCGGCTCTTCTGCGCTATTTCAAATGCGGACTGGAGCGCTGCGTAGAGAGCTGTCAAACCTGACGCTCTGATCTTGGGAAGAACCTCTGAAAGCTTGGTTTCAGGATACGCTTGGACGGTGCTAGAAAACAGGACTACAGAGACCATGTTTCCGGAAGGAATACTCTTCACATATTCCTGCGCGCCGTTCTTTGCAAGCTCGATTTTCTGGCCGTCCATCGATTTGCTAGTGTCGAGGACGATTATGTGGTGGAAGCCTTTCGCTTCCGTACGCCTCTCTGCGACCAGAGTGAGCTTAAAAATCGCGTCTATTTTCGAATCGTACGAGTAAGTGTGGCTCAGCTCGGTTCTAGCTGACAGTGTCATAGTGTGACCTTCTCCATTTTGTCATCTTTCAGAACCAGTACGCCGGCGGCGCCGCCATGGTACTTGCTGGTGAAAATTGTCAT
>Ga0066656_10001508_pt1 | contig 10238 bp, 5 predicted proteins | sample GraSoiAngelo_105_FD_71411 | JGI IMG/M metagenome (GOLD analysis project Ga0066656, IMG submission 71411) | Grasslands soil microbial communities from the Angelo Coastal Reserve, California, USA - 14_0903_05_40cm | ecosystem: Environmental > Terrestrial > Soil > Grasslands | place: USA... | reverse complement strand
GCGGCGTCCAGCGGCAGAGTGGCGATCGTGTCCACGGCGACCATGACCGCCCGCTCGGTCCGGCGGCCGTCGTAGGCCTTCAGGTAGCGCCGGCAGACGTCGCACGCGTACACACGGTAGCGGCCGTCGCGTGTCGCGAACGACGTGATGAGCGCGCGATCGTCGTTCGAGCAGAAGGGGCACGTCAGCGCTGCGAAGCTCCACTGCGCGACGCAGCGCCCGCAGAAGAGCCGGCGCTCGGCGCTCGGCGTGATGACTGCGAAGTCTGGCTCCCACCCGCAGATCGGGCAGTGCCCGTGATTCCAGTTTCCGAGATCGATGCGCTGCGTCAGGGCTTCGGCGCAGCGCGCCAGGAATGGCCGCAGCGCCAGGACGAGCACCTGGTCCAGACCGGGCGGCGCGTCTGACGCCGCACGCTTCTTCGGGTCCGTCCCCGCCTCGACGCCAGAGGTCGCCTCGTACCATCCGCTGACCAGCGGCTCGAGGGCGTTGCCGTCCCGTCCGAGCGCCAGGATCTTCTCGTGGTCCGTCCGCTCGATCGCTTCGAAGCGCTGAAGGATGTCGGCCGTCTGGCGGAACGTCAGGCGGAAGTCGCTCCACTCGAGCGGGATGTCGCGAAAACGTACGAGCGGCCGGCCGGCCGCCTGTTGCAGGCGCATCCATTCGGGATCCAGCTGGATCCACGGCAGGGGCACGCGCCCCTGGACGCGCCGCTGCATGTCGACGAGCGCGATTTGCATGTCGATTGCCGACTCGAGCTCCGGCTGGTCAACTCGCAGCTGCTTGAGTGCGACGATGTCGCGCGTTTCGGCGCGGGGCGGGCGCGGGGGACGATCAACCACTGGTGACGATTGTAGGGCAGGAAGGGCGCGTAGGTCAGGTAGGTCGGGTGGGTTGGGTAGGTCAGGTGGGTCCGATACCGGAGCGCGAAGGCTTCCGCCGAGCGTCAACTCGGGTGGGTCGCGGAGGTCGGGCGGGTCGCGTAGGTCAGGTGGGCAGGTAGGTAAGGGTGGGTCAGGTGGGTTGGATAGGTCAGATGGGTCGGGTAGGTCAGGTAGGTCAGGTGGGTCCGACACCGGAGCGCGAAGGCTTCAGCCGAGCATGAAGTCAAAAAAGCGGGAAGGTTTCCCTTCCCGCCCTTCCATCCCTAGAAGGTCACCCGGAACCCCAGCCGCGCGAGACGCGGGCTGATCCAGACGTTCGGGTTGCCAAACGTCGTGCTCGACGATTCGATGACGCCTGTGCTCGAACCGTTGTCGATCACCCCCCGGTTGTTCAGGTTGAAGATGTCGAGAAACACGCCCACCTGGTGCGACGCATCGCCCAGCGGGAAGGTCTTTTCGACGCGGAAGTCGAGGGTGCTGACCGGGTCGGTCCGCCTGGTGCCGACGGGCTCGATGCGAACCGTTTCGCTTCCCTGCGCCAGCCCCCTGATCGACGCGGTCCGACCCCACGCCAGACCGGTCGTGTAGTTGTACACGCCGCTGACGTTGAACCCGCCGAATATGGGCACGCGGTATGTCCCCTCCAGCTTCACCGAGTTGGTGGGATCGAACCGCATGTCCCCCTCGATATTGATGGTGTGATTCGGGTCCGCGAAGCCACCTGTCTGGCCGAGTCCCTGCGTGCCGCCACCGCCGGAATTTGTGAAGCTGCGATTACTGACGGTGCCTCGTGCGTGCGACCAGGTGTAGGACACGTTCGCCTGCCAATTGCGCGAGTACCGCTTGGTGCCAATCAGCTGGAACCCGTCGTAATCGCGGAACGCATTGGGCGGATTCGTGAACAGCTTGAATTCCTTCCCGGGGTTCGTCAGGTTGTACACCGTGATGAGCTGCCCGTCGTCGGCCGTGCTCGTTCTGCCGTCCGGGCCCGGATCCGGTCTCTGCGTCGTGCTGTACACCGACCCGGTGTCGATGAATCCCATGAAGTCACGGAAATTCCGCCGGATGTACTGAGCGGTGATGGACAAGTCTCCCGCGATCTGCCGTTCGAGGCCCACCAGGAACTGGTCGAGGCGCGACTGGCGGATATTCGGATCGATGCCGAGGTTGTTGGCCGGAGTGGTTCGCGTCAATTCGCGAAAGCGATTCGGTCCCAGGACCTCTGCCGTGATATGGGGCGTCTGCTGGCTGAGGTCCATGAACTCGAACTGGCCGCCGAACAGGGAGTCGTAATACCGGCCGTAGTGCGCGCGCAGGACGGTCCGGTGATCGCCCATCAGGTCGTACGCGAGGCCGACGCGAGGGGCCAGCCCGTGATTACTGAGCACCGTGCCGGTGGGCACAGACCCGCGATTGACATCGAGGCGCAGACCGAGGTTCAGCGTCAGGCGATCGGTCGCCGTCCACGTGTCTTGCGCGTACACCGACGACCGTTTCAAGGTCGCGTTCGTTACGTAGCCGTCCCACAGGTACACTTCATAGGGACCGCCGTAGTCGTAGTAGTACCGCCCGCCCGGGTAGCCCGACTCGTTGCGAACCTTCGACCGCTCGAACTCGAAGCCGAACTTGAACTCGTGGCTCTTGCCGGCGAAGTTGTCGGCGTAGCGGGTGAGCGTCGCCGCCGTCACGTTGCGGGTGCGATCGAACTGCCCGAACGTCACAATATTCTTGGTGTGAAGCTGTGTGAGGCCGTCGACGTGCGGGTAGGGACCTGAGCGGCTTGCCGGCGGCGTCGGCTCGATCGGGAAATACCCTGTGTACCCGCCGTTGCGGACGTTGAGCATCGTCTTCGAGTCGATCGTCCATGTGATCTGCCCGTTCCAGTTCCACTCCGGCGACAGCTCTATCGCGGTCACGTCGGTTGTCGGGTGCGTGGCGTTGGCGCCGCGCCCTCTGACGTTGAACTGGTCATACTCGACGAAGCCTTCCGCTCGGACGTTGGGCGAGACCGCCCACGTCAGCTTGTTCATCGAGCGCGGGTCCTTTTCGGTCGTGAAGTCGCCGGTGTATCCGGCGGGCCGATCGGCCTTGTTGAAGTACTGCACGCCCGAGAAGAAGAACAGTTTGTCCTTGACGATCGGGCCGCCGACCTGCCCGCTCGTGTCCCAGTAGGTCTTGATCTCGCGCGGCGTGAACGTCTTGCGGAGGTCGGCCGACAGCGACGTGGTGTTGTCGGCAACCCAGTTCTTGCGCTCGAAGAGGTATTCGCCGAGGCCCGTCCACTTGTTGCTGCCGGAGCGGATGATGCTGTTGGCCGCGACGCCCGTGAACTCGCCGTACTCGGCGTTCGCGCCGAGCGACACGATCTGGACTTCCTGCACCCAGTTGTAGTTGAAGAACGACCAGGGAGTGCCGCCTTCGGGATCGCTCACGTCCACGCCGTCCATCAACAGGGCGTTCGTGCTCTGGGTCGCGCCGAACGCGACGTTGCTGTTCACGCCCGGCGCCAGGTTGATGATGCTCGGCTGGAAACGGCCGGTGGGGAGATTCTGGAGCATGGCGTCCGTCAACTGCGTGTTCGACGACGAGCTCTTGACGTCGATAACCGGCGCCTCCGCGACGACCTGCACGGTTTCGCTGACGGACGCGAGCGACAACGTGACGTCGATCGTGGTGGTGGTGCCGAGCGGTAACACGATATCGGCGCGCTTGACGGTCCTGAAGCCCGACAGCGTGGCCTCCATCTCGAACACGCCCGGGTGAAGCGCCGGGAAGCGGTAGATCCCCTGGGAGTCCGTGACGTTGGTCTGCACGCCGCCCACCTGCGACGGGCTCGAGATGTTGACCGTGACACCAGGCAGCACGGCGCCAGTGGCGTCCTTGATGGTGCCGGTCAGCGCCGATGTTTGAACGGCTTGCCCAAGCAGTGGGGTGCCAGTGCCGACGAGTGCGCAGACGAAGGCGGCCAGGCGGACCGCCCGTTTCCACGTCATGCTCTCCCTCCTGGCGCGAGAGTATACACTTCTCGCGAACGCCGTCCATTCATGGAAAGTATTCGCGTCTTGGCCACTTTCCCGGCCGGCTCGGCCGCTCTCGTGTTCACCATTGTGTCACGCGGAGGGCCCACGGTCGCGCCGGCGCGGGCGCGCGCCACGGCGCCGGCGGAAGACCGCCGCGCGATCGATGGTGGCTCGACGTGACCGGGTCGCGCTGTGCCTCTGTCCGCGTGAGGTCCCGGAGTCGATGACGCCGCGCGCCAACAGCCGGAAAACAGGCACGGCGCCCGTGCGCCGCACGCGGCGTGCCGTCTTCGCCGCCGCCGGCCTGGCCGCCGCGGCGCTTGTCGCGGCCGTGTTCTGGCTCCGCTCCGTTCCGCGCGCGGTGACGTCGGTGAATGGCGAACCCCTCGGGCATCTGCCGGCCGGCGTCGGGACCGCGGATCTCAATCTCCTGCTCGTCACGCTCGACACGACGCGCGCCGACCGGATTCACGCCTACGGTTTCGACGGCATCGAGACGCCAAATCTGGATCGGCTCGCCCGCGAGGGCGTGTTGTTCGAGCAGGCGGTTTCACCCGCGCCGCTGACGCTCCCGGCGCATTCGTCGATCTTCACCGGCAAGCTGCCGCCGGCGCACGGCGTTCGCGACAACGGCGGCTTCTTTCTCGATGAGCGCGAGACCACGCTGGCCGAGCGCCTGCAGTCGCTCGGCTTCACGACGGGCGGATTCGTCGGCGCGTACGTCCTCGACCACAAGTGGGGCATCTCGCAGGGTTTCCAGACCTATTTCGACGACTTCGATCTCAGCAAGTACCAGTCGCTCTCGCTCGGCAGCATCGACCGTCCCGGCAATGAGGTCGCCGATAAGGCGCTCGCCTGGCTCGATCGCGCCGGCTCCTCGCGCTTCTTCGGGTGGGTGCATTTCTACGACGCGCACTCGCCGTACGATCCGCCGGAGCCGTTCAAGTCGCGATACGCGGGGCATCCGTACGTCGGCGAGATTGCCTTCGTGGACTCCCAGGTGGGCCGCCTGCTGTCGTATCTCGACACCCACGATCTCATGCGCAACACCGTCATCGTGGTCATGGGCGATCACGGCGAGAGCCTTGGCGAGCATGGTGAGGGCACGCACGGGTTCTTCGTCTACCAGGCGACGATGCACGTGCCGCTGCTGATTCGGGCGCCGTACGACGTGACGGCGGGACGCCGCGTGTCCGACACCGTGCGCAGCGTGGACATCCTGCCGACCGCGCTGGAACTGCTGGGCGTGAAGGCGCCCGACAAGCTGGAGGGCACGAGCCTCGTCCCCCTGATGACGGGCGCGAAGAAAGAGCTCGGCCTCGCGGCGTACTCGGAAGCGATCTACCCGCGCTTTCATTTCGGCTGGAGCGATCTGCGCGCGCTGACCGCCGGACGTTACAAGTTCGTTGCCGCGCCGCGTCCGGAGCTGTACGACCTGCAGCAGGATCCGACCGAGTCCAGGAACATCTATCCGGAGCGGCAGGCGCTCGGCGACCGGCTGAATCAGGAGCTGATCGCGCTCGAGCGCGGCATGTCGGCCGACGCGCCGCCGCCGCGGGCGGCCGTGGAGGTGGATCCCGACGCGCGGGCACGTCTCGCCGCGCTGGGGTATGTCGGTACGTTCGTGAGTGGGGCGACGCCCGATCGCGCCGGGCTGGCCGATCCCAAAGACAAGATTCAGCTCTTCAACCTGATGACGAAGGCGCGCGAAACGGCGCGGCACGACAAGGAATCCGACGAGGGGCTGCACGCGCTCGAGCGGGTGATCGAACAGGATCCCAGGGTGATCGATGCCTGGTTCATGCTCGGCAACGAGTACTATCGGCGTCATGCCTACCTTCGCGCCATCGACCAATACAAGCGCGCGCTGGAACTGAAGCCGGACTACGACCTCGTCGTCATCAACATGGCGAACGCGTACCGGGCGCTCGGGCGCGATCAGGAAGCGATGGCCGGCTACCGCCGTTTCATGGAGCTCGATCCCGGGAACGCGCAGATCCGGTACGAAGCGGCGCAGATTCTGATCGACAACGGGAAGCTCGCGGACGCGCAGGCGCAGTTGACACGCGCGCTCGAGCTGGAGCCGAAGCTGGCCGCGGCGCGAAACGCGCTCGGCGTGCTGGCGCTCAAGCGCGGCGATCTGGCCGGCGCGGACCGGGAGATACGCGCCGCGATTGCGGAAAAGCCGGACGTCCGGCTTGCTCATTACAACCTGGCGCTCCTGGCCGAGCAGCAGGGCGACCTGCAGCGTGCGATCGCCGAGTACAAGAAGGAGATCGATCTCCACGCCAACAGCTACAAAGCCGCATTCAATCTCGGGCGGCTCTACGAGCGCGTTGGCGATCGGAGCGGTCAGATCGACGCCTACGGCCGCGCCATCGGGATGAATCCGAGCTTCGCCGAGGGACATCTGTTTCTGGCAAAGCTCTATCTCGACCTCGAGCAGAACTTCGACGAAGCCGTCCGACTCGCGCGCAAGGGGCTCGAGCTCGCGCCAGATTCCGAGTACGCGCCGCTCGGGCACTACGTGATCGCCGACATCTATTCAAGGCGCGGGCGCCGGGCGGAAGCTGAGCACGAAGCCGCGCGCGGCCGCGCGCTCGAGCACCCGCAAAAACCTCGTCATTAGGGTTCGGCTTTTGTGGATGTCATCCAAACGTGACAGAATGACGGTCGCATAAAATGACCGGTAAAGAGCCTGACGGAATGATTCAGGAGCGCGAATGAAGGTTCACCTTGTCAACCCCAGTGCGCTGTCTTTCGGGATTGGGGTGATAACGCCGCGGTGGCTGTTCGTGCTCGCCGCCGCGACGCCCGAGTCGTACGGCGACCCAGTCATTACCGACGAAACGCTCGAGCGGTGGGATCCCGATACCGTCGCGCCTGGCGATGTCGTCGGCATTGGCATTCACACCGGCAATGCGGTGCAGGGCTACGAAATCGGCCAGAAAGCGCGCGCGCGCGGCGCCTACGTCGTGTTCGGCGGCATTCACGCCACGCTCTATCCTGAAGAGGCGGCGACGCTCGGCGCCGCGCACGCGGTGGTCAAGGGCGACGGCGACCTCGTCTGGGCGCGCGTGCTCGCGGATTGCGAGCGCAATGCGCCGCTCGCGATGTACGACGGCGGCAAAGTCGACGGCGGCGACTTCAAGCCGGCGCGCTGGTCGCTGGTTCCCCGCGGCAAGTACATGTGGGCGTCGGTCCAGACCGTTCGCGGCTGCCCGAAGCATTGTTCGTTCTGTTCGGTGTGGAAGACCGACGGGCAGCGTCCGCGGCAGCGCACGGTGGACGCGGTGGTCGATGAGGTCGTCGATCTGCGGCGCCGCGGCTTCCGCTTCATCGCGCTGGCCGACGACAACTTCTATCCCGTCACGCTCGAGGATCTCGCGATGGCGTCGCGGCGGCAGGACAAGAGCCGGCTCGAAGAGCTCACGGCGATGCGCGCCGAACGCTTCGAGCTGATGGAAGGGCTCGCCCGACTGCCCGACGACATGGTGTTCTACACGCAGATCACGATGGAAGCCGCCGAGGATCCGCAGTTTCTCGAGGCGATGAGCAGGGCGCGCATCAAGGGCGCGCTGGTCGGCGTGGAGGCGGTCACGCCCGAGGGGCTCAAGGACGTCTACAAGGACTTCAACGTGAGCGGCGAGCGGCTCGTCGATCGCCTGCGCGCATTTCGTCATCACGACATCCACGTGCTGGGGTCGTTCATCTTCGGCCTGCCGAGCGATCGGCCGGAAACGTTCGAGCTGACCGCGGATCTCGCCGAAAGGTCCGGCGTGACGTTCGCGCAGTTCGTCATGCTGACGCCGTTTCCCGGGACCGTCGATTTCGCAGCCTGGGAAAAGATGATGGAATCGGATCCCACGCGCATCGAAGGGATTCCGCTCACGCGGCACTGGCTGATTCCGAAGGGGCTTCAACCCAAGGTGTACGTGCCCCATCCGGTGATGTCGGCGGACGAGATCCGCGCGCGGACTCAGGCCGTCTGGGATCGCTTCTACAGCTGGCGCAACATCTGGGCGCGCTCATCCTGCGTCCAGACGCTCAAGTCACGGATCGCGTTCGTGTTGATCTCCAAGCTCTATCGACAAATGTACGCCAATACCGGCATTGCCACCGATAGCGCACGCATCAACCGGTCGGCGGCCTGGGCGCGCATGATCGCGAAACCCTGCCAGAAGCTCTTCGCCGCGCGGCCGATGCCCGACCTGGAGGTCGCTCCCAACCTGTCGGAGCTCCACGGGGTTTAGTCCGTCCGAGAGGGCCGGCGCACATGCCGAAGCAAGAGGGCGCGCCAGCAGCGCGGCCGCGTGGCAGAGATCCCCGGAGCCGGCCGGCGCCGGATAAGGCCACCCCGAGCGGGAAACGTCCCTCGACTCTGATTATCGGCTCCGAGGTGCAGCCGTTCGCGAAAACCGGCGGGCTGGCAGACGTGCTCGGTGCTCTGCCGCCCGCCCTCGATCGTCTCGGTTGGGACGCCACCGTCGCGGTCCCCCGATACCGCGGCGTCACGGCCGGTGCCCTCGTCGACGCATTTCCAGTCACCGTCGGCGGCTACAGGCGCGACGCGGGGTTCTTCGAGACGCCGCTCGCCGGACACGCGCGCGCGCTCCTGGTCGACTGTCCCGACCTCTACGATCGCGAGGCGCTGTACGGCGTCGACGCGGGCGATTACCCGGACAACCCGCGGCGCTACGCGTTTCTCGCGCGCGCGGCGCTCGAGTTCGCCGCGCGCCGGGGCACCGTCCCCTCGATCGTTCACGCGCACGACTGGCAGGCGGGCCTCGCGCCGGTCTATCTGCGAACGCTGTACGCCGCCCATCCGATGCTCGGCGGCATGCCGAGCGTGTTGACGATTCACAACCTCGCCTATCAGGGCGTCTTCGCCGCAGACTGGCTGCCGGCGCTGGACCTCGGGTGGGAGCTGTTCACGATCGATCGGCTCGAATACTGGGGCCGCATCAGTTTCCTGAAGGGCGGGGTCCTCGAGGCCGACTTCATCACCACCGTCAGCCCGCGGTACGCGGAAGAAATCCAGACGCCGGAGCTCGGGTTCGGCTTCGACGGCATCCTTCGCGCGCGTCGTGCGGATCTGCGCGGCATCCTGAACGGCATCGACACGCGGGAATGGGATCCCCCGCACGATCCCTTCCTGCCGGCGCCGTTCGACGTGAAGGATCTCTCGGGGAAGAGGGATGCGAAGATCGCGCTGCTGAAACGGTACGGGCTCGCGGCAGACACCGGCGCGCCGGCGCGACCCCTTGTGGGCATCGTCTCGCGCATGATCGATCAGAAAGGCTTCGACCTGATCGCCGCGCTCGTCGACGACCTGCCGCGCCTGGACGCGTCGTTCGTGGTCCTCGGCACCGGCGAGGCGCGTTACCAGGATCTCTGGAAGGCGCTCGCGGCCCGGTATCCCGACCGTATCGGCGCGCATATCGGCTTCGACGAATCGCTGGCCCACTTGATCGAAGGGGGGGCGGACATCTTCCTGATGCCGTCGCGATTCGAGCCGTGCGGCCTCAACCAGATGTACAGCATGCGGTACGGCACTGTTCCCGTGGTCCACGCGGTTGGCGGCCTTGCCGACACCGTGCACGACTACGGGCTGGCCGCGCCGGGGCCAGGCAACGGCGGGCCTGGCGACTCGAGAGCGACCGGGTTCGTCTTCCACGAGTATTCGCCCGCGGCGATGCTCGGCGCGCTCACACGGGCGCTTACGCTTTTCGCCGACGGCAGGAGATGGCACGCGCTTCAGGTGGCCGGGATGCAGCAGGATTTTTCGTGGGACCGTTCGGCGCGGGAGTACGTCAAAATATACGAACGGGCGATAGGGCAAAGGGCCGCGAAGGCTGACGCAACAAGTAAAGGCAAGGGCGATAAATGATGGCAGCCGAAAACGTGCAGACTTTTACGGATGGAAATTTCGACGACGACGTGCTGAAGTCCGGCGCGATGGTCCTCGTGGACTTTTGGGCGCCGTGGTGCGGCCCGTGCAAGCGCCTGGGCCCCACGGTGGACGCGCTGGCCACCGAGTATGCGGGGAAGGTCACCGTCGGCAAGCTCAACGTGGATGAGAACCCCAACGTCTCCTTCAAGTTCCAAATCCGCGGCATCCCGACCATCCTGATCTTCAAGGGTGGACAGGTCGTCGAGTCGGTGGTCGGGGTCGCGCAACCGGAAGATCTGAAGAAGGTCATCGACAGACACATCTGAAGAGAATTGGCGGGTGGGTGACTGAAGAGAATTGGCGAGTGGGTGACTTGGTGAATTGGTGAGTTAGATTCGCGACTCAATTCACCAGCTCACCAAATCGCCAACTCACCAAATC
>Ga0066656_10001506_pt1 | contig 10239 bp, 9 predicted proteins | sample GraSoiAngelo_105_FD_71411 | JGI IMG/M metagenome (GOLD analysis project Ga0066656, IMG submission 71411) | Grasslands soil microbial communities from the Angelo Coastal Reserve, California, USA - 14_0903_05_40cm | ecosystem: Environmental > Terrestrial > Soil > Grasslands | place: USA... | reverse complement strand
TTGTTCTCGGCACTCGGCCTCGCCAACGACGGCGTTGGGAGCTGCGGCGGAGCGTAGCCGCGTACCCTTCGTGGCTGGGGCACCGCCGCCGACCATCGCACCAGCCTCAAGCGCCAAGCCAGCACTCAGTCGTTAACCGTCTCCGATAATCCGACCGCATCAATTCGCATGGGGGGGCACACCATGAAGACGAGTATTCCGCCTGCGTTCATAGTCGCTGCCGCACTCATCCTCGCGGGCACCTCAGGTACCCCGGCATTCGCCGACAACACCGCCAACACGTACCACCAGAGCGCGTTCATCGATCTCCCAGCTGGCAGCACCCCGTTGATGAGCTTCGACATCAGCTTCGTCGAGCGATCCAGTCAGACGTACTACCTCGCAGACCGTTCGAACAAGGCGGTCGACATCTTCGACGCGTCGTCTAACACGTTCGAGACGCGGCTAACCGGCTCGCCCGCCTTCGTCGGCAACACCGGCAACCCCGATACGTCCGGTCCGAACGGCGTCGTCGTGGTGCACGATCGCGACGAACTCTGGGTCGGTGACGGAATGAGCCGCGTTCAGGTGTTTGACCTGCGCACCAACTCGTGGGTGGCCACAATTCCGACCGGCACCGGCCCGACTCGCGCCGACGAGATCGCGTACGACCAGAAAGACAAGCTGATCCTCATCGCCAACGACGCGGACACGCCACCGTTCGCGAGCCTGATCGACACGCAGACCCGCGCAATCGTGGCCAAGATCAGCTTCGACGACGCGACCGCCGGGCTCGAGCAGCCGGTCTGGGATCCCGAGACGCACCTCTTCTACATGTCCGTGCCCGAGACCACCACCCATTCGGGCGGCGCGGTCGCGGTGATCGATCCGCGCACAAGCTCCGTGGTCGGCCTGTTTGACGTCAAGAGCTGCGGGCCTGCGGGGCTCGCGCTCGGCCCGAAGCAGCAACTGCTGATCGGCTGCGGCGACCCGGGCGCGGTCCAGATAATGGATGCGCGCACCGGTGATGTGGTCGCGAAGATCGGCGACGTCAGCGGCGCGGACGAGGTCTGGTACAACCCAGGCGACAAGCACTACTACGTGGCCGCCCGCAACAACCCGACCGGTCCGGTCCTCGGGATCATCGACGCGATGACCAACAAGTGGATCCAGAACGTGACGACGGGGGTCGGCGCGCACTCGGTCGCGGCGAACCCGATCAACGACGAGATCTTCGTCCCGCTGCGTCCAACGGCGACTCATCCCCTAGGGGGGATCGGCGTCTACCACCAGTAGTCGATCCGGCTAAGAGCGCTGAGGCGGCCCGCTCGTCGCGGGCCGCCTCTTTTTTCTAGCGCACGCCGGGGATGGGCGCCCGCTCCGGGATCGGACCGGTGTACTTGAGGACCGTGAGGCCGCCACCGTTGCCGTCGGTCACGTAGACGAGGTTGGTGTCCGGGTCGACGAACACCTCGCGGGTGTGACGGTCGAGGGCCGAGTCCGAGTACGGCGAGGTGTTGGGCGTCGGCGCGCGCAGGTACTGCGGTGAGATGAACCGCCCGACCTCCTTCGGCTGGTACGGATTCGAGATGTCCCACGCGCGCATGCCCTGGCCGTACCAGGCCTGGAACACGAGGCTGCCATTCCCGTATGGCGGGAAGTACGGCTGGTGCGCGGACTGCTGGCCGGGCGGGCACACGAACTTGCCCGACGCCGCGTCGTACTTGTCGTCGACCTCGGGGATGCGGATGGTCGAGAGGACGGTCATGTGCGCCGGGTCGGTGACATCCACGATCCGATCGAGGCCGGCCGGGCAGGCGAAGATCTCGTCGTTCGTGAGCAGGAGCGTCGCGTTCGGTGTCGTGTGGGGCACGAACGCCGCCGTGTGCGCGGCGCCGAGCGATCCGCCGTTGTACGGCGGCACGTAGTCATAGCGGCCGACCTGCTTCAGGTTCTTCGGGTCGCTTGCGTCGAGAAGGAGGATCCCCGCGTCGCGCCACGCGACCCAGAGACGGTTGCCGTCCTTGTTCACCTCATGGCACTGGATGATCTGGTTCGTGCCGTCGGGGTTCTTCAGGTCGTCGCCGACGTAGCTTTCGCCTTCGAACTGGCCCTCGATGTGGAAGACCGAGGCCTGCGTCGGATTCGACGGGTCGGAGTAGTCGACCACGGTGAGCGATTGCGCGGTGCCGACAGGCTTCTTCGTCTGCGTCGTCGAGGCGCAGCCGTACACGTAGCGGTCGTCGATCTCGAACCCATGCGTCGCCGCGCCGGGGGCGACGAACTCGCCGAGCTTCGTCGGCTTCGCGGGGTCCTTCACGTCGTAGAAGACCCAGCCACCCTTCACCGACTGGCCGGCGGGGACCTGTATCGGGTTCGCCGCGTTCGCGTCGTACCCGATGACGAGGATCATCTTCTGCGTGTTGAGCCGCAGATACGCGGTCCGCGTGCCGGCGTTGTTCGGGATGAACGAGAGCATCTTCATGTTCGCGGGGTCGCGGACGTCGGCGATGATCACGCCGAACATCGTCGGCGGGTAGCCCGCGAGATAGGCGATGCCCTTGTACACGCGTGGCGTGTTGATGCCGGCGCCGAACGAGCCGGACGCGAGATGCGGCCCCTGGAAGTAGCTGTGGCCGAGGATCTCGAAGTTCTGGACCTGTGACTGTGCGCGGAGCTGATCGAGCGTGAGCGTGTACGCGTTGCTCGATGGCGCCGCACTCGCCGTGGCGGCCGTCGATCCCGGCGCGGCCGGACTTTCGACCGGTAACGTCTTGGGTGCGCAGGCCGCGAGCCAGACCGTGACGAGAATGGCGAGCGCATGGCGAATGGGCACGACTACACCTCCCCCTCGTGGACTCGGCCCTTATACGCCTTCCCGAAGCACGGTGATCTCGGCCGCAGGCCGCGGATCAGCCGCCGAGCGCGAGAGTTTCCGCGTCGAATTCCGTGCCGAACGGATCAAGGAACGTCACGCCCTCGATGGACCGTCCGTGCTGCGCGTCCTCAGTCAACACGTAGCGGATCTGAGCAAGCTTCGCGGCCGCCCAGACGAGCGCATCCCAGAGGGAAATGCCGTGCGCGTCGGAGCCTCGACACCCCTCGAGCACGAGCGGGGTGGTCACATCGAGGACTCGGCATGCCGCGGCTAGGCGTTCGACTTGCTGGATAGCTGCCTGGGGCCGGATGCGGTCCGGTAGCCGCTGGGTGACGACCACGTAGAACTCGGTCAAATTCTGGGCACTCAGCGCCGCTCGCTCCGCGGCGATGCATCGATCGAGAAGATCGACGGCGATCGCCTGCTTGCGACGATCGCGCGGGTCGTGCGCGTACACGAGGACGTTAGTGTCGAGAAGGAGCAGGCCCGAGCCGTTGTTCATAGAGGTCCTCTCGCCGCCAGCTGCGCCCTGTCTGCGCGACGCGCATCTTCATTCGGTCGCCGATGAGAAGCCTCGCCGCGCGCCACGACTCTTCACGATTGGGAAAGAGCGGTGGGAGACGCCCGATTTGATCGATGCCACGCCGGATGAGCTCCGCCTCGGTCGCGTGCAGCTCGCGGGCGCGCCGCTTGAGCAGTCGCTCCTGGCGCTGCTCGATGTACACCTGCTTCCGGATCATGCGTGCCACGGCCCGTAGTATACATCGCGATATACATCGACCAACGGTGTTGCTCGCCTCCGGCGGTGGCCAGCGAAACCGCCAACCGCCCTCTGCGAACGGTCGGAGATTCGCCTAGATTTGCGGTATCTCCAAAACGACGACCCTCGAGCACGATGACTGGCTGACGCTGGGGGAGGCGAGCCGCATCCTCGGCGTGGACCCCGACACGCTCCGCCGCTGGGCCGACAACGGAAAGATTGACGTCTTCACCACGCCTGGCGGGCACCGCCGATTCTTGCGCGCCTCGATCGACGCTATGCTTCCCCGCCCCCGTCACGCGCGGCGTCAATCGCTCACGGCGCTCGGCGAGCCGCCCGACCGGATCGCGGCGGAGTTCCGTCGACGCGTCCGCGTGGACATGGTGACGCAGGACTGGTACTCGCGGTTCGACGAGGATTCGCTCCGCTGGTTCCGTGAGCGCGGGGTTCGCATGAGCGAGCTGCTCCTCGGTGGCCTCGACACGACGCGCGCGGTCGGTCGCGAGCAGCTCATCGCGCAGGCCGAGATTCTCGGGCGCGAATACGGGGTCGAGGCGAAGCGTCGTGGGCTGTCGCTGGGCGAGGCCACGCAGGCCTTTCTCTTCTTTCGCGCGCGTTTCATGGCCGAGATCGCGAACGTCGCGCGCCGCCGGGCGCTCGCGTCCGAGCAGGCCGCGCTCCAGTTCGAGGAGGCTGACCGCGCGCTCGATCGCGTGATCCTCGCACTGATCGAGGGACATCAAGCGAAATGAAACCCGGGGGCCGGGGGCAGGGGCGCCCGGACGCGCAGCGGAGCGCGAACCGACAGCCCCCCGACGGTTGAGCGATCCCAAGGCCCTCGGCCAGCGCGCGATCAAAGCGATCGACGAGCGGCGTGACGCGCTGTTCGCCCTCTCGCGAGCCATCCACGCGAAGCCCGAGCTCGCATACCAGGAGCGCGAGGCCGCGCTGCGCATCACCGAATTCCTGGAAGGCGCGGGGTTCAGCGTGGAGCGCGGCTACCGCGGCATCGAGACGAGCTATCGCGGCGACGCGAAGGGCCGCGCGCCCGGTCCAACGGTCGCGATCCTTCAGGAATACGACGCGCTCGCCGAGATCGGACACGCCTGCGGCCACAATCTCATCGCGATGATCGGCGTCGCCGCATCGGTAGGGGTCCGGTCGGTGATGGACCAGCTCCCGGGGAAGCTCGCCGCGATCGGCGCGCCGGCAGAAGAGGGCGGCGGCGGCAAGGTCGCGCTCATCCGCGCCGGTGGCTTCGACGACGTCGACGCGGCGATGATGATCCATCCCACCTCCGGCCGATCGCTCGCCGGCCGACACTCGCTCGCGTCGAACCGCGTCCTGGTGGAGTTCACCGGGCGGGCCGCGCACGCCGCGTCACAGCCTGACCTCGGCATCAACGCCCTCGACGGAATCCTGCAGCTTTTCAACAACGTCAACGCCATGCGCCAGCAGCTGCGTCCCGATGCGCGCGTCCACGGGATCATCACCTCGGGTGGCAGCGCGCCGAACGTGATCCCGGACTACGCGGCCGCGCGCTTCTCCATCCGCGCCCTGGACCGGCGCTACCAGCAGGAGGTCCTGCGGAGGTTCATCGCTTGTGCCGAGGGCGCTGCGCTCGCGACCGGCACGCAGCTCAAGGTCACGGTCAACGAGAACGCGGGTTACGAGAACATGGTCTTCTCGACCCCGATCGCCGAACGCTGGGCGCATCACATGCGCGCTCAGGGCATCCAGGTATTCGAAGCGCGCGACGACGAGCGCGTGGGCTCGACCGACATGGGCAACGTCATGCAGGTCCTCCCGGCCATCCATCCATACATCGCGATCTCTCAGGAGCCGATCCCCGGCCACTCGATCGCGTTCCGCGAGGCCGTGGTCTCCCTGGAGGCGCACGAGAACGCGCTCGTCGCGGCGAAGGCGCTGGCACTCACGGCCATCGACGTGCTGGCTGATCCCGAGGTGCTGCCGAAAGCGCGCGCGGAGTTCGAGGAGCGCCGCTCGCGCGGCATTGTGAAGGGCCGCTGACCAGACTCCCTCGCGAACTCTGGTTCCTCGTGGGCGCGGAGCTCCTGTGGGGACTCGGGTTCGGTCTGCTCTCAGCCGTGTGGCCGCTCTACCTGACGGACCTCGGCGCACGGCCGCAAGAGATCGGGTTGGTATTCGGCGCCGGGAACCTCGTGGCCGTCCTTTGCTTTCTCCCGGCCGGCTACTTGGCGGACCGGGTCGGCCGGAAGGCAGTTCTCCTCGCCGCCTACGTCACCTCGACGCTCGGTGTCTGGTCGTTCGTTCCGCTTGGCGACTGGCACGGTGCGTTCCTCGGATCCGCGCTCTACTGGTCCGGCTCCGCTTCGCTTCCAGTCATGTTCGCGCTGATCGCGGCCGCCGTGCCGCGCGCGCAGCTCGGCAGCGCGATGGGGCTGCTCCTCGGAGCGTACTTCGCGGGGAACATCGCCGGCGCGCCGCTCGCCGGACCGATCGCCGCCACGTTCGGTCTGCGCGCGGCCGTTGCCGCCGCAGCGGTCCTCCTCACGGTCTCAACGGCGCTGATCCTCGGACTGCGCGCGACCCCGCCCATACCCGAACGCGGTGCGTTCCGTCCGCCGCGCTCGTTCTGGACGCTGCTCGCTGTGGCGCCGTTCGGCGCGGCCCTCTCGATCCTCTCGCTCGCGCTCCTACCCGTCTACTTGCGCGACATCGCGGCTGTGCCGCTCGAGCGCATCGGCTTCTACCTCGGACTCATCTCGCTTGGCGCGACGCTCCTCGCGGTGGCGATGGGCCGGCTCGCGGATGCTCTTGGCACGGTGCCGGCGCTCATCGCCGCCGCCTGCGTGCTGACCGCGGCCGCGTTGCTCGTCGCCTTCTCCGGTCGGAACGAGCCGATCATCGCGGTGGCCGCGCTTCTCCTCGGCGCTACGCAGGCGCCGAACCCGGTGCTCGCGGCCGCCGTGGAGCGCATCATCCCGCCGGCGCGGGCCGCGCTCGGCTATGCGACCTACCAGGTCGCATTCGCGATCGGATTCGGCAGCGGTGGGACGGTCGCCGGGTTCCTCTACGAGGCGGACCCGCTCCTGCCGTTCATCGTGACCGCGGCGCTGGCGCTGCCGGTCGCGGCCACGATCGGTGTCGTGCTGACGCGGACAGCCGCGCGAGCCACCCTAACGTGCGAGCTCACTTGAAGTCCTTCAGGCCGATCTGATTCGCCAGTTCGCGTGACCGGCGCTCGGCGTCGTCGCCTTCGGAGGTGTGGCCGAGCGCACGGAGCACCTGCGCCCGGTCGCGCAGCGCTCGCGCCACAGAAGGACGCGCGTCCATGGCTTCGAACAGCACGACCGCAGCGTCGAGGTCGGTGAGGGCGGCGGCCCAGTCCGGTGTTGACTGCCGGACGTGCGTTCGGGCGCGGCCCCAGAGCGTCACTGCCTCGCCGAAGCGATCGCCTCCGGCATGTGCCGCCGCCAGCGCATCGTTCCAGCCGGCGTCGCCGGCCGGTTTGTCACCGAGGCGCGCTCTGACCGAACCGAGCATGCCTTTCGCGAGTGTCCGCATGGGCGCCATATACGTGACGAGCGAAAGCTCGAGGCCGCGCTCGAGCGGCCCCTTGGCACCGAGCGCGTCTTCTTGGATGAGTCGGCCTTGCCCAAGGAACACGTTCGCGGCGACCGCGCACGAAACGGCGCCGAGTACTTCGGACGTCTCGGCACACTGCGCTGCGAGAGCCGATCCCTCGTCAATGTCGCCGCTCTCCAGGTGAATCGCGGTCCGCGCGATGAGCGAGTCGAGTCGCGCGATCTCATCGCCCTGGGCGGCGTATCGGTCGGCGCGGCTGAGCGCCCGTTCGGCGTCCGCGAACTCACCCAAGCGCGCATAGGTGATCGCGAGAAACCCCGAGAGCACCGCCGTCGTGAGCGGGTCGGCCCTCCCTTCGAGCTCGTCGAGCGCTTCGCTGAGCAGCTGGGCGCCCTGGCGCAGCTCGCCGTTGAACATAACGCCTACGCCCATGAACGCTTTGGGGATCGCGTGCGCGCTTGGATCCCCCAGTTCTTCGCCGATCGCTTCAGCCTGCTCGACCGCGTGCTTGAGCTGAGGACTCGATTCAGGAGACTCTCCGCTCATCCGCCGGAGGAACGCGATCCAGAAAAAAGCTTCGCCGAGCAGCTTGCGGTCGGCGCGGTCGCCGGCGATCGCGACAGCACGCTCGAGCTGCTCGGTCGCTCCGCTCAAGCCGGCGAAGGTCCAACCGGCTTTCGCGCTGCCGATCGCGGCGCGCATTCGTAGGTCGACGCGAGGATCGTCCACGGGTAGGAGTTCTGCCGAACGGGCGAAGAAGGAAACCGCCTCGCGTTGGGCGAAGCGCTCGAGGGCGTGCTCTCCGGCCACGATGAGATGCTCTGCCGCGTTCCCGCGATCGCCCGCCTGCTCGAAGTGCATCGCGATGACCGCGGCGAGCTCGCGACGCCGTTCGGGGTACAGCGACAGGAGCGTCTCCGCCGCGAGCTTGTGGAGCGAGCGGCGGTCCTGTTTGAGCAGTGAGCTGTACGCCGCGTCCTGAACGAGCGCGTGCCGGAAGAGGTACTCGAGCTCCGGCTGCACCGCGGCGACCTGGATCAGGCCGCTTGCCTCGAGTGCTCCGAGCTCGGCTTTCGTGCTCATGTCGTCCGTGCCTCGAGCAGGCGCTCGAGGATGGTCACACCGAATTGCCTCCCGATCACTGAGGCGACGCGCAGCGTTCGCCTGCTCTCCTTCGGCAGACGGTCGATGCGCTCGAGCAGGAGCCCTTGAAGGGTGTCGGGGATCTCGACCCCCGCGACGCTCGCGGTCGCGATCCAGCGGTCGCCCGAGCGTTGGATCGCGCCGCGCTCGATGAGCATCCGTATCACCTCCTCGACAAAGAACGGGTTGCCCTCGGCCTTGGCGAGGATGTGGTCGCGCGTCTCGCTCGGAAGCGATTCGATCTCCAGGAGATTTGCGACGAGGGTACGGGTCTGATCGCTGGAGAGCGGGTCCAGTCGGATCTCGGTCAGCGCATCGCCAAACAGGTCACGGGCGCCGGAAACGAGACGCCAGCCCACGGCATCGCGGTCGGCGCGCGAACTCATGATCGAGAGGATCGGCGTGTCCGCCGCGAGCGGCAAGAGCGAAAGCAGCGCATCGGCTGACGCGCCGTCGGCCCAGTGGAGGTCCTCGAAGACCAGGACGACAGGACCCCGCGTGCTTATCGCGCGCACCGTCTGCAGAAGTGACGAGACGTAGCGCTTGATGGCCTCGATGTCGAGAGCCGCCAGACGGGCCTGCATCTCGGGGTCGAGCTCGATCGAGAGAAGATGACCGAGATACGCGTACGGTTCTGCCCAGCTGTCACCCAAGAGCTCGCGCAAGACCCTCTCGAGCGCCTCGCGCACCTCCGGCTCGGTTGCGGATCCGCTCACGCCGATCAGCGATCGGACCACATCGAGCACCAGGTGATACGGCAGTGTCTGACCGTAGGAGAGACAACGGCCTTCGATCCAACGCGCTGACCCATCGCCGCGCTCGACCTCCGCGCGGAACTCGGAGAGCAGCCGGCTCTTTCCGATACCGGGCTCGCCCAGGATCGCGGCGACTCGGCCCTGTCCGGCCCTTGCGATCGCATACAGCTCGCGAAGTCGGCCGAGCTGGGCGTCGCGTCCGATCATCGGCGCATGGATGCCACTGAGCCCGCGTCCGGTCGCTCCTGCCTTCAACCCGGTGACCTCATAGGCCTGAACGGCGTTGGCCTTGCCTTTGAGATCAAGTGGGCCGACGTCGACGGACTCGACGAGCGCCGCGACAAAGCGGTGGGTGGCCCCGCTCACGAGCACGGTGCCGGGCCGCGCCAGCGCCTGCATTCGCGCGGCGACGTTCACGGCGTCGCCCATCGCGGTGTACTCGCTCGCGGAGTCCGTGCCGACGATGCCGACCACAACGGGACCGGTGTTGATGCCCACGCGGACCTTCAACTCGATCGGCTCCGTGGCGTTCAACTCGGCGCTGAGCTCGTCGACCGCGCGGGCCATGTCGAGGCCACAGCGCACCGCACGGAGCGGATCGTCCTCGTGCGCGACCGGCGCGCCGAAGAACGCGAGCACGCCGTCGCCCATGAGCCGCGCGATCGTTCCGTCGTACCGCGTCACGGTCGCGTTCATCCGCGCGAACGCTTGACTCACGATCGCGGTCCAATCCTCGGGATCCATGCGCTCGGCGATCGCGGTCGAGCCGGCGATATCGGCGAACAGCACCGTGAGTGGGCGCCGCTCGCTGCTTCCGGCCACCGTTCCGGCCGAAGCGGGCGCCTCGCGGCTCACGCTTTGAGCGCCGAATCGTCGAGCGCGTACGCGATTCCGGCGGCGGTCTCCATCGCGCGTCCACGCTCGAGCGCCGGTCTGAACTCCGGCGCGATGTCGGTCGCCAGCGCACGCCCGTCCTGGTGCGCGATCTCGCGCAGAATTCCGGTGCCCGCGCGCTCGGCCAGCGCGTCCGCGAGTCCCACGAGCACCGCCTGCCGTTCGAGATCGCCCTGCGCCGCCGCGAGCTCGGCGGAGTTGCTCGCGATGATCGTCAGACCCGAGAGGTCGTTGTCCTCCGTGAAGATCTGCGCGGCCTC
>Ga0066656_10001504_pt1 | contig 10242 bp, 7 predicted proteins | sample GraSoiAngelo_105_FD_71411 | JGI IMG/M metagenome (GOLD analysis project Ga0066656, IMG submission 71411) | Grasslands soil microbial communities from the Angelo Coastal Reserve, California, USA - 14_0903_05_40cm | ecosystem: Environmental > Terrestrial > Soil > Grasslands | place: USA... | reverse complement strand
AAGATGCTCCGGTTCATGACGCAGGGGTATCAGCAGGACATTGACAAGCTCCTCAACGGCGCACTCTACCCGATTGACTATGACGAAATGGTGATCGTGAAGGACATTGATTTTTTCAGTCTCTGCGTGCCCAGCAAACAAATCGTCAATGCGGTAGGCGGGGCAAAGCCAGCGTATCTGGTCCAACCTGGGGATCGTCTGTGGACCTTGGACAGTGGGTATTTGAAGCATACGACGGTGACCCTGGTAACCTCGCGACAGACACGAGACCTAGTTGAGGTGAGAACCTCGGGTGGCTGCATTCGGGTCACCCCGGATCACCCCATCATGACGGAGTCGGGGTGGCAGGAAGCTCAGGCGCTTGAGCCGGGCACACGCATTGAATGGATCAACCCGAAGTCACTGTGCCGGGAAGCATATACCCCTGTGCCAGGATACGCGCTGGGCTATGTGATCGGGGCCACGGCCGCGGATGGCAGCATTCAGGACGGGCGCCGCATCTGCCTGGTGGTCAAAAGAAAGGAATTCGCCGAAAAATACCGCAGCATGCTCGCGCAGTCGTTCCCGCTCGTGCAGCCTCCCATCGAGCGAGTGAGCGTCCCCTCGGGCTTTCTCAAGAAAGACATACCCATGTACCGCGTGCGCGTTGTGTCGCGCGCCATTGGTGAAAAGCTGAGCAGATGGCTTGGCATTCCCGAGAGGGGATCAAGGAGCAAAACAAAGACCTTCCGATTCCCTCAAGTGGTTACGGCGAGTCAGGAGATGATGCAAGGCTTTCTCGACGGGTACTGCGATGGAGATGGGTATGCGGTCTATAAGGGCAGCAGATCCATTATCAGCTCGAACAAGGCCTTTATGGCGGAGCTGGCGGAATATCTCCAAACTCCGCTTGCCAAGGCTGTGGGAGGAGAGGAAGGTTGTTCGAGAATCTACGTCTCAGAACGGTGGGCCCAAGCGGGCTGGTACAAGAGGCATGGGTTTCGTCAGCAAAGCGAGTTTTACGTTCCGTTCGACGGCACCTATGCCACCGTGATTGAAACCAGGCGAATTCCTCCGGCCAAGAAACCGTACACAGTGTACAGTTTCAAATGTGAACCTTATCCGACCTTCTTGATTGGAGGACATCTGACGCACAACTGCGAGCATCACCTCCTCCCGTTTTTCGGCCGTTGCCATGTCGGGTACTTGCCGAACAAGCGGGTGGTCGGCCTGAGTAAGATTCCACGGGTGGTGGATGCCTTCAGCCGGCGGTTGCAGGTCCAGGAACGGCTCACCGTCCAGATCGCAGAGACGCTTCAATCCAAATTGAACGCGCACGGCGTGGGGGTGGTCATGGAAGCCCGCCATCTCTGCATGATGATGCGGGGGGTGGAAAAACAAAACACTGTGGCCGTGACGAGCGAAATGCTCGGGGTGTTCCGGAGCCAGCAACAGACCCGCGATGAGTTTCTCAAACTAATCCGCCGAAGCAGCGTGGGTGATCCCTATTGACCCGCCCTCATGGTTCCAGTGAAGCAGTGACTCAGTCGTCAATTCTTCAAGATCGTCTCCCCAAAAGCTCTTAGTGCTTCGTTAAATAGTTCCGGCTGCTCCAGATTACTCAGATGGCCCGCTGAGGGAATGATCTGAAAGTGGGCGCCAGGAATACCATCTGCGATCCGTTTGTTCTCGGCCGGACTTGTCAGGGCATCCATCTCTCCGACCAGGACGAAGGTCGGGCAGGTAATCTCTTTCAGCAGCGCGGTGGAGTCGGGCCGCTCCGCGATCGCCATCAAGTCCCCGACGATGCCGCTGATCTGAGAGCCGGTCATGATCGCGCGCACCTGCTCGACCAGCGCTCGCTTCGTCTGATACGACGTCGGGGCGAGCAATTTCGGGAGCATTTCCTCTACGACCGCTCCAGCGCCTTCCTTATAGGCCCGTTGTGCCAGGCGAAACCGCCAAGCGGTTTGTCCGGGACTATCTGGCTCCGCCCGCGTGTCGGCGAACACCAAACCCTTGACCCGATGCTGGTGCTTCCGATACAAGGCGAACAACACATATCCGCCCATGGACAATCCGACCAGCACCGCTTGCTGAATTGCCAGGTGGTCCAGGAGTCCTTTGACATCATCGGCGAACTGGTCCATGGTGTAGCGCCAGAGCGGCGCGTCCGACTCGCCATGGCCGCGGAGATCCACGGTGATGACTCTGAATCGATGTGAGAGGGCCTTGAGCTGGGGCTCCCACATCGTGCGGTTGAACGGGAATGCGTGGAGAAAGACCAGGGGCATGCCCTGGCCCTGATCACTGTAAGCCAGATTGATTCCGTTCACCTGCGCGTTCATATTGGCGTTCCTCCAGCAGTTTTTCGCCATCTTCCTATCACCGCTTGCAAAAGATCGTCAAGCACAGGCTGCAGCGCGCTCTCCGCACGGGGAGCGTTTGCGGCCTCTCCTTGATTCCGTATACAATCATGCTCAAGCGTGGGGATGCGCTGAAGATGTACGACGATCGCGAGCAGGAGCCTGACCTCTTCCGGTCGAAGGAAGACCAGCCCGACCCATTCGCCCCACTGGCCGAGCGCATGAGGCCGCAGGATTTCGCCGACTTCATGGGCCAGGATGAGATCGTAGGTCCTGGCCGACCGCTTCGGCGGGCAATCGAATCCGATGCCCTCTCGTCGCTCATCCTCTGGGGGCCTCCCGGTTCGGGAAAGACCACCCTCGCCAGAATCATCGCGCGGCAAACCAAGGCGACGTTCGTGCCCTTCTCCCCCGTCACGAGTGGCATCCCGGAACTGCGGGCTCTCATCAAGGCGGCGGACCAACGACGTTCGTTGCATCAGCAGCATACGATCCTGTTTGTGGATGAGATCCATCGGTTCAACAAGGCCCAGCAGGACGCCTTTCTTCCACACGTCGAGCGAGGGACGATCATTCTGCTGGGAGCCACGACCGAAAATCCTTCCTTTGAAGTGATCGCTCCACTCCTTTCCCGCTCGATGGTCGTGGTCTTGAAACCGCTGTCGGAGGAGGCGATCGGACACATCATCGATCGAGCTCTTGTCGATGCCGTCCGCGGCCTGGGTCAATGGAAACCGGAGTTGTCGCCGGAAGCACGGCGTCGTTTGATCGGATTCGGCAACGGCGACGGTCGGGCGGCGCTGACCGCGCTTGAATTCGTGGTAAGCCAGACTCCCGCCGGTCCCGCTGGTCTGGTGCGGATCGACGAGCAGGCGATGGACGCCGCGCTGCTCAAGAAAGCGCTCCGGTACGATCGGGCTGGGGAAGAGCACTACAATCTTATCTCCGCCTACATCAAGAGTCTGCGCGATTCCGATCCGGACGGGGCCCTGTATTGGCTGGCCAGGATGTTGGAGGGTGGCGAGGATCCCAAGTTCATCGCCCGGCGCATGGTGATCTTTGCCTCTGAAGATATCGGGAATGCCGACCCTCTGGCGCTGATCGTGGCCACGGCTGTGTTTCAAGCGGTGGAGTTCGTGGGGCTACCGGAAGCCCAGATTAATCTGGCGCACGGCACCACGTATCTGGCGTCCCGTCCGAAAGATAATGCCTCCTACGTCGGGCTGCTTGAGGCTCTGCAGGACGCCCGAAAGTTCGGGAACCTGGAGGTGCCCCTTCATCTTCGCAACGCGGCTACGTCGCTCATGCGGGAGCTGGGGTATGGCCAGGGATACCGATACGTCCACGATGACTCGTCGGTACGATCCGAGCAGGCTCATCTTCCCGAGCAGCTCCGTGGCAAGCATTATTACCGTCCGAAGACTCCGTAGCAGGATGTAGCGTGTCCAGAGCATCGCGGGCTGTGCCGATGCTTCTCACAAGCGAGCGTCACCAAGGGCTTTCAACAGCCTGCTAGGGCAAGGCCTGGTCGAGCCGGTGGACAAACTCATCAGTTGGGCTATACTTCTGAGTGAGACGAAGACATGGGGGACAGGGTAGATGGAAGCACCAGGCCAGTCGGATGATCGCCGCCGACAGCTTCGCACCACACTGATCGGCTCGGCGCTGATATCGCGAGGACGTGGTGCGGGCCGGGCCCTCACGGCAGTGCTGGACAATGCGAACCGGCTTGGAGCAGGGCTGCATGCCAAGGAGCCGCTCGAGGTTCAGGAGGCGGTGACGGTCACCTTCGCTTTTTTGGATCAGCATGGGAAGGAACAACAGGAGAAGGTCTCGGGAAGGGTGTCCTGGGTCAAGCCGTGGGAAAAGGGCTTCCTGATCGGAGTCGTGTGGGACCAGACTGTGACGAGCGAAAAAAACCCCTGGCTCTTTTTGTACCTGGACGAGATGCTCAAGGAAACGGCCTAGCCCCCGACCTCCAGTTTCTGTTTGATCCCTTCCAGTTCCTGAGACAGAGCCCCCCACCGCGCCGTCAGCCGTTCCAGGTCTTTCTTCCAGCGTTCCTGCTCAAGATGTAGGTCGTGCCAACGGGCGAAGTCCTGGTAGAGCTGCGGATCAGCCAGTTCTTGGTCCCGGGCACGAATGCGTGATTCAAGCTCGGCGATTTCGGCTTCGGCGCGGCTCACCTGTTTCTCGAGGCGAGCCAGGCTCTTGGACAGCTCGCGCCGGTCCGAGCCTTTGCCTTTCGACGGTGGAGACGCCGGAGCGGCCTTCGGGCGTGTGAGCTTCTGCGCCCCCAATTCCTCAGTCGTTTCCTTAATTGACTCCAGCTCTTGCGTCCGTTTCCACAGATAGTATTGGTAATCACCCAAATAATCGCGGGCCATGCCCTCTTCGATCTCCACGACGCGCGTGGCGACGCGGCTGAGGAATGTTGGGTCATGGGAGATAAAAACAATCGTGCCGGGGAAGTCAGTCAACGCGTCGGTCAGCATGTCCACAGACGCAGGGTCCAAGTGGTTCGTCGGCTCGTCCAGCAGCAGGGTGTTGGCTGGTTCGACCAGCATCCGGGCAAGGGCCACACGGTTGCGTTCCCCCCCGCTGAGCGCCTTGATCGGCTTCTTCTGATCCGGTCCGGAAAATAAAAATGCCCCTGCGATGCCTCGCAGAAAGTTCATCTCGGCCTGCTGGGACACTTCAGCAAGCGAGTCCAGAATCGTGTGCTCCGGGTTGAGAGTCTCGGCCTGGTGCTGAGCGAAATAGTGGAGGGTCACGCCGTGCCCCACGGTCCTGGTGCCCTTCTCGAAAGGCAGCACGCCGGCCAAGAGTTTCAGCAACGTGCTTTTGCCGGCTCCGTTCTCTCCCACCAACGCCACCCGCTGTCCTCGCTCGACTGTGAAGTCCAGTGAGGTATAGACCACAGTGGGCCCATAGCTCTTGGCGACCCCTCGCAGCTCGAAGATCTGCCGGCCGCTGGCCGCGGGAATCGGGAATTTAAACCGCACGCGCTTGGCATCTCGCGTTCGCTCGATGCGTTTGATCTTTTCCAGTTGCTTAAGACGGGACTGCACTTGGCTGGCCTTGTTGGCCTGATACCGGAAGCGGTCCACGAATTTCTGGACTCGGGCGATTTCCTTCTCCTGCCGGTTGGCCGCCGCCTCCTGGTGGGCGTCGCGCGCGGCCCGCCACTCCAAGAATTTTGAATAGTTCCCCCGGCATTGCTGGATCATATGGTTGCGGATCTCCCAGATGTGGGTCACCACGCGGTCCAGAAAGCCGGTGTCGTGGCTGATGACCAGGATCGTCATGCCTGACCGCAACACGAACTGCTCGAACCAGGCCTGGGTGGGCTTGTCCAGGTGGTTCGTCGGCTCGTCCAGCAGCAGGACATCCGGATTCGAGAGCAGAAGGTGCGCGAGGGCGACCCGCATCCGGAAACCACCCGAGAGGGTCTCCACCGGCCGACTGAAATCCTGTTGCGGAAAGCCCAGCCCAGCGAGAATGCGTTTGGCGTCGTGTTCCGGGTACAGGTTCTGATGCGCCGCATCCAACACGGTCTTGCCGGAGATGGCTTCAAGTTCCTGCGGCAAGTACCCGAAGCGCAGCCGCGGGCGTTTCCGGATGGTGCCCTTGTCCGGTGAGTCTTCACCCAGGATCATACGAAGCAGGGTGGTTTTGCCCGAGCCGTTCGGACCGACAAGCCCGACCCTCGTGCCAGGACGCAGGTGAGCGGACGCCTCTCTGAAAAGGATACGAGCGGCGAACTGCTTGCTGATGGATTCGATTTGGAGCATATCAACCGCCTGGCTATTGGCAATGGGCTATAGGCTATGGGCAGGAACGGAACGATGCTGAAGGATTATGAGGAGGCGGAGGAAAAGGCGAATACTCTTAACCTATCGCCGATGACCTATCGCCTATAGCCCGAGAAAGTTGGTGGAGCTGGCCGGGATTGAACCGGCGACCTCGTGAATGCCATTCACGCGCGCTCCCAACTGCGCCACAGCCCCACTCCCTCTAGTATCAGACCGATCGCACATGCGATCGGCACCGTCGCGACTCTATCATGCAGTTTGCGGGCAGTCAAGAATTGGACCGGCTCGGCAGCGGCTTGACAAACAGGGGATGGCGTCCTAGGATGAAGCCTGCGCGGCTCTGATCTCACATTGGGTCAGGGCTATTTTTTTGGATGAAAAAGCAAATAGCGAGTAGCGAATAGCTAGGAGTTGGCAGCTACAAATCCCGCAAGAATTTGGCTGTTCGCTGTTGGCTACGCGCTATGTGCTGGTGAGTGGCATGGCCAATCTGGTCGTAGTCGGGACGCAGTGGGGAGATGAAGGCAAGGGGAAAATTGTGGACATCCTTGCCCGTGCCGCCGACATTATCGTGCGTTATCAGGGTGGATCTAACGCGGGCCATACCGTCGTCAACGATCGCGATACCTTTGTGTTTCACGTGATTCCCTCGGGGATTCTGTACCGAGGGAAACTCTGTGTAATCGGAAACGGGGTGGTGGTGGACCCGGAGGCCCTGATCGAAGAGATGGATCGTCTTCAGGCGAAGGGCGTGAAGATCGGAAAGAACTTCGTCATCAGCCACAGAGCCCACCTGATCATGCCCTATCACAAGGCGATCGAGAAGGCGAGCGAGCAATCCAAGGGCTCTCGACGGATCGGAACGACTGGACGAGGCATCGGCCCGTCCTATGCCGACAAGATGGCCCGCATCGGCATCCGTGCGGGGGACTTGCTGAATCCGCCGCTGTTCCGGCGGAAGCTGGAAGAGAACCTCGCCGAGATGAACAGTTTCCTCGACCGGCTGTATGGCGTCCCCGGCTTTCAAGTTGAAAAAGTGTTCCAGCAGTACATGGGCTATGCGGAGCGGCTCAAGGGCTCTATCGCCGATGCCGCGACGTTGCTAAACAAGGCCATCGAGAGAGGGTGTCACGTTCTGTTCGAGGGGGCCCAGGGTACGCACCTCGACGTGGATTTCGGCACGTATCCCTACGTCACGTCCTCCAGCGCCGCCGCGGGGGGAGCCTGTACGGGAACTGGCGTAGGGCCCACCAAGATCCATGCGGTGTTGGGGGTCGCCAAGGCCTACAGCACGCGGGTCGGCAGCGGGCCCTTCCCGACCGAGTTGACTGATGCAATCGGCGGAGGCTTGCAGGAACGGGGCAGGGAGTTTGGCGCCACCACTGGTCGGCCTCGACGATGCGGGTGGTTCGACGCGGTGCTCGTGCGGTATGCGACGCGAATCAACGGACTGACGTCTCTGGCTGTCACCAAGCTGGATGTCCTGGACGGCTGCAAGGAGCTGAAGATCTGTACCGCGTACCGTCACGGAGACAAGCTTCTCCGGGACATGCCATCCGACATCCAGGTGTTGACGGAATGCGAACCGGTCTATGAAGTGCTGCCAGGCTGGTCTACCGCCACTACGGGAATCGTGTCCTACAAGGCGTTGCCGGTCCAGGCCAAGCGGTATCTGAAGCGGATCGAAGAGCTGGTTAGCTGTCGCATCGACATCATTTCCACTGGCTCCAAACGTGGCGAGACGATCATGCTGAGGGACCCCATGGCGCCGGCGCGCCGCAAGCGGTAAGCGTTGCCCGTCAGCCTCGACGAAACGGGGTTGACAATGTCCCTCGGTGGATGTCAGCATCGTCCTGAATTACATTCTTTGCAGGATGTTCAAAACGGTCGGCAACGAGGCCGCAGCGAGAGAAAAGTCGAGGCGTACTCTTTGCGGTACGTTGAGGCTTTGAGCGATGCGAGGACGAAGTTGGCGGCCGTTTTCAACATCCTGTTACAGGTGAGCCGCTAGCTCAGACGGTAGAGCATCGCCCTTTTAAGGCGAGGGCCCTGGGTTCGAGTCCCAGGCGGCTCACCATTCCACATCAATGGGTTGCGCGATTTCTCGTAGCCTCCGAGCCGGTCATTCCCGCCCATTGTGCTAAATTTGTGCTAACTCTCACCGGCCGACCCTCCTCCAACACCCGGAGCCCGTCTCTCAGGCTTTCCGGCGAATAATGCGCGTACTGTTGCGTCATTAGCCGTGTTGTATGCCCGAGACGCCGTTGCTTCTTGTACGGATCGATGCCTCTCTGCATTGTCCTGGGGTAGCAAAGATGTGCCGCAGATCGTGCAACCGAAAAGGCTGGATCCCAGCCTGCTCGGTGGCGATTGAGAACGCCCTTCCCAGATAGCGAGGGTTGAGCCGTCTTTCCTCCTGCGCGGTGGACACCATCCCGCTCTTGGCTCGTGCGTGCGCCTCCTTTGCCGCAAGCAGCTCATATCGAACCGCTTTCGTAACCCGCGTTTACCAACAGTCAGCCTTTCAGCCCACCGTGACCGGCCTCTTTGAACCGGTCCAGATCGTTCCTCAGGCCTTTGCCACCAAACAACCGGATGGTTGCAGACTTCACGCTAGAGGGGTTTGGTCTTGCCAGCTTATACCAGCGAACGATATTGTTTCCGATACTCTGGACGATCTCGGTCCTTTTCCTTAAATTGACCACACTTTTTAAGGCATCTAACAGAATCCACTCATACAAGGGATGTTTGGAGAGGTCGAATAAGAGAATCGCTTTCGATCCGATAAACCTGATAAGCCTCTCCTCTAACGGGAGCAGACGAGTCTCTTGTCGCAATTGTTTTAGTACGCCGGCCGGGATCGCCGCTCCTAGTGTGTCCCGAGCAAGACAGAGGGCGAAATACACGTGTTTCTCGACCTTGTAGGCTCTTGAAATTCTCAGCAACTCATCCCATGTGATTTCCTGGCCATACCGTCCAATCAGTTCAGCAATGTCGCAAATCTCTCTAAGCTGTCCGAAGAATTCATTTTGAGCACAAATGTGATGTGAAAGATGTACGAGCAGATCCTCCCAAGTTAAAGTTAGGCACGGTATGGAAGCGATGCGAATCGGACGGGCACGTTCCCAAAGTTTGTCAATGGGCACCTTTATGGGATCGTTGACCGGAATGATATCGTGATGAATTTCGACTACCGTTGAACCATCGGGGGAAACATAGGGCACCAGGTGGTGATGGTGGACTTTATACCAATCTTTAGGTCTGTAGGCTTCATCGGGGCAGAAGCCCAGTTGCTCGAGAATGAACTCTGCTTTGCCTAGATCTTGTTTCGATACCAGCAAATCCACATCATCCATTGTCCGCAAACCAATGTGCTGATAGACGAGTTCCGCCAGTAGGGCTCCTTTGAGAACAATAACCGGAACCTCTTCCTGGCAAAACACCTGCAAGACCTTTCTAAGTTGTGCGTAGACCTTCATGTTTTGGACTTGGCTCCGGAGAAGGTCTCCTCGACGCTGTTGAAGAATGCCCTTTGGGACCATTTGGCTAACACTGGGGTCTTTAAGGCGGAAATAAAGGAGAGGACCAACCCCAAGGTGAGCCGCAGCATCAAAAAGGGTTTCCCACGATAGGCTCCTGTCAATTCTGAGCGATTGGAGCTGGTGAGGCTTCACCCTGAGGTGAAGGCAGTTTAGAAGCGTCCGACTCTCAATAGGAGAAAGATCGCTCACAAGCACTGACCCCTTACGGCGTTCACATTAGTCTATCCCTTGACCATGAAGACGTCTCATTCGGCCTAAGCCGTTCATTTGAAAATGAGGCCACATTCTCGCGTGCCTAGCTCTCTGCGAGTAACCACCTGACCCTGCGGGAGCCATTCGGTCACGGCTTGAGATTTAGTGAACGGTTCAAGCTGTCATGAGTGGACACAGACGGAAAAACCAGTTGCGCTTTTCGCCTGATTCATGACGCGTGAGCATCAGCGACTCTAGGTGAGAGGAAGCCCCCACAGAAGTCAACGAATCTTGAGACTTCATCATTACTTCTCTACCCTCAAGATCTCGGATGCTCACCGACTATCT
>Ga0066656_10001503_pt1 | contig 10242 bp, 9 predicted proteins | sample GraSoiAngelo_105_FD_71411 | JGI IMG/M metagenome (GOLD analysis project Ga0066656, IMG submission 71411) | Grasslands soil microbial communities from the Angelo Coastal Reserve, California, USA - 14_0903_05_40cm | ecosystem: Environmental > Terrestrial > Soil > Grasslands | place: USA... | reverse complement strand
TCACCAACGCCGGGGGCGCCGGTCCCGTTCAGTACGAGCACGCGGACCGGCGGCTGCCCGGCCATCCCGAACCGCTCCTGCATGAGCCCGGCCACCGCCTCGTAGTCCGGCCGCAGGTATCCGGGCGTCACGGTGGCTGTGGGGAGGGCTTCCATTGCCGCACCCTTCGCCGCCGTGAGGAGCCGGGCGCCCGCGGCCGCATCGTCGGATCCAAGGAAGTCGCTCGGTGCCCACGAGGGACCCGCCTCGAACAACCCGATGAGGGTCTCCCGCCACGTCAGCGCCCTGGCCGGCCCCGGCTCCAAAAGGCCGGCGGACACCTCGGCCCCGCTCGCCACCGACCCGAACAGCTGGATCCCTCCTGCCCGGTCGACGATGGCGGCGAGATGGTTCGGATCGGTCACGGCGTAGTGCGGGATCCACGCGCCGACGAGGTTGGAGATGGCCACGGTCGCTTCGGACCCGTTGAGGAGCGTGACGTCCTTGACCGTGCCGTCGCCCTGGCCTGGGATCGTCATCACCACGTTCGGGGGGATGGCGAGCGCGGCCGGCGGCGAGGTCCCCGAGGACCCAACCACCGCGATCATTACCGCATCCTTCGACCGGAGCTCGAGCAGCAGGAGCTTCGAGGGGACGGCCGCGCTTCGCGGCGGGGGCGCGGCGCCCTGCTCGCGGGCCGACACGATGCCCCAGGCCACGACCCCTCCTACGACCAGGAGCGCCGCCGCCACCGGTGCCAGCCATCCGACCGCCATGGCCCGGAACGGCGCGTGCCGGCCGGGGCGGACGAACAGGTCGACCTCGCCTCGATGGTGCCCGCGCCTCATCGGTACAACCCCGCCTTCTCGATGTAGCTCTCCACGCCCTCGGGCACGAGGTAACGGATTGGCCGCCCCTCCCGGACCCGCTCCCGGATGTCCGTGGAGGAGATGGCCAGGGCCGGGATGTTCATGACGCTCACGTTCGAATGGCGGGTTGGCTCCTCGGCCTCAAATCGAGCCAGGTCGTAGCCGGGCCGGGTGGCCGCGATGAAGTGTGCGAGCTCCAGGATCTCGTCGGGGTCCTTCCACTGGAAGATCTCCAGCACGGCGTCGGCACCGGTCACGAAGAACAGATCGACGTTCCCGCCGTGCTGATCCTTGAGCTCGCGAAGGGTGTCGACCGTGTACGTTGGACCCTCCCGGTCCACCTCCAGCCGTGACACGGAGAACCGTGGATTGCTGGCGGTGGCGATCACCGTCATGAGGTACCGGTGTTCGGGCGAGGACACGTCACGTTCCTCCTTCATCCACGGCTGTCCGGTCGGCACGAACACCACCTCGTCCAGGCCGAACTGAACGGCGGCCTCCTCTGCGGTCAGGAGGTGTCCGTGATGGATCGGGTCGAACGTGCCGCCCATGACGCCCAGGCGTCGTTCCACGTCGGCAATCCTACGGCCGGCACCTGCCCTTCCTTCGTATTTCAGCCGGCCGACGTGAGCGTGCCGACCCAGACCCGCAGGTCGTCCAGGTGCTCCTCGTAGTGCTCGGGGCCCGACTCCCGGAACCACTCCTCGGCTTCGGGCGTCACCTCCGGGAGGGCACCGAACCCGAGGAGGGCCTGGTTCCTGGCCGAGTACAGCTCGGCCTTGACGGTCGCAAGGTCGAGGCGGCGGCCTTCCTCGAGGAACCGCTCGTTCAGCTCGTCGACCGTGGCGGCCTCGCCCTTCCCGTCGTACGTCCCGACGCGTACCCGCTCCAGCATGACGAAGGCCTTCGCCCACCAGGCCCCCAAGTGAAAGAGCAGGTCCTTGACCGACCAGCGCTCGGCCGTGAGCCCGGGCTCCAGCATCTCCTGGGGGGAAACGGCGTCCATCAGCGAGCGGAGGTCCACCCAACCCCGGTCCTCCGATCGCAGGAGGTCCTCTCGTCGATCCACGATCAGCCCTCCTTACTCCGGGAGGAACTCGAAGGCCCGCTCCCCGATCATGACCTCGTCGCCCCGCCGGGCCCCGAGGGCGGCGAGCTCTCGCTCCACCCCTTCCTTGGCCAGTCGCCTCTGGAGCTGTACGACGTTCCGGGGGTCGTCGAAGTCGGTCTCGGCGACCCATCGTTCCACAGCCCGCCCAACCACGCGGAAGCCGGTGCCCTCCTTGCGCACCACGAACGGGGGGCGAGCCGGACGGAGCACGACGAACGGCTGCCGTTCCTCCTCCTGGTCCATGGACGCCGCCTCGACCAGCTCGGCCACCCGATCGGCCAGCCGGTCGATCCCCTCCCCCGTGAGTCCCGAGACGACCACCGCGTCCGGGGCGACCCTGATCGCCACCGATTCCGGCTCACGCACTAGATCTGCCTTGGTCCCCACGACGAACCAGGGCCGAGCCGCGAGCCCCGGATCGTGGGCCTCGAGCTCCTTCCGCACCGTGTTGAGATCGGCGACCGGGTCGGGGGTCGATAGATCCACCACGAGCACGAGCGCGCGAGCCCGATCGAGATGGCGAAGGAACCGATGGCCCAGGCCCTTTCCCTCGTGGGCTCCCTCCACCAGGCCGGGCACGTCGGCCACGACGAGCCGGCGCTCTCCCTCGGCCACCCCGAGGTTGGGGTGGAGCGTCGTGAACGGATAGGGAGCGACCTTGGGCCTGGCCGCCGTGAGCCTGCCCAGCAGCGTGGACTTCCCCGCGTTGGGCAGGCCCACCAGGCCGACGTCGGCAAGGACCCGAAGCTCCACGGACAGCCGCCGCTCCTCACCCGGTTCCCCCGCCTCAGCGCTGCGGGGCACCCGGTTGCGGCTGGACGCGAGCGACGCGTTGCCCCGGCCCCCCCGTCCCCCGCGGGCCACCATCGCCCGGGACCCCTCGCCGACGAGGTCGGCCATCAGCCCGGCCTCATCGAAGACCATCGTCCCCTCCGGGACCTGGACCACGAGGTCCGCGCCGCTCGCCCCGGTGCGCCGGCTCGCGCCGCCCGGCTTCCCGTCCTCGGCACGAAGGTGCGGCCGGTCGGCCAGGGCCGAGAGGTCGCGGACGCCCGAGGAGGCCTCGAACACGACGTCCCCGCCCCGGCCGCCGTCGCCACCCTCGGGCCCACCGCGCGGCTTGAACGGCTCGCGCAGCATCGCCGCCGAGCCGTGTCCTCCCCGCCCGGCGCGGGCCCAGACCGTCACCTCGTCAACGAAGGCCATGGAGAGATTGTGGTCGAAAGCCGCTCATGCGACGAAGATTGGTCGCGATGCCCGAGGCCGTCACGGTGTGGATGGTCGAGCTCTCATCCGGCCTGGCCGCCCAGGAGCGGAGAGGCACGCTGAGCCTGCAGCCGGACGTCATCGCCTTCGTCGCATCCGACGGTTCCGAGGACCTGCGCATCCCGCTCGCCCGGGTTCGAAAGGCCCGGCGGCTTCGCGGCTCGCCGGTACTCGTGGTGGCCCACGAAGCCGGCGGGCGCGCCGTTCGAACCGCCTTCTACTTCGCGCAGCCGCCGCCGCTCGAGGACTTCCGCGGGGAGGCAACCGAGCAGCCCTCGCCCCTGGGCTTCCGCAAGAGCTCCCGGCGACGGGCCAGGCGACAGAACATCGGCTACCTCGGCACGTGGAACCGACAGCTCAAGGCGGACATCGAGGAGTGGGAGCACGCGATCCGGGATGCCGTACGTGATCGGAGCTGAACGGGGCTACTTCGGCTCGACGGAGGCCACCCGGCGGCCTCGGGACGACCGGTACCGGACGATCCCCGGGACCAGGGCGAACAGCGAGTCGTCCCCGCCCTTTCCCACGCCGGCGCCCGGATGGATCCTCGTCCCCCGCTGGCGCACGATGATGGAGCCGGCGTTCACTTCCTGACCGCCGAACGCCTTCACTCCGAGCCGCTTGGACTCGGAATCGCGCCCGTTCTTGGTCGAGCCGCCGCCCTTCTTGTGTGCCATGGCGCGACCGAGCGTACCAGAGGCCTCGTTACTCCCCGGCCTCTTCCGCCGCCTCGTCCTGCCCTTCCGCCGTTTCCTTGGGGGCGGCCTTCTTGGCGGGGGCCTTGGCCGAAGGCTTGGCGGCGGGCTTCCTCGCCGCCGGCTTCTTCTCGCCGGCCATGCTCACGTCGGAGATCTCGAGGAGGGTCATCAGCTGACGGTGGCCCTGGCGCCGGGAGTAGCCCGTCTTGTTCTTGTACTTCATCACCCGGACCTTGTCGCCCTTCTGCTCGCCGACCGGCTTGGCCGTGACCACGGCCCCCTCGGCCTGCTTGCCGAAGTGCGTCTTGCCATCGTCGTCCACCACCAGCAGGGGATGGAACGTCACGGTGTCGCCCAGGCCGTGCATGTACTCGACCTCGATGACGTCGCCGGGCTTGACCCGGTGCTGCTTGCCACCCGTCTTGATGACGGCGTACATCGGCTTCCTCCTCAGGCTTCGTAGGTCACGATCAGGCCCCGCCCCTCGCATGTCGGGCAGGTCTCGGAGAACGATTCCAAGAGTCCACCAGAAACGCGCTTGCGAGTCACCTCGAGCAGCCCGAGGGGGCTGATGTCGAAGATCTGGGACCTGGTCTTGTCCTTGGCCATCTCCTCGCGCAGGGCGTCGATGACCTTCCGCTTGTTCTGCTCCAGGAGCATGTCGATGAAGTCGATGATGATCATCCCTCCGATGTCCCGGAGGCGAAGCTGCCGGGCCACCTCGCGGGCCGCCTCGACGTTGGTGTTGACCACGGTCTCCTCGAGGTTCGTCTTGCCCACCGACTTGCCCGTGTTCACGTCGATCACGGTCATCGCCTCGGTCCGGTCGATGACGATGTAGCCGCCGGAGGGCAGCCACACCTTGCGGTCCAGGCCCTTGTGGATCTGCTCGACGACGTGGAACTCCTCGAAGACGGGCAGCTTGCCTTCGTGCAGCCGGACCTTCGGCAGGAGGTCGGGGGCGATCCCGGTGAGGTACTCGGTGACCAGCTCGTGCACCCGCGGGGAATCGGTGACGAGCTCGCGGAACTCCTCGTCGGTGAACAGGTCGCGCACGGCGCGGACCGTGAGCTCGGGCTCCTCGTACAGCGTGGCCGGCGCCTTCGCCCGCTTCGCCTTCTTCTCGATGTCCTTCCATTCCTCGAGGAGGCGAGCCAGGTCGGCCGCCAGGGCCTCCTCGTCGGCGTCCTCGGCGGCGGTCCGGATGATCACGCCGTGGCCCTCGGGCCGGATCGTGCGGAGGATCTGCTTGAGGCGCCTGCGCTCCTCGTCGGGAAGGCGACGGCTGATGCCCGTGATGTCGGAGTTCGGCACCAACACGAGGTACCGGCCGGGCATGCTGATCTGGGCGGTGAGCCGGGCCCCCTTGCCGCCGATCGGGTCCTTCGTCACCTGCACGAGGACGGATTGGCCGCTCTTCAGGACGTGTTCGATCCGGGGGGGCGCGCCCTCCAGGTCCTCGGGCGAGTAGTTCACCTCGCCGGCGTACAGCACGGCGTTCCTGCCTTTGCCCACGTCGATGAAGGCCGCCTCCATCCCGGGCAGGACGTTCTGGACCCTGCCCAGGTACACGTTGCCGACCATCGATCTCGCGCCCGCCCGCGTGACGTAATGCTGGACGAGCTCGCGCCCTTCCAGGATGGCGATCTGGTCGCGTTCGCCGTGCTCGGTGATCACCATCAGCTTGTCGGTGACCCTCGGCGCGGCGATCGTGGGCTCCCGACGCCTCCGGCCGACGGCCTGGCGCCCTCGGCGAAGGCGAGTGGGACCGGCTACGACCGTGTCGGTCGGCTCGATCGCCTTACGCCGCGCCCGTCGCCCGGGCGGCCTGGACGGCTCCGGCGCGGGCTCGGCCGCAGCGGCGGCGTCGGCCTTGGGATCCTTCGGCCTGGCCTTCGTGCCGGCCTTGGATCGAGCCGACCCCGCACGCCGGGTCCTTCGCCGTGCCGAACCGGGTTCGGGCTGTTCCCCGTCGGCGGCCGCGGGGCCCGCGTCGGCCGGTTCGGCGACGTCGGACCCTTCAGTCCCCGGCGCGCCTTCGGTCGAGCCAGAGAGCGCGGTCTTGCGCCGCCGGCGGCGCCGCCGGCGCTTCGCCGACGGGCTCTCGCCGGTCCTCGCGACGTCCGACTCCTCGGTCCCTTCGGGCTCTGCGATGGCCTCCGCCTCAGCCGCCGGAGGCGACTGCGACTGGGTGTCCCCGTCCGGCGCGGCGGAGGTCCCCGGTCGCCGTCGACCCCGCCCACCGCGGTGTCGACGCCGACGGACCGCCGCCGTGCCCGTCTGAGCATCCGTCGACGGGGTGCCGTCGATCGGCTCGGGGGCAGTGGCCCCCTCCACGACCTCACCGGTGGTCTCCGACGAGGTCGCTTCGCCGGCGCGACCGGTGGTCCCGGCCTGTCCCCGCCCACGGTTGCTTCGCCGCCGCCGCCGTGGGCGGGGCGTCGCACCGGCCTCGTCCTCCGATCCCTGCGTCATCTCGGCGGCCTGGAGCGACTCTGTGTGCTCCGTCATGTGTTCCGACTCCTTCCCACTCGTGCGCGGGAGTGCCGGAGGTCAGGGATGAGCACGGGTCGAGAACGTCGGAGAGCCCGCCCTCCTTCGAGGGTGATGACTGGGGTGGTCCCTGGAGCGCGACCGCGCTCGGATGGCTGTGAGCCACTCGGCGCAGCGAAGCGCCGCTCGTCCTGCAACCTGTACGCCCTGTTCCGGCACCGGCCGCCCCGGCCGCGGCCCTGCGGGCGATTGCCCGGAGCCGGCGGGGCCTGGCCCGCGCCACCTCTGTCTCGCTCGGGGCCCGAAGCCCGCGGCCCCGGCCCGGCGAGGAAAACCTAGGTACAGGATAGCAACCCACCGGCCGGTTCCGGGTAGGCGGCAGATCCCCTGGTCGGGGGCTAGGCCGATGTGGCTAGCGCGCTGTCGGCTCGACGTCGACCAGGAAAGGGGAGGCCGTCCGATATACCTGTCGGCCCCCGGTGGCCGACACTTCCCTCATGGGCCCGCACGACCACGGCGGTGGCGCCTCCACGCAGACGACGCCTACCCCCGGCCGTCGGGTGAGGGTCGTCGTGGTGGACGACAACGCCGGGTTCCGGGAGTCGCTGCTCGCCCTGCTCGAGGCCGGCGACCTCGACGTGGTGGGCGAGGCCCGGTCCGGCCCCGAGGCCCTGGAGCTCGTACCGGTGGTCGATCCCGACGTCGTCCTGATGGACGTGCGCATGCCGGACATGGACGGGATCCAGACCACCCGGCGGCTGAAACAGCTGCATCCGTCCCTCGGCATCGTCGCGCTGTCCGGACACGAGGACCAGGACATCGTCCGAGAGATGCTCGTGGCAGGCGCTTCGGGGTACGTCCTGAAGGATTCCGACGGCGACGAGATCCTGAGCGCCGTCCTGCACGCCGCCCTGGGAGGTGGCGTCCTCTCCCCCGAGGTCACCCCCAGGGTCATCGGGGAGCTCACGGAGGCCCTCGAGCGGGAGCGCCGCCGGACCAGAGAGCTCGAGGAGGCCCAAGCGGCGCTGGTCGAGCGGGCCGCGCGACGGCACGAGCTGGTGGCGCGGCTCTCCCACGAGCTCCGCACGCCGGTCACGGTCATCCTGGGGATGGCCCAGACCCTGGCCAAGGCCGACGACACGTTCCCCCAACGCCAGGAGCTCCTGGACCGGATCGTCGAACGCTCGGAGGCGCTCACCCGGCTGGTGGAACGGTTCGAGCTCACGATCGACGCCGGGATGGCGGAGAAGGTGGACGTGGCGGCCCTGGCCCAGGAGGTGGCCTCGCCGTATCCGAGGGTCCGGGTCGTGGCCAAGGGCAGCCCGTTCGCCGCGACGCTCAGCCCGGTCGTCGGGCGGAGGATCCTCGGGGAGCTCGTGGCGAACGCGCTCGAGTTCTCACCACCCGACGCGGCGGTGACCGTCCAGGTGGCCCGGGGCCAGGGGGGGACCGAGGTTCGCGTCACGGATGCGGGACCCGGGATCGAGGCGGACGACCGCGAGCGGATCTTCGGCTTCCTCGAGCAGGTCGAGGATCTGAACGTGCGGGTCCATCAGGGTCTGGGCTTCGGCTTGTCGCTCGCCCGCGGCGCCGCCCGTTCGATGGGCGGCGACGTGGTCCTCGAGTCCTCGGGGCCGGAGGGATCCACGTTCCGGTGGACCATCGCCATCGAGGAGTGAAGCGGCGGGTCCTCGAAACCCACTCGTCGGCTACACCAGGCGACGCATGTGGACGTTCAGGAGCAACCCCACGGCCGCGCAGTTCGTCAGGAACGAGCTCCCGCCGTAGGACACGAACGGGAGGGGGATCCCGGTGATCGGCATGATCCCGAGCGTCATCCCCACGTTCACGAACACCTGGATGGCGAGCATCGATGCGATGCCCGCCGCGAGATACGTTCCGAAGGGGTCCTTGGCTAACAGCGCGATCCTGACCGCTCGCCAGATGAGGAGGGCGAACAACATCAGCACGAAGATGGCCCCGACGAAGCCGAACTCCTCCCCGATCACCGTGAAGATGAAGTCGGTGTGCTGCTCCGGCACGAAGTCCAGGTTCGTCTGCGTGCCCTTCAGGTAGCCTCGGCCGAGCAGCCCGCCCGAGCCGATCGCGATCTCCGCCTGGGTCCGGTTGTAGTCGGATCGCTGCGGGTCGTTCTGGGGATCGAAGAACGCGGTGAGCCGGGCGATCTGATAGTCCTTCACCAGGCCGAGCTGGAGCGCCCCGAAGATCAGCACGATGGCAGTGAGCGCAAGCACTCCCAGGTGCCGGGCCCTGGCCCCCGCCACGACCAGGATCCCCACGAGGATGGCCACGAGGACGATCGACGTCCCCAGGTCGGGCTGGAGGAAGACCAGGAGCCCGGGGACGGCGGCGATCGCGGTCGCTCGGTACAAAGCCTGGAGGGACAGGTCGCTCGACCGGAGCTGCGACAGGAATGCAGCAAGCATGGCGACCAGTGCCAGCTTGGCCAGCTCGGAGGGTGCGAGCTGGAACCCGAACAGCTGGAACCACCGCTGGGACCCGCGGACGGTCGTGCCGAGCGGCGTTCGGACCAGGACCAGCAGGGCGAGGCTCGCCACGTAGATGATGCCCGCGTAGACCTTGACGAACCGGTAGTCGAAGCTCGCGGCGACCAGGATGACCACGACGCCGAGCGTGACGAAGGTCAACTGCTTCTTCAGGTAGAACCCCGGGTCGATCCGCTGGGCCACGAGCGACGCGTGGGTCGCGGAGTAGATCGTGACCAGGCCCACGATCCCCAGGGCGAGCACGGAGAGAAGCAAGATGGGGTCGAGGTGCCGGAGCGGCCGGCGTTCCGACACGTACGGCTTGGTCGCGACGACGTCCATCAGTCCGTCACCCCGCCGTACGTGAACTGCGTGTTCGTCAGGCCGTAGAGCCCCTCGATGATCCGTCGCACGATGGGCGCCGCGGTGGTCGAGCCGTGTCCTCCCTGTTCGACCAGGGCCACCACGACGTACTGCTTGCCCTGGGCCTGGGTCATGGCCGCGAACCACGAGTAGTCCTGCTGACCGAACACCTGGGCCGTGCCGGTCTTGCCGGCCACCTGGACCTGCGAGAAGGGGAACCCGACGAACGCCGAGGCGGCGGTCCCTTGCAGCGGGACCTGGGTCAGGGCCTGGCGGACGTACTCGATCTGCGCCTGGAGGAACGGGATCCGGTGGCACCGGGGGTGCCACGAATGCAGGACATGGCCGTCCGCCTCCTGAGTCCGCAGGAAGACGTGGGGCACGCAAGCCCGGCCGCCGTTCTGGATCGCCGAGTACCCCGCGGCGAGCTGGAGCGGGGTGACGAGCGTGTCGCCCTGCCCGATCGACATGTTGATGAAGTCGCCGGGGAACCACTGGCCGTCGGGGAACGACTTCGGGTACTTCTTGTGGATGGCCGCCTTCCATGCGGCATCCGGAACCCGGCCCTCCTGCTCGAACGGCAGGTCGACACTGGTGGGCCGGCCGAACCCGAACGCCTGGAGGTCGCGCTGGATCTGTTCGACCGGCGGATCGGTCGGTGGGTAGTACCGCCGCCAGTACTCGTACCCGATCGGGTAGAAGACGGTGTCGCACGAGTCGTACAGGGACCGAGCCAGCGTGATCGACCCCAGGTTCGCCGTGGTCCAGTTGTGGAACACCTCGTGCAGGGGATCCTCGGGCACGGCCCAGGACGGGGGGCAGGGGTAATAGTCCGTGGTCGACACGATCCCCCGTCGGAGCGCGGACAGAAGGACGAACGGCTTGTACGTGGATCCCGGTGGGTACAGGCCCTGGATGGCCCGGTCGAGGAGCGGATAGCCCTTGGCCGCCCCGAA
>Ga0066656_10001493_pt1 | contig 10265 bp, 13 predicted proteins | sample GraSoiAngelo_105_FD_71411 | JGI IMG/M metagenome (GOLD analysis project Ga0066656, IMG submission 71411) | Grasslands soil microbial communities from the Angelo Coastal Reserve, California, USA - 14_0903_05_40cm | ecosystem: Environmental > Terrestrial > Soil > Grasslands | place: USA... | reverse complement strand
GAGTTCTTCCGCGTTTCTCTTCAACTGCATTGCCTTGTTGTAGACGGTTAATAGTCCGGTTCCGAGTTCTTCACTGAATAATTCTCCGATTGCGATTACGAGGGCGTTCTCGTCGTGTTCCTTGTAGCCTCGACTATAGAGGAGAGTGTGGGCGCTGTGTAGCATGCTGTGGTAGCCTTGGATCGTTGCCCATTTCCACTTGCTCTCTTCGAATGAGTCGGTCGCGTCCTGGAGGTCGTCTTTGGCCGCGTCCATTTCCCTGATTACTGTCTCGAGTGGAAGTTCGATCTTGAAGAGTTCTCCCTGTTGAATTAGTCGATCGATAACTGGGCTCAATTCAACAGTCAACGTGGAACTCGCTTCTCTTCCATGCCTTCTGGATCGGATTGATAGCGTGTCCTCAACGATCTTCACCCCTTTCCTCATCGGTGAAGGGATGGATTCGACCCTTGTCTATACCAAATAATTTCGCCAGGGCCCGACGCTTTCGTTCTTGAATCAAGATGGACAGTTTTCTGGCTCTGATCCTACCACTCCTCCACTAATAGTCCCGGTACCCTTGAGAAATCTTTCCGATTCCTTGTCACAAGAGTTAGTCCGTTATCCGATGCTAGCGCTGCGATCATGGCATCCTTCAAGTCTAACATGGTTCCCTTCTTCTCAAGATGAGCGACGAGTTTGCCGGCGCTCTCTGCCGAGGTTATTCCTAGAGGGAGAACGTGCAAGCGCGAGAGCAGAATCCGTGCGGCCTTGAGGTTCTCCTGAGCTCTCAAGGATATGTACGCGCCATAGAAGAGTTCGAAAGCATTGATGGCGGTTGTTGCTTGCTTGCCTTCCGACGCGAACTGTTCGATCTTTTCCTTTGCGTCACTCTTTCCTCTGAGAATTCCGACGAGGAGGTCGGTGTCTAAGCATTTCAAAGGGGGCAGACCCTAATCTTCGGTCTTATTACGCAACTTTGAGGAGGCTTTTTTCCAGTGGGTTTCGAGCTCGGAAAAGATTCTCTGTTCTTCTTGGTCGTCCATTTTCCATGTTCCGAGAGAATCGGTTAGTTTGCCTCGCTCGTTTGTGAGCCTCTTTATTACTTCTGAGAAGCTTTCCTTGGTCTTCTTCTCTCGAGCGAGGAGTTGGTATGCCTCTTCGGTTATGGTGAGAGTTTTTACTCCCAAGGAGATCTACGTTTACGTGTACACGTAAACCCATATAATCGTTTCTGAACTGGGAGTTGGCCTCAGCCCACCATGATTAGCTCTGTTTGTGGTTTGGATAGGTCTCGGTAGCCGTTGCTTGTGACTAGTACGTCTTGTTCGAGGTTGCAGGTGCCGTAGCGGCTGGTTACAGATGGTTCGATGGTAAAGATTAGATCTTTCTGGACGGTTTTGAGTGGTGCTTCGCCGTATCTGTTGGGCCATCTGGGACCGAGTAATGGACCGATCTCGTGGGTGGATCTTCCTAGCACGTGTCCGAGTGCGTGTTTGTATTCTGGGTAGCCTTGTTTTGTGATGTGAGATCTTGCTAGTTGGTCTATCTTGTAGCCTGGTACTCCTGGTTTGAGATTGTCCAATGCGATATCGTTGGCTTTTCGTGCTGTTTGGAACATTTTCTTGACGCCGGCTGGGATAGTAGTGGGTCCAACGATGTAGTTTCTCTGTATGTCGCTGCAGTAGCCTTGGTATTTGACACCGAAGTCTAACCGGACAAAGTCGCCTTTGTGGATTGTGTCGCCGTAGTATGCTACGTGTCCCGCGGGACTGTTGCCGACGACTACGCTGGGGCAGTGATCGCTTGCCCAGGCGTACTCTAGATTCTTCTGATCAACTAGTTGATGGATGTATTGGAATACGTCGCGATCCTTCTTGCCCGGCCGGATGATCTTTTCGGCTTCATCATAGATCTTTTCACATTCTGCTATGGCCTTCTTGACCAGTGCGACTTCCTCGGGTATGAGCCGGGCGCGTAGGGCGATCGCTAGATCTTCCGCGCTTACGTATTCTGTTTTGATTCCCTTGAGTGCTTTCTTGAGGTATTGTTCCATTGTGCTGGTTAGTCCATCGGCGGCACCTTCATCCTGGCTCTTGTTGATAGCGATCCTTTTGGGATGTAGTCTACTGATTACTTGTTTGAGTTTGGGTGCGGCGCCTTCGCTGCCGTAGCCGATGACTTGATCGTAAAAGTCGCGTTGTTTGATCGCCTCCTCTTCTAGGGAGCCGACGATGGCGGTTTTTTCGAGGTTCCTGTCGATGATGGCGGCGCTTCGCCAGGTGATATTGTCGAATCGTAGGTCCTGGGCTAATGGGTCCTCATTGCCTTCACGTGTGAATGTTATCCAGAGATCAATCTCCTGTTGCTTCATGGTGTCCTGGACGTAGCGTAGTTTCTTTGCGAGGAACTCTTCTTTCAATGGGGTGCTTGTGAGCTTCACAGTTGGAATGCAGAAGCGCTAGGAGTGGTCTTAGGGTTTGTGCTTGTCCGAGAAAGGGAGTTTTCGATGGACATAGGGAAGTTCGGCCTCCTGCTACCCTAGAATTGGACAATGGGGAACATTAGAATTTAGATTGACTTATGCCTAATCGGGGCAGGATTCAATATGTCTAGGGTTCAAGGTAGGGATTCGGATCTCTTTAACGAGGTTTCAAACACTAATCTGAAGGATAGATGTGAATCATGTACGAGTATTTCCACCTGTAACGTATGTGGGGGTTCGGTCTCTGGGTTTGAGCATATTGGTGTGAGGGCGTCTCAGAATGGAGGTCAAGAATCGGGCATCTGGCATTATGCCAGTCCTTGCCTTCACCTCAACAAGTTGCGGGTCAGGGGTGCGAATGTGAAGTATAATGGTGGTCCATTGTGGAAGAATGGTTACACGTGGCAGAATCTCTATTGGGGGCCGTATTTTGCGAGTTCTTCTGTCTCAGCTTGGGTTGCGAGTGTTGAGAAAGCTGTCAGAGATATAGAGACGGACCAGACCTATTCCCTGGGATTATCTTTGTACAATGTTGGTATTGGCAAGATCAATCCATTGATCAATATCAAGACGGCTCCTGCTGCACGAATATCTGATGCGGAGATCAAAAGGATCCTTACTGGTTGGATTGCTTCAGGTACTGTTCCCAACCTGGGCGGCAAGGGCGCGTACAATATTTTCCTGCCGCCGGGCGTTACAGTCTCTCTCTCGCCTGTCGAGGCGTCCTGTTCATTCTTCTGTGATTATCATAATACTATGAACGGGTCTAATGGTCCCTTCTACACGGTTGAACCTTATCCTTGTGTGAAGGGTTGTAACCAGTGTACGAATAGTCCCTTGGATACTTTGACGCAGGGCCTGTCAGAAGAAATGGTGGAGTTGAAGACGGATATGAACCCTGGAACGGGATGGGTGATCGGGAATCTTGAATTGTGCGATTATTGTGACGCGAAATTTGCTTGCAATAGAATAACCGGCGGAGAATACGTCAATTCCTGGTATGACAAGAACAAGAAGGCCTGCTGGAAGGGAATCTAATCCCCTATGTTTCCGTAAAGTGTTGAGATTGTCGAAGAGCCCTATTGGTCGTGCTCTCCCTCAAGGCTCGCTTGTTTTGAAGAAGGCTTAAGACTACGTATACACAGTGTGTATACAGTACGCTATGGCTATCTTGACTGTGAGACTGCCTGACAAGTTGAAGAGGCAGATGCGAAGGTTGAGTCATGTCAACTGGTCGCAGGTGGCTCGACGGGCGATCGAGGATACCCTCCAGACAGAGCTTGCTCACGGAGAGAAGAACGGGGCCCTAATCCGGGATGCAAGCAGGAACATTGACTTGCTTTATAGTGAGGTCAAGAGAAAGTACGGAACGGTCGCGTACGACAGTGCAGAGACGGTGAGGTCTTGGAGAGAAGCGAGAAAGACGTCTACGTATCGGACGCCTCAACGGCCGTAAAATGGTTCGTCAGCGAACCCGACTCCGACAAGTCGAGAATGCTGAAGGAAGCCTATGCCAAGGGAACCATCGACCTGGTTGCTCCTAGACTCTTAGAGTATGAGACTTTGAACGCGTTACGCTTTCACCCTATTGTGAAATTGACAAGTGAACAAATCGTGTCTGCCCTCACAATGCTCAGACAGTTGGAGATAATGATTGAACCATCTATGACAGCTTGGCAGAGAGCTGTCGGCATGGCATTGTCTCTTGAGATCTCGATCTATGACGCGGTTTACCTGGGATTGGCCGAGGCTTTCGGGGCGAGACTGGTGACGTCTGACAGGCGACTATCGGAGAAGCTTTCAGGGACCAATCGAAGACATCTCGTGCTCTTGAAAGAACTACGACTGTAAACATTAGAAAGGGGAGTCATGACGGGGGCTTGGTGAACGGTCCAATCGTATCCTCGGACAGTACCATGATGATTCAGAAGGCGATCAAGCGGCATGGGTCATATCCAACGAAGAAGGAGGTATGGAATCGCCTCCCCCGTAGGATGCAGTACCAGACATTCAACAGAGTACTCGATTATCTGGAGAGTTCGGGGAAGATTCTCCTCGACAAGGATGGGAGCATAGTCTGGACCTTCCCTGACAATGAGAAACTCGAAAGGCTTCTGAAGTCAAGCCCAAAGCTCCGATAAGACGTCCCGTTTGACTATCGCAAACAATCCCGTGACACGGATTAGGGTGAGGATGTGGATGAGGGCGCATCCGCTGGTCCGGGTGTCGCTGGTGGGACGGGCGTGTTAGATGGTCCAAGTGTTGGTTGTACCCGCTTCCTTCTCGTGAATAAGAGAGCGAGTAGTGCGATTATGACTCCTGCCGCAGCTATTCCACCGTAACCAGCAGGGGTCTGTAGAAGGTCCAGTATTGTTGCTGGTGCCGCTTTGGCGGGTGGAGTGTTTTGTATGTTGATCGTTGCCGTGGCAGGGTGAGTTGTGTAGCCCGAGTTTCCGGTTACCGTGACAGTATAACTTCCAGGAGATCCTGTGCATGATAGTAGTGATTTGTCTGTGCCGCCTTTGACGAGCTTGGTTTGAGAGAGGGTGCAGGTGAGACTATTGCTTGATGAGGCAGCGGTCAGGATTACTGTCGCGTTGAATTCTCTCATGCGGGTTATTGTGATTGTTGAGTTTGCGTGGGATGATTGTAGCATTGTGATTGTAGTGGGGGCGGTGCTGATTCCAAAGTCTGGATATGAGGTGGACGGTGGGGAGGACCAGATATTATTGTCCACCATTCCAAACGCAGAATCGGACTCTGATGTCTGCTGATTTCCTTGATAGCTGACTATTGTTAAGGAGGAGAAGGAGAGCTTGACGAACACGCCTGTTATCTGGTCGAACTGGAATTCTGTCGAGAATCTTGTGGAGAATCCCTGGTAGCTGGACGAGACCGTATAGTTGAGCACGTTGACCATTCTGTCCATGCCTGCTACTATTGCAGATATTGTACTGTTGAATCTGAGCGGAGTGTTGCGATTGAGGTCGTCACCGGCCTGTAGGTTTTTCGCTGTGACGAAGAAGTTGAGCGGGACTGGTTGCGGGACAGGTGAAATTGTGAAGTTGGAAGCTCCCGTGTCCACATCTACCAATACTCCTTGGTGTGTTCCAGTGCCGTTGCTGTAGACTGATACGAGGTTGAGAGTGACCTGTGTATTGTAGACGGATACTATCTCGAGTATGCCATAGTCTAGGCTGGAGCTTGCGGAGCCGCAGAGAGCTGGATTATAGGGTATGCAATTAGAGTAGAGCTGCTTGTACAGTGCCCATTGACCACCTATTACACCCGGAGTATAGGCTATCTCTCCTCTAGCAGGGAGGATTGTCGGAGAGAGGACTAGTGCGGCTAGGAAGAGGGCGACGAGTAGGGGTAGATGGACTCGGAATCTGTACATGGACCTGTCAACCGTTCATTAGCAGATATTTAGAATGTATGATTACATATGGTAGGACGCTATCTCTGGAAATATTCAGCAACATCCTTCTTCCCGGCACCGGCGTGAATTATCCTACAGGCTCTGGATTGGACAATGAACTGGTCATATCTCATCAGGAGACCATGCTTCGCCGGATATTCAACGTCCTATCCTCGAAGAAGATGATCCCGGTCAGCAATCTGCAATAAAGGAAGTCATGCAGGACTAGGGTGTTATGCGGCAGGAGCCGGAAGAGGCTTTCCGCAACGCATGCAGAATCTACCTCCAGATGTTAGCAATGCGCCACAGCTAGAGCAGTATCTGCTCGGAGCAATGGATGGACTCCTTGCTGGCAAGTCTACCCCAGTCACTTGCTTAAACTTGGTACGAAAGATCCAATCCAGATTGTCCAGGTTCCTCGGATAGAGACTGATGAACTTGATCCGATTTCGATGGTACTTTGCCATCTTCCACTTCATAGTCCTCTCATAATTCCTGCTCGCGTCAGCTAGGCCCCAATACTCGACGTATACATTGTAATCTGGACCGTAGAAATCAGGCTTCGCGAAGGTCGTCTTGATGTTAAGGCCCTAGTTTGGACTCCCGTTCGTACTCATATCTTATTTCGTTCTTGGTCAAGTAGTCGACAATCCTCTGCTCCGCCCTGCTTTTCACCCATTCTCCCTTAATTGTCGCTGAAGGGATTCCCGTATTGTTCTTAGAGAATAAATTTTCTCAGGAGAGATGCTCATCTCGCTAACTCTCTAGCCATCGCCTCGCTTCACCGTTCAGATATCACAGTTGGGCTGGGGCCTAGTAGTCTTTTCCTACTTTCACGATAGACCAAGAGTTGGTCTCAGAGTGGGGTCTGCTCTTTGTACAATGAAGGCTTTGAATTGGTCAACATGTCTTTTGGTCATGCCGAAGAGCTGAACCGGATCAGCGTCTTCCTGCAGGAAAAACTGAGGAAATTCGTTGAACACATCATCTAGGGTAGGACACTTGTCTATCTGCCGCATGAAATCCATGAGCTCGAATAGCAATTTCCTACCTTCCTCTGGGATATTCTGGTACGGCGCGGTGATATCCTTCGCATACTTTGCATCATGGTCCCACAGGTTCGCGTAATGTATCGATGCACGGCGAACAACACACGGAAAGCATAAGCCACAGTGTCGTGTTACGCTCGTGGCGACACCCTGATATCTCAACCGGCCTACGTCTGGGCATGACATAGACAACTTGACCAAATCACGGAACCCTACTGCATCAAGTAGCTTGGTGACCTCGCCCTTTGTTAGCCCGACGAAGGGATTCTCAATTGTTAGGTGTTGACCAAAAAGCAGGAGGAGAAGCTGCTCATACATCTTTAGAAAATGCGGGTGAGCCGTTCTGGTATTGCTGTAAATCCTCGCTTGAGTAAGCGGCACGTTTAAAGCTAGGATGCCGTTCTCGAAAATGAATTCCTTCTCTATTCCTAGTGTTAGCCCAAACACGGTTCGGGCACCCTAGGCGGCCCTTAGGTTCCATAGTGCACTGGAAGATCTGTTGCTACTCTGATCCTGTGTGATCGGCAGGAAGAGTACGGTCGAATATACCTGTAGTTGCAGGCCAAAGTCTACAGTGTATGCGCCTGTTGCGCTGAAATCGATGCCGATCGTCACCACAGTACTATTAGAATAGTAGAAGGTTCCGAAGATCATGCTATCGACCACGCTCGTCCCATTGTACTTAGTATCCGATCCTAGGAATTTGAGATCTCTCCCGTCAGTGCCTGCGATCTTGAAGATGTACATGGTTGCTACATAGTATGAGGAGACTCCAAGAATGTAAGCTGCGTAACCAATAACCATCTAGTGTCTCCACTAGAGAACGTGTACGTCGTATTATGATAGTACCGTACAGATTTCAGAGCAGCATCCTGAGACACGACCATCATATGATTCAGATTCGTCGATACTGCATAATACTCCAATGAAGCAGATACTACAACAACTACAGAGACAAGAATGGCAACTACAAGGTACAGCCGCATACGTTTCTTTCTAGGAGCGCTCATGAATTATCATACAGTCCAAGTATTGTTGTAAGAATAAAATATAGGGATTCAAATATCATTCTTAAGTACTCTACTGAAAATGAAAGCGTCGCGTTTGGGCGGATTCTGTTAATGGAATCGATCAGGGATTTCCGGATCGATATCCCACCGGACTGGACCTATTACATAGAACGTTGCAAAGTCATCGAATTCTTGAATGGTGAGAACGGCGAAGAAATCGTGGCCGACTTCCTTGAAGATCTAAAGAAGCAAAATGGCTCTCGCTTCAACGCTTCACTGAAGATTGCCGTCAAGAGACTTTCTCTGCGAACTCATGCCTACTTCCTCACTCGAGAAATCAATCCGGCACCGTATCAAGCGTTTGACCTGGAAGTCCTTGACTGCCTGGAGCAGTCTTTTGACGAGAAGACCGCTCTCGAAGTGACGGGAGCTGCAATCATCTCAATCTTGCGGGAGCAGGACGCTTCGCTCTAGGAGATCATCTCAATGAAAGTCAGAAAAAAGCCTCGACCATACTTTTACGGTAAAGGACTTGGTTTGTTCTTCGTTGCGTATTCCGGGACTGAAGCTGGGCGCGAACTCTTTGTAAATGGTTGGAAAGGGCCGGCCTTCGCATACTACGCCTATGTGTTGGTTTTCGGCGTCTTGATTTGGTCCATCAGCGTAGTTGCCGAGATTAGATGGGAGAAGGGGTCGTAGCCGGTTGGGTGGTGGATCTCTCTTCTGGTTTGGTGTAGATCACTCTTTTTGCAAGATCCTCCCCTGCCTCTTCTCCGACTCTTGAATACTCCTGTAGAATTATGTCAGACAAGTGCCTCTTTTCTACCACGTACTTTGTCGTCCCCTCAAGTTGTTTGACAAGGGGCACTTCGATCAGCTCAGATATGAGTCGAGCCCTCTCGACATCCTTTCGAGCAATTTCGTGAACATAGGCCAACAAGTAACTCGTAGAGGCCATCATCGCGATCCTAAGTGGGCTATCGACAGTTAGGTTTGGCGGCCTGATCTTTGAAAGCCGGATTGTCCCATGGGAAAGGTGGGGGACTAATGATCCAGAATAAGCTGATAACTTTGGAATATCCTCGTTTCTGGACTTTTCTCTACCATGATGACTTGTCGTTGATACCAATTCTTTCAGATCCTCTGTTTCATAGTATTCGATTTAATATTGAGTAGATGCTCACAAATAAGTTTTCCTGTCCCAAATGAACGTTTTACTTCAAATCCCACTTTTATATGGGTGGATGGAGTTTCCTGGCAGGCTTCAGAGATGCGCTCAAACAGGTCGGCTGTAAATGAAAAACAGGCATATCTAAATACACGTACATGCACGTACATTAATCGAAGAAATGGACGACTCAAGTGGTTCCTTCATGGCTCACAAAACCTTGACGATATCCGAGGAAGCGTACAACGCACTCGTTAGACAGAGAAAATCCGGTGACGAGTCCTTCACCAAGATCATACTCCGCCTAACAAACCAGCACCAAGATAACTCTGCACAGCGACTAATGGACTATCTTCGGTCAGATCCTCCATCAGAGGATTTTGTCAACAGACTAAGAGAAGCGGTCGAAGAACGAGAAAAGATACAACTACGAACCTACCGGAGCCAAACATAAGCGCTTGGTCTGCCTAGACACTACCTTCCTCGTCGACCTCGGCCGGAAAGACCCTGCAGCCTGGAAAAAGCTGGAAGAATTGCGAGACAAGAGAATACCACTGACGACGACTCCGATCAACGCGGCAGAATTGTTCAAGGGAGCCTATAGGTCCAAAGAACCCGACAAGGAGGCCGACAAGGCTAGACAGATCCTGAGAATAGCCCGACTTCTCGAGCTGAATCTGGACGCTTGCGAACGGTACGGCAGACTGCTAAGCACTCTCCTCTCGAAAGGAGGAACCGTTGGTGACCTAGATACCTTGATCGCTAGCGTCGCTCTAGCACACAATCAAGCATTGATCACTAAGAACAATGAACACTTTACCAGAATCCCTGGGCTCGTAATAGAGTCATACTGAACTAGCAAAGCAGACCCAGATGAATCGCAAGAACTTCACTTCTCACAAGAGAAGGCACACACAAAACGAATCCGACACTACGACACGTAACGAAGGTTCTATGGACCTGTTAATGCAGTACCTTGACAGGATTACTCCAGACGATGGACTGGCCGACGCACTCGAAAAAGTAGTCGAGAAGAGAAAGACGATCAGGATCGGAGCAGACGGACATAACTTGCCGATTTGACATGGCGTGAAAAGCTGATTGTCCATATTTCAAAGATGGAGATTATGCTGCAACAGAAACTGGTGGAGGATGG
>Ga0066656_10001487_pt1 | contig 10297 bp, 9 predicted proteins | sample GraSoiAngelo_105_FD_71411 | JGI IMG/M metagenome (GOLD analysis project Ga0066656, IMG submission 71411) | Grasslands soil microbial communities from the Angelo Coastal Reserve, California, USA - 14_0903_05_40cm | ecosystem: Environmental > Terrestrial > Soil > Grasslands | place: USA... | reverse complement strand
GCTGTTACGACACGGGTGGGGGATTCCTCTCGACCGACATCGCGACGGTGATCGCGAACGCCGAGCGCAGCCTCGCGCGCGGCATCGGTGGCATCAAGATCAAGGTCGGCGGCGAGGCGCGCGAGGATGTTCGGCGCGTGAAGGCGGTACGCCAGGCCCTCGGGGACGACGTCGCGCTCATGGTCGACGCGAACCAGCAGTGGGATCGCGCGGCGGCGAAGCGGATGGGACGGCGGCTCGACGAGTTCGACCTCGCCTGGATCGAGGAGCCGCTCGACGCGTACGACGTCGCGGGCCACGCCGCGCTACGCGCAAGCCTCGGCACACCGATCGCGAGCGGCGAGATGCTGTCCGCGGTTCGCGATCACCGCGAGCTGCTCGAGAAGGGCGCGGTCGATGTGTTGCAGCCCGATGCGCCGCGCATCGGCGGCATCACACCATACCGACGCGTCGCCGAGTGGGCGGAGGAGCTCGGCGTCACCGTCGCGCCGCACTTCGCGACGCAGCTGCACGTGCATCTGGCAGCATGTCAGCCCCGCGAGGGCTGGGTCGAGTGGTTCGACTGGCTCGATCCGTTATTCGTCGAACGGCTCGAGGTGCGCGAGGGGCGTGTGATCGTCCCTGACCGCCCGGGCCTCGGCCTGACCCTGAGCCCACGCGCAGCGGAGTGGCTCGTCGATCGCGCCGATCTGCCCGAGTCTTAGCACTCGCCGTGATCCGCTTGTCATCTCGCTCGTGATCGTCACCGACCTGCGCGCGACGCCCGTCGCGATCAAGGACCCGCCCCTGCGGAGCGCGTTCGGTCTGCACGCGCCATTCGCCCTCCGAACGATCGTCGAGGTCGAGACTGACGAGGGCATTGTCGGCGTCGCCGAGACGTACGGCGGGAAGGCGCCGCTCGACGCATTCGCCGCCGTGCGAAGCCTCGTGGTCGGTCGCGACGTGCTCGCGCTCACGCCGCTGCGGACTTCGATCGAGTCACGCGGCGCCGAGCGGCCGGAAGGCTGGGCCTGGGAGGCGCGGAAGTTCGGACCTGCCGCGCTCTTCTCGGTGATCGAGGTCGCGTGCCTCGACGCAATCGGCAAATCTCAGGGAATACGCGTCTGCGATCTGCTCGGCGGCGCGACGCGCGAGCGAATCGACTTCGCGGCGTACCTGTTCTTCAAGCGCGCCGGCGAGGACCAGTGGGGCGAGGTCATGACGCCCGACGCGATCGTGGAGCAAGCGCGCGCGATGCGCGAGCGCTACGGCTATCGATCGCTCAAGCTCAAGGGCGGCGTGCTCGAGCCGGATCGTGAGGTCGAGGCGATCCTCCGGCTTCGTGACGCGTTCCCCGGCGTCCCGCTGCGGCTCGACCCGAACGCCGCATGGAGTATTGCGACCGCGCTGCGCGTCGCCGATCGTCTGAGCGGTTCTCTTCAGTACCTCGAGGACCCGGTCCCAGGCATCGACAGCATGGCCGCGGTCGCCGCCAGGTCACGCGCGCCGCTCGCCACGAACATGTGCGTCACGTCGTTCGCGCATCTCCCCGAGGCGATAGCGAAGCGCGCGGTCGCGATCGTGCTGTCTGACCACCACATGTGGGGTGGGCTCCGGGCGACCATCGAGCTGGGCCGTCTGTGCCAGACCTTCGGCCTCGGCCTCTCGATGCATTCGAACTCGCACCTCGGCATCTCGCTCGCGGCGATGGTCCACGTCGCCGCCGCGGTGCCGAACCTCACCTACGCCTGCGACACGCACTACCCGTGGCAGACCGAGGATGTCATCAAAGGTGGCAAGCTCGCGATCACGGGAGGCGCTGTCGCCGTGCCCCGCGGTCCGGGCCTCGGGGTCGAGTTGGACCGCGCCGCGCTCGGTGCGCTGCACGAGCAGTATCTGCGCGCGGGCTTGACCGTACGCGATGATGCGTTGGAGATGCGCAAGGTCGACCCCTCATGGCGGCCGCACGTGGGTGATTGGTGAGCCCTCGCCGCGCCGCTGCGAACGGCGACTACGAGTCACTCGTGCGCGAGCACTACACGAAGCTGAGCCCCGCGCACCGCAGAGTGGCGGACTACCTCCTCGCGGACGGCCGGCGTGCGGCGCTCGAGCCGATCGCGACTGTCGCGAAGAACCTGCGCACCTCAGAGTCCACCGTCGTCCGCTTCGCGCAGACCCTCGGCTACAAGGGCTATCCCGAGCTGCGCGATCAGCTGCGCGAGCGATTCCTCGCGACGGCCACGAGCCTCGACCGGCTCGCGGCGAGCGGCGTGGGCGCGAAGAAGCCACGCGGCGCGATCCTCGAGCGCGTTCTCGCGGAGGACGCCGACAGCATCATGCGCACGCTCGCGCAGATCCCGGCCGAGACGTTCAACGCGGTCGTCGAGGCCGTCGTCTCCGCGCGCCGCACCTACGTTATCGGCTTCCGCGGCTCAGCCGGAGTCGCGCTCGTGCTCGGTATGGGCCTGCGGATCTTCCTGCCGGAGACTCGCGTCGTCGCCGTGAACGTTGGCGACACGCCGGAGGAGCTCCTCTCACTGCGGAAGAAGGACGTCGTCTTCGTGATCAGCTACCTGCGCTACGCGGGGCAGACCCTCGAGATCCTCCGCTTCGCGCGCGAGGCCGGCGCGACCACAGTCGCGATTACCGACACGCCGGCGTCACCGGTCGCCCGCCTCGCGGACCACGCGTTCATCACGCGGCCGACCTCCCCGCGCACGATGGCGTCCTACGCGCCCGCGGCGAGCATCGCGTCGGCGCTCACTGAGGCCGTTGCCGCGCGTCGCGGTGCCGAGGCAGGACGCGCGCTGCGCAAGGCCGAGACGCTGTGGGACCGCTTCCGCGTTCACGCGCGCGAGGCGCGCTGAGCCGAAAGCTCGCGCCGTGCGGTTCGCATCGCGTGCCGCAGCAGCTCGAGTGCACGCTCTACGTCCGCCACGTTGCGTACGCGCACGAGGATCCAGTCGAAGCCCGGGCCGCGCAGCTTGATGCGCGCGTCGGCGCGCAGCTCGTCGCGCAGCTCCCGCACGCCGCCGCGTGTGAGCCGAACGTCGACCTGGCCGTCATGACAGTGCGCGATCTCGCGCGGTCCCAACCACAACGCATCGGTGTGTCCCCTCTTGAATCGCGACGGCCTGACCCGAAGACCACGGATGCGCGCGCCGCGCGTCATGAATTCCTCGAGCACGCGACGATCCTCGCCCGCTAGTCAGGTCGCGCGAGCAGTTTCTTCACTGACTCCGGCAACCCGACGTCCGCCTGCGGCGAGCGAAGCTGCGCGAGCATCCCACCGTCGACGTAGAGAATCTGGCCGGTGACGTAGCTCGCGTCGTCCGAGGCCATGAATGCGACGACGCGCGCCACCTCGTCGGGTTCGCCGCCGCGTCCCAATGGGACGGTCGCGCCGCGCTTGCGGCGCGCGGCCTCGTCCTGCGCTTTGAACTGCTCGGTCATGATCGCGCCCGGACCGACCGCGTTCACGCGGATGCCGAACGGCGCGAGGTCAAGCGCGACCGATCTGGTGAACGCCTCGACCCCGCCCTTCGAGGCATCGTACGCCGCCATGTTGCGGTGGGCCCGCGCGCCTCCGAACGAGGTGATGTTCACGATGCTTCCAGCCTTCTTCTGCCCGACCATGACCCGCGCAGCGCGGTTCGTGCAGAGGAAGAGGCTGCGCAGGTTCGCGCGAATCACCTCGTCCCAATGCTTCGCGTCCATCTCGAGGAAGTGCGCGGTCGGATCGGACCACGCGGCGTTGTTCACCAGGACGTCGACCGTGCCGAACACGCGGACGGTCTCAGCGAGCAGCCGGTCGACGGCGCCCTCGTCGCCGAGGTCGGCCGCGAGGGCGATGGCCTTTCCGCCATCACGCTCGATCGCGTCGACGATCGGCGCGAGCCGTCCCCCATCCGTCTTACCGTGCACGACGACCGTCGCACCCTCGGCCGACATGCGGATCGCGATCGCCTTGCCGATGCCGCGACTCGAGCCGGTGACGATCGCGACCTTGTTCTTAAGACGCATGCGAAGGGGCGCGTCGTGCGGCGGCGGTCGGCACGTCGAGGCGATCGAGGATCGCCGCGAGCTCGACGCGCTCGCCCGCGGAGAGGTCACCGAGTGGCGGGCGCACCGGACCGGACGGGTAGCCGAGGAGCGTCATCGCCGCTTTCATGACCGCGACCTCGTAACCACGCCGCCGTTGTCGGAGCTCGTAGAACGGACGCACGACACGCCGATGGTAGTCCGCGAGTCCTGTGTGATCGCGATCGTTCGCGAGACGGAAGAGCTCGAGCGACGCCTCGGGCCAGAAGCATGCGAGGGATGAGGTGAAACCCTCCGCGCCGACGGCGAAGTACGGCGCGACGAGATCATCACCCACACCTGCGAGCCACACGAGCCGGTCGGCCCCGAGGCGATCGACGACGTGCTCGCGCAGCCGCTGGAACAGACGAACGTCGCCGCGTCCGTCTTTGAAGCCGATGAAGCTCGGCACGTCGCGCGCGAGATGCTCGACCTGCTCCGCGCTGAAGACCTGACCGTCGCGCGCGTAGACGATGATCCCGAGCGACGTCGCGTCCGCGATCTCCGAGACGTAGTGCAGCAGCCCATCAGGATCCGGATGCGCGTAGTAGGGCGGGAGCACGAGGACCGCCGACGCGCCGGCGCGTTCGGCACGGCGAGCGAGCTCGCGGCCCACGCGCGGACCAAAGCCGACGCCGGCGATGACGGGGGTGCGCCCATCGACGGCGTCGACCGTGGCCTCAACGATCTCGGCGCATTCATCCGGCGTCAGGCTGAACAGCTCGCCCGTGCCGCTCGGCGCGACGAGAGCGTTCATCCCCGCGGCGCCCAGCCAGCGCGCGTTCGCGCGGATGCCCTTGTGATCCAAGTCGCCGGCCGAGTCGTACGGCGTGATCGGGAACGCGAGGACGCCGCGGAGCTGCGCGCGCAGCCGCGCCGGGTCGCTCATGGGACGTGCGCGCGCGGCCGGTCGTGCCTCGGTGGTCATGCCGGCGGAATCATACTTGTAACGTGAGTGCGCCGCCGCAAGAGGACTTGCAGACGACTGGAGTGCCTGCTAGCCTCCCGCCTCGGCATCGATCGGGTGGAAGACCGTCGCCGCCTGGCGTGGAGGTCGCGCGAGATGACGAAGCAGATCGACCGTAGGGAATTCCTGAAGCTCATCGGCGCGGGTGCCGGCGCGGCGGCGCTCGCCGCATGCGCGCCGACGGCGACCACGACGACCGCGAGCGGCGCTCCGGCGGCCGCGAGCGCGGAGCCCCTCACGCTCCCCATCGTCACGCAGCCGCTGACGCTGAGCTACTGGTGCCCGATGAGCTCGAACGTCAGCGCGACGATGAAGACCTTCGGGGAGATCGCGGCGTACAAGGAGCTGGAGAAGCGGACGGGCATCCACCTCGAGTTCCAGCATCCTCCGCTCAACCAGGAGACGGAGCAGTTCAACCTCCTCACGGCGTCGGGGAAGTACCCGGACGTCATCGAATACAACTGGCTCAGCAACGCGCCCGGCGGACCCGCGCGGTTCGTCAAGGACGGCGTCATCATCCGGCTCAACGAGCAGATCGATAAGTACGCGCCAAATCTCAGGCGGGTCCTCGCCGACCATCCCGAATGGCGCAAGCAGATCATCACCGACGAGGGCGACATCTACGCCTTCCCGTTCATCCGCAGTGACGTGAAGCTACTCGTCTCGACCGGGCTCGCGGTTCGGCAGGACTGGCTCGACAAGCTCGGCCTGAAGACGCCGACGACGCTCGACGAGTGGCGCACGATGCTGACGGCGTTCAAGCAGCGCGACCCGAACGGCAACGGCAAGTCCGACGAGCTCCCGCTGAGCACGTGGGCGTCGTCGCCCGGACCCGGTGGCGGCTCGCGCGGTGCCTTCTCCCGCTACTCGTTCATCGGAGCCTGGGGCATCGGTCAGGAGTGGTACCAGGAGAAGGGCACGATCAAGTACGGACCGCTCCAGCCGGAGTTCCGTGAGTTCCTGACGACGATGGCGCAGTGGTACAAGGAAGGCCTGATCGATGCCGACGTGTTCGCCACGACGCAGGCGACGTTCGACTCGAAGGTCACGAACAATCTCATCGGCGCCGCGAGCATGCAGGGCGGGAACGGCATCGGGAAGTACGCCGGCCTCATGGCGGGCAAGGGAACGTTCAAGCTCACACCGGTGCAACAGCCGGTCCTGAAGGCCGGCGACAAGATCCTCCTTGGCGGTCGCGACAACAACTACCCCGGCCAGGGCTCGGCCGCGATCAGCAGCCAGAACAAGAACGTCGTGCAGACGGTGAAGATGCTCGACTACGCCTACAGCCCCGAGGGATCGCTGCTGTTCAACTTCGGCGTCGAGGGCCTGAGCTACAAGATGGTGAACGGCGTCCCGACCTACACCGACCTATTGATGCGCGATCCGCAGGTCCCGTCGGCGCAGATGATCTCGCGCTACACGCGCGGGAACTTCAACGGGCCGTTCGTCCAGGATGTCCGCTACATCGAGCAGTACTACGAGCTGCCGGAGCAGAAGAAGGCGTTCGAGGTCTGGACGCTCCCGTCGAACGAGAAGCTACTCCCGCCGATGACGCCGACGCAGGACGAGGCGAAGAAGTTCGCGACGACGATGTCCGACATCCAGACGCGCTACGACGAGGTCTTCACGCGCGTCTGGTCCGGCAAGTCTGGCGTGGACGAGTGGGACTCATTCGTGAAGGCGCTCCCGAGCATGGGGATCAACGACGCGATGAAGATCCAACAGGCCACGCTCGACCGTTACAACAAGCGACCGGGTTAGCCTCTCCCTCAGCGTGAGGACGGCCACGACCGCGCGCCTGGAGATCATGGGGCCGCTGCCGCTCCGGACAAGACGCGAGCGGTGGCGGCGGACGATGGCGCGAGACCTCGCTCGCAACAAGCACGTCTACCTCATGTTGCTCCCGGTCGTCGTCTACTACCTCGTCTTCCACTACCTGCCGATGTACGGCGCGGCCATCGCGTTCCAGGACTTCAATCCAGTCAAGGGCATCTTCGGCAGCAAGTGGGTCGGTCTCGAGAACTTCCAAGACTTCTTCTCGAGCTTCTACTTCTCACGGCTCATGTTCAACACCATCGCGATCAATGTCCTCGATCTCATCTTCGGCTTTCCCGCACCGATCATCCTCGCCCTGCTGATCAACGAGCTGCGCTGGAACCCCTTCAAGCGTCTCGTGCAGACGGTCACCTACCTACCGCATTTCATCTCCGTGATCGTCGTCGTCGGAATGCTGTTCGACTTCCTGGCGCGCGACGGGCTCGTGAACCAGGTGCTCGCGACGGGGGATCCGATCGCGTTCATGCAATCGCCAGACTGGTTCCGTCAGCTGTACGTGGGCTCGGGCATCTGGCAGCACGTCGGCTGGGGCTCCATCGTGTACCTCGCGGCGATCGCCACGATCGACCCGCAGCTCTATGACGCCGCGAAGGTGGATGGCGCCGATCGTTTCCGGCAGATGTGGCACATCACGCTGCCGGGGATCATGTCGACGATCGTCATCCTGCTGATCCTCCGGATGGGCTCGCTGATGTCCGTGGGATTCGAAAAGATCATCCTCATGTACAACCCCCTCACCTACGAGACCGCTGACGTGATCTCCACCTACGTCTTCCGACGCGGGATCCTGCAGGCGGACTTCTCGTTCAGCGCGGCGGTCGGGCTATTCAACTCGGTGATCAACTTCGGCCTGCTGCTGGCCGCGAACCGCATCAGCCGCCGGCTCACAGAGCACAGCCTGTGGTGACCGCTGCCCTTCCGCGGCGGCGCATCCGGCATCGTGAGAGCCGGGCCGAGCGCGCGTTCGGCCTCGGCAACCTGCTCTTCATGCTCGCGCTCATGGGCGTGACGCTGTATCCGCTGCTCTACGTCCTGTTCGCGTCGCTCTCCAATCCGAGCGATCTCACGCAGCATCGCGGGCTCTTGTTCGCACCGCTCGACCTCACGTTCGAGGCGTACCGGCGCGTGTTCGCGAACCCGATCATCCTGACCGGCTACCGCAACACGCTCTTCATCGTGATCGTCGGCACCGCGCTCAACGTCCTCATGACCACGCTCGGCGCGTACGCGCTCTCACGCCGGAACGTGCTCTTCAAGAACGCGGCCATGTTCCTCATCGTCTTCACGTTGTTCTTCAGCGGCGGTCTCATCCCCACCTATCTGCTCGTCGGCCAGACGCTGGGCATGCAGAACACGCTCTGGGCGCTCATCATCCCGGGCGCCGTGAACGCGATCAACCTGATCATCATGCGCACCGCTTTCAGCGCGGTGCCGGTCGCGCTCGAAGAAGCGGCGCGTATCGACGGCGCGAATGACTGGATCATCCTCTTCCGGATCTTCCTGCCACTCGCGTGGCCGGTCGTCGCGGTGATGATCCTGTTCTACGGGGTCGCGCACTGGAACGCGTTCTTCTCCGCACTCATCTACATCCACGACCGAGACCTGTATCCGCTGCAGCTCGTGCTGCGCGAGATCCTCATCTCTAGCAGCGTGCAGAACATGACCACGGATGTCTCGAGCGGCGACGTCCTTGCCATCGGCGAGACGATCAAATACGCGACGATCATCGTCGCGACACTGCCCATCCTCGTGGTGTACCCGTACCTCCAGCGCTACTTCGTGAAGGGCGTGCTCATCGGAGCGATCAAGGAATGAGCGCGCCGGACACGGGCGCGCCGGACACCCGAGTTCTGCAAGACGCGATCGACGCGAAGGCGCGGTCGGGCGGGGGGACGGTCCGCATCAGCGCGGGCCGCTACGTCACCGGCGCGCTCGTGCTCCGGGACGACATCACCCTCGATCTGGAAGCGGGCGTGGTGCTCCTCGCAAGCGAGGACCCCGCCGACTACCCGCTCATCGAGGCACGGTGGGAGGGACGGCACCAGACGACGCACGCGCCGCTCATCGGCGGCACGGGGCTCCGCAACATCGCGATCACCGGGCGGGGGACCATCGACGGCCGCGGCGCAGGGTGGTGGGAACGCTTTCGCGCGAAGGCCCTGGACCATCCGCGGCCGCGGCTGATCTCGTTCGCCGAATCGGCGAACGTGCTTGTTGAGGGCCTCACGCTCGTGAACTCACCCTCGTGGACGATCAATCCGGTGCGCTGCGAGAACGTGACGATCACGAAGGTGACGATCCGCAATCCCCCTGACTCGCCGAATACGGATGGCGTCAATCCGGACTCGTGCCGCTACGTGCACATCTCCGATTGCCACTTCGACGTCGGCGACGACTGCATCACCATCAAGTCGGGGATCGAGACCGAGGCCGCGGAGAAGCGCGGCCCCTGCGAGCACATCACCATCACGAACTGCACCATGGCGCACGGCCACGGTGGCGTCGTCATCGGGAGCGAGATGAGCGGTGACGTGCGCGACGTGGCGATCTCGAACTGTGCCTTCATCGGCACCGAGTGCGGCATCCGCGTCAAGACGCGACGCGGTCGTGGCGGCGTCGTCGAGAACGTGCGCGCGTCGAACATCGTCATGCGTGACGTGCTCTTGCCGTTCACGGTCAACCTCTTCTACAACGCGTACCGCAAGGGCGACCCGATCGTCAGCGACAAACAACCGCGTCCGATCGACGCGGGTACGCCGCGCGTCCGCCAGCTCCGCTTCAGCGAGATCACCGCGGTCGACGCTCACTACGCCGCGGCCTTCCTCTACGGCCTGCCGGAGATGCCGATCGAGGCGGTCTCGTTCCGCGACGTCGCGATCCAGATGTCGGAGCGAGCGACCGCCGGAAAGCCGCGGAACTTCGACGACATCGGAACGCTGAGCCGCGCCGGGTTCATCGCACGGAACGTGCGCGGGCTGTCGCTTGATGACGTCGTCGTGTCGGGGCAGCAGGGCGAGCCCTTCGTCCTCACCGACGTCTGGTGAGCGCCATCGCGACGCGATGGGCGCGGCGCACCGCCGACGCGGTCATGCGACGGGTGCCGCGGCTCGATTCGCGCTGGGACTACAAGTGGGGCGTCGTCGCGTCGGGGCTGGTCGAGGTGTGGCGCGACACGGGCGACGACCGGTATCTCGATTACGTGCGGCGGACGATCGACGAGTTCCTGGGTGAGGACGGCACGATCGCGACATACGACCGGGACGAGTTCCAGCTCGACTTCATCAATCCCGGCAAGGTGCTTTTCCCGCTCTGGCGCGAAACGGGTGACGAGCGGTATCGCGGCGCGATCGAACGGTTGCGTGATCAGCTGCGCGCGCAGCCGCGCACGCCGTCGGGTAGCTTCTGGCACAAGGCGATCTACCCCGACCAGAT
>Ga0066656_10001482_pt1 | contig 10308 bp, 6 predicted proteins | sample GraSoiAngelo_105_FD_71411 | JGI IMG/M metagenome (GOLD analysis project Ga0066656, IMG submission 71411) | Grasslands soil microbial communities from the Angelo Coastal Reserve, California, USA - 14_0903_05_40cm | ecosystem: Environmental > Terrestrial > Soil > Grasslands | place: USA... | reverse complement strand
ACCGAGGATGGTGGCCACCGGAGACCTGAACGGCGACGGCAGCCTCGATCTCGTCGTCCCGAACGCGTCGTCCTCCAGCATCACCGTCCTGCTGGGGACGGGCGCCGGTTCGTTTCTGCCCAGGCTCGACGCCCGGACCCCGCCCTACCCGTCGGCCCTGGCACTCGGCGACCTGAACGGGGACGGCTTGCTCGACGTGGTCGTGATCGCCCAGGGAGACTTCTTCCCCACGCTCTCGGTGCTGCCCGGGAACGGCGACGGCGGGTTCGGACCGAGGACGGACTACCAGACGGGAAGTTCCCTCCAGTCGGTGGGCGTCGCGGACATGGACAACGACGGCAGGCTCGACGTCGTGGGAGGAATGCCGGGAGCCGTGCTCGTCTATCGGGGCAACGGCGACGGGTCTCTGCAGCCGCCGGTGGCCTACACGGTGAGAGGACCCGCATGGTCCGTGGCCCTGCGGGACTTCGACCTGGACGGCCGCATCGACATCGCGTGCGCCCAGGGCGTCGCGAACTGGGTGGGCTTGCTCCGCGGCGCGGCGCTCGGCTTTCTCGAAGGTCCGTACTACGGATCCGGCAGGAACGTGGTGGCGGTCCGCGGGGCGGACGTCGACGCGGATAGGGCGCCGGACCTTGTGGCCGTCGACCAAGCGACGAACGAGGTGACCGTGATGCTCAACACTCTCTCCGCCACGGGAGCCCCCAGCATGCCGCCGACGGCGGAGGGCATCGCCATCGAGGCGTTCCCGAACCCGGCCGATGTCTCGATGAGCCTGCGCTGGAGCACGCCGCGATCGGCGAGCGTCAAGGCGCGCGTTTTCGATCTGGCGGGACGCATGGTGAAGCGACTCTTCGACGGCGCGGTGCCGGCGGGCAGCCGCACCTGGATCTGGGACCTTCGCGACGAGAGCGGGCGCCGCGTCCCGCCCGGAGTATTCGTGGCCGAGATCCGAGGGTATGGGTCGATAGTGCGCCGGCGCATCGCGGTGCTGCGATAAGGGCAAGGCGGCGACGCGATGGCGGCCCCCGCCGCCATCGCGGTCAGCGCGCACATTGCCGGCCGGTCCTCCTCAAGAGGGTGGCAGAGACGCGGTCATAGAGGCCCACGTGCTCCCACGCCCACGTATCCGTCCGTGCCCCCCCTCACACCGCGAGTTCGAGCTGGTCCGGCTCGGGCGGAGGCGCGATCCTTAACGCCCTTCGATCCGCGATCTCGAAACGACGGCGCAGCTCTGCCACCTGATCGCGAACCGGAGCCGTCTCGTCCTTGCTCAGGTAGGCACGGTGCGAGTAGAGACGCTCGTAGCTCTCGACTAGCTCGGGCCAGTCGCGCCGGAGGTTCTCCATGAAGTGCTCGCGCGTGCCGGGTCTCAGGTAGAGCAGGTTCGCCCACACGCCGGTGGCGCCGGCCTCGCGCGCGGCGCGCACCACCGCGGCAAGCTGCTCGGGCCGGTCGGAAATCCCGGGCAAGATCGGCGCCATGCCCACGCCCGCATCGATCCCCGCATCGACCAGGGCGCGCAGCGCTCGCAGGCGCTGCCAGGGCGGGGGGCTGCCGGGCTCGGTCTTCCGCCACACCTCCGGGTCCAGCGTGGGGACCGAGAACTGGACCGAGACCCTGGCCCGGCGCGCGGCTTCGCGGAGCACGTCGATGTCGCGCACCACGAGCGGTCCGCGAGTGATAATCGAGAGAGGGTTGCGGGCCGCGCCGAGCGTCTCGATGCACGCTCGGGTGAGCCGGTAGCGCCCCTCAGCGGGCTGGTAGGGGTCGGTCGCCGCGCCGATCGCCACGTGCTCGCGCTTCCAGGACGGGCGCGCCAGCTCCCGCTCGAGCACCGTCGCGATGTTGACCTTGACGCGGATCGAGGTCCCGTAGCGCTCGTCCGAGGGCCGGTCGGCGCGCCGCTCGAAGAAGCGCACGTAGCAGAACGTGCAGCGGTGGGCGCAGCCCATGTACGGATTGAGCGACCAGGAGAATCCCATCCCCTCGACCGGGTTCAAGGCGGAGCGGCAGGGTTCCTCGCGGTATTCGGTGCGCACGGGGAAAAGCCTAGGCCATTCGAGGGTACTGCACAAGTGTGCAATGACCCAGCCCCAACGGATCATGCCCGCGGGCGATCGAAGCCCGGCGCGCTCTCGCGCCGGCATCCGAGTCACGCTAGATTGCCCGGCACTCGACAGCACAAACCCACCGTTCCGCCCAAGACCGCGTTCCCATCGGCTCGCCTGAGAAGGGAGTTGCCCGCATGTCGAAGAAGCTCGCCTTCTGGATCGCGCTCGTCCTCCTGTCGCTGGGGAGCGCGACTTTCGCGATCCGCAACTTCTCCAAGGCCCTCCCGATCGTCTCGCTCGACCTCAGGATGGATCGCGCCCAGGCGCTCCGCTCGGCGCGCGCGCTCGCGAGCCGGAGCCACTGGGGCCCGGAGAGCGGCTTCAGGCAAGCGGCGTCCTTCGGCGTGGACGACACGGTGCAGACGTTCGTCGAGCTCGAGGGCGGCGGCAAGGAAGCCTTCACGCAGATGGTCAAGCAGGGCCTCTACGCCGCCTACACCTGGCGGGTCCGGCACTTCAAGGAGGGAGAGACCCACGAGACCCTGATCCGGTTCACTCCGGCGGGCGAACCTTACGGGTTCCGCGAGCGGCTCAGGGAGACGGACCCGGGCCCGAGCCTGCCGGAGTCGGAGGCGCGCCGCATCGCCGAGCACCAGGCGGCCGAGCGGTGGCACGTCGACCTCGCGGCCTACAAGCCCGCCGAGTCGTCGAAGGAGGTGCGTCCCTCGGGTCGCACCGACCACACCTTCGTCTACGAGCGCGTCGCCGAGAAGGTCAAGGCCGGGCGCTATCGCCTGCGCCTGGTGGTGAGCGGCGACCGGCTCACCGAGCTGACTCATTTCCTCAAGGTGCCCGAGGCGTTCACGCGCCGCTACGAGGAGATGCGCTCGGCGAACAACGCCATCGCCTTCGGGGCCGTGGCGGCGGTCGCGGTCCTCTACTTCATCGGCGCCTGCATCGTCGGCCTGTTCCTGCTGATGCGCTCGGGCTGGCTGGTGTGGCGCCCGCCGGTCCTCTGGGGCGTGGGGATCGCTCTCGTCCAGGCTCTGGCCTCCATCAACGAGTGGCCGCTCGCCTGGATGCACTACGACACCGCCCTGCCGGGGGGCACGTTCCTGCTCCAGCGCGTGGTCTCGACCCTCGGCGAGCTGATTCTCAACACGTTCCTCCTCTCGCTGTCGTTCATGGCGGCCGAGAGTCTCGGGCGCAAGGCATTCCCGAACCACCCGCAGCTCTGGCGGCTGTGGTCGCGCGAGGCGGCGAGCTCGGTGGCGGTCGCGGGCCGCACGGCGGGCGGCTACCTGCTCACGGGGTTCGAGTTCGGATACATCGTCGGCTTCTACTTCCTGGTGTCGCGGCTGTTCCACTGGTGGACGCCATCCGACTCGCTGGTCGAGCCCGACATCCTCGCCACCTACGTCCCCTGGCTCTCGGCCGTGGCGCCCTCGCTCCAGGCCGGCCTCTGGGAAGAGTCGCTGTTCCGTGCCGTCCCGATCGCCGGGGCGGCGCTGCTCGGGAACCGGTTCGGGAACCGGCGCGTCTGGATCGTCGCGGCGCTGCTGGTCGAGGCACTGGTGTTCGGTTCGGCGCACGCCAACTACGCGTCCGAGCCGCCCTACGCGCGACTCGTCGAGCTGATCGGACCCTCGCTCATCTGGGGGATCGTCTACCTCAACTTCGGACTGCTTCCCTCGGTGATCACCCACTTTCTCTTCGACCTGATCCTGTTCGCGCTGCCGCTCTTCACCTCCAGCGCTCCGGGCGTGCGGATCGACCAGGTGGCGGTGGGGCTCTGCGCCCTCGTGCCGCTCGGGGTCGTGGTGGCGGCGAGGCTTCGCACCCGGGCCTGGTCCTGGCTTCCGGACTCGTTGCGGAACCGGGCATGGACCCCGCCCGCGCCGGCCGCGGCCGAGCCAGAGCCGGCGGGGGAGTCGATCCCGGAGGCACGGATCGGCGCGGGAAGGCTGCGGCTCTTGTGGGCCCTGGGCCTCGTCGGCCTGGTCGCCTGGGCGGCCGGCGGCTTCTCCCCCGGCGATGCTCCGCCGCTCCGCATCGGGCGCGAGGAGGCCCGAGCCCGCGCCCTGAGCGCCGTGGCTGCCCAGGGCTTCCACGTGTCGCCGAAGTGGCAGGCGCTCACCAGCGTCGAATCGGACCCCGGGCTCGACGACCGGTTCGTGTGGCGCACCGCCGGACGCGCCACCTACCACGCGCTCATGGGCCGCTACCTGAACACGCCCGGGTGGAAGGTTCGCATCGTGACCTTCCGGGGCGACGTGGCCGAGCGGGCCGAGGAGTGGCAGGTCACGCTGGCGGCCGGCGGCGCGGTGACCCGCGTTCAGCATCGGCTCCCGCAGGGGCGGCCGGCGCCCTCACTCGCCGAGCCCGACGCGAGGGCGCTCGCCCACCACGCCGTGCGCGAGCGGCTGGGCCTCGATCCCGACCGGCTCAAGGAGGTCTCGGCGGTCCAGTCCCATCTTCCCGCCCGGCACGACTGGGTGTTCACGTTCTCCGACACCGTCTCCGGCCGGCTGCCCCAGGGAGAGCTCCGCCTCTCGATCGAGATCGCGGGCGACCAGGTGGTGGATGCCTACCGCTTCGTGTACGTGCCGGAGGACTGGCAGCGCAAGGACCGCGGCGATCAGAGCCTGATCGGCGTGCTGGGCGTGATCCGCGCCCTGTTCCTCGCGGTGCTGATCGTGGGCGGCGCGGTGATCGCCGTGATTCGCTGGAGCCGCGGCGCCTTTCCGGTCCGCTTCTCGGTGCTCGTGTACGCGCCGCTCCTGCTCGTGATGATGGGGCAGGCGCTCAACAACTGGCCGGAGTTCGAGTCGCGCTTCTCCACCGCCCAGCCGTGGCAGCTCCAGCAGACCATCGCGGTCATGTCGCTGGTGCTCTCGCACCTCATCTTCGCGGCCCTGATTGCCCTCCTCGCCGGGATCGCGCACGGCAGCATCCAGTCCGCGCGCGCAGGCCGCAACGACGCGCCCCTGGCACTCGGCATCCCGGCCGGCGCCACCGCTTCCGGAACGCTCACGCTGATCGCCCTCGGTGCGCTCGCGACCATGCCGAGGTGGCCCAACGTCACGCTGGCCCGCGCCTACGTGCCGGTGCTCGCCGAGATGCTGGGGCCGGCCTCGGGCCTGGTGGTGCGCTCGGCCACGCTCATGATCGTGCTGCTCGGCGTGCACCACCTGACGGCCGGCTGGACCCGCCGGCGCCTCCTCTGGGGCGCGCTCCTGGTCCTGTCCGGAGGCTTCGTCGGATTGACGGGAGCCCCTTCCCCGGCCCTCTGGCTCGAACAGGGGCTCGTCACGGGTCTCCTCGTGCTCGTCCTCTACGCCGGCGCGCTGCGCTTCGACCTCGCGATGGTGCCGCTCGCCGTGGGCACGGTGTCGGCGCTCGGCTTGATCCGCGCCGCGCTGCGGCAGGGGCACCCGGCGGCGCTTCCCGGGTGCCTGCTGGGCGCGGCCCTCACCTTCCTCGTCGCCTGGTGGTGGACCTCGGCGCTGCGCGGCCCCTCGCCGGAGCCGGTGGCGAGCCCGGTGCCCGAGCCGAGCCCGGTGTAGGGGAGCGCGGAGGCACGGTCGCCTCAGCTCGCCGCGCGCTCCGGCAGGCCTCCAAAGCGCCGCTGCCGGTTGTCGAACTCGCGCACCGCCGCCTCGAGATCCCGGACCTGGAAGTCGGGCCACATGAGGCGCGTGAACAGCAGCTCCGCGTAGGCGCACTCCCACAGCATGAAATCGCTGAGGCGCTGCTCGCCGCCGGTCCGAATCAGGAGATCGACCTCGCGCGCCCCGGCCCCGCGGACCTCGATCTCGCCCAATGCGGCCAGGAAGCTCCCGAACGACTCGTCGCCCGGCGGCAGCCGCTTCGCCGCGCGCAGGATCGCGGCGCGCGCCGAGTAGTCGATGGCGAGACGCAGGTGGAGCCTCGGGCCCGCCGCCGTCTCGCGCTCGGCCTCCGCCATCGCGTTCACCAGCGGTCGCGGCAGGCGATCGCGCCGCCCGATGAAGGAGACTCGCACGCCCTCACGGATGCATTCCGGGATCTCGCGGCGCAGGTACTCGGCCAGCAGCCCCATCAGCCCCACCACCTCGCGCCGCGGCCGCCGCCAGTTGTCGGCCGAGAAGGCGTAGAGCGTGAGGGTGCCGATCCCGAGACCCGGCGACGCCTCCACCGCCCGGCGCACGCTGTCGGCGCCCGCGCGATGGCCGGCGAGTCGCGGCAGTCCCCGCTCCTTCGCCCAGCGGCCGTTGCCGTCCATGATGATCGCGACGTGGAGCCGGCGGTCCCGCACGAGTGAAGTAATTTGTGTCATAAAGTCGACCCGCGAAAAAAAGTGCCCGGCGGCGCTCAGCGCTCGCGCGTGGCCCGGATGAGCGCCTCCATGTGGTCGAGATAGGTCTCGAGCGCGCGCCTGCCGGCGGCCGTCAAGTGATACTCGGTCCTGGGGACCCGGCCCTTGAAGAACTTGGCGCACGCGACGTACTGGGCCTGCTCCAGCTTCCGGGCGTGGACGCTCAAATTACCATCGGTTGTCTTGAGCAGGGTCTTGAGCTCGCTGAAGCTCAGCGACGCGTTGACGGCAAGCGCGCTGATGATGCCGAGCCGGGTGCGCTCGTGGATCAGCCGGTCGAGTGGCAGCGCCCCGCTCTCGGGGCCCGCGCCCTCGACCCGCCCGATCGGTCCCGGGCGGCGCCGCGAGCGCCCGCGGCGATGAGAGGAGGCCGCGCTCGGCCTAGCCACCGTATCTCCGCGCGATCACCAGCCCGAACACGATGTGAAGCCCACCGAAGGCCGCCGCCATGAACGCGTTGCCCCATGCCGCGGGGCTGAAGAGCGCCGCCGCCCCGATCAGCATGAAGCAGCCCCCCATCACCGGCACGATCTGGACCGAGAACGCCCCGCCGGTGGCGATCGCCGCGCCGTAGAGCAGGATCCACATTCCCGGCATCGCCTCCGTGAGGCCGGCGCGATAGAGCACGGCGGTCAGCAGGATCCCGCACAGGATCGGCAGCGAGAAGCTGAGGGCGAAGCGGCGCCCCGCCTCGTTGAAGAGCGGCACGTGCGCCCGTTCCGACTTGTACGCCATCGCCAGCGCCCCGATGGCGATCGAGAGCGTCGCCTCGACGACCCAGATGGTGAGCCAGCGGTCGGGGTCGCGGGCGCGCACCGCCAGCGCGGTCGCGATCAGCGCGGTCACGCCGATCACCACCTGGCCCCAGCCCGGGAAGGCGGTGAGGGAGCCGGCGCGCTCCATCGTCTGGCGGATGAAGCGCAGGTTCTCCATCGCGTGGTCCTGGAGATCGGGCGGCGGCGAGTGACGGCGGCGGAACGGAGTGATGGTGGCCATGGACGGCATGCTAGGCGGCCGTGGCCGTGCGCGTCAAGTACTTTGTGGCACAAAGTAACAGGCCATGGCGTGGGACGGATCATCTTTCACGCTTGGCTCAGGCCCAAGCGATCCTCACGACGCCCTGCATGTGGTAGGCTCTGCCCTATCGAGGGTTGCTCCACAGATCCTGGGAGTTCGCCACCACTACTTGCTACCCGAAGTCGACGTGCACGCGCCCGTCGAGGACTCAGCGAACCGAACGAGGCCCCACGCGCGGCCGATGAGCCGATGATCGGCGACACCGCGCGTCCTCTTCACCCAGGTAGGTGCGGAATGAGACTCACGAAGCAAATCCTCGGCATCATGTTCGCGGCCGGCGTGATCGGCGCCCTCGGTCTCTCCCCTGCCTCAGCGTCCTGGAAGTCCGACGGCACGCCCATCGCGGCCAGCGACAGCAGCGAAGACCATCCCGTCATCGCGCCTGACGGAGCAGGCGGTGCGTTCATCGCCTGGGAAGGGTACGAGGCCGGGGGATGGAATTACTACGTCGCGCGCATCTCCGCGTCGGGCGATCTCCAGCCCGGCTGGACCTCGGAAGGCCTCGAGTTCCCGGGCCCTGCGGTTGACGGGCAGATCGTCCCGGACGAGGCCGGCGGCGCATTCGTTTACTGGGTGGTCCCCGACTACGTCAATCCGGGACGGACCGCCATCGCGATGACGAGGGTGACCCCCGATGGGACGGTCGCCCCCGGCTGGCCGTCGCTCGGGGCAACCCTCGGAGCGGGGTCGGCGGGCCCGGCGCGTGAGGTTCCTCCCGCCGGGATCGAGAGCCCGCGAGCCTACGGATCGATCGAACCGGCTGCGGTCAGCGATGGGGCGGGCGGCGCCGTCCTGGTGTGGACCTACGTCGACCGCCTCTGGGAGTTCCTCCATCTGCAGCATTTCGCCGGGAACGGGACGGTTCCGGTCAACTGGGACGCCACTCCGCTGGGCTCGCGCTTCGGCTCGGAACCGCAGATCTGCTCCGACGGACACTCCGGCGCATTCGTGAGCTGGTTGTATGGAGTTCAGCTCCAGCACGTGCTGGGCTCCGGAGCACTGGATCCCCGCTGGCCGTCATCCGGAGTCGTGCTCTCGCCCTACACGGACTCGTACGGCTTGTCGCCAGTGGCCCAGGGAGTCTGCCCCGACGGCGTGGGCGGTGTCTACGCCGCGTGGCTCGAGCGGCGCGACAGTCCGGCCTTCCAGTGCGTGATCCAGCACATCACCGACTCCAGCGCCGTCGCTCCCGGATGGCCGGCCGGGGGAAAGGTCCTGAGCCCGTACAACTGCCAGGCGGGCGGATATCGCGCCGGTCCCTATTTCTTCGACCAGCGCTTTACTTCCATCGTCCCCGACGGCGCGGGAGGAGCGCTCGTGGCATGGCAGGACACCCGAAGCGATCCCGGCGACATCCACGTGCAGCGCGTCCTGCCGGACGGAAACATCGCGCCGGGATGGTCCGAGAACGGGGTTGCCGCATGCGTCGCGCCGGGGACGCAGGAGTATCCCGTGGTGGTGGGTGACGGTGCGGGTGGTGCCTGGGTCGCGTGGCAGGACGAGCGGTCCGAGTTCGACATCTACGCCCAGCACATCCGTGCCGGCGGAAGCCTGATGCCGGGCGCGTCGCCCTCCGGCTATCCGGTGTGCACAGCGCCGGGACATCAGTATCAGCCGCAGCTCGTCGAGGACGGTTCGGGCGGAGTCATCCTGACGTGGGTCGATTATCGGCGAGGGAACGCGGACGTGTACGCCACGCGACTCGGCACCGACGGCGTGGTCGCCGCCCTGATCTCGCTCGTGCGAGCGGACGCGGAACCCGCCGGGGTTCACCTGGAATGGGCTTCGTCGACCGGCGCCGGGACTTCCACCGAGGTCTGGCGTCGCGACGACACCCATGACTGGAGCTTGCTCGCCGCCCTGGAAGCGGACGGCTCCGGCCGGATCGTGTTCGATGACCGGACCGTCGCCGGCGGAATGAGATATTGGTACCGGCTCCGCCTCGACCTAGATGGCCAAGTCAGGGACACGCCCGAGTTCGAGATCGACGTCCCGCTCCAGCCGGAGTTGGCGCTCGAGCGGGCGAGACCGAATCCGGCCGACGCGGACCTGTTCATCGACTTCTCCCTGCCCGACGCCCGACCCGCGACCGTGGAGCTCGTGGATGTGCAGGGACGAGTGCGGCTCAGTCGCTCGACCGATCTCGGCGCCGGCAGACATGCGATGCGCCTGGCGCGCCGGGGAGAGCTGCCGATGGGGATGTATTGGGTCCGTCTGACGCACGGCGCGGACGCGAGGGTTGTGAAGGTGGCTGTCGTTCGATAGTCGAACCGTAGCCGGGGCGGCCCTCAGGAGGCGCTGCCCCGGACCTCCCGCCAGCCGCTACTGCGACCGCAGGCGGATGTCCCCGTTCACGGTCGAGAGCTTGAGGTCGCCCCCGCCCTTCCCGATGGTCCCCGAGATGTGGCGGTGGCTGAAGCGTCCCGTGACGGTGAGCGGGAAGTCGCTGACGATGTCCCCGTTCACGGTCTCGGCGCGGAAATCGGCGTTGAGCCCGGACGGGAAGTCCACCGTGACGGTCCCGTTCACGGTGTCGAAGGCGAGCTCGTCGCCCCAGCTCGCGCTTCCCACCGAGGCCACGATCGAGCCGTTCACCGTGCTGGCGCGCGCCGTGCCGCCGGTCGAGACCCGCACCGAGCCGTTCACCGTGTACGCTTCCGCCGGACCCTCGATGCCCTCGGCCTCGACCCCGCCGTTGACGGTGCTGCCCCGGAACGCCACTCCCTTCGGGACGCGCACCTCGTAGTCGACCACCACGTCGTTGTTGCGGGTGTGCGAGTGGCCGCCCCGGCCGGGATTGCAGTCGTTCGCCGGCTCTCC
>Ga0066656_10001479_pt1 | contig 10315 bp, 6 predicted proteins | sample GraSoiAngelo_105_FD_71411 | JGI IMG/M metagenome (GOLD analysis project Ga0066656, IMG submission 71411) | Grasslands soil microbial communities from the Angelo Coastal Reserve, California, USA - 14_0903_05_40cm | ecosystem: Environmental > Terrestrial > Soil > Grasslands | place: USA... | reverse complement strand
TGTGGCCTGTTATGGATTCCTTGTCTACCTCTTCAAGGCCCTGGTGCCCGTGAAGCTGTCCGCGTTTTATCCCTATCCAGATGGCATGGCTCGCGGTCTGCCCCTGATCTTCTGGATCGCGCCGCTCCTTGTCGCGGTCATCGCTCTAGGGGTATATCGGAGCCGGCTTCGTGGACGCGGGGTGATGTTCGGCGCGCTTTTCTATTTGGTGAACGTAGTCCTCGTGCTGCAACTGATACCGGTGGGGCGCGCGATCACGGCTGACCGCTACACCTACGTTTCCTACATCGGCGTCGGTTTCGTGGTGGCACTGGGCTGCCGGTACTTCATGCACGGGCCGCAGGAACGGCATGAGGGGCCGAGGCGGGCTACGACGGCGGTGCTCGCGGTTCTCTGCGTGATCCTGATGCTTGCGGCACGCGCCCGGTGCGAGGTGTGGAAGGATAATGTCAGTCTGTGGTCGGATGTCATAGGCAAATACCCCACCGCGGCACTGGCGTACAAGAACAGGGCGATCACGTACAGGGAGAGGGGAGACTATGAGCGCGCCACGGCCGACGTGGAGCAGGCTCTTTCTCTGGATCCGAATGACGCCGGAGCCCTGTCCAACAGAGGGAACCTTTCCTATTCGAAGGGCAACTACGAAGGGGCACTCGTTGATCTCGGACGGGCCATAAGCCTGGACCCGTCGATCGCCGATGCATGGAATAGCCGGGGCGCCGTGCGTGCCCGCCTGGGGAGGTACGAGGAAGCCTTGACCGATTTCGACAGAGCGATCGAGCTGAAACCAGACTTCCCGGACGCCTACCTGAACCGTGCCAACACTTATCTCGCGTTGAAGAGGTACGAAAGGGCGCTCGCGGGTTGCGACGCGTACATCGCGTGGGAGCCCGGCGACGCGCGGGGCTACTTCTGCAGGGGCATCGCGAGATTCAGTATCGGGGACCTTGCCGGAGCTGATGAAGACTATGGAAGCGCCCTGAGGATCAAGCCGGAATTCGGGCACGCGTACTTCTTCCGGTCGAAGGTGCGAGCGGCAATGAATCAATGTGAGGGCGCCCTCCATGATGCGCTACAGGCCCAGTCACTCGGTTATCCGGTGGAGCAAGGCTATCTCGAAACGCTGAGGAAGGCGGCCCCCCGATGAGCGTCGCAGCCGGGCCTAGAAGCGATATTCGCCTTGAGAATGGGCCTCGGCTGTGCTACATTCACCAAGAGTAGGAATCCAAGCCCCGCGTAGCAGCTTGGGGGACCTCATGGACGGACGCAGCGTTCGGATTTCTTCTAGCAGTTTCGATTGGTAGCCGCCGGATGCCGCGGGCGTGAAGCCCTGCGGCCTTTTCTATTTCTAAGCAAGTCTGTTTTCAGGATGCTGCCGCAAGCTCCGCGACAGATCGGTCCCTCTTCCCATGAAGCAAACCGCGGAGGTGTCTCATGGATGTAATGCGCCGTCGAGTGCCTCGAGTCACACTGTTTTCGATCGTCGCCCTCGGATTGTTCGCCCTCCCGCCCGGACAAGCCACTGCCGGCCTGGCCGTGCGCGCCTCAGCAGTCAGCGGCCCCGCGATCGGGGTTTCGCCGACATCGCACGATTTCGGTCGCGTGAACGTAGGTTCCGGCTCGGCGACCTTTGACTTCACGATCTCGAATACAGGCGACGCGGATCTCCATATCTCCGGCCTGACGCATAGCAACGCGGCGGCCGGTTTCACGGCGGACGCCGGGGTGTTGCCCGCGACGATTGCCCCGGGGGGCTCCAGGACCTTGTCGTCGTCGTTCGTGCCCGTGGGCAGCGGCCCCCAATCGGACAACCTGGCCCTCGTGAGCGACGCGAGCAGCGGCTTCTTCACGATCGTTCTCGGGGGGGTCGCGAACAATGCGCCGGTGTTCAACCCGGCGTTGGCTCCCACCTATAGCGCCGTCGCCTTCGTTCCATTCACGCTCACGGCTACCGCGGACGACCCGGAAGGAGACGAGCTCAGCTGGTCCATCACCGGGCTTCCGCTCGGCGCTACCTTCGATGGTTCGACGGGTACCATGGATTGGCCGAATCCGGGTCCTGCCGGGAGCCATCCCATGACGATCTCGGTGAGCGACGGTCTCGCCACATCGTCGGCATCCTTTACGATTACGGTCACCGCGGACAACAGTCCGCCGACCGCGAACCCAGGGGGCCCGTACAACGGGCTCACCGGGATTCCAGTGCCGCTGAGCGGATCCGCGTCGAGCGATCCCGACGCGGGCCAGACATTGTCGTTCGCATGGGATCTCGGAGACGGCAGCTTGGGCACCGGGGCGACTCTCAACCACACGTACACGGCTCCGGGGAACTATATCGTGAGCCTCACGGTCACGGACAACGGCTCGCCGCCCCTGAGCCGCACGGCATTCACGTCGGCTTCCATCACGAACTTCATCGCCGTCACGATCGTTCGGAATCACCCCGACGCGATCCTCAAGACCACCGGCAACCGCCAGGAACTGTTCGGAATGGAGAGCAGCAGCTGGCCGCTGACCGATATCAATCCGTCCACCATCAAGATGAGCACGACGTACCCCAACGCCGGCACGGTGTCAGATATCGCCAACACGGACGCGAAGGCGCTCAAGATCGCGGACATCAACGGCAATGGCTACTACGACCTCGACGTGCACTTCAAGCGCTCCGCGATCCGGGAGCTGCTCCTTCACGTCCCGAACGGCGCGACGGTCGAGCTTGTGTTCACAGCGAAGACGATCATCGACCGAGCCCCGGTCCGCGGATCGATCAACGTGGTCAAGGCGGGTGCGTCGCAGGTCATTTCGGCCGCGTCCCCGAATCCGATCAGGCGAGACGGCACGACCATCTCCTACTCGGTCCTGGAGGGCGGCCCGGTTTCCATCCGCATCTTTTCGGCGGGAGGCAAGCTCGTCCGGACCCTGAAGGAGAGGGAGTACATGACGGCCGGCACCCACGAGGCGAGGTGGGACGGCATCGACGACCACGGCGAGCGCGTGGGTTCGGGCATCTACTTCGTCCGGACAGTCGTGCTCGATGAGGCCTCGGTCTCCAAGCTCGTCGTCATGAAGTAGGCCGGGCCTACTCCTTCCGCATCATTCTTTCGACGGCGTCGGGGTCACGCGGCAGAGCGGCGGTGAGCAGACGATGGCCGTTCTGCGTCACGAGCACCTCGTCCTCGATCCGAACACCGAGAGACTTTTCGGGAATGTAGATCCCAGGCTCGATGGTGACGACCATGCCTGCCTGCAGCGGCTTTCGGTAGAGGCCCGAGTCGTGCACATCGAGTCCCACGAAATGCCCCAGGCCGTGGATGAAGTAGTCCCGGTACCCGGCCGCACGAATGATCTCTTCCGCCTTGCGATGGACATCGTCGAAGTACACGCCCGGCTTGATCATGTCCATGCACGTCTGCTGGGCCCGGAGGACCACGTCGTAATACCTTGCGCTGTTCGGGAGTGAAGTGCCCGTCCGCGGGATAGGTGCGGGTAATGTCGGCCGAGTAGTGGCCGTAGTCCGAGCCGATGTCCACGACGACGAGCGACCCGGCGGCGATCGTCTGGTTGTGCTCCGGGTAGTGGAGGATCGTGCTGTTCCTGCCTGAGCCAACGATGGGCGGGAAGCCCGGGCGGACGGCGCCGCCCCGCTTGAACTCCAGATCGATGAGACCCGCCACCCAGTTTTCTTCCACGCCGGGCCTTATGGCTTGAGCGGCCGCGTGCTGAGCGGAGACCGTGGCGGCGATCGCCTTCTCCATGTAGTCGAGCTCACGCGGCTCCTTGACCGAGCGCAGGGCCGGCAGGAGATCGGTGCGGTTCTTGATGCTCACGCCGGGCAGCTTGGAGCTGAGCTTGCCATAGAGCTCCATCTCGGGCCTGTCCGGCGAGTCGGGCCCTCCTGGGTCGCTGATCAAATAGAGCGTGCCCGTGGTCTGGAGCAATCCCATCATGCTCCCGCCCAAAGCGCTCGTACGAGAGATTCGCTCGATACCGGTCGTGCGGCGTAGGGAATCGCCGATGTCGGGGCGGACGCCAGTCCAGCGCTCGTCGTCAGGATCCCTCGGTTTCAGGAACAGCCGCTCTTTGAACGCGCGCTCCTCCGGCGACAGTACGAGCACGGCCCCGGCATCGTTCAAACCGGTGAGGTAATAGAAATCGGCGTCCTGACGGTAGCCGTCCGCATCTTCCTCCCCGCGGGCGTAGAGCACGGCGATTCCTCCACCCAGCGCTTTCATGAGCTTCGCGCGCCGCGCCTGGTAGACCATGGGGTCGAACGGCCTCGCCGGTGGGATGGGTTCATCGGCGGGGAGGCTGCAGGGTAGAGTGAGCACAAGCGCGACAGAAGCGAGTACGAGAGCGGTGCAGCGATTCCGCGAGGGCATGGCATGACCTCCCCCGAATGTGCCGTTTTCGATGCGTGGGGGCGAAGTATACGCTAATTGTCCTCGACGGCGGAACCGGGAGCGCGCCGAGTTCCGGCGGCCAATTCCCTCGATCCAAGCCGAGCCGCCGAGGAGGTGGGAATGGATGAGGCCGATGCCTTGGAGGTACTCGAGAGGCTGGAGGCGGCGGGTTTCACCCGCCGATACGAGTACGCCGTCAACCTGAGCGGAACGCCGTATTTCCGGGTGTTGAGTGACGGGGCCCGGGCGTCGCCTACTTGAGCCTGTCTCGAAAGAACCCCTCCGCGTGGCTCGATGATCTCGCAATCCGTTTCCCGAAGGGGTCCCTGTCTTCGTCGGTGGCCGAGTAGAGGGTGCGGTAGGTGATGACGTCATTCGGGCCCGGTTCCTCCTCCTTGCCTTCACGGTCCTTCTTCCTAGCGCGCGTGAGCTCCGCATCGAAATACTGGTCGTAGGCGGCGAAGAGCTCGTCCACCGCGGAGAGCAGGTGCGCGAGCGCATCCCTTGCCTCCTCGCCCCACACAGCGAGCGCTTCCTGTTCGGCGAGCAGAAGGTCGGCGCGACACTTGCCGACGCGCGTGAGGCGCTGCCGGTAGGATTGAGCGGCGTCCAGGACATCGGACTCGGCGTGACCTCTTTCGCCGCTCGGCCGTTGCCCCGGATAAGGGACGGCGGCGAAGCGCCCGCGCGCCTCGATGATGGACTCACGAAGCGCATAGATCGCCTTCAGGGTCTTGAGCGCAATCTGATACTCCGTCGTCCCCTTGAGCTGGCGGCGCCACGCATTCACACCCATGAACGCGAGCACCGCCGCCACGAGGGCGGATACACTGACCGCGACATCGCGTGCAGTATCGAGCGGCACCTTCGACCTCCGAATCGACCGTGTAGGGTCGGTTCCTATCGGGCGGGAGCTAACTGCGGTCGCGAGGAGAACTGCGTGGCCGGAGACTGCAGGCTACCCATGCGGCTGAATCGAGCCACCGATCCGAATTCCCGACTTCGCGGTGACCCGGGAGCGTCTCGCTCCTTCTCGTGGTCCCATCGGACCACCAAATCAAAGATGCTGCGGAATCTCCAGATCCGGCGATCCCCCGCGATCCGTCAACGATCCGCCATCTGGGAGTACTACTTAGATACGTGCAGCCTTGTTCCGTTGCTGGTCAAAATGGGTGCTCGAATATGCCTCCTCAATGAAGAACGAGTTGTCCAGAATGCCGGCATGGACGCTGGCTCGTGCGACGAGGGCATAGCCTTGCGCCCATAGCCGAACACCGCCACAATGGGCTCGCCGGGGCCGGTCCAAAGGAGGATGTCGTGGGGGGTATTACCGCTGGTCGTCGTGGGCGCTTCGCGCGGTCGGCCGCGTTGGTGGCTGCCATCGCTCTCACCATCTGCGTTCCAAGTTCGCGCACTCTCGACGCGGCGACGTCCGCGAAAGGGAACCCGTCGACGCCTCAACAGTCTGGGGTGATCGAGGGGATAGCGCTAGATTCCAAGGGGAGGCCGGTCTCCGGCGCGCTTGTGGCGGCCGTGCCGGAGAACTTGGGCGTCACGGCTGAGGATACGCAGGCGCCCGCGTTCGCACGCACGGGTCGCAGCGGTCGCTTCCGTCTCAGCCCCGTTCCAGTCGGTCCCTATGGGGTCACCGCGACGCGCGCGGGCTTGGCCGCGGCCTTTGTGGGGGGCCTCACCGTGGGGCCCGCCAAGACGGTCGCCGGGGTGAAGCTTCGGTTCGGCTCGGACGGCCGCACGTTTCGGGGCCATGTTCGGGACAACCATGACGCACCGGTCCCTCGGGCGCAGATTCGCGCGCTCCGCTACAGCGACTTCCTCGGTGACGTCTTCTACGCGAACGCGGACAGCTCCGGTGCCTACGAGATCACCCTGCCGCAGGCTCCTTATCTTGTGCTCGTGGTAGGGGAGGGGCTCGACTCCGAGTCCCGCAACACGAGAGCGGACCAGGATCGAACCCTCGACTTCGCGCTCGATCCTGTTTCAGCCCCTGGTCCCGCACCGCAGGAAGTCGTCGATTGGATTCGCTCGAACGCCATCCCTCTCCGTACCGTCGAGGCCGGCCATGGATTCTCGGATATGGAGCCGCTCGCCGCGGTGGTTGGAAAGGCGCGGGTCGTTTCCCTTGGTGAGGCCACCCACGGGACCCGAGAGTTCTTCCAGCTCAAGCATCGAATGCTGGAGTTCCTGGTGGCGAGGATGGGGTTCACGATATTCGGGATCGAAGCCACCATGCCCGAGGGCTTCGACGTGAACGACTACGTCCTGACCGGGCGCGGCGATCCCGCGAAGGCGCTCTCGGGTCTCTACTTCTGGACGTGGGACACCAAGGAGGTGTTGGACCTCATCCGTTGGATGCGCGCTTGGAACGCGGATCCGGCTCACCAGAAGAAGGTCAAGTTTTACGGGTTCGACATGCAGTTCGCCCCGAGGGCCGTGAAGAAGACGATCGAGTATCTTCGCAAGGTCGATCCCGCAGAGGCCGCGCGGGTGGACGAAACACTGGCGCCCATCGCGAATCCTTTCGTATCGCAGCGCCTGGGCCGTTCTCCTGCGGCGCAACGGGCACCGATCGATTCGACCGTCGCCCAGCTCTTGAACCGCTTCGACGAGCGCAGAGCGGAGTACCAGGGCCGTTCGAGCCCCGGTGCGTGGGCGCTCGCCCGCCAGCACGCGCGGATCCTGAGCCAGTGGATGGCTATGATTGGGCCCGATGGGGGCGCGGTGCGCGATCGCGCCATGGCCGAGAACATACGGTGGATCCTCGATCAGGAGGGTCCGGATTCGAAGATGGTGGTGTGGGCGCACAACGCTCATGTCTCCACGGCCGAACCGGGGGCGGCCGCGAACGGTATGGGTTCCTACCTTCGCGCCGCGCTGGGCCGAGAAATGGTTGTGTTCGGCTTCTCGTTCGACCGCGGAGGGTTTCAGGCGATCGATGGCGGCCGGCCAGGCGGGGGCCTCCGCTCCTTCGAGGTCGGTCCCGCCCCCGAGGGGTGTCTCGACCTGACGTTCGCGCTCGCAGGGCTCAAGACCGCGGCCATCGATCTCCGCCGGGTTCCGGACAAAGGACCCGTCGCGGAATGGTTCTCGCGCCGCCACAAGACCCGAAGCATCGGCGCGACCTTCGCGGACTCCTTGGCGGGGCAGTACTACGGGTCGATTGTCGCGCCCCGCCATTTCGATGCGATTCTCTTCATCGACGCGACCACGACAGCCCGGCGAAACGATCGGGGGCAGAGGCCGAGCGGCGCGATTCGGGCCGAGCCCTCCAACCTTGACTTCGAGCAAGGCACGCCGGGGGAGACCCCTCCGGAATGGACCGGCCCCCGGGGATCCGCCGGGGACCGCTACCGTGCCGAGGTGACGAGGGACAATCCGGTGTCCGGCTCTCGATGCGCCCGTATAAGAAGCGTTCCGGGGCGGGCGTACGGGGAGTCGTATGGGAGCCTCATGCAAACCGTTGATGCTGCCCCGTACAAGGGAAAGCATCTGCGTCTGCGCGCCTCAGTTCGGGTCGCGCCCGCCGCGGCGGGGCCAGCCGGAGCCAGCGCCTATTTGTGGCTACGCGCCTCGGGCAGTGGCTTCGGACCCGGTGCGGAGCTCCTCTCCGCGGGCATGGAGAATCGGCCCATCGTTTCCGGCGGATGGAGCGAATACACGCTCGAGGGGGATGTTCCCGCGGGCGCCCGGTCGATCAGCTACGGTTTGGCCTTCGTTGGCGAGGGCGCCGCTTGGCTCGACGCGGTATCATTGGAGGCCGTGGGTAAAGGACACGAAACATCGCCTCCTTGATGAAGAGTCGGCGCAAGGCACACCGTACGAGCCCGAACGCGGACAAGGGACGGTCCCGGAGCGTACCGCTGCTCTGGCTCGGCGCCATCCTTGTCCTCACATTCGCTGTGTACATACCCAGCCTTGATAACGGCTTCACCAACTGGGACGACAACCCTTACGTCACAGAGAACGCCCTCCTCGCGCATCCGAATGTCCAGGCCATACTGACCACCCCGCTCGAGGGGAATTACCATCCCCTCACCATTTTGTCGCTCGCGCTGAACTACCGGATCTCCGGATTGGACCCCGCTTCCTACCATTGGCTCAGCCTTCTGCTTCACTTGGCAAACACAGCTCTCGTGTTCCTGTTCCTCTGGGCCCTCACGGGAGGCAGGTTCTGGACGACCGTTGCCACAAGCCTTTTCTTCGGTATCCACCCCATGCACGTGGAGTCGGTGGCCTGGATCGCGGAGCGCAAGGACGTTCTCTTTGCCTTCTTTTACCTGCTGGGGATGATCGCCTACCTGAAATACCTCGATCGGCGGCAAATCGTCTGGCTCGGGCTCGCACTGCTCGCGTTCGTCCTGTCCGCCGCGTCGAAGCCCGCGGCCGTCGTTTTCCCGTTGACGCTCCTCGCGATCGACTACTACCGCCGGCGCCCGTTCAGTCTCTCGATGCTGGGGGAGAAGGTGCCGTTCTTTGCAGTCTCTCTCGTCTGTGGGCTGCTCACCCTCAAAGCGCAGCAATTCGTCGGGGCCGTCGCCAATCCTCACCTATGGAGCCCTCTTCAGAAGCTGCTGATTGCGTCGTATGGCACGGTGATGTACGTCATCAAGCTGTTTGTCCCTGTGCGCCTCTCGGCGCTCTACCCCTATCCCAATATGCAAGGCAAGGGGATGGGGCCGGAGTTCTATCTTGCCCTTGTCGCGCTCGCGGTCCTCCTTCCGACGATCGTGTATCTCTGTCGCCGCAATCGGGCGGTCCTGTTCGGCCTCGCTTTCTTCTTCATTAACGTTGTCCTCGTGTTGCAATTCTTTACCGTCGGCCAGGCGGTGATGGCGGACCGGTACACCTATCTGCCTTACATCGGCTTACTCTTCGCGCTCGCATGGTGGTTGGACGAACGTCCGGCCACGGGTGGGGCACCGATACGGCCCCTCGTCGCGGGCAGCCTAGTCCTGCTGTTCCCGCTGAGCCTGTTCCAAACCTGGGCACGCTGCGACGTATGGCAGAACTCCGAGACCCTGTGGAACGACACGATACAGAAGTACCCCGAGGCGGTGCCCGCTTACAGCGGCCGTGGCCTCGTCAAGGTGTCGCGGGGCGATCTCGCCGGGGCGGAGGCCGACTACTCGCGCGCGATCGCGTTGAACCCCAGATACCGGGACGCGTACATCAATCGGGCCATTGCCTACTTCAAGATGCATGAATACGAGAAATCCGTCGCCGACAGACGCCGAGCCACGGAGCTGGAACCGAACAATCCAGGCAACTACAAAGAGTTCGGCTCCATCGGCGAGGCGTTCCAACAGCTCGGTCGCAATGATTCGGCCTACGCCTACTTCAATCGCGCGATCGAGCTCCATCCGGGCTTCGCCGAAGCTCGGAACAACCGCGGGATCATCAAGATGTCGGGAGGGGATCTGGTGGGGGCGGTGGCCGACTTCTCGGAAGTGATCGCGTTGAACCCCAGGTACCGGGCCGCGTACGCCAACCGGGCCATTGCCTACACCACCACGCGCGAATATGAAAAGTCCATCGCCGACAGCCGCCGGGCGGTCGAGCTGGAACCAAGGAACCCAAACAACTATTTAGAGTACGGCTCCATCGGCGCGGCGTTCCAGCGGCTGAACCGGAATGACTCCGCCTACGTTGCCTTCGATCGCGCGATCGGGCTCAACCCGGGCTATCCTGAAGGACTGAACAACCGCGGGGTCATGAAGGTGTGGAGGGGCGATCTTGCGGGAGCGGTGGCCGATTTTTCTCGCGCGATCGCGGCGAGCCCCGGATACCGGGACGCATACGCCAATCGCGCCATTGCCTACGTCAAGATGCACGAGTACGAAAAGTCCAAGGCCGACAGACGCAGGGCGCTCGAGCTGGCAAAGGGTGCCAGAAACTAG
>Ga0066656_10001473_pt1 | contig 10331 bp, 10 predicted proteins | sample GraSoiAngelo_105_FD_71411 | JGI IMG/M metagenome (GOLD analysis project Ga0066656, IMG submission 71411) | Grasslands soil microbial communities from the Angelo Coastal Reserve, California, USA - 14_0903_05_40cm | ecosystem: Environmental > Terrestrial > Soil > Grasslands | place: USA... | reverse complement strand
GTGAGGGATTGGAGGAGGAACATCCACAAATGGGGCATGAAGTTCCGCGTGACGCCGTTGTCCGGGTTATAGAGAAGAATATTCATGACGACATTTCAATTTCGCGAACCTCTACGGCAGGTTCCGATTTTCGTGGCCGAAATATTCGAACGACCGCGTGAGTAACCAAAAGGACTCCGGTCAGAACGCCGAGAAATACAAGACCGGCTAACACCAATACCATACTGTTGATTGCCCATTAAAAGCCCCGATGACATTTCTCCAAAATTCAAGAAGACGGCCGCACAATCCCTCCTTTTGATTTGCTCCGGATTCATCTTACATTCGCAGTTGCCGCCAACTTCAAGGACCCCGTACCTTAAAGAGACGGTAGTTGGCAATGACTACCGTGGTGCCTGGCGTATAACCGAATTGCAAGTCAGCATTTTATTCTCCGAGCGTTACGTCGAGTTCCGTGCTTGCCCAGAACGATCGTCCCTCCCCGTGCGGGGAGGGGAATTCCGGCGGTTTGCGGCGAACGAATCCGCTATCGTCCGAAGACGACCCCGAAGCCGAAGCGAAGTGTGTTTTTATCCCAAACGCCGCCAATATGAGTCGGTAGCCAGTCGAACTGGACGAGGCGAATGGACATCTTTTCGTTGGCAGAAATGTCCACGCCACCACCGTAACCCATCGTGAAGCCGCTGACTGAGCTACCGAAGCTGCCTGCAGTCAGACCGCCGAACAGAGCATGAGCAAACAGTGTGGTCTTTTCCCGGCGGGCATGAAAACGCGGTCCACCGAGGTACTCATAGTAATGCTCACTATCTTTGTACTGGCCGGCGAAGTCGCCGACTATGCCAAGGGTGCTGTTCACATTTCCCGTAACACCGGCTTGCCATCCAAGAGCCTGCACTCGATCAACGGCTTTACCGCTCAGGACGGAAAGTCCGCCGAAGAACTGGGTCTTTGGCCCGTCCTCAGCAAACAATGAAAATTGAGAGAACGCAACCGCTACTACCATCACACCTAACAATCGTTTCATATACCGCTCCTTAAGTCTCACGTTTTTACGTTTGTGGAATCCAGAACCTCGAGAGTTCTCAGGGCTGCAGGTGAATCATCACTCAGTATGTATGCCCATACGCAATCTTCATAGACCGTCGCGAATGTAGAGTCGGGTCACAAGGCTGTCAAACGGAAATTTTGTAAGTCATTTCTTGGATAATGAGATGGAATGTACGTATCCAGCGTGTACGTCGGGCTGTGAGTCCACCGGCGGGAATCACACTAAGGTCGGAAACAATAGTATCCCCCGATACGAAGCTGGGCAGACGCGAGCGGGCGCCCGAAAGCAGCAGCTCATTCCGCCGTTGCAGGTGAAGAGTGTGCGTAAGAAGCCCGCTGTGAGTGAAGGGGACCCGCCGCCGGATCTCGCCCGGACGTCGCTATCGGACCCGCCGGTCACAATAGCCGTGCCTGCGTTGGGTCGCGCGCGGGAGGCGTTCTATTGGAATATGGCGATCGCGCAAGTCGCGATACTTTTATTCCTTTCCTCGACAAAAGGTTTATGCGTTGGAGGTCTCGCACGGGAGGCCGGGTCCGGCGGTCCATCCTGAGCCACATCGGTGATCGAGATGGCCCAAGCGATCCAGGCCTACCACGAATACACGGGCCATCCACTGGATATCTATCTCCTCCGCGCCCTGGAATTGTCTTAGCCGTCCCGAAGAAAGAGGTTTCTAGGATTAAAACCCCGGCAAGCTGGAAGGCTCGCCGGGGTTTTTGTTTTGGGGACAGGGTAAGCTTAAGCCATTGTGATCTGTCGTCATTACGGCATATGCGGCGGTTGCACCCTTCAACATCTCTCTTATGCGCAGCAGATCGCGTCGAAGGAAGCGGTGCTTCGGAAGCTGCTGCCCGGCTTTTCGCCGCGATTCGCTCCGATCGAGTTCGGTTCTGAGGAACCCTCGCGGTTCCGTCAGAAAGTCGCATTTGTATTCCAGGGTGGGGTGATGGGGCATTTCGAACCTGGATCGAATCGCATTGTGCCGGTCGAGGAATGCCCGGTCCACAGCGATCGTGGGAATCAAATCGCGTTTGCGTTGCGTGATCGCCTGCGAAGCGCGCCAGTCGCTCCGGGAATTTTGCGTCATTTAATCATCCGCACCACGCAAAACGATCGCGAAGCCGTCGCCACGCTAGTTGTTACCCGAAACGACAAATCCCTTCGCAAGCCGATTCGTTCGCTGCTGGAATCGGATGACCGTCCCGACGGCTTTTTCATCAACATTAATGAGAAGCTGGGACCGTTCATGCTCGGCCTCAGACGATCAAAATCTACGGCCGCAGCCACATTCGGGAGACTATTGGAAGCCTCTCCTATTTGATCTCTCCGGACGCGTTCTTTCAGACGAACGTCCGCGCCGCTTCTGTGCTACAGCAATGTGTTGTGGAAACCCTCCATGGCGCGCAGCGTGTACTCGATCTTTACTGCGGCAGCGGGTTGTTTTCGCTGCGGCTCGCAGCCGAAGGCGCTCGCGTTGTCGGAATCGAGGAGAATCGCCAGGCGGTGCGGGACGCTGCAGCCAACATGCGTCTCAACCGCATTCCGCCCGATCGCGCACGCTTCATCGCCGTTCGCGTGGAAGATGGGCTTGGAACAGTCGCCCGCGATGCGTGGGACGCCGTCATCCTCGATCCGCCTCGGCAAGGCTGTCCTGCAGGCGTGCTGGAACGCGTGTTTCGAGGCATCGCAGCGCCTCGAGCCGTCTATGTTTCGTGTAACCCGGAGATGCTGGCGGTCGAACTACGCATGATCCTCAAATACGGGTACACCGTCGAGCGCATCGAAGCCGTGGACATGTTTCCTCACACTGAACACATCGAAACGCTGGTCCATCTCGGCGCGTAGCGAACCGACTTGATCGTTCACTCGGCTGTTCTAAGCTGTCGATCGATGTTTGGCGAGGGAATTTAGCGATTCGAGATAGTGATCCTTATGTTGGAGCCCGGTCCCGATACCTCGCCGCCAACTCGCAGCTCGGACCGTAGTCGTCGCGCCCGGCGCTCATGATGCCCCTTGCCTACGGAGTAGAACGTTCGTAAAGGAACCACTTGGCCCGACCATAAGATCAGTTCCAGACGATACATCCGTTCGCCCTCCCAGTCTTGGGCAACGTTTACGAGAGAAATCTCGTTCAACGGATACGCCTTTGTTGAACCACGGATCAGTGACCGGTAGCGGAGATTGAGCATTCCCCGCGTGCGATCTACGGTAACAATCAGGATGCAAGGGAACGCGATAAAAAGGCCGCCCCCCAGCAACATCAGGACACGCGCCTGAACCCCCTCAGCGTCGTGTCCAAAAGGGAAGGCTGCTCCCACAAAGAGAAACAGCACCCCCATGAGCCAGAGTATTAGCGGGTAGTCTTTGAAGACGATTTGCACATTGGAACTCACCGTCATGATTCGTTCCGAGCGGCTTCCTTTATACCTGCGAGGCGGGTCTGATGCTAAAGGTTAACGATGGGGCCCCGCGCGCGCCGCTGACGCGTGAGTTCGGTCAAATAGCTCTTCACACCCTGCTGACTGTGAATAGGTTGGATTCTTGATTTTGATCCAGTCTCGCGACGCGATTATGTCTTTGAAGAAGTCGTCGGGCTGACCCACGCGGAAGTACAAACGTTAAAGGAAGAGGGCATCATCGCATAAAGGCATTACGGCGTTTGAAGCTGGCCGCTTGGCATTAGATCGGATCGTTGGACTTCGCTGCAGTGACATCAATCTATAATGGCAAGTCTTGGTTTGCCGGATTCTTCGTAACTGCAACGATACCGATCCCGAAGGAAAGGGGTTCATCTCGATGCGCCAGGATCTCAGTGCCCCCGAACTTAATCCACCGCATTCTCTCGCTCGTGTCATTGATCAGTTGGCGCATGTGCTGCCGGCACAAGGCCCGATCAGCATTTTCATCCATCACAACACGCTTCATGCGTTCGAGCATCTGCCGTTTGAGGAGGCCGTTGAGCGCGCCGGCGAACGGCTGGGATGCGAGCCATTCCTGGCCGAATCACGCTATCGCGACAAGTTAGCATCGGGCCGAATTCTGGCACGTGACGTGGAGGCGCTGCTCCACGAGCAGCTTGGGGAGAGAAGTGAGCGCGACGTGGCTGGTGTCGGTACCCGCTTCGATCTATGGCGAGCTGTGGTGCTGCATGGCATCCCCGAGGCGAAGGGACGAGAGCTTTCTTGGCTTCTGGAAGAAACGCCGGTGTTGTCGCGTTTTCGTAGGGATCTGCCGGCGACTGCTCGGTCCGCAGTCTACGTCCTTAGCGAGGAGAACGATCGCGCGAGCGAGGAACACAAAGCCGTGCGCCGCCTGTGGAGTGCCTGCGTCAAAGCGGTTCGCCGAGCCGGCGAGCCTCCGGTAACGCCGGTCGTCATTCCTGTTCGCCATCGTGATTGCGTGCAAATGGTCTGTGGGCTTGATACCGATGCCTGGATTCATCCGCCGCTTATTCGATTCTTGGCCGGTTATCTGGATCAGGGTCTGGCGCATTGGTCCATGCCTGACAGGAGTCGTGGCATCCACGGCTGCTTTCTGGAGATCTACCGCACCTCGTTGACGGCGCAGTGCGGGCCTTGGGCGCGAGCGCTCCCGCGTCTCGTCGCCGAGGACTACACTGCCGGTCGGGATGCACTCAGCTCAATCGCCAATTCCCTCGCTCGACTCGGCGTCGCCGATGCAGAGTATGAGGACTATCTGGGCGCCGAGCTGCTGGCGTTGAGGGGATGGGCCGGCATTGTGCGACAGATCGAGGAACGGCCAGACCGTGTGCCGGCGCATGACCTCACAGTTACGTTGCGCGGATACCTGGCGGTTCGCCTGCTCTTCGAACGCGCTGCGCTGGAGCACGTTGCACCAGAAATTTCTTTCGAGGGTGCGCTTTCAAACCTGCGAAGCGCCTTGCAGGGCCGGTTGCCGATTCCGCCGGGTCCGACCGTGGTGGAGCGCGCGTGGCCGCTCTTTCATGTGGCACAGCTTTGCGGTCTCGATACGATAGTTGTGGAGCAGTGGACCGCTGCGAACGTAGCGGATCTGGAATCCGAGTTGCGCGAACTCAACAGCATTCGCCAGCGAAGAATCTTGCACCAGGCCTTCGAACGAACGATCCGTCATCGCGTCTATGACGCCCTTATCCATCATGCACCTCACGACCTTGAGGCACCACCAGCGTTCCAGGCCGTGTTCTGCCTCGACGAGCGTGAAGAATCCTTCCGCCGCCACCTGGAAGAGGTCGAGCCCGCGTGCGAAACCTTGAGTAGTGCGGGTTTCTTCAATGTGGCGATGTATCACCAGGGCGCAACCGACGCCCACCCACGACCCCTCTGTCCGGTTGCGATCCGTCCCCAGCATTACGTGCCAGAAATGGATACCGGGGGCGAGCGCCTGGCCGGCCACTCGCAACGCCTGCGGCGGCGCGTGGCGGGGTTCCTTGGGTACAACGTTCATTTAGGAAGCCGATTGGCGTTTCGTGGTGCGGTGTTGATGACAGCGTTTGGTTGGCTGGCACTTCTGCCGCTAATCTTGCGAGTCGTATTTCCGTGGCTTTCGTCGCGATGGCATCGCGTGCGTGAGGTATCGGCCGGCGTCTTGCGAACACGTTTGCAACTGGACCGGCAAGAGACGGCGCCGCCTATCGGTGCGCACTCAGGATTCACAGTGCGCGAGATGGCGGACATTGTGCGACGCGTTTTGGAAGATATCGGTATCAGCGACCGTCTGGCGCCCCTCGTACTTGTGGTAGGGCACGGATCGATCAGTCTCAATAACCCTCATGAATCGGCCCACGATTGCGGCGCTTGCGGTGGGGGGCGCGGTGGGCCCAACGCGCGTGCATTCGCACAAATGGCCAACGACCCAAGAGTCCGCCAGCTCCTGGCCACGGAAGATCTGCGCATCCCAGACAATACATGGTTCGTCGGCGCCCAGCGGAATACATGCAATAACGCAGTGACGCTCTACGATGACGATCTTGTTCCGGCGGACCACGAGGGGTTATTTCAGAGAGTGAAGGATGCCATCGAGACCGCGCGCCGGCGTGAGGCGCACGAGCGCTGCCGGCGGTTCGACAGCGCGCCGGGGTGGTATCCCCCGCTTGCGGCGCTGGCGCACGTCGAGGGACGTGCCGCGGACTTGGCGCAACCACGACCGGAGTACGGCCATGCGACGAATGCATTTTGCATCATCGGCCGCCGGGCCCGTACGCGAGGCCTATTCCTCGATCGGCGCGCGTTTCTGGTTTCTTACGATCCAGTTCGTGATGACGACAGCGCAATCCTCGCGCGCATCATGGCGGCGGTCGTACCGGTGGTCGCCGGCATCAGCCTTGAGTACTACTTCGGTTATGTCGATCCGACCGGCTACGGCTGCGGCACCAAACTACCCCACAATGTCACATCACTTCTCGGCGTTATGGACGGCGCGCAAAGCGATCTGCGGACTGGGCTCCCGTGGCAGATGGTCGAGATCCATGAGCCCGCACGATTAGCGATTATCGTCGAGGGAACGCCGGATCGCGTCCGGCGCGTCGTACTAAACAACGCCGCAATCGAGCGGCTCGTGCGCAATCGGTGGATTTGGCTGGCCTGCCTCGACGTGGAATCCAACGCCTTGTGGGAATTCCGATCGATGGGATTTCTTCGCCACACCGCAAAAAATCCTCTTCCGGTAGTTACGGGCGAGTCTGCCACGTGGTATCAGGGCAAGCGCGGGTTCCTTTCTCCCGCCGCCATCGCAGCGGACGCGCACGCGGAGCGCAAGCGCGATAGCGCGCAGCCTCAAGAGACTCCCGGCGTGGGAGCTTCAGTATGATGCCGAGCCTTTCTCTCACGTTGCTCGTGCTCGTCGGAGTCGGATCGCCAACAGTGCTACTGGCGGTGCTTGGCTGCGCATCGCTTCTCAATAGACCGTTGCCGGAGCGATGGACAGGCCGAATCGCAGCCGGTTCGATGATGACCGCGTGTGCATCCTTGTCCGTAGCGCTCGTCGTGTATGGTGTCACAGGAACGGGCCAGCAGCTTGTGTCGTACGGCGCATGGTCTACCTCTCACGAAGGTGGTATCGCGATCGAGTTTCTGGTCGATCGGCTCTCGCTGGCGTTCGGAGCACTCTCGGCGGCTATCGCCGGGATCGTGTCGGCGTTTTCGAATCGATATCTGCACCGGGAATCCGGTTACAACCGCTACTTCGTTCTGCTCGCAATGTTCGTTACTGGGTTCCTGCTCGTCGCCCTGGCCGGCAACGTGGAGGTGCTCTTCGTCGGCTGGGAATTCGTTGGCCTCAGCTCGGCGCTGCTTGTTGCGTTCTTCCACGGGCGGCCGGCACCCGTGTCGAACGCACTGCGCGTACTCTCGGTCTATCGCATCAGTGACGCGGCCATGTTTGCGGCAGCAGTCCTGTTGCGGCATATTGCCGGCACCGACAGCCTCTCATTGCTCTTTGGCGGTGGGCGGTCGGGCTCGGCAGCGGCCCTGACCGGAAGCAGTGCCACACTCATCGCCATGCTCCTCATCGTTGCGGTCGCAGGGAAAAGTGCACTGCTGCCGTTTTCGGGCTGGCTTCCGCGAGCGATGGAGGGACCGACGCCTTCAAGCGCCGTGTACTACGGATCGCTATCGATTCATGCAGGGTGCTTCTTATTATTGCGGTCGGCGCCTTTGCTCGAACACGCGCCCGTCGCCCGTGTCCTTGTAGGTGGACTCGGAGCCGCGACAGCAATCTTCGCTGGCATCACGACACGCGTGCAGAGCGACGTGAAATCATCGCTCGCCTACGCATCGCTGACACAAGTAGGTATCATCGTCATGGAAATAGCGGTCGGCTTGTATACCGTCGCGTTCATCCACCTCGCCGGTCACGCCTGCTTTCGACTCCTGCAGTTTCTGAGCGCGCCGAACGTCCTTCACGATCTGCATGGGTTGGAAAACGCGATCGGCGAACGGCCGTCTCGAGGTCGAAGATATTTCGAGACGTTGGCTCCAAACCGCGTGCGTCGCCTTCTGTATCTGGTCGCGCTTGAGCGGGGGTTCCTCGACAGCATCATCGATCGTGTGCTGGTCGAGCCATTCATGCGAATCGCAGGTCATTTATCCCGTCTTGATCGTTGGCTGTGCGACGCTGGCGTGGTGACGCCGCGGCCGGTCCCAATCGAGGCAAGCGAGAACCAGGATGAGTGACGCGCGGTTATGGCTCGCGGGGATCACAGTCCTGCCGGCGCTCGTGATTGCAGCCTCGTACTTTCGTATTGAGGTGGAACGGTTACGGCGGCTGGCGGTCGCATCTGCCGCAGTCATGCTGCTCGCTACTCTCGTCATTTCTGTTTCGCCGCAGTTGCGCGCGCTCTCGATCCGGACCACTGCTCTTAGCTGGCTTACAGAAGGAGAAGCAATCATCCGAATCGACGCGCTCTCGTCGGTCCTCCTGCCATTTGCAGCGGGTCTCTGGGTGTTCACCGTCGCCGTGACACCGCGCGCAGCGCTCGATCGAGGAGGCCTACGCCGGACAGCGCTCTCCACGCTGATGACGGTCGCATCCTTTCTTACCGAAAGTGCCGTCTTACTCGTGCTATTGTCATTGGCTTCCGTCTGGACGTTTCTATCGGCCCTGTCGGACACCGCACATCGGGCTCAGCGTCGAATCGTCGCGGTATATCTAGGGGGATCGGCGCTGGCCTTTGGCATCGGCGTCGCGCTGCTGATCGGTCCGGGGGCAGGGAACGCCAAGCTGGAAACGGCAGGCATGTGGTTGATTGTGACTGCTGCCCTGATGCGGAAGGGAATCGTCCCGTTTCACGCCTGGGTGCCCGAGGTGTTCGACCATGGGCGGCTGGGCCCCGCCATTCTGTTCAATGCGCCGCAAGTCGGCGCATATATGACGGTGGTTCTAGTCGTGCCCCGGGCGACGCCCGAAATGTTGCGTGTCATCGCAATCCTGGCGCTTGGGACGGCTGTTTATGGAGCTGCGTTGGCTCTGGTCCAGACCAGTGCGCGCCGCGCGTGCGGGTATCTGTTCATGAGTCAGTCCGCCCTGGTCATGGCGGGTCTTGACTGCACGAGCGCAAGCGCTCTGGCGGGCGGGTTGCTGGTGTGGTTGTCGGCGGGCCTCGCGTTTGCTGGACTCGCTCGTTGCCTTCTCGTTCTCGAAGCCCGCCGTGGGCGGCTCGATTTGAACACCTATCACGGAGGCTATGAGCGTATGCCATTGCTGGCGATCAGTTTCCTGTGCATGGGACTGGCCTGCACTGGCTTTCCGGGCACGCTCGGTTTCGTTGGACAGGAACTCCTGGTCAATGGCGCCGTGGACGCATTTCCGACCATGGGATTCGCTGTAGTAGTCGCGTCGGCGCTAACCGGCCTCGCGGTCCTTCGCATGTACTTCTCGCTGTTTTGCGGGAGACCGGATGCGCCATCCCATTCCAGTGTGCAGTTCGGGTTGAGGAGGCGCGAAACATGGACATTTGTGGCGCTCGTGATCGCGCTGATCGCCTTCGGCGTCGCTCCACGTCCGCTCGTCGATTCGAGGTTCGCTGCCAGTGACAAGATCCTACTGCTACGCGATACGCATATACGTGCGCAACACAAACATTGAGACTAATCGCCATCATTCGCGTTTCGATCAGCGTGCCGGCAGATATATGGTTATCTTGCGGAACTTCCAGTTTTGTTTGGAACGCAGCTTCCTCTGGCTCTCCCCGCAAGACCGCGATCAAGGCGGACGAATCGATGATCATCTCGGCAGTCCCTTACGATCGAAGTGGATCAACTGTTCGGTCGGCGGAGCATCCTTAGGGGAAAATTCGGGGACAGACACCGAATTTCTCAAGTACAAGCCACTGCGGTGTCTGTTTCCCAATTTCGTAGCAGGTGGCCCGTTATCAAATGGGCTGGGGGTGTGACATAATCCGCCATGCGCCGCGGCAGCAATTAGCCGTGGAAGGACATCGGGCAGTGGAAAGAGAGGATTCTATGTCGGTTCGATTGGGCCTCGTGACTGTTTTGGCGGCACTCGTTGCAGCATCCTCGTCGGCAGAAGCACAAGTGCTTTCGGAGAAAAACATTTCGATCAAGATGGCCTTGGTAATTGCGGAAACCGCTCTGAACCAATGCACGCCCCGCGTATCAGTCGCGGTTCTCGATCGTGCCGGCCGGCTGCGCGTATTTCTCCAGGGCGACGGAGCCTCTCCGCACAATCTCGAACTCGCCCGCCGCAAGGCCTATACAGCGTTGACGTTCCGGCGGACCTCCGCCGACTGGGCGAAACGCACCGCCGAAGGCGATGTCACCGGCCA
>Ga0066656_10001467_pt1 | contig 10351 bp, 8 predicted proteins | sample GraSoiAngelo_105_FD_71411 | JGI IMG/M metagenome (GOLD analysis project Ga0066656, IMG submission 71411) | Grasslands soil microbial communities from the Angelo Coastal Reserve, California, USA - 14_0903_05_40cm | ecosystem: Environmental > Terrestrial > Soil > Grasslands | place: USA... | reverse complement strand
CTTTCGTGGCTTTCGTGGCTACGGCAGGAACGTCCCCATAATCAGGAGCGCCTTCAGGTGATCTGCGAAGACTGCCGTCTCGCTCAGGACAGCCCCTGGGAAAGCACCTGTGCGTCCGACGTGCGGGCGTAGACGAGCTGACCGCCGAGGTAGGTCTGGACGACCGAGAAATTCGCGTCGAGAACGACGAAATCGGCGACCGTTTCCGGCGCGAGCAGGCCGTACCCGACCAGCCCCAGCTCGCGCGCCGGCGTTGTCGCGCAGATCGTGACCGCGTCAACCAGCGAGAGACCCACGCGGCCGACCAGCGTCTGAAACGCCCGATCCATGGTCAGGACGCTGCCCGCGATTGTCCCGTCCGCGAGGAGCGCCGTCGACTCTCCGGCGATGATCGGTTGACCACCCAGCAACGCGCGCGCTCCCGCGGGCAGCCCGGCAGCCGCCGTGGCGTCGGTAATAGCCAGGATGCGCGATGGACGCTTGGCGGCAATCGCCGTCCGGATGAGCGCCGGGTGGACGTGGGCACCGTCGCAGATAATCTCTGCGGCGACCTCGTCGGTCTGCAGGACGGCGCCGGCAAGCCCTGGCGCGCGGTGACCAAGCGGCGGCATGCGGTTGAAGAGGTGGGTGGCCTGGCGCGCCCCGGAGGCGACCGCCGCGAGCGCCTCCTCGTAAGTGGCCGCCGAATGACCGAGCGACACCCGATGTCCACGCGACGCGAGCCAGCGCACGAGGTCGAGGCCGCCATCCAGCTCGGACGCGAGCGTCACGATCCCGACGTCGGGCGCGGCGCGCTCGATCTCGGTGAGAATATCAGCGGCGGTGAAGTCCGGTCGCTCGGCAGGTCGCTCCGCTCGCTCGGCTGAAGCCTTCGCGCTCCGATCCACACGAGACCCACCCGACCCACCTGGCCGACCCGACCCAAGCGCAGCCCTGGGGCTGCGCAGGCAGCCCGAGGGCTGCGCACCTGCGTACTCCGGGTTGATGAAGTTGCTCTCCAGATGCGCGGGCAGCACACGTGCCGCGCGAGCCGCCGGTGCTTCCCGCGCACGCCGCACCTGGTCCAGGACGCGACCGAGCGCCTCAGGCCCGCACGCCACGGTCGTGGGACAGAACGCCGTGACGCCATACCGCGGCAGCCGTTCCGCGATCGCGCCAATGGCATCGCCCTCCGGACGCATGTCCAGCGAATCGACGCCGTCGACGCCGTGCACATGGACGTCGATGAAACCGGGCACGATGTAATGGCCGTGAAACGCGAAGTGTGAGTCGGCGTGGCCGCCGGAAGCGGCATCAGTACGGATTTCGGCGATCCGTCCCTCCTCGATCACGAGGGTACCTGGCGACAGGATGCGGTCAGGCAACACGAGTGCGGCGCCCGACAGCACGATCACGGGGCCGCCGCACTTGCGAGACGCGCCGCGCCGATGGCCGCGGCGTCGGCGCCGAGCGTGGCCGTCTCAATCGTCAGCGCTTCCATCATCGATTTCGGCAGCCGGCGGGCGATTTCGATCCTCAGAGGATCGAGCAGCAGGTCCGCGGCCGATGCCATGAACCCACCGAGCACGAGCGTCTCCGGGTCGGCGACGACGACGAGATTGGCCGCCGCCATGCCGAGGTACTTCGCGGTGTCGCGGACGACCGAGATCGACACGCCGTCGTTCCGGCGCGCCGCCTCGAGCACGTGCTCGACCGTGATCGCGGAGAGATCGTCTTTGACGGCGTCCTGCACGTGCGAGCGGTCACCGGCCTTGATACGCCAGATCAGGCGCCGCACGATGCCGGCCGCCGCGACTTCAGCCTCGAGGCACCCGGTTTTCCGGTAGTCCTCGCGCTCGACCGGGTTGAGCGACATCCATGCGACCGCCCCCGCGCGCCCGCGGGCGCCGGTCACCGGAACACCGCCGCGGACGATGCCCCCCGTGGCGTGATCGCCGACCGCGAAAAAGACAACGTCGCCGGCGCCGCGGGCGGCCCCGACCCACGCTTCGGCGAGCGCCGCCGCCGTCCCCGATGGCGTGGCCCCGGTCTCGGCGAACGGCCCGGCGAAATGATGCGCGAGACCCGCGACGACCGCCGCCATGGCCGGTGATTCAGGATTGACCGTGGCCACGCCGAGCACGCGCGCGCCGGTATCGCCGGCCGTCACCTGCTCCAGCGCCGCGGTTGCGGCCGCCGCGAGGTAGCCGTCCGCCTCCACCACGGCGCGCGTCAGCACTGCGCCGCGATCATCGACCCTGACGGCAACCGCGCGCGCGTCTTCGAGCTCTAGACCCAGCATAGGCCTTCACATTGCGGATTGCGGATTGCGGATTGCGGATTGCGGATCGCGGATCGCGGGATGCGGATTCAATTGTGGGATTCCAATTTGCAGTCCACAGTCCGCAGTCCGCAATCCGCAATCTGCAATGCCACAGTTCATCCGTCGTCCCGCCCCCAGTCGGTGTTCACCTGCAGCTTCCGGCCGGCGAGCGGCAACAGGATACGCTCGTCGGAGTCTTCCGCATGGAAGAGCATACGATCCACCCGGTCGAGCAGCGACGACAGCTGACGCTCGTCGGGCGCGTGGATCACGAGCACGCCGCCGCATGAGTCGAGCGGAAACCGGCGATCGTCGAGATAATCGCGATCCATCGTGATCAGCGTGCGGCGGAGCTGCTGCGCGAGCTGGTAGTGCTTCAGATCGGGAGCGCGGCGAAGATCGTTCTCCTCCAGCACGAACAACACGTCCCATCCGAGCTGCGTGCGCATGTGCGCCACGATGCCGGAAGGCACGTTCGCATCCGCGTAGATGCGCGGGTGCGGCATCAGGCGTTCGGCGTGCTGCGCGAGCTCGGAAAACAGAGTACCCATTATCAAAGTTTGAAGTCTGAAGTCTGAAGTTTGAAGTCTGAAGTTTGAAGTCTGAACGGCCTGCTTCAGACTCGAGACTTCAGGCTTGAGAGTTGAGAGTTGAGACTTGGGAGTTGACACTTGAGACTTCAGATTTGCGTTTCTCCTGACTGGCTTTGGCTTCCCTCGTCAGTTGCGCGACGAGCCGGTCCCGGTGGTGTACGAGCTCCTTGCGCTGGCGCCGGCCGTTGGGCGATCCGACCGCGTACTCGCAGAAGAGCGGAAAAGCGATGGTCGAGTCACAGTACGCGACGACGGTGTCGGGCAGCACGCCGGGGTTCACTTTGCCCCAGCTCACGGCTTCAGCGGGCGTCGCGCCGGACAGACCGCCCCAGACGACCGAGTCGGTCGTGATCTGGATGAAGTAGTCGTTGCCGCCCTTGGGAATCCCGTAGATTTCCCACAACGTCGGCTGTGCCTGCAGATAGAAATTCTTGGGCGATCCGCCGCCGAGAATCACGCAGCCGTTGCGCTTTCCCGCCAGCACAATCGCGCACACCTCGTTGACGTCCTTGTTGGGATCGATCATGAGCCGGCCGCCGTTCATCAGCTCGTGATACGCGATGTTCATGCCGATCGAACTGTCGCCGGGCGACGAGGTGTAGAGCGGGACGCCCGCACCGGCCGCTCGCGCGACCACCGAGTGCTCCTCGCAGCCGGGGTGGCGCTCGATGAGGTCGAGGCCGAGGCGGTAGTGGAACTCCGAGGTCGCCACCGGCTCGTTCAGGCCCGAACGGACGATGAAGTCCCGGAGGTAGGCGTCGGTTTCAAGCAGGACGGTCGCCGGAAACAACACGTCGTAGATGCGGATGACGCCGTCCTCGTACAGCTCGACGTCGTTGACGAACGGCGATCCGCGGCGCAGCGTGAAGTTCAGCGCGTAGTGCAAATCGTGGTAGAGGTTCGCCCCGGTCGAGATGACGAAGTCCACGAGCCCGCGGTCCATCAACTCGATGACGCAGCCGCCCAGCCCCGCCGGCGTCATCGCGCCGGCAATCGTCAGCCCGATCGTGGTTTCGTGCTCCGGCGCGAGCATTCTGTCGGTGAAGATCTGGCACGCTTCTGACAATCGTGCGGCGTTGAACGCCTGGAAGCCGTTGTCGATCAGACGGCGAACCTCCGGACTGCCTGTCGGCCGGTAGCTCGCGATCGGTTTGCCCGATAAAGACTTCTGGAGGGAATGCCCGGGCGAACCGGGGGCACGATACGGCAACGTGTGCTCCTTGATGGTATGCGAATTAGCTTAACATCTGGGGTTGTGACTGGCGAGTCGGATTGGCTGTGGTTGAGTGTTGTGCTGGCGGTCGCGGTTGTCCTGCTCCTCGGTTTGTGGATCTGGCGGAAAGGGCGGCCGTTCGCCTCCGGCGACATTTTCCGCGCGAGCAGGCTCAGCCGGGGGAACCACCTGTTTCCGACCCAGGTCCTGATCACGGCCACAAGCGTCGTGCAGTTCACGCCCCGCTGGATCGGCCGGCAGGAAGAAACGATCCACATGGCGCATATTGCGTCGGTGAAGATCGTGACGGGCATCATGCTGTCGAACGTCCTCATCGAAACCAGCGGCGGGAGCGACCCCATCGTCTGCCACGGACACCACAAGGGCGACGCGACCCGGATCAAGACTCTCATCGAGGGCTATCAGACCTCCTTGTACAGGGGGCCCGGGCCAGGCCCTGTCGGCGGCGGCGGCTTCGTCCGATAAACCTCAGCGATACATGGATGACCTGACGTTCAGTGCGCGGCGCGCGAGCGCGACAGCTGCGGCCAAAACTGCCGAGTCAGGCGACCTCGAGACGCGTTTCCGGGGGCTGGTGCAGTCCCCGCTGCGGGCGGGGCTGCTCCGGTACCTGAGCGCCAGCCCCGAGGACAGCTTCGACGTCGAGTCGCTGATGCAGACGTTCGGGCGACTGCGCCTCGACGTCGAGAACTGCGTCCGCGAGCTCGTCGATTTCGGCGTGGCGCAGGTCGTGCCGGGCAGCACGCCGGCGCGGTACATGGCCGAGCGGCCGGCCACCGACGCGCTCGGCGATCTGCTCGACCACTTCCTCGAGCGGCGCGCCGCGGTCAGCACCGAAGACCAGTCGCCCTCGGTCCAGCGCTTCCGCGAGATGATCGGCCGCGACGAGAAGATGCTGATCGTGTTCGAGTGGATCCGCACCGCCGCGAAGTCGGACATCTCGGTTCTGATCCTCGGGCCGACCGGATCGGGCAAGGAAGTCGTCGCGCGGATGATCCACGAGCTGAGCCGCCGCACGATCGCGAAATTCCAGGCGGTGAACACGGCGGCGCTGCCGGATACGCTGTTCGAGTCGGAAATCTTCGGCTACGAGAAAGGCGCCTTCACGGGGGCGCACGATCGGAAGCCGGGCCGTCTCGAGCTCTCCAACGAAGGCACCCTGTTTCTCGACGAGATCGGCGACATGTCGCTCATCGCGCAGGCGAAGCTGCTGCGCGTGCTCGAGGAGCGAAAGTTCGAGCGTCTCGGCGGCAACAAGTCAATCTCGGTCGACTTCCGGCTCATTTCCGCGACCAACCGGCCGCTCGAACAGTTCGTCAAGGACGGACGGTTCCGTGAGGACCTCTATTACCGGGTGAACGCGTTCGCCATCCGGCTGCCGTCGCTGCGCGAGCGGCAGGTCGACATTCCGGTGCTGGCGCAGCGCTTCCTCGCGCGGTACTGCGCCGCGCAGGGGCTGCCACTCGACAGCAAGAGTTTTTCGCGCGAGGCGATCGACCTGCTCGTCGGTTACCAGTGGCCGGGCAATATCCGCGAGCTCGAGAGTACCGTCTCCCGCGCCGCGCTGTCCGCTCCCGGCCGCTCGATTCGCGCAACGGACGTCGAGTTTCTTCACGCGACGACGGCGTCGGCGCCCGTTTCGGGCGATCGCCTGCCGTCGCTCGCGGAATCAGAACGGGCGCACATCGTGCGGGTCCTCGAGGCGGTCGACTGGAACAAGAAGGAAGCGGCGCGCGTGCTCGACATCAGCCGCGGAACGCTGTACCGCAAGATCGTCGACTATCAACTCGAGCCCGAAGCGCGACCAGCCGGCCGCAGGAGCCGTGAATCCGTCGGCTGATTCCTGTTTCGCCGCAGCATTCTCACCGCTTGGCGTCGTCCCCAGCCGGACTTATGAAGGATCTCCCCATCCCCGCACGGCTCTTCGTGGGAGCTGTGCTCGCCGCAGGTGCCTTGACCTTCGGGCTGTTCGCTCCGCACGAGATCGCGAACCCGTTGCTGTTCGCCGTGCTGATCGGCTGTTCGTCGCTCGCCTCTGCGCTGAAGGTCAGCCTCCCGCTGTCCACCAGCGGTTCGACGATGTCGGTGTCGTACGCCGTGGATGTCGCCGCCCTGCTCATGCTCGGCCCGAACGAGACGATGATCGTCGCCGCGACGAGCGCGTGGAGCCAGTGCACGTTCCGGACGAAGACGCGATCGGCGCCGCACCGCACGCTCTTCAGCATGGCGTCGCTCGTGCTGACGGTGAAGGCCGCCGGCTGGACATACGGACTCCTCGGCGGCACGACCACGGCCCTGCAGTTTTCGCTGCTGGCGATTCCGAAACCGCTCGTGGGCGCCGCGACCACGTATTTCGTCTGCAACACGCTGCTCATCGCGACGGCCATCGGCTTGTCGACCCGGCAGTCGATCGCGCGCGTGTGGAACGAGAACTTTCTGTGGAGCGCGCCGAGCTACTTCGTCGGCGCCGGCGCGGCGGCGATTGCGGCGACGGTCATCGACCGCGGCGGCTACTGGATGGCGTCGCTGGCCGCGGCGCCGCTCTACCTGACCTACCGCACCTACAAGGTGTACATGGGCCGCATCCAGGATCAGCAGCGGCACGTGGTGCAGGTATCGGACCTGCATCTGGCGACGATCGAAGCGCTGGCGCTCGCCATTGACGCCAAGGATCACACCGCGCAGAGCCATATCCGCCGCGTGCAGGTCTACGCCGCGGGACTGGCGCGGGCCCTCGGCATGCCGGACACCGAAATCCAGGGCGTCAAGACCGCGGCGCTGCTGCACGACATCGGCAAGCTGGCGGTGCCCGAGCACATCCTGTCGAAGCCCGGGCCGCTGACGCACGAGGAATTCCAGAAGATCCGCATCCATCCGCAGGTCGGCGCGGAAATCATCAGCGGCGTGCCCTTCCCCTATCCGGTGGCGCCGCTGATCCTCAGCCACCACGAGCGCTGGGACGGCAAAGGCTATCCCATAGGGCTGAAGGGCGAGGACATCCCGCTCGGCGCCCGCATCCTCTCAGTGGTCGACTATTTCGACGCGCTCATGTCGGAGCGGCCGTACCACAAGGCGATGAGCCTCGACGACGCGACCGGTCTCCTGCGCCAGGAGATGGGCAAGGCGCTCGACCCGCGCGTCGTGGAGACGTTCATCGACATGTACACCACGCTGGCCGGCGAAGCGGAAGCCAGCCAGGAGCCGTCGCGCAAGCTCACGCGCGTGCCGATGCATGCGCCGACCGCCGCGCCGGCTGTCGGGCTCGTCAACGACTCGTCCGCCACGCGCACGAACGTCTTCCAGGACATCGCGCTCGCGCACCGCGAGATCTACGCCCTGTATGAGATCGCGCAGGCGATGGGGAGCAGCCTCGGCGTCTCCGATACGATGGCGCTCATCTCCTCGAAGTTGAGCAACATCGTGCCGTTCTCCTGCTGCGCGCTGTTCCTCTACAACGACGATACCGAAACGCTCTCCTGCCGATTCGCGACCGGCGTCGAATCGGACGTGATCCAGCAGTTGACGATCCGCAACGGCCACGGGCTCACCGGCTGGGTGGCGCGCAACCGGCGGCCGCTCGTCAACGCGCGGCCGAGCACCGACCTGGAAGCCGCCGGCGTCGCGTCCGACCGCACGTCCCTGCAGTCGGCGCTCGTCTGCCCGTTGCTCTTCAACGAGCGGTTCATCGGCACGATTTCGGTGTACCACACCGAGCCGTCAATCTACAGCGACGACCATCGCCGCCTGCTCGACCGTATCTCGGAGCAGGCCGCCGCGGTCATCTACAACTCGATCGTGTTCGAGCAGACGCAGGAAGATTCGCTCACCGATGCGTTGACGGCGCTGCCGAACACACGGTACATGTTCATGCATCTCACCCGCGAGCTCGCGCGCGCCGACCGGTTGAAGTCCGAGGTCTCGCTGCTGGTCATGGACCTCGACAACTTCAAGGACATCAACGACACGTACGGCCACCATGTCGGCGACCGTGCGCTGCGCGACGTCGCCGGCGTCCTGCGCAGCGGGATCCGCCCGTACGACATCTGCGTCCGCTACGCGGGCGACGAGTTCATCGTCGTGCTCTCCGGCTGCGACGCCGATGAAGCGGAGCGGAAGCGGCTGGAGCTGCAGCGCGCCGTGGATATCCTGCAGTTCGAGGCGAGCCCGGGAAAGATGCTCGCGCTCGCCATCAGCATCGGTGCGTCGGTCTTCCCGCACGACGGCGATTCGTACGAGACGCTGCTCGCCACGGCGGACAGCCGGATGTACCGCGACAAAACGCGGCGGAAGCGTGGAGCAACCGGTACGCACGGCGGCGACCTGCACGCCACACCGGTCGCAGCCACGAGCCTGTCGGATGTCGACCTCCAGCGGGCTGCCGTTGGAGTGCTTTGACACGGCTGACGACAGGAACTAACGCTGTCATGGCTGATGGCTGATGGCTAATGGCTGATGGCTGATGGCTGATGGCTAATGGCTAATGGCTAATGGCTAATGGCATAGGGTCCATGGACGTTTCGCCATATGCCCTCAGCCCTTAGCCATTAGCCATCGTCGTCGATCCAGTCGGGGCTCGGTCCCGTCACACCCGTCCACAGAACTGCGAGCCCTGATGCTAGGAGAACGAGCGCTATCCCCTGCACCCACCAGGCGTCATGGCGACTGCCGAATTCGATCCACGCCGCAGGAACCGCGAGCGCGAGACCGACGACGATCGCGAGCGCGCGCCGGCGGACCAGCCGAAGCAGCAGGCCGCGAGCGCGACGGAGTGTCATCGTGAGATAGCATAATCCGTCGTGCTGCTCACGCTGCCCATCCGCCAGGTGCTGCCGGCGACGCCACGTGCCCGGATCGCGCGGCTCGACCTGAACGGCCACGCTTTCGGCTACGCCGCGGGCCAGGCTGTCCGCATCGCGAACCACGGCTTCGAGGACCGGCAGCCCTATTCCATCGCGGCGTCGCCCGACGATGCGCGGCGTGACGGGTGGCTGGAGCTGCTCGTGGGTGTCGACCACCGCGGCACGCCAGGTGGGCACCTGACCCTGGACACCGGCCAGCTCGTTGACGTCGAGGGACCGCTTGGTACGTTTACCTTTCCACAGAACCCCGCGGAGGAGCGGTTCGTGTTCATCGCCGGAGGCACCGGGATCGCGCCGCTGCGCGCGATGCTGCGGCATGCCCTCGCCATCCCACATTCCGGGATCGGGCTCTTATACAGCGCCCGCACGGCCGACGAGTTCGCCTATCAGGAGGAGTTTCGCGCCCTGGCGCTCAGCGGGCGTCTCGAGCTGAAGCAGACGGTGACGCGGGCTGCGAGCGGGGACTGGACCGGCGGGCGGGGACGCATTGGACTCGCAGTGCTCCAGCCGCTCGTCCACGATCCCGCGACGCTCTGCTTCATCTGCGGGCCCGCGGCGATGGTCGACGAGATGCCCGAGGTGCTCGAGGAGATCGGCATCCCGCGAGCGAGAATCCGCATCGAAGAGTGGTAGCTCAGAGCTCGTTGCTGGTTGCTGGTTGCTGGTTGTTAGCAACTAGGAACTAGCAACTGGCACCTGCTTTACGCGCCGCCGCTGACATGGAACCCGGCGTCGACCATCATGATCTCGCCCGTGATGGCGCGCGAGGCCGGACTGAGCAGGAAGAGGGCCGCATCCGCGACCTCGGCGAGATCCACATTCCGTCGAAGCGGCGCACGCTCGCGATACACCTGCAGAATCCCGGAGAAGCCGGAGATCCCGGCGGCCGCCAGCGTCTTGAGTGGACCGGCCGAAACCGCGTTGACGCGAATGTTCCGCGGGCCGAGATCGGCAGCCAGATAACGCACCGACGCTTCGAGCGCCGCTTTCGCCACACCCATCACGTTGTAGTTGGTGAACACGCGCTGGCTGCCGAGGTAGGTCAGCGTGAGGACGCTGCCGCCGCCGCGCTTCTCCATCAACGGCGCCACGGCGCGTGTCAAACCGATCAGCGAATAGGCGCTCACGTCGAGCGCAATCCGGAACCCTTCACGGGTCGTCTGCACGAACGGGTTCGAGAGCTCGGCCTGCTGCGCAAATGCCGCACCGTGAACAAAAAAATCGAGGCCGCCGAATTCACGATCGAGCGTCGCGGCGAGATCGGCCATGTGTTGATCGCTGGTGACGTCGCAGGCCGTGACGACAGGATTGTCGAGTGTTGCCGCGAGCTCGCGGACGTTCTCTTCCAGCCGCTCGCTGGGAT
>Ga0066656_10001463_pt1 | contig 10360 bp, 8 predicted proteins | sample GraSoiAngelo_105_FD_71411 | JGI IMG/M metagenome (GOLD analysis project Ga0066656, IMG submission 71411) | Grasslands soil microbial communities from the Angelo Coastal Reserve, California, USA - 14_0903_05_40cm | ecosystem: Environmental > Terrestrial > Soil > Grasslands | place: USA... | reverse complement strand
TTCAAATCCCACCCCCGCTACTGGCGGAAACGACGGAAGGACGGAAGGACGGAAGTGGCCGAACGTTCCGTCCTTCCCGCCTTCCGTCTTTCCGTCTTCGCTCGGGCGGTTAGCTCAGCTGGTTAGAGCGCTACGTTGACATCGTAGAGGTCACTAGTTCGAATCTAGTACCGCCCACTCCGCGCGCGCCCATAGCTCAACTGGATAGAGCGTTTGGCTACGGACCAAAAGGCTGGGGGTTCGACTCCCTCTGGGCGCACTCGGTCGGACTGTCGGACGGTCGGACCATTTCGGGGCGTAGCGCAGCCCGGTTAGCGCGCCTGGTTCGGGACCAGGAGGTCGGAGGTTCAAATCCTCTCGCCCCGACTACAGTCCTGCTGTCGGACGGTCGGATTGCCGGACGCCAACACCGTCCGTCGCTTTTCCTTCCGACGTCCGACCGAGTGGGCGTCAGTGGCTCAGCTGGATGGAGCGTCGGCCTCCGGAGCCAAGCTCACGGTGCGGGAGCATCAATGAGGCCGTTACGGCAACCATCGGTCTGGCCCGCCGCCGCCCGCAGTCGGCTTAGGTGTTGCGGCACAACACGCGCCAGTAGCTCAGCTGGATAGAGCGTCGGCCTCCGGAGCCGAAGGTCATGGGTTCGAATCCCGTCTGGCGCATCGACTTACAGACGCGGTTTCACGTTTCGGCCAACGAGGCCGAAGGTCCCGGCGGGACCTTGACTCTCCCAGCGGTCGAATCCCCGCGGGTGCAGCGATGTATCGAGTTCCTCGCTCTTCCTCAGCAAGCCCACCCGGCAACCAAGGCCGATGACTCCGCAAGTTATCGAGCTGGCGCTGACAACTGTGCAGCAATCGGCACCTCGCCATGATCGCGCTGCGAGCGGGTGTGTCGGCGGATCTACGAAATGCTCGCAGGGGAGCCACCGTTCTCCGATACGAGCACCCTGGCGATCATCAGTCGCCACGCGACCGAACGCCTGGCCGCTCCGGAGCGTGCGACCCGCCGTCTCCGAACTTGTCTCGGCGTTGTTCCACTATCGGTTTGAGCGATGAGGCGGCGGGGGTTAAATCGGATAACAGCATGAAACGACAAGCGGCGAGCGTTCCGTAACGCTCGCCGCAGTTCCTCCCGGGACGCGTCGGCGGGGGCCGCTGGATTCACGCAGTCGCTCGGGCCATGCTCTGGACGGCCGCCGCGTACCGGGCGACCTTTGACATTGCCCGGCCCATCGCCGCGGCGAGTCCTTGTGCCTGTTCCCATATCAAGTGCGTGTGACAAGCGTGGCAGTGAGGACGAGCGAAGGCACCGTCGTCACGCTCGAGCGAAACACCGTCGAGGACCTCAGGGGCCACCTGCGGGGAGCGCTCTTGCTCCCCGGCGACCCTGGCTACGACGACGGGCGGGCCATCTGGTATGCCATGATCGACCGTCGGCCTGCACTCATCGCGCGCTGCCTCGGCGTCGCCGACGTCGTGACGTGCGTGAACTTCGCTCGCGAGCACGGCGTCACCGTTTCGATCAAGGGTGGTGGGCACAACATCTCCGGTCTCGCGGTCTGCGACGGCGGACTGATGGTCGACCTGTCGCTCATGCGTGGCGTATGGGTGGATTCGACGGCGCGCACGGCGCGTGCCCAGGCTGGCTGTCTCTTAGGTGACCTGGACCGCGAGACCCAGCTCCACGGCCTGGCCGCAGTCCTCGGCTTCCTTTCGACCACGGGCATTGCCGGGCTCACGCTCGGGGGGGGCTTTGGCTACCTCACGCGCCGGTTCGGCTGGAGTTGCGATAATGTGCTCTCGATGGACGTCGTCACGGCAGACGGGCGGTTTGTGCGGGCGAGCGCCCGGGAGAACCACGACCTCTTCTGGGGCCTGCGGGGTGGAGGCGGCAATTTCGGGGTCGTGACGAGCTTCGAATACAAGCTTCACCCCGTCGGACCGGAGGTAATGGCGGGGGCCATGGCGTGGCGCGCGGAGGACGCGCACGAGGTGCTCGAGATGTACCGCACCGTGACCGCGCAGGCGCCGCCCGAACTCACTTGCGTCGCCGTCCTGCGCAACGCCCCGCCAGCGCCATGGTTGCCCAAGGAGATCCACGGCAAGCCCATCGTGGCGATCTCCGTCTGTCAGACGGGCCCGCGTGCGGAGGGCGAGCGGCAGGTCGCCCCGATCAAAAGGTTCGGTTCGCCGGTGGGCGACATCATTCAGTGGCGACCATATGTGTCGCAGCAGAGCCTGCTCGACGCGACTCAACCGAAGGGCAGGCGGTACTATTGGAAGTCAGAGTACCTGCCACGGCATGAGCCCGACATGCTTGCCAAGGTCATCGAGCACGCGAAGCGGATCCCGTCGCCCCACTCCGCAATCCTGGTCTTCCCGATCGACGGAGCGCTGAACCGACTGTCGGGCGAGCACTCCCCGGCGGGGAACCGCGACGCTGCCTCGGTCCTCAACATCACGGCATCGTGGGAACGGGCCGACGACGACAAGGCGAACATCGGGTGGGCGCGGGCGGCCTGGGAAGACTTGCGCCCGTTTTCGACGGGGGGCACGTACGTCAACTTTCTGACCGAGGAGGAGGGAAGCGACCGTGTCCACGCCGCGTACGGGGAGAATTACGATCGGCTCGTCGAGATCAAGACGAAGTGGGACCCGAACAACGTGTTCCGAATGAACAAGAACATCCCGCCCACTGCGCCCGATGCCTAGGATCGCGGTTGCACTGGCGCAGTCCGCACCCGCCCCACCAAGACCCGTCCCAAACCAAGCTCCGACTGACTTACCCGACATCGGCGCGGGCCCGCACGACGTGTCCATTGCACCGGCGGATTCATAGCGCGGCGCACGCGCTGCGAGGCCCAATCCTCAGCTATACGTTGCGGCAGTGGGGCCGACGGAATCCGCGGTGCTCTCGGGGAAGCCTTCGGGGTCGCACCAGATCGAGGGAATCGGAATCGGGTTCATCCCCCTGCTCCGGAGGCGAGACCTGAAAGCTGACCAACGGATGCGGAACCTGCTTGCCATACCGTTTGCCGGTCCGTGATGGACGTGGAGGTATTTGGTGGTCCCCAACGGCCCTGCGTGAGCACAAGAACGGCGCGCCCGCATCGACCCGCCGTCTTTGGAGGCCGGTGCCGGAGATCTGTGAGCTTGGCTATCTTGGAGCGAAGTCACATCCGCCCGCGAGCATGCGATGCCAATCCAATTTCGCCGTGACGTTGACCAGGTGCTGAATGACGCGAAGGCCCAGCAGAAACCAGTACTCCTCGACTTCAGCGCCGCTCCGATGTGAAGCGGCTGTGCTCGGCTGGATGCCGAGGTGTGGCCGGATGAACGCGTGGTGCGCTTCGTGAACCAGCATTTCCTGCCTGCCCGGGTGCACGTGAAAGAAAACCCGGGGGACTTCAAGCGCTACGGCGAGCGCTACAGCGCGCCATGGACCCCGACGATTCTCGAGCTGGATGCCGACGGCGTCGAGCGCCACCGCGTGGAGGGATTTCTTCCCGCGGACGACTTCCTCGCGCAACTGATGCTCGGCCTGGCGCACATGGCCTTCAAGCAGGAGCGGTGGGCCGACGCAGAGCGGCGCTTCCGAGAGATTGTGGAGCGGCTACCGCACACCGATGCGGCAGCGGAGGCACTCTACTGGGCGGGGGTCGCGCCCTACAAAGCGACGGGTGACGGGGCGTCGCTGAAGGACACCGCGCGCGCCTTCACCCAGCGGTATCAGGACAGCACATGGGCCAAGAAGGCGTCGGTCTGGCGGTGATTAGCCGGCAGCCGCTGTTAAAACAGTTGCGATTTCAGTTGCGACGCAGACGTTGCTTGCGGGCGCTGGCCGACGCTAAGTCCTTGAGAAGGCGTTAGCGCGCGCTGCCCGACGCCGGTTCACTCGCCCTCCGGAGAAGCCGAAGGTCCCTGTAAGTTTGAGCGCTGGGGCACGGTCGGCTGCTCGGAAACCATCATCGAGGCCAGCCGGCAGGCATCATAAGGACGGCCTCGAGTTGCCGCTGCTCTGAGCCCGGGCGCCAGACCTCAACGGTCCTGAGCCGGGTCGTAGGCCTCAAGGGTCGCGAGGGCAGCGCCGTTGTAAAGGGGTAATCCGCCGACGGCGTACAGGACGCCGTTCACAACGCCGGCACCCAGGGAGGTCCGCGACGTCAGCATCGGTCCCCTGCTCGTCCAGCTATTCGCCGCCGGATCGTAGACCGCGACGGTCCCCGTCGGGCCGCTGCCTCCGACGGCGTAGAGGAAGCCGCTCACCACGCCAACCGCCAAACCGTAACGCGGGGTCGGCATCGGCGCCTTGGTCGTCCAGCTGTTTGTCACCGGGTCATAGGCTTCGACGGTCGTCAGGGGGGGGCCGTATACAGAGGGGTAGTAGTTTCCATCGGTTCCGCCGACGGCGTAGAGGACGCCGTTCACCACGCCAACAGCCAAACCGGAACGCGGGGTGGGCATCGACGGCTTGGTCGTCCAACTGTTCGTCGACGGGTCGTAGGCCTCTGTCGTCCCGACGGGTCTTTCGGCAGCACCACTATCGCCTCCCACGGCGTACAGAACGCCGTTCACGACGCCCACTGCTAAACCCGAGCGCGGGGTGGGCATCGGCGCCTTGGTCGTCCAGCTGTTCGCCACCGGATCGTAGGCGACGCTCGGTAGGATCAGACCGCTGCTGTAGTTGAATCCACCGATGGCGTAGACGACGCCGTTCACGACGCCGACGGCCAAAGCAAAACGCGAGGTAGGCATCGGTGCCTTGGTCGTCCAGGTATTGGCCACCGGGTCATAGGCCTCGACGGTCGCCAGGGAGGTTTGGCTGTATCCTCCGATGGCGTAAAGGACGCCGTTCGCTACGCCAACGCCCAGACTGGGGCGCCCAGTCGGCATCGGCGCCTTACTGCTCCAGCACGCGCATGCCACATTGAAGGCGCCGCCCAAGGCAGGGAATCTGGAGGCAGGCAATACTCTTGGTGCCGCGGTCAGCACGTACCCCTCCCCTTGCTTGTCAATGCTCAGGTTCGGAAAGGTCGCGACACCGTTCGCCGCAGCCACGGTCGTAGCGCCGGAAAGCGTTCCTCCCCCGGGGTTCCCAGAGAGGCTGATGGTGATGAGGTCGGTCGCGTTGGAGTCCAGGTAGCCCGTCCAATCCAGGATCCGGACCTGAGGCGTCGGGGTGAGAACAGCCCCCACCGTCGTGCCGCGTGGGTACGCGCTGAAGAAGAACGTCGGCTCGTGTGGAGTCTCGTTGAGATCGCATCCAATGCATGCGGAAAAAAGAAGCAGAATCGCAGGACGCATCGTGTCTCCGAGGCTGGTCGTATGCTTGCAAGATCGGCCGGGCCAGTCAAGTAGGTATCAAGCAGGGGCCGCGGGGAGCCCCAGGGTTGCGCTCGAATTGGCGCGCGGATCGGGGCGGTGGAGCACGTGGGTTGCTCGTCCAGCTCGGGACTAGTTGCAACGACTTCCATAGTCGGGGCGCCGGGATTTGAACCCGGGACCTTCTGGTCCATGAGCCGGCCCTGAAGATGACTACGATAATGCGCCTTTCCGTACCCTCAGAGCGCGGCCGCGATTAGGGTACAGGCTACGGGAACACCGGCCTAAGAGGGCTACTCAACGCCACGATTTGCGCGGTCTCGTCCGGCGTAGGGGAACTCACACTCCACCGGTCGTCGTCCCATCGTACGGTGAACAAGAACTCCCTTTGCCCCTGCCAAGCCCGGAGATCTAGTGTCGCGACGCAAACCGGCTCACGCCCCACAAACTCGACAAATCGAACGTGTTGTTGATCATCGAAGATAGGAAGGAAAATCCGGCCCTCGGCCTTTATGGGCTGAATGGCTTGGCGGGTGATCCCTTCTGGAAACGGCTGCTCCAGTTCGAAGTACATCCATGCTCCCGGTTCCTTTCTTGTAGGGTCTCCTGCGACCATCGGTGTGCGCTCCAACTGTTCGAAGAACTGACTGTCCACCGGAACCATCGACCCGGTCTCGGGATCTCGTATGGCCGCTGCCGAACCAAAACGACTCGCCCTCGAGTCGATGGGCGAAAAGTCGATCGGAGCGCGCCCGTGGGCGATGAAATACGGGATGAGACCGTAGCCGACCGTTACGACTCGCTGGGATTGGCCTTCCACTTGTTGCCAATCCCCCTCCTCCCGCTCGCTCTCGTTCCAAAAGAGCACTGCCAGCGCGATGTGCTCTGCATCTAGTGATCGCAAGACGCGGCGCACGATGGCGTCCGCCTCATAGAGATCACCCAACGCCCGGGGAGGGCGGATTCTAACGTTCACGACGCCAGGCGCCTTTGTGGTCGAGACGGCGACCTGCGCAACCGCCTCATTGAGGTTGCGTTCGAGGGCGCCGATCCGATTGGGCAAGGCGTCTGATCGGACGCTCACGGCGTATACGAGGCTGACCGGATCCTGTGGCTGACCGCGATAGACGCTCTTCGTGCGCACCAAGAGGGGTCCCACCGCAGGAATGTCGTTGATCTTAATCGGCCGCTCCTTGACCTCTCCATCCTTGCCGGCACTCGCGACACTCACCTGGAACAGTCCCTTCGGGTGTGACGCCGTGAGCCAGCGCACACCAACAGAGGGCTCTACCGCCTTTGCGGCCAAGTCGGTTATCAGCCCTACAACCTCCACTCGTGAGATCCGTGCTGCCTCCTCATGAAGCCAGACTACGACCTTGACCGGGGCATGGCCCACAACCCACGCGTGTACGTCCGGATCCAGTGCAGCAGCGAATTGCTCGAGTTCGGATTCGCGCTTCTCCACCGGTTCAATCCGCTTGCACTCGTTCGGTATGAAGAATTCGTGTCCGACGAGGCTCACGGCGGCGAGAAAGTCCGGATGATCCTTGGCGGGGAACTCCACGCGCGCCTGCATCTGGTTGCGCCAGTAGAGCGCCGCCTCACCTTCGAAGAGCGTGTCAAAGAACTCGGCCCACCGGTCGGCCTGGGCGTGGCGGCGGAGCCTTCTTCTCAAGCGTTTACCCCCGGGCACCGCTGAACACTCCGAGACCACCCGAGCGACCGTCCCGAGAGACAGCTGCAGGTGGGGATCTCGGGGTGCCTGTCCCGCCTCAAGGGCGCGGAGCATGTCGGGGTACTCTGCCAGCGCACCCAGCAACCGCGATCCCTCGTCTCTGGGGAGCGGTGCCTTCGAGCTACGCAATAGTTTGGCCAACCGATCCCTGATCCACTTCTCACCCAGCGTCCTCATGAGCTTTTCGACAACCGAGCGGAAGACGGCGGGATCGCCCATGTCTATGCCACGTCCCACATCTATCACGCTGGGCCCTTTGAGCGCTTGAGTTGGTGAAGGATCGCTGCAAGATGGGGACGTGTGGACCGCGGGTGTAGTGCTCCACGTACAGCACCTTCGTGGGCGCGGCCCTTGCCGCCCATTGAGGCGCGCGTGGCAGATCCCGATCCACGGCTTCGCCTGCCCCCTGTCAAGCCCTAGCCCTCAGGGGCACCCACACCGGCGGCCAGATGTTTGCCACTTGTTTGCCGGTCCGTGACGACCAATGCGGTGACTCATGGTAGCGACGATGCACGCGCGCCGCTGGCAATCTTCGCTCGACGTCGCCGCCCGCGGCGGCGCCGCGAACAGTTGCGATTTCAGTTGCGACGGGGGCGTTGCCCACCGGCGCTGGCTGGCGCTAACCTGCTGATACGACGTTGGCTGGCGTTGCGTACCGCCGACCAACTCGCCCTCCGGAGCCGAAGGTCGTGGGTTCGAATCCCGCCTGGCGCATCGCCGTAGAAAAACGGTTGCGAATAGGGTCGCGATACCTCGCCCCGCTCACGTCCCAATAGTCCACCAGTTCGAGCCGCCACGGCAACATCGACCACCGGTCGCGCGATGCTTGTGTATCGCTAATGCGACATCCCCGGCATGTCCATCATGCCCCCCGCAGGTACGCTGCCAGGTCGCAGGGTCAGGTAGATTGCGCCCCCCACCGGGGTTTGCGAATCGTAGAAGCTCTCGAGGCTCGCCGGCACGAAGTTTACAGCGCCGCGGAAGCCGAGGCCCACGTTCAACCGGCCCGGGGTCAGGATCACCCGATGGTAGCCGACCGCCAGTACCGAGAGAGCGTACAGGGTCCGAGGCGGCACGCCGAGGAACAAGGGGATGATATCGTGGGCCTGCTTCTTGACGTACTCGGCACGAGCGAAGATGGCGTTCACTCCGTCAAGATCGAGGTTGGATTCCAGCAAGAAACTGCTCGACCCCGTCTCGTAAATGATCGGGGCGTTCGCGCCCCAAATCAGCGCGCTCGCCCAGTGCCCGCTCTTGCGCCACGACTGCGTGGTGAGTACGGACACTCCATACTTGCGGATGTTGGGGAGGAATCCCCCCTCCGGCCGGTTGATGTGGGCGTACCATGCCGACACGCTCCAGCGCGACCCCGGGTTGACGGTGACGCGCGCGCTATAAGAATCGGGGTTACGGTATTCTAGCCTGGAGCGATTTTGGTCCGGTTCACGACCGTTGAACCAGGACCCCTCGAGCTTCACCGACCGGGTGAATAGTCCGGCGGTCACGACGCCGAACGTTATGTGGGTGGCGTCCTGCCAGTGATGCGAAATCGGCGCGAAGGGATCGTTCTCGGCCGACGGGCGATGCATGAATGCCACCGGCCCGAGGGCGGGCTCGCCCGCGGGCGCGAGGTAGAGCGAGACACCGAGCGTGCTCCCGATCGCGTGCTCGTAGAGCGCGGCGAGCTCCATGAACAGGTTGTGGGGGTGCTGGTGGTCATGAATGTGCAAGCCCTTGTAAAATTCGCCCGTCTGGAGGAGCTCCGGATAGCCGGCGCCGGTGATTTCATACGGGTCGGTGCTAAACATGCCGCGGAGGTGCAGTTGTCCCCCGAGGAACGGGCGGCTCGCCGCGAACATCAACCAGTCGAGCATGCCTACCTGGTCACCGCCCCGCGCCCCGCCCGTTGCCTGTGCGGTATCCCGCGGCCCGCTTTGCCAGTCATACATGAAGAACGCGTTCCCATGGAGCATCAGCGTCCACGCTCCGAGAGCAAAGTGGGAGGCGTGCATCGGGGAGGCGTCGGGGAGCCACGAGGTCCCCGATCCTTGCCGCGTCTCCGGGATGCCGAGCGGACCCTCGGTCATGGACATCGGGTGCTGCATGTGCATCTGTGAGCGGGCTGGTGATGGGCCGCCAGCGAGCAACGCCAGCGCAGCGCCCACCCGGGCGCTCAGGGTGATGTGCATCTCGCGATCTCCTCCTCAAGTCCACGTGGAAGCCGTGCCCAGGGGGGCAGCGAAGGCACACAAGTTTACAGCGTCCCACCTAAGCTTGGCGAGCGGGGAAATCGGGGGATGATTCGGGCTCGCACTCCGGGGGTCGGCATCGCGTGCTGCGGGCCAACAGACCGCACCCAACGTGCATGGCGCTTCCGGCGGCACCCGCCCACGGCGTCGTCGCCAGCACGTGTATGCCGATCCGCAGGACGGCTCTACGTGGCTGTGCCGGGAAGGGCTTTGGCCAGAGTGACTGATGAGACTCGCCCCAGACCGTGCTCGCGCAGCCGCTGCAAGGCCGCCGTGCCTGAATAGTGCGGCATGTTGTAGTCGCCGAGCACCAGGTCCCAGGTGTGGCAGTCGAGCACCGCCTCCGTGGCGGGCGCCGAGTCCACGCGCTCGTAGATCGGATCGTACCCCGCGCGCCGCAGCTCGCGAACGACCAGCAGGGCGTCGTCCTCGGAGTCTTCGACCAGCAGGACGCGGAGTGGGATGCCCATTAGGACCGCATGCGCTGCGGAGCGGGAGGCGCCTCGTTCAGGAGCAACCAGTACAGGCCCAGCTGGCGGGCCGCTTCGGTGAATTCGGTGAAATCGACCGGTTTCCGCACGTAGCTGTTCGCACCGAGGCTGTACCCGTTCACGAGGTCGCGCTCCTCGGTCGACGACGTGAGGATCACGACGGGCAACAGCTTGGTGCGCTCGTCGGCCCGGAGGCGGCGGAGCACCTCCAGCCCGTCGATCTTGGGGAGCTTGAGGTCGAGCAGGATGAGCTGGGGAAGCCGCCTGCCGGAGAAGAGCAGGTCCAGGGCCTCCTGCCCGTCGTGCGCGACGACGAGCTCATTCCTGACGTTGTTCTTCTGGAGCGCGCGCCGGGTCAGCGCCTCGTCGTCAGCGTTGTCTTCGATGAGCAGGATCATCGCGTCTTTCATGGCCGTCCGTTGCTGAAGGTGGTCTAAAGTGTGAAGTAGAATGTCGCGCCCTGGCCCACGGCCCCCTCCGCCCACACCTTCCCGCCGTGGCGGTGCACGATCCGCTGCACGGTGGCGAGGCCGATGCCCGTCCCCTCGAACTCCTTGCTCGAAT
>Ga0066656_10001459_pt1 | contig 10367 bp, 12 predicted proteins | sample GraSoiAngelo_105_FD_71411 | JGI IMG/M metagenome (GOLD analysis project Ga0066656, IMG submission 71411) | Grasslands soil microbial communities from the Angelo Coastal Reserve, California, USA - 14_0903_05_40cm | ecosystem: Environmental > Terrestrial > Soil > Grasslands | place: USA... | reverse complement strand
GCTTCTCCTTGGTCGAAAGCCGGCGATGCATGGCAAACCTCCGATGTTCGGCCGACCGTCGTGCAGCGCTCGTGCCGCGAGGAATAGGGCGATCGCTAAGAGTGTTTGTTCAGCGTGACCGACACGACATCAACGCCGCCGGCGCAGCGCATGCCTGCGGTATATCTGGGCCACGGCGCTCCGCCGCTCGTAGACGACGCGAAGTGGGTGGGGGAGCTGGAGCGTTGGTCGAAGGATCTCCCTCGGCCGAAGGCGATCCTCGTGATCTCAGCGCATTGGGAGAACGCACCGCTCACGATCGGCGCGACAAAGCCGGTGCCGCTGGTCTACGACTTCTACGGCTTCCCGGAGAAGTACTACCAGGTGACGTATCCCTCGCCGGGCGCCCCCGATCTCGCGAGGCGCGTGCGCGAGCTGGTCGGCAAGGGGACGCCCGTTGCCAATGACCCCACTCGCGGCCTCGATCACGGCGCGTACGTCCCCTTACTGGTCATGTATCCGAAGGCCGACGTTCCGGTTCTTCAGATCTCGATGCCGAGCCTGGACTCGCGGGAGCTGCTCGATCTCGGCCGCAAGCTCGCGCCGCTCCGCGACGAAGGCGTCCTCATCATGGGCAGCGGCTTCCTGACGCACGGCCTGCCGTTCCTTCGTGACTTCCGTACCGATGCGCCGCCGCCGGCGTGGTCCTCGGAGTTCGATGCCTGGAGCGCCGAGACGCTCTCGAAGGGCGACGTCGACAGCCTCCTCGACTACCGAGGCCGAGCTCCCGGCGTGCGGTACGCGCACCCGACCGTCGATCACTTCGTGCCGCTCTTCGTTTCGCTCGGCGCGAGCTTGGACAAAGAGATCCCCGACACGGTTATCGAGGGATATTTCCTCGGACTCTCCAAGCGCTCAGTTCAGTTCGACTAGGACGACTTCTCCTTCAGATATACGAACCGACGGATCCCGAGCGCGCGGAAGAGTGCGCGCTGCCACCCCGGGAATGCGAACGCCGCCGAGTCCGGGTCGATCGCCGCCGGCTCGATCACGGTGTGCCAGGCTCCACCCCAACGGATCGCGGCCTCGCCGCTGGCCATGACATTCCGGTACCAGTCGGCGCCTTCTCCGAACGCCACCGGGATCGCGAAACCCCCGCGCACGGGCCGCGCCGTGACCGGGGTCCAATACTCGCGGCCCGACCGCCGTCCGCGGTGCCGGATGAGCGCCCACATCGGAGTGAGCTTGCTGCCGGCGATGCGCACGATGTAACGGTTGAGGAAGGGCGTGAACGTTCCGAAGACCGACGCAATGCGCGGGCGCTGCGGCGCTCCAACTGACCTTGTCGCGACTAGTGTCTTTGCCACGTTGACCTCCCGGACCTTGACTGGTCTCTCCAGTTATTCAATCATCTGATTGATGGAAAGGCAAGAGGAGCTCGTCCGCGCGGCGTACGACCTGCTCGCGGACCGCGGCTTCGAAGGTTTGCGCACGCGCGACGTCGCGGCGAAGGTCGGCGTGAACATCGCGACGCTTCACTACTACTTTCCGACGAAGGAAAAGCTGATCCGCGGAGTCGTCGGTTACGCGATGGGGCAATTCCGATCGACCCTGACCCCTGCCGGCGCACCGGGCGAGCAGCTGCGGGCGCACTTCGCCGGTCTTCGCAGGCTGGCGCGCGAGGAGCCCGCGCTCTTCACCGTGATGGGCGAGCTGGCGATGCGTGCCCATCGCGATCGAGCTATCGGAGCGATCGTGCGTGAAGTGGACAAGACCTGGCAGGCGATGCTCGCGGCCTTGCTGCGCCACGCCGCGAAGGAGGGGGCGATCGCGACCGAAGCGAACCCGGACGAGCTGGCCGCCCTGATCGTCGCCACGCTCAAGGGAGCGTTCATTCTGCCGCCAGATGGCCGCGACCCCAGAGCGGTCGACCGTCAGCTTCGGACGCTCGAGCGCCTTATCGCTTAGCGATCAACAGGGCGCGAAGCGCGCCGTGAAGTGCCGAAGCTGGGGCGGCTCGTCGACGATGCGGTAGCCCCGAAGCTCGCGCGCGTTCGCCGCAACTGCGGTCACGACCTCGATCACATAGTCGATGTGGCTCTGCGTGTACGTGCGCCGCGGGATCGCGAGGCGCACGAGGTCCATCGGGGCGGGCACTTCGCTGCCGTCGGGATAGCGCCCGAACATGACCGTCCCGATCTCGACGCCGCGGATCCCGCCGGCCTCGTAGAGCGCGATCGCGAGCGATTGGCCCGGATACTGGAGCGGCGGAATGTGCGGCAGGAGCGCGCGGGCGTCGAGATAGACCGCATGGCCGCCGGCTGGCTTCACGATCGGGACGCCCGCGCGGTCGAGCGCGTCCGCGAGGTATTCGGTCGAGCGGATGCGATACCGCAGGTAGTCGTGCTCGACTGCCTCGTGCAGGCCCTGCGCGATGGCTTCGAGATCGCGGCCTGCGAGGCCGCCGTACGTCGGAAAGCCCTCCGTGAGAATGAGCATGTTGCGGCAGCGCTCGGCGAGCGCGTCGTCGTTCATCGCCAGCCAGCCGCCGATGTTCGCGAGTGGGTCCTTCTTGGCGCTCATGGTCATGCCGTCGGCGTACGAGACCATCTCGCGCACGATGTCGGCGACGCTCTTGTCGGCATAGCCAGGCTCGCGCATGCGGATGAACCAAGCGTTCTCGGCGAAGCGGCAGGCGTCCAGGAAGAAGGGCACGTGGAAGCGGTCACAGATTGCGCGCACCGCGCGAACGTTCGCAATGGAGACCGGCTGCCCACCGCCGGAGTTATTCGTGACGGTCACGAAGACCACCGGCACGTCGCCGGCGCGTTCCGCGAGGAGCTGCTCGAGCGCGCCGACGTCCATGTTCCCTTTGAACGGGTGCATCGTTCGCGGCTCGCGCCCCTCCGCAATGAGGAGATCCATCGCTTCCGCCCCTGTTGCTTCGATGTTCGCGCGCGTCGTGTCGAAGTGCGTGTTGTTGGGAATGACCTTGCCGGGGCCCGCGATGACCGAGAAGAGAATGCGCTCCGCCGCGCGGCCCTGGTGCGTCGGGATGACGTGGCGGAAAGGAAAGAGCTCTTGCACCGCCTCGAGGAAACGGAACCACGACGGCGACCCTGCGTAGCTCTCGTCCCCGTGCTGGATCGCGGCCCACTGGTCGCGCGACATGGCGCCGGTCCCCGAATCGGTCAACAGATCGATCAGCACGTCCTCGGCGCGGAGCGCGAAGAGGTTGTATCCAGCGTCGCGGATCTTGCCGCCGCGCTCGTCCTCGGTCGTCATGCGCAGCGGCTCGACCGAGTGGATGCGGAAGGGCTCGATGATCGTTTTGAAACGCTGCGTCACCGCGTCGGCCCCTCCGTCATCGCGCCCGGATGCTAGTGCGGCGCGCTCTCCCTCACGCGGCGGACCGCTTCGCCGACGCCACCCGTCCAGGGCTCGCCATGGCCCGGCAGAACGAGACCCGCTTCGACATGCTCGAGGCGCGCGAGCGACGCGACCGCTTGAGGAAAGTCGGAGCCGAATGGCGTGAGCTGCGGACCCCTCTTCCCAGTCAGCACGTTCATCGTGCACAAGGCGTCCCCGACGAACAAGGCGTCCCGCGAGGAAATGTGTAGCACGGCGCTGCCGGGGCTATGACCAGGGACGTGGATCACGCGCGGCGCGCCGGGAATGTCGAGGGTGGCACCGTCGCCGAACGTGGCGACTTCGGAGATCGGCGTCGATCGGAGCATCCCGTGGGCGAGCGCGTACACGATGAAACCGAGGAGCCCGAACGGGCTCACACCAAGCATCCGCTGATTGCGCGGCCGCTCTTCGCCGCGCGCCATCTTCGCGTCCGCCTCGTGCACCTTGACGGGCACCGAGCGCTCGCGGCGAATCCGCTCGGCAAAACCGACGTGGTCGACGTGCGCGTGGGTCAACGCAACGGCGCGCACGTTCGCGAGGGAGCGGCCCATCGCGGCGAGCTCTTGCTGCAGCTCTCTCCAGTGGCCGGGAGCGCCCGTGTCGACGATCGTGATCTCGCCGCGCTCCTCGACCAGATACGAATTGACGACGCCTCCGCCGATGCGATGGATGCCCTCGGCGATCTTCACCGGCGCCCCGCCGTGGTTTTTCGCGGCAAAAGCTCGACCGGCACACGCTGGCCCGCGGCGAACCGCGCGATCAACCAGCCGGATTTGTCCATGCCGTAGCCCATCTTCGTCACGAACTCCTGGGCGCGCGCGAAAAGCAGCGATCGGGGGAAGATCTTTTTGCCGACCTTCACCGTCGCCATCGGAATAAGCCTAGGCGGCCTAGAGTTGAGTGGCCGTGGTCTCTCCCGAGAAGTTCCCAGATCCCGCGCTCGACCTGCCCGTGCCCTCGCGCGAAGGCGAAGCGCGCGCGGTGCTCGCCGGCGGCTGCTTCTGGTGTGTCGAGGCGGTCTATAAGCAGCTCGATGGCGTGACCGCCGTGACCTCCGGCTACGCCGGCGGCACGGCCGAGTCCGCCGACTATCGGACCGTCTCCTCAGGACGGACCGAACATGCCGAGGCGGTGGAAGTCCGGTTCGATCCGGAGCGCGTCAGCTACGGTCAACTGCTCAAGGTCTTCTTCTCGATCGCGCACGATCCGACGACGGAAGATCGCCAGGGCCCCGACGTTGGCAAGCAATACCGCTCCGCGATCTTCTACGCGAACGAGGAGCAGCGGCGCGTCGCCGATGCGTATATCGCGCAGCTGAACGCGGCGAAGGTGTTCGACGCACCGATCGTCACGGAGGTCGTGCCGCTCGATCGGTTCTACGAGGCCGAGGAGTATCACCAGGACTACGCCGAGCGCAATCCGCTGCAGCCGTACATCCTTTTCAACGCGCGGCCGAAGGTCGAGAAGGTCCGGAAGTATTTGGCCGACCGCGTGAAGGTGCGCTAGCGACGACAACGCTCGCGAAGGCCGCCCGTTGAAGCTCGGCTTGCAGATCAACGCCTTCACCTGGCCGGGCGGGCCGAAACGTATCGCGCACGACCTCGCCGCGATCGCGCGCGTTGCGGACGGCGGCGGCTTCGATCCGATCGGCGTCATGGACCATTTCTTCCAGATCGGCAGCCTCGGTCCGCCCGAGCACGAGATGCTCGAGGCATACACGACGCTCGGCTATCTCGCGGCCCACACCCAACGTGCTCGGCTCCTCACGATCGTCACCGGCGTCGTGTACCGCTATCCGGGCGTGCTCGCAAAGACCGTGACCACCCTCGACGTCCTTTCCGGCGGCCGCGCGATGCTCGGGATCGGCGCCGCGTGGAACGAGGCGGAAGCGAGAGCGCTCGGCATCCCGTTCCCACCCCTTGCGGAACGGTTCGATTGGCTCGAGGACACGCTCGAGCTCTGCATACGCATGTGGAAGGGCGACGAGACCCGCTTCGCAGGAAAGCGTTTCGTCTTCGAGCGTCCGCTCAACTCCCCGCAGAGCCTCACACGGCCGCATCCGCCGATCATGATCGGCGGCTCGGGCGAGAAGAAGACACTCCGCCTTGTGGCCAAATACGCGGACGCATGCAACCTGTTCCCTACGCCGGAGGCGCCGCGCAAGCTCGACATCCTCAAGGCGCACTGCGATAAGCAGAAGCGCGACTACGACTCGATCGAGAAGACCAGCATGTTCCACATCGACGTCGGTCCGAAAGGACAAAACGTAGGGCGGGTCATCGAGCAGCTCACGTGGCTCCGAAAGCTCGGGTTCACGACGGCGATCGGCGGCGTCGCGAACGTCTCGACAATCGAGCCGCTCGAGATCATCGCCCGCGAGGTCATCCCCGCGATCCGCGACCTCTAGACGCAGCCGCACGCTGGACAGGCGTGCGAGAGTGCCGCCGTGGCGATCGTCGCGCTGGCGTTCGTCGTCGCGTTCATCCCCGCCTTCGCGTGGCTCGTCTTCGTGTACCGCCTGGATCGCTTCGAGCCCGAGCCCAAGTCGCTGATCGCGCGTCTCTTCCTCTGGGGTCTTGCGGCCGGGCCGTGGGCGTCAGGCATGAACATCCTCATCGCGCACGTCTTCTCGCCAGGCGTCGAGACCGCGCAGCGCGACGGCAACTTCTTGCTCGCGGCATTCTTGCTGCTCGCCCTCGTCGCTTTCTCGGCGCTCAACGAAGAGGTCATGAAGTACACGGTCGTCTCGAGCCGGGTGCGGGGCGACCCCGCGTTCAACGAGCCGGTCGACGGGATGATCTACATGAGCGCCGCGGCCATCGGCTTCTCATTCGGCGAGAACGTGGTGTACATCGCCAACGCGTACTTCGGCCTCGTGGGCGACGCGACGAGGCCCGGCGTCACCCTCGCGGTGATCAACGCCTTCCTCGTGACCGCGCCGCTGCGCGCCTTCGGCAGCACCATCGGACACATCACCTGGTCGGGCATCACCGGGTGGTTCCTCTCGCGCCACCACCTGGGCAAGGGATCGGGCCGGATGCTCGTCGGCGGCATCCTCCTGGCGGCGAGCCTGCACACCGCGTTCAACTTCCCGCTCTTCCTGCAGGAGCTCGGTCTCGCCGTCGGTTGGATCACCTGGCTCGTTTGGATCGCGAGCATCGAGCGCTATCTGACACTCCTTGGCCGGGCGCTGCTCGCCTCACCGTTCCGCGCGAAGAAGCTGCGCGAGATGGGGGAACGGGCGGTGCGCCGCGATGTCCTTCGCCGGTACCGCGCCCTCAAAGCCCGAGAGCTGCCGGTGATGCTCGGTCTCGTCGCCGTCGGCGTCGTCGCCGCGATCGCAGCAGCGCTCATCGGCATGCCGCAGGAAGTGCCGTACACCACCGCGTTCCTGTTCGTCCTCGCGGCGATCGCCTTCTCGCGCTTCAACTGGCGCTGCCCAGTCTGCGGCGCCCACCTCAATGGGACGAACCCCGCCAGCTGCACGCACTGCCACGTGTCGTTCCGCTAGGCGAGCTGGTACGCGCGCGGATCGATCCGCGCCGCGACGAGCAGCGGTCGATCGCGCGGCGTGTTGCGGAACGCCGCGCGGCAGGTCGACCGGTCCGAGGCGACGATCCCCTCGATACCGAACGCGGCAGCGAGCTTCGCGTAGTCGACGCTGCCGAAGGTCGTGCCGGTCACCGGCAGGCCTTTGCGCTCCTGGCCGGCCTTGATCTGCGAGAGCGCATCGTCGGCGAGCACGACCACGGTCACGCCAAGCCGCAGACGGACCGCGGTCTCGAGCTCCGCCATCGACATCGCGAAGCCGCCGTCACCGAGCACGCAGGCGACGGTGCGCTCGGGATGCGCTAAACGCAGGGCGAGCGCCGCAGGCAGGCCGTAGCCCATCGAGGAGAGGCCGTTCGAAACGAAGAAGCTTCTCGGGCAGAGCGCCGGCCAGCACTGCGATGCGACTGCCTTGTTGTAGCCGACGTCGCAGGTCACGAGCGCGTCTTCGGGAAGCGCCGCGCGGAGCTCGGCGAGCACGTCCTGGGCCGTTAGCCGACCGAGATCGGGGCGGACGCGTCCAGAGAACGCATCCCGAAAGGCCCGCACGTCGTCGGACGCGACCTTGGGCGCGGGCGTGGCCGCGGCGAGGAGGTTGGTAAGCGCGACATCGATCGGGCCGACGATCTCGACCTCGCTTCCGTAGTAGCGGTCGTCGTTCGGAACGACGCCGATGTGGACGATGCGCGCCTTCGCCGTCCAATCGCGGTCGAATTCGACCGGATCGAAGCCGACCATGAGCACGAGATCGCACGTATCGATGTAGTCGAAGAGGAACGCGGTGCCGAGCCCCTCGATCGTCCCGAGGAAGAGCGGGTGGTCCTCACGGAACACGCCCTTCGCTTTCGGGCTCACCATCACTGGAATGCCCCAGGCTTCAGCGAGACGCCGGAGCGAGTCCGCGACGGCGGTCTCGTTGGCGTCCATGCCGACGAGGAGGAGCGGCTGGTCCGCGCCGCGGAGGCGAGCGGCGGCCGCGCGCACGCCGTCGGCATCGATCGCCGGTACAGGTTCGGTGACGAAGCGAGGCAGCGCGACGTCGATCGTTCCCTGCTTCGGGACGTCGCTCGGGACCTCGAGGTAGACGGGTCCGCGCCGGGCGCGAAGCGCGGTCCGCAGCGCGCGTTCGATCACGGGAGCGGCGTTCGACGGCGAAAGAGTCGCCTGCCACTTGGTGATCGGCGCGAAGAGCGAACGGAGATCGAGTCGCTGATGCGTCGCGATCTCGTAGCGCTCGGCAGGGAGCTGTCCCGTGAACGCGAGGACCGGTGCCCGATCGAGATACGCGTGAGCGATCCCCGTGACGAGATTCGTCGCGCCAGGCCCGAGGGTGGCGAGGCACACGCCCGGCACCCCCGTCGAGGTCGCGGACGCCTCGGCCATGAAGGCGGCGGCAGTCTCGTGTTTGGTGAGCACGAACTCAAGTCCCGCCTGTCGGAAACCTTCGATGAGATCGACAACCTCGCCGCCAGGATGGCCGTATACGTAGCGCACGCCGGCTGCGCGCAGTCGCTCGCCGACAGCGCGAGCGACGGTCAGCGAGCGAGCCGTGCTCGAGGTCACGGCGGTAGGATGCCGCCGTTCTCGGAGGGCTGCTGGATGAAGAGGCTGTTCGCTCCCGCGATAGTCACGATCGTTCTCGTGGCGTGCACGCCGCAGGCGGGCTCGCCTTCGCCGACAGTGACGGCTTCCACTGCGCCGACGACCGCACCGACGCTCGCGCCGACGCCGGCCCCGACATCGCCGGTCCCGGCGGTCCCCGCCGCGGTCGCGGTCGAGATCCCAGTCAAGGGTGCGGGGCTACTCGTCCTCGACGTCACGACCGCGGTCTGCAGCTCACGCCCGACATGCGTGGCGTCGGTCCCGAAGGTCGCCGCGCTCATCAAGAAGGCGCGCGACGCGAAGGTTCCGGTGATCTATTCGCAGACGACCGCCGCCGGCACGCAGATCCTGCCGGACGTCGCGCCGCAGACTGGCGAGCCGCAAGTCGCGACGCGCGCTGACAAGTTCTTCAACACCAACCTCGATCAGCTGATGAAGGATCGCGGGATCACCACCGCGGTGATCGTCGGCACCGCCGCGAATGGCGCCGTCCTCTACACCTCGTTCGGCGCGAACGAGCGCGGCTACACCGTCGTCGTCGCCGAGGACGGGATCGCGGCCGACAACGACTTCGCGCTCCTGCTGACGAAATGGCAGCTCCTCAACGAGCCGGGCTTCGCGAACTCGGACAACACGCCGCTCAAGGCGACGGCCGTCACGATCAGCTCGAGCGACAAGATCACGTTCAAGTGACGCGCCGCTGGTCGGCGCGGATGATCGCGAGGCTCGCGCGCTCGAGACCGAAGTACGCGATCGCCGCCGCGGCGGTCCACGTCAGCCATGCGATTACCGGCGCCTCGAGATCGGTCCCTCGCGCAGCCAGCTCGTGACGGTGACCGCGGCGTAGATGTCGAACGAGATCGTCCCCAGCCCGATTGCCAGCTGGCCGTAGCTCGTGTGGAATGGGAGAACGGCGTCGATCGGCGCGATGCGAGCGTTCGCGTCGAAGATCAGCGCAACCACGTGCGCGATGCTGAACGGCACGATCACCCACGGCGTGAAGTCGTGTGCCGCTCATAGAGCCCGGTTCGTCGAGAGGAACCGAAGCGTCGCGGTCCGCAGCGAGATGCCGGTGATGATCGAAATGCAGATCGCGGCGTAAGCCGCGAGGCCGGTCGCGCGCGCGACCCAGATGAGGACCTGCGGGTCGGCCAGCATCGCCGCCGTTAAGAGTGACGGGTCGAGGTGAGCGGTGCTCCCGGCGAAGTGCGGATGCCCGGTGCCAGCGTCGCGCTGGGGCGGCCACCGCGGCGTGTGGCCGGTGCGAGGGTCGGCGCTGCCGTCGCGACTGGCGCCGCCTGGCTGCCCTCAGTCCTCACCACCGGCGGCTGCAGCGGCGCGGTCACGTTCTTCGTGTGCGAGGCGGCGAAGCCGAACGCCAGGAAGAACACGTTGAGGACCGCTGTCACCGTTCCGAGCTTCAGCCCCCAAGACGGAACGGTGCCGGATCGTGGGCGATCCGGCACCGTTTGAGCGGATGGGAGGATCGGTGTCCTAGCGGCCTGGTCCACCTTGTCCAAAGGGGAAGCCGCGGCCGAAGCCGGGTCGGTTCGAGTCGACGAATTGCTGTTCGCGTGTCGTGAGATTGGCCTTGAGCTGCGTCGCCTGGTCGGCGGTGATCGTGCCGGCCTTCTGGGCTGCATCGATCTTTGCGGTCGCGTCGGCGACGAGGGCGGCGACGAGACCGTCGCGGCTCTTGCCAGGCGTCGCGTTCGCGATCGAGGCGAGCGTCTGTCCTGCCCGGACCTTGGTCTGGAGGTCGGCGGTCGTCGTTCCGAGATACGTCGCAGCCGCGGCCAGCGGGTCCTCGCCGGTGCGGAATCCGG
>Ga0066656_10001456_pt1 | contig 10370 bp, 8 predicted proteins | sample GraSoiAngelo_105_FD_71411 | JGI IMG/M metagenome (GOLD analysis project Ga0066656, IMG submission 71411) | Grasslands soil microbial communities from the Angelo Coastal Reserve, California, USA - 14_0903_05_40cm | ecosystem: Environmental > Terrestrial > Soil > Grasslands | place: USA... | reverse complement strand
GCGGCCCATGAAGGCCCCCCGAGCGCGGCGCACGGCCTACGAGGGCCTTGCCCTCGTCCGGGCCCCCGCCCGCTCTTGCAGCAGCTCCGCGAGCCTCTGCTTCGTGTTCTCCGCGAGCCAGTCGACCTCGCCCGCCTGCGCCACGGCGATCCGCCCCGCGCCGTCGATCACGTAGGTGAACGGGACGCTCGGGCAGGGGAGGGCACGCCGCAGCCGGCGCTCGGTGTCGAGCAGCACGGCCAGCCTCAGCCGGCGGCGCGCCACGAAGCGCGCCACCGAGGGAAAGGGGTCGAAGCACACCAGCACCACGCGCAGGTCGGCAAAGGGCTCGAGCCGGCGCAGCGAGTCGAGCGAGGCGGCCTGGGCGGCTCCGTCCCGCTCCCAGGGCGCCCAGTAGTGGACCAGGAGGACGCCCTGTCCGTCGCGCAGGTGATTCATCCCGACCGGCACCGCCGGGAGCACGACGTCGAAGTCGGCGGGCCTGCGGGCGCTCTCGGCCAGCACCTCGAGGGGTCGCGGCCGCTCGCCCGGGCGGCTCACCGTGAAGAGCTGCGAGCGCCAGACCGTGAAGGCGATCACCGCCACGAGCCCCGCCACGAAGGCGGCGCGGCCGGTCACGGACGTGGGGCGTTGGCGGGCGCTGGACTCACAGCCCGGCCGGCTCGGGCACCGCTCCCGGGGCCACCTCGCCGGCCGCCACGCGCCGCCTGCGCAACATCGGGCCCCAGCGGAACAGGCTGTCCAGCACCACCACCACCAGCAGCACCATCACGCCCAGGGTGACGATGCACTGGATGCGGGCCGGGGTGGGGGCGGCGAGGAACGCCTGCCACAGGCCGGGGGCGCCGGCCTTGAGCTGGGGGCGGAGGTAGTTGACGCCGATGTTCATCCACCCCGCGGTGAGGGTGTTCACGCACATGAAGGCGAGCGGCAGAACAGTGCACCACGCGTAGCGCGCCTTGCCCATGTTGATCAGCACCGAGGTTCCGATCGCGAGCGCGAAGGCGGCGAGGAGCTGGTTGCTGACCCCGAGCATCGGCCAGATGGTGCTCACCGTGCCGGTCCACAGGAAGTACCCCCAGGCCCCGACGGCCAGCGCGCTGAACAGCAGCGAGGGGGCGAGCCCGCGCCACTCGCGCAGGGGCGGAAACGCCATGCCGCCGACCTCCTGGAGCATGTAGCGCGTCACCCGTGTGCCGGTGTCGATCAGGGTGAGCACGAACATGGCCTCGAACATGATGGCGAAGTGGTACCAGAAGGACATCAGGCCCCGGAGCCTCGGAAGGGACGAGAAGATCTGCGCCATCCCGACCGCCAGCGACACCGCGCCTCCCGGCCGGCCGGCGAGCTTCTCGCCGACCTGGGCCTCGAGACCGTGAAGGTTCTGCACCGCCATGCCGAGGCCGGCGAACACCTCGGGCTTGGAGTTGATGGCGAAATAGTCCGCCGGGTGGAGGGCGCAGGCGGCGATCAGGGCGATCACGCCGACGAAGCCCTCGACCACCATCGCTCCGTACGAGATTGGGAGGATGTGACGCTCGCGATCGATCATCTTGGGCGTGGTTCCCGAGGCAATCAGGGAGTGGAACCCGGAGATCGCCCCGCACGCGATGGTGATGAAGACGTAGGGGAAGAGGGGGCCCGGGAACACCGGCCCGCCGCCGTGGATGAACGGGGTGAGCGCCGGCATCTGGAGGCGCGGGTTGACCAGGATCACGCCGACGGCGAGCAACGCCACCGCGCCGATCTTCATGAATGACGAGAGGTAGTCGCGCGGGCAGAGCAGCAGCCAGACCGGCAGCACCGAGGCGATGAAGCCGTACACCATGATGCCGAGGCCGATGGTCTTGTCCGGGTGGATGAACCAGTGGCGCACGGGCGAGCCCTGGACCCACGCGCCGGCGCCCACCGCGACCAGCAGCAGCACCACCCCGAAGGCGGTCGCCAGGCGGATCGATCCGGGCCGGAAGCGATACGACCAGAGCCCCATCGCGAGCGCGATCGGGATCGTGCATCCGATGCTGAACACGCCCCAGGCGCTCTCCTTGAGCGAGTTCACCACCACCAGCGCCATGGCCGCTAGGGCCACCATCATCACGAACACGATCGCCAGCGCGGTGGCCGTGCCGGTGAGCGGGCTCACCTGCTCGCGCGCGATGTTGGCGAGCGAGCGTCCCTGGCTCCGCACCGAGGCGGTGAGGATGACGAAGTCGTGCACGCCTCCGGCGAGCACGGAGCCGACCAGCAGCCACAGGAACCCGGGCAGATAGCCGAACTGGGCCGCCAGCACCGGGCCGATCAGGGGCCCGGCGCCCGCGATGGCGGCGAAGTGGTGCCCGAACAGCACCAGCGGGTGGGTGGGCACGTAGTCGCGCCCGTCCTTCAGCGTGTGGGCCGGGGTGGCCCTCAGGTCGTCGAGAGTGGCGACCTTGGCGGCCAGGAACGCCCCGTAAGTCCGGTAGGCGATGATGGCCACCAGCGCCGAGACGAGAACCAGATAGAGTGCCGGCATCGACGGAATCCTCCGACGACCTCCATGCCGAGGATTGGGACCAGTCGAGTCTAGTGGCGCGCCGCGGGCACCGGCAAGAGGCTCGAGAGGTGGGAGGCCCGTGACGCGGGCGCGGCTAGGCGGCCCGGTCCTTCCGGGAAGCGGTGCGCGCGCCGAGCCTCACGAAGGCATCGATCACGCGGGGATCGAACCGCGTGCCGCTTTCCTTGCGCAGCGCGGCCGTCGCCTCGGCCGGGCTCATGCCCTCGCCGTGGGACGCCTCACCGACCATCTCATCGTATGCGTCGACCGCCGCGATGATGCGCGCGCCGAGCGGGATCTCGTCTCCCTGGAGGCCCCGGTACCCGCCGCCGTCCCATCGCTCGCCGAGGCAGGCCACCATCGGAACCACGGCGACGACCAGGTTCTCCACCGGGCCACGGGGCCGCCGGCCGATGTCCTGCTCGTGCCCGATCTCCTCCAGCTCCTCGGGGGTCATGCCCAGGGCCTGGCGGAGCACCTCGGCGCATTCCTGGATGTCGCCGACATCGTGCAGCCACGCCCCCGCGCGGATGTCCTCGACCTCCGCCTCGTCGAGCCGCAGGGCGCGCGCGACCTCGGCCGCCCGCTCCGCGACCCGGCCCGAGTGAGCGTCAGTGGAAGGATCGAGCGTCCCGATGAGCTTCGAGGTCATCTTGTAGGCGGTCTCCCGCGCGCCGTGGAGATCCCGCGCCGCGCGGGACCGGCGCGCCTCGAGGAACGCCACGAGGCAGGCCACCGCGATGAGAGAGACTGCCCAGATTGCGGTTTGGAACCCCGGATGCGGGCCGGCGTGAGGCGTGGAACCGGTGAGGAGCAACACCGGCAACACCCCAACCGGCGCGAACATCGCGAGCCGGCCGCCCCGGTGAGCGGGGCTCATGAGGCCTTGCGGATCACCGAGAGCGGGGCCCGTCCCCTGCGTCCCGTGGGAGCCGTCGGGGCGGCGGAGCCGGATGCCGCGGTCGCCGGAGCGGGGGGCGCCGGGGCAGCGGGTGCCGGGGCGGCGGGTGCCGGGGCCCCACCGGCCGGAGGTGCGGCGGCCGAGGTGCTCGACTCTCCGTGCCCCGTGATCGCCCCGCAGCCGGGGCAGTGCTTCCACTCGGGGTCGAGCCTCCGCCGGCAATGCTTGCAGTTCTCGCCCACGAACTCCCCGCAGGCGGGGCAGTATTCGAATTCCTGGCTCAGCACCGTCTTGCAGGAGGGGCAGATCTTGGCGCCCTGCTCGGCGAGGTAGACCACGCGCGTCACCTCCTCGAGCGTGGTGTGACCTTCCATGACCTTGTGGAGGCCGTCCTCGCCGATGGTGCGCATGCCGTCCTCGATCGCGCCGCGCCGGATGGTGGAATCCGGCACGTTCTGGTTGATGAGCGAGCGCAGCGGCTCGGTGACCTGCAGGATCTCGAAGATCCCGGTGCGGCCCAGGTAGCCGGTGTTGTGGCAGGCCGGGCAGCCGCGCCCGCGGTAGAGGGTCACCTTGCCGCCGCCGTGACTTCCGGCGGTGAGGCGGTTCAGCGTCGAGGCATCGGCCTCGTAGGGCTCGCGGCAGCGCGGGCACAGGGTCCGCACCAGGCGCACGCTGACCACGCCGAGCAGCGACGAGGCCACCATGAAGGGCTCGAGCCCGAGGTCGATGAGGCGCGTGACCGCGCCGGCGGCGTCGTTGGTGTGGATGGTGCTGAGCACCAGGTGCCCGGTGACCGAGGCGCGAAAGGCGATCTGGGCGGTCTCGGTGTCACGGATCTCGCCCACCATGATCACGTCGGGATCCTGGCGGAGGATGGCGCGCAGCGCGGCCGGGAAGGTCTTCTTGGCCTTCTCCTCGACCTGGACCTGGTTGATGCCCCGGATCTGGACCTCGACCGGATCCTCCACGGTGACGATGTTCTTGGTCTCGTGCTGGATATGACGCAGCGCGCCGTAGAGCAGGGTCGACTTCCCGGAGCCGGTCGGTCCGGTGACCAGCACGATGCCCTGGGGGCGCTCGAGGTAGCCCTTGAGCCGATCCAGGTCGTCGTTCTGCATGCCCATCTCGGGGAGCGCCACGATCGACCGCGAGGTGTCGATGACGCGAATCACGACCTTCTCGCCGTTGGTGACGGGCAGGGTCGAGACGCGCATGTCGATGCGCCTGCCGACGACATCCACCTTGAGGCGCCCGTCCTGGGGCTGGCGCTTCTCGGCGATGTCGAGGTTCGAGAGCACCTTGATGCGGGAGACCAGGGCGCTCTGCGTCCACTTGGGCAGGCGCTGCACCTCGTGCAGCAGGCCGTCGATCCGCAGCCGCACCGCGAGCTCGTGATCCTGGGGCTCGATGTGGATGTCGCTGGCGCGCTCCTCGACCGCGCGCTGCAGCACCCAGTTGGTGAGGCGCACGATCGGCCGGCCCTCGGCTTCCTGGCGCAGCGTGTCGATCGCGTCGGCCTGCTCGTCCTCGATCACCCGGTTCACTTCCAGATCGTCATCGCTGTGGATGATGCTCTGGATGACCTCCTTCATCGAGTTGTCGATGTGGTAGTAGCGCTCGATCGCCTCGGTGATGGCGGACGGGCTGGCCAGTACGGGACGGATGAACATGCCGCTGTGGAACCGCAGGTCCTCGAGCGCGGCGACGTTGAGCGGGTCGGCCATCGCCACCACCAGGGTCGAGCGGCCCTCGATCTCGATCGGCAGCGCGCCGTACTTCTTGGCCAGCTCCTCCTTGATCTTGCCGAGCGCCTGCTCGTCGGCCGCCACGTCGTTCAGGTCGACGAGCTGGAGGTTCATCTGGCGCTGGAGCTGGAGGAGCAGCTCCTGCTCGGAGATGAGCCCCATGCGGATCAGGGTGGTTCCGAGCATCTGGCCGGTGCGCCGCTGCTCGGCGATCGCGGCCTCGAGGTTCTCGGCCGTGATCAGCTTGCCTTCGAGCAGCAGGTCGCCCAGGCGCTTGTGGTCCTTCGCCATCCGGAACTCCAGGGTCAGGGTGGGATCGGTACCCCTGGTATCGGCCCCGCGCGGAGGACGTTTCAGTTGCAATTTCGAGGGTTTGGCCGGCCCCGGGCCGCGTGCTACGGTGCCAGCCCGATGGCTGACTTTCGCGCACCCGGCGGCCTCCCCGAGACCGGGAAGAGCGGCCCTGATGTCGCTCTCAAGACCCTCACGGCGCTCGGAACGTCGACCTCCGAGGCGTTTCACGCCGACAGCAACCTCAACGACCTGCTCCGGAACGCGACCCGGCACGTCCGCCGGCTGGTGGAAGCCGAGAAGGCCCGCATCTGGATCGCGCGCAGCCGCGGGCGCCGCCTGGTGGCGCGCGATTTCCCGGCCGACGCCGACGGGCCCGCGGTCGAGCTCCGGATGGGGCGCGGCGAAGGGCTTGCGGGCTGGGCGGTGGCGCACGGCGAGGCGCTCCGCCTGGGGCCCGGAGATCCGCGCCCGGAATTCAGGGGTGAGATCCCGCCCTTCCGCTCGGCGCTGGTGCTGCCGCTGCTGCGGCGCGGCGAGACCTTCGGCGCCATCGAGTGCGTCGAGAAGCGAGGATCGCGGCTCTTCACCGACGCGGACTTCGACAATCTCGAGGTGGCGGCCGAGCACGTCGCGTTCGCGCTCGACAACGCGCTGCTCTACGAGGAGACCGAGCGGCGGGCGCTCGAGAAGGAGGTGCTGCTCGAGATCAGCCGCACCCTCTCCACCCCGCTCGACCTCGACGAGGTGATCGAGGCGATCCTGAAGACGCTGCACCAGGTGGTGGACTTCGACGCCGCAGCCATCTATCTCGTGAACCGCGCCACCCGGGTGATCGAGCTCAAGAGCGAGATCGGCTACCCGCAGGGTTGGGAAGACGCCATCCCGCTCCAGGTGGGGCAAGGGATCGTCGGCTGGGTCGCGAAGACCGGGGAGCCGGTGATCGTCCCCGACGTGAGGCGCGACTCCCGCTACGTCGCGGCGCGGGTCGAGACCCGCAGCGAGCTGGCGGCGCCGCTCACCATCGAGGGGCGCACCATCGGGGTGTTCAACCTCGAGAGCGACGTCGAAGACCTCTATCACGAGGGCCATCTCGACCTCGTGCGGGCGTTCGCCGCCCAGGCGGCGGTGGCGGTGGAACGGGCGCGCCTGACGCGCGAGCTGCTCGAGCGCCGCCGCCTCGAGAAGGAGCTGGCGATCGCGCGCGACATCCAGCTCTCGTTCCTCCCCAAGTCGGCCCCGGTGGTGCCGGGGTTCGAGGTGGCGGGCACCACCATGCCGCACGACGAGGTGGGAGGGGACTACTTCGACTTCATCCGGGTCTCGGACACGCGCCTCGGCCTCGCGATCGCCGACGTCTCGGGCAAGGGCATCCCGGCGGCGCTCATCATGGCCGGGTTCCGGATGAGCCTGCTCGCCGAGATCCGCAACGAGTTCGCGATCCGGGCCGTGATGCGGAAGGTCAACTCGCTGGTTCACGAGAGCACCGACCGGGACAAGTTCGTGACCGCGTTCTACGGCGTGCTCGACTTCAAGAACCGCGCGCTGATCTTCTCCAACGCCGGCCACAATCCCCCGATCCTGGCGCACGCGGACGGCCGCGTGGAGTTCCTGGCCGAGGGGGGCCTGGCGCTCGGGGTGCTTCCCGACGCGCAATTCGAGGACTGCCCGATCGCGATCGATCCGGGGGACGTGCTGGTGCTGTTCACCGACGGCGTTTCGGAAGCCGAGTCGGCCGGTGGCGACCAATTCGGGAACCGGAGGATCGAGCAGGTGGTGCGCCGGCTCAGCGATCGACCCGCGCAGGAGATCGTGACGGGACTCGTGAACGAGGTGCTGGAGTGGACCGGGGAGCGCGGGCAGAACGACGACCTCACGCTGATGGTGGTCAAGGCGTTGCCCGAGGGCGAGGAAGCGGCGGGCACGTAGGAAGTACTGCGGGCATCATTGGCGGCCTGGGATGCCGGCGTTCCTCGACTTTTCCTCCCGGCGCCGTCACGCCTTCATCCGCCCGATCGTGTCGGCGACCTCCATCACCTCCAGCGCGTGGCCGCGCACCTTGACGTCGCCCCAGACCGCGGCGACGTTGCCGTGGAAATCGATCAGGAAGGTCGAGCGGCGGAAGAACTCGATCGTCCATCCCGCGATCCCGAGCTTCCGCACCACCCCGAACTGTCGGCCGGCTTCCCCGTCGGCGTCGGTGAGCAGGGGATAGGGCAGGTGGAGGCGCTTCGCCCAGCCCCTGGCGCTCTCCGGAGAGTCTCGCGAGACTCCCGCCACCGCGAGACCATGCTTCAAGTAAGCGTCGTGATGAACGCGAAACTCGCGTTGCTCGCGGATTCAGAGGGGGGTGCCGTTCCGGATGTAGAAGAACAGCACCAGCGGCCCGCACCCCACGCGCTGCCTGAGCCGGAAGATCCCGCCCTCCGAGCTGGGGAGCCCAATCTCGGGAACCGGCCTTCCGATCATGTTGGCGGGCAGCTCGGGAACGAGGCTCGGCGCGCCCCGCTGCTCGCCCTCAGGGGATCTCCGCTGCTCGCCCTCAGGGGACTTCCGCGGCTCGCCCTCAGGGGATCTCCGCGGCTCGTCCTCAGGGGATCTCGGCGACTCCATGAGGTCCACGATAGTCGAGCGGCAGGCCGGCCGGCAAAGCCCGGTCCCGATCCCCGGAGCGGGGAGCGACCGCCGCGCCTCGATCCGGTTCGCGGGAGTCCAAACCCAGGCAGGTTCACTCGGGGCCTTGCAGTTGCGGCTGCCGCTTCACGCATCACATGAGAGAGCAAGTCCTTGACCCCTCGCGGGTGTCCCGATAGTCTGCGTGAATCTGGGGTTCATCGACGGTCCGGGGGCTCTTCCGTGCGCTTCGATCCAGCCGATCTATTGATATTCCCGGTGTTCGTCCTGAGCGTCGTGGTCCACGAGTGCGCCCACGGCCTCGTGGCGCTCTGGCACGGGGATTCGACCGCGCGCGACAGCGGGCGCCTGACGCTGAACCCGCTCCGGCACATGGACCCGATCGGCTCGCTGCTCCTGCCCGGGGCCCTGATGCTCCTGCGCTCGCCCGTGGTGTTCGGATGGGCGAAGCCGGTGCCGCTCCAGTGGTCCAACCTGCGAAGCCCGCGCAACGATCCGGCCAAGGTGGCGCTGGCCGGCCCGACGTCGAACTTCCTGCTGGCGCTCGCCTTCTCCGCCCTGGCCCGCTGGGCTCCGCCCTCGGGGTTCTTCGCGCCGCTCGGCGACATGGCCTACGCCGGCGTGGTCCTGAACTGTGCCCTGGGGATCTTCAACTTGATCCCGATCCCGCCGCTCGACGGCTCGTGGGTCCTGATGCGTTTCCTCAGGCTCCGCCACATCATCGCGCTCCAGCACTTCCGGTTCGTCGGGCTCGCGCTGGTGGCGCTGCTCCTCGCCTCGCCCATGACCTCGCGCCTGTTCTACGGCCCGCTCCGCCTCGCGGTGCACGCATGCCTCGATCTTTGCGGGGTGCCGCGCGCGGGGAGCCCGCTGTGAAGCAGGGGCGCATCCTCTCCGGCATGCGGCCCACCGGGCGCCTGCACCTCGGCAACTACGTCGGGGCGCTCGAGAACTGGGTGCGGCTCCAGAACGAGGGCTGGCAGAACTTCCACATGGTCGCCGACTGGCACATGCTGACGACCGGCTTCGAGGACACCGCGAACCTCCAGTCCGACATCCACGACATGGTGCTCGACTGGCTGGCGGCCGGGCTCGATCCCGAGAAGAGCGTGATCTTCGTCCAGTCGGCGGTGAAGGAGCACGCCGAGCTCCACCTGCTGTTCTCGATGCTGGTGAGCAAGGCGCGGCTCGAGCGCATCCCCACGCTCAAGGAGCAGATCCGCGACCTGCACCTGGACGAGCAAACCATCTCGTACGGACACCTCGGCTACTCGGTGCTCCAGGCCGCGGACATCCTGATCTACAAGGCCACGCACGTCCCGGTGGGGGAGGACCAGGTACCGCACGTGGAGCTGACCCGCGAGATCGCGCGCCGCTTCAATTTCCTCTACTGCCGCGACCGCGCCCCGGTGTTCCCCGAGCCCGAGGCGCAGCTCACCGCCTTCGCGCGGCTGCGCGGCCTCGACGGCAACCGCATGAGCAAGTCGGTGGGTAACACCATCCTGATTTCCGACCCGCCCGAGGAGATCGCCGCCAAGGTGCGCACGGCCTACACCGACCCGAAGAAGATCCGCGCCAACGACCCCGGGCGTCCCGAGCGGGACCCGAGCGACGGGCACGGGGGCTGCGTGGTGTGGGAGTACCACCGCAAGTTCAACCCCACCGAGGCCGAGTCGATCGCGCGGCGCTGCCGCGCCGGGGAGCTGGCGTGCGTCCCCGACAAGCGCCACCTGGCCCAGGTGCTGGCGGACGCGCTCGGGCCGATCCGCGAGCGGCGCGCGCGCTACGCCGCCGATCCCGACCGGGTGCGCGAGGTGATCGCCGATGGCAATTCCCGCGCCCGCGCCGTGGCGGCTCGCACCATGGAAGAGGTGCGGAGCGCGATGGGTCTATCGAGCGACGCCCCGCTGCATCCGGCGGCCTCGGCGGCGGGGAGGAGGTCGTCGTGACGGAATCGCGCGATCCGGGCGTGCGGGCGAGCACCGTCACGATCAAGCTCGAGCGCTTCGAGGGGCCGCTCGACCTGCTGCTCCATCTCATCAAGCGGGACGAGATCGACATCTACGACATCCCGATCGCGCACATCACCCAGCAGTACCTCGCCTATCTCGAGCTGATGCGCGCCCTCGACCTCGAGGTCGCGGGCGAGTTCCTGGTCATGGCCGCGACCCTGATGCGCATCAAGGCCAAGATGCTGCTCCCGCTGCCCGCCGCCGGCGAGGAGGAGGAAGAGGGCGACCCGCGCGAGATGCTGGTCCAGCGC
>Ga0066656_10001454_pt1 | contig 10374 bp, 7 predicted proteins | sample GraSoiAngelo_105_FD_71411 | JGI IMG/M metagenome (GOLD analysis project Ga0066656, IMG submission 71411) | Grasslands soil microbial communities from the Angelo Coastal Reserve, California, USA - 14_0903_05_40cm | ecosystem: Environmental > Terrestrial > Soil > Grasslands | place: USA... | reverse complement strand
ACCTCGGGCAACACCGGCCACGGCCTGGCCATGGTGGCCGCGATCAAGGGCTACAAGATGATCTTCGTCATGCCCGACAAGATGTCGGCGGAGAAGATCAGCCTGCTGCGCGCTTATGGTGCGGAGGTGGTCGTCTGCCCGACCAACGTCGAGCGCGAATCGCCGCAGTCCTACTACTCGGTCGCGGACCGGCTGGCGCGCGAGATCCCCGGCGCGTTCCAGCCCAACCAGTACTTCAACCCGCGCAACCCGGAGGCGCACTACCGGACCACGGGCCCCGAGATCTGGGAGCAGACCGAGGGCCGGGTCGACGTCTTCGTGGCCGGCATGGGCACGGGCGGCACTATCAGCGGCGTGGCCCAGTACCTCAAAGAGAAGAAGCCTGGCGTCCACGTCGTTGGCGCCGACCCCGAGGGTTCGCTCTACTCCGGCCCGATCGCGCCCTACAAAGTCGAGGGCGTGGGCGAGGACTTCATGCCCGGGACGATGAACATCGGCATCGTCGACCAGATCGTCCAGGTCACAGACAAGGAGTCGTTCATGGCCGCGCGCCGCCTGGCGCGCGAGGAAGGCATCCTCGTCGGAGGCTCGTCCGGGATGGCGCTCCACGCCGCGCTGATAGTGGCTGGGGACCGCGGCCCTGACGACGTGATCGTCGTCCTGTTTCCCGACACCGGCCGCAACTACCTGAGCAAGTTCTTCAACGACGAGTGGATGCGCCAGAACGGCTACCTGGCGCGCCTTGGCGCGGTCCGCATCCGCGAGGTGCTCACGTCGCACCCACGCGGCTTGCCCCAGCTCGTCACCGTCGAGGCGGGCAGGTCGGTGGGGGAGGCGATCGACCTGATGCAGCGCTACGGCATCTCCCAGCTGCCGGTGGTCGAGGACTCCAATGGCCAGGGCGTGGTCGGCGCCCTGCAGGAGCGGACGCTCCTCGACCGGGTCTACCGCGACCCCACGGTCGTGACCACGGCAGTCTCCGCCGCCATGGACGCGCCGCTGAGCCAGGTCGGCGTCGACTCGTCGCTCGACGACGCCTTCGAGCCCCTGCTCCGGGGCGAGCAGGCGGTGCTCGTGGTCGACGCGGGCAAGCCCGTGGCGGTGATCACGCGCGCCGACCTGCTCGAGTTCGTCGCCCACCGCGGCAGGGGCTGATCCTCTTGCCGGAAAACCACGAAGACTGGGGGTTTTCGACCCGCGCCTTGCACGTCGGCCAGGGACCTGACCCCGAGACCGGCGCCGTCGTCCAGCCCATCCACATGGCGACCACGTATGCGCAGCAGGGAGTGGGCAGGCACAAGGGCTTCGAGTACTCGCGCACCGGCAACCCGACGCGCAACGCCCTGGAGGAGTGCCTTGCCGCGCTCGAAGGCGCGAAGCACTGCCTCGCCTTCGCCTCCGGCCTGGGCGCCGAGACGACGCTCATGCTCCTGCTCAACCCGGGCGACCACGTCGTCTACATGGAGGACGTGTACGGCGGCACGTTCCGCCTCTTCGACAAGGTGCTGAAGCGATTTGGGATGGAGTTCAGCGCCATCGACGCTTCGGACCTCGACGTCGTGGAGAGGTCGATGACCTCGCGGACGCGGATGCTGTGGCTCGAGTCGCCGACCAACCCACTGCTGCGCGTGGTCGACATCGACGCGGTGAGCGAGATCGCGCACAGCCACGGCGCCATAGTCTGTGTCGACAACACGTTCGCCACGCCCTACCTCCAGCAGCCACTGCATCTTGGCGCCGACGTGGTCGTGCACAGCGCCACCAAGTACATCGGCGGCCACAGCGACGTGGTCGGCGGGGCAGTGATGACCAACCACGACGACCTGGAGAAGCAGCTGCGCTTCCACCAGAACGCCGTGGGCGCGGTGCCGTCGCCGTTCGACTGCTGGCTCCTGCTTCGCGGCGTCAAGACGCTGGCGCTGCGGGTGGAGCGGCAGAGCGAGAACGCGATGGCGATCGCCAACGCCCTCGCGCGCCACAGCGCGGTGAAGCGCGTCTACTACCCAGGCCTCGAGACCAACGCTCAGCGCGCGGTGGCGGCGAAGCAGATGCGGATGTTCGGCGGCATGGTGAGCTTCGAGGTCGCGGACGAGGCGACGGCCCTCCGCACGCTCGAGCGGCTCAAGATCTTCGCCCTGGCCGAGTCGCTGGGCGCGGTCGAGTCCCTGGCCGAGCACCCGGCCCGCATGACGCACGCGTCGATCCCGGCCGCCGAGCGAGCGCGCGCGGGGGTGGGGGACGGACTGATCCGGCTTTCGGTCGGCGTCGAAGACGTGGGCGACCTGATCGCCGACCTGGAGCGGGCGCTCTCTTAGCGGCGGGCGAGCACCATCAGGGCAGCACCGGCGACGAGGACCAGGACGAGCAGCGCTCCGCCGAGGTAGCCGAACGTGTCCGGCTCCTTGCTCGCGACCAGCGCCACCGCCGAAGGTGATGGATTGGGCGAGGGGGTCGGGCTGGGCGGTGGCGATGGGCTCGGCGACGGGCTCGGTGACGGCGAGGGCTTAGGCGCGACCGTGTAGGTCATCTCCGCGATTCCCCTGCAGATCGTTCCGTTGATCTTCCAGTAGTACGAGACGCTGTGGCTGCCGGCGGCGAGCGTCGATATCGACAGGGTCTCGGTGCCGGCCTGCCCGCTCTGCGCCAGCGTGCCGTTCAATGCCTGGCCGTCGATGGTGAAGTAATGGATGGAAAGCGCCCCGGGACAGGAGGACGTGAACGTGGCCGTGAAGGTCACGTTCTGGCCGGCCACCGAGCTCGTGGGGGTGACGGAGATCGAAGTCCCGCTTGCCTGGGCGGTGGTGACCGAGCCAACGGCCACCAAGGCGAGGGCCAGGATCAACTTCCTCATCGCGAACGCCGATTATGTCCCAGCGGACCCGAAATCAGGCCGTTTGCGCTACCTCGATCCCGGTCTGCTGTCTGTTCGCCTCGGGCCTTTTGGTGGCGTGGCGCGGCTTGCCCTGGTCCTCTTCGCCCTTGCCGAGTCGCTGGGGGCCGTCGAGTCCCTGGCCGAGCATCCCGCTAGCCCTCCGGGGTGCCGATCGCAACGTACGTCGCGCCTGCGCGCCGAACAGTGTCTGCGTCCAGCGACCCGCGTCCGTCCAGCACGACCTTGAGGCCCTCGAACCTGGACCAATCAAGGTCGCGGAACTCGCTGTGCCACGCCTGGACGACGACAGCGTCTACGTGTTTGCCGGCCACCACCCAGGCGTCGCGCGCGACGTCCGCCTTGAGGCCGCGGAGTTCGACAGGCTCGAACAGCGGGTCGACGACGGTGACCTGAGCCCCGCCGCGGTGCAGGAGCTCGACGATCGGGAACACGGTCGAGAACGCCAGCTCCTTCACGTCCTCCCTGTACGATGCGCCCAGGACGAGGACGTGCTTTCCCTCGAGGCCGCCGAGCAGCCGCTCCAGGCGGCCGATCCCCACCTCCGCCATGCGATCGTTGGTCTGCCGGCCCTCACGGACCAGGCTGAGCTCGCCGTTGGTAGCGTCGCCGAGCAGGAACCGCGGGTAGACGGGGATGCAGTGGCCCCCGACGCCCAGGCTCGGGCGATGCAAGTGCGAGAAGGGCTGTGAGTTCGCCGCCTTGAAAGCCTCGGCGACGTCGACCTCTCGGCTCGCAGCGTACAGGGCCAGCTGGTTCGCCAGGGCGATGTTGACGTCGCGGTACGTGGTCTCGGCCAGCTTGGCGAACTCCGCCGTCTCGGTGTTCGCCACCGCCCACACTTCGGCGTCGAGCGCCGACCGGTAGAAGTCGACCGCCGCCGCGGTGCTCGCCTCGTCGACACCGCCGACGATCTTCGGGTAGCGCCGCAGGTCTTCGAAGATGCGGCCTGCATAGACGCGCTCCGGGCTGAACGCCAGGTGGAAGCCGGTGCCTGCGGCCAGCCCGGACTCTTCCTCCAGCATGGGCGCGAGCCGATGGCGCGTGGTGCCGACGGGAAGCGTGGTCTCGTAAACGACGAGCGCGCCCCGCCTGAGGCTACGACCAACGGCGCGAGTGGCCGCGTCGACGTTGGAGTAGTCGATCGCGTCAGCGGCCGCGACGATCAGAGGCACGATCACGACGACGACGTCCGCCTCCCCGACGGCGGACCGGGTGTCGGCGCTTGCGCTCAGCCGCCCAGCGCGAACGGCCGACGCGACGGCCTCCTCGAGGCCCGGCTCCTCGCGGATGTGCGCCTGGCCCTGGTTGACGGCGTCGACCACGGCCTGGTCGACGTCGCAACCGATCACGCGCATGCCCTTGCCCGCGTACTGCGCCGCGAGCGGGAGCCCGATCTTGCCGAGGCCGACGACCGCGACCGTCGTCAAGGGGTCAGGGCAGCTCGACGGAGCGGACCGAGCCCTCAAGCCGCCTCGCCGCGAACATCAGGCCGAGCGCCAGCCACAGGTATGGTTCCTCCACCAGGCGGCCTTCGAACTCGGCGAGCACGACGATCGGGATGATCAGCACCGCGGGCATGACGATCCAGTTGCGCCACCGGCCGCGCCGCCTGATCGGCGCAACCACCTCCCATGTGAGGAAGACCAGGAACCCGGCGAACAGCAGGCCTCCCACCACGCCCTGCTCGGCCAGGATCGTTAGCGCCGAGGTGTGGTTGAGGTAGATGGGGTTCATCGTCGGGAGAAAGCCCTTGTAGGTCGTCTTGATTGCGTTCTGGTAACCCCCGAGGCCGACGCCGGTCACCGGGTGGTCCGTGAACATCGCCCACGCGGCCTCGATCAGGTACGACCGCACGGGGTCGACCCGACCCGCGCCGAGCGAGTCTTTGGACTCGAGGGGATTGCTGCCACCGTAGGGCTCGATGCCCAGCACGACGCCTACCGAGACGGCGGCGCGGACCCGGGTCGGAGGGTTGATGAGCATGACCGCCGTGAAGACGACCAATGCGCCTGCCGCGATCGAAGCGGCCCGCCGCCAGCTCGTGGCCAGGGGCACCGCGAGCAGGACGGCAATGACGAAGACCAGGTAACCCGACTTGGAGAAGGTGAGCGGGACGACCGCCGCGGCGCTGGCCACGGACGCGACCGCGAGCCACGACGGACGCTGCCGCGCCGCGTACATCAGGACCCCGGCGCACGCGACCAGGATGAGAAACCTCGCTGCGATGTTTGGATCGCCGAACGTGGCGTTGACCCGGAAGAAGCCGTCGGGGTCGGCGCGCCAGATCGACACGTGCGAGAAGTAAAGGAATGCACCAAGGACGCTGAACGCGAGGCCGGAGGCGAGCAGTGTGTTCCAACCGCGGCGGAGGTCGGCCTCGTCGCGGACGAGGTTGACTATCAGCAGCGCGACCACCGGGTAGGCGGTGACGTCGAGCAGCGAGTTGGCCGACCCCGGCGCGCGCGTGAAGAGCCAGCTGAGCACCGAGGCGGCCGCGTAGGCCGCGACCAGCACCAAGCTTGCGCCCAACGGCACTGCCAGCGTGCGGCGGCGGGTCAGGACGAGGTAGGCGAACGCCAGCCCGACCACCAGCAGTACGTAGCGGACGAGCTGGAGCCTGATGATCTGCGCGGTGAACTCGAGCGGCAGGGTCGCGATGATGGCGGGGAGGCCGTAGCGGACGACCCTCTCCGCGAGGTTTGCCAGCTGGGTCGAGGCTCCCGGCGTCGGGAGTGCGAGGGACGGCGCACGGCCGCCGGCGGCAGATTCACTTCGGTCTGCGGCCACGGCCTACATCGTATGGGAACGTCCCCGAAGCAACGTCGCGCCGGGGAGCGCCGAGTAGAACAGCGCGAGGAAGAGCCAGAGGTAGGGCTCCTCGAGGAACCTTCCCTCGAACTGGCTGTACAGCACGACCGGCACGATCATCGCCGCCGGTGCGGCGACCCACACGACGCGGCGCCATCGCCACGCTTCGCGCCCGAGCTGGACGAGGAACGCGAGCACGAGCACAAGGCCGGCAAGGCCTTCCTCCGCCGCGATGGTCACGAACGCGGTGTGCGATACGGTGTCCGGCCTCGGGATGTTCGTAGGGATGAAGCGGCTGTACGTCGTCTTGAGCTGGTGCTCGTAGCCCCCGAGCCCGACCCCGAAGACAGGGTGGTCGGCGAACATGCTGGCCCCGGCCGCGATCAGGTAGCGGCGCTGGTCCTCCAGCGCGAAGGTGTCCTGGTTGGTGCCGGGGTAGGGCGCCGAAATGTTGTGCGCGGTGCCCGTGACCGTGCTCACGACCGTGTCGGCCGCGGCCAGCGCGCGCTGCCTCGTCTCCGGGTTGATCGCGGTCGAGAGCGCGAAAACCGTGACGAGGCCGAGGCCGAAGACAAGCGCCCGGCGGCGGTCGACGGCGAGAGCCGCGCCGAGAAGCACCGAGACGACGAAGAGGACGAGCCCGGAGCGAGAAAGGGTCATCGGCTGCACCACCGCGCACGCGACACCCGCGCTCAGGGCCAGCCACGCCGGCATCCGGCGCGCGCTGTACAGCATCACGGCCGCGGCGGCGCAGATCGACAGGAAGCGGGCGGTGATGTTCGGGTCGGCGAACGTGATGTTGTCCCTGTTCGCGACCAACGGGTTGAAGGTCCAGATCGCCTGGTGCGTCAGGCCGAGCCAGATGCCCAACACCGCGACCGCGAGCCCGGAGACGAGGAGCGCGACCCACGCGCGACGATGCTCTTCCGCGGTGCGGATCGTGTTCATCAGGACGAGTCCGACCACCGGATACACGACCACGTCGCCGAGCTCCCGCAGCGATCCCTGGGCGCGCGTGACGAGCCAGCCGGCGACCGCCAGCGCGATGAAGGCCAGGAGCAGGAGCGCGCTCGCCCGCCGCGGCAGCGCCAAGGTGCGGCGCCCGGTGAGCAGGAGATAGACGTACGCAGCACCGAGGACGACGAGCACCCAGCGGACTACCGGCTGGCGCAGGTATACCGCGGTGAACTCCAGCGGCAGGGTGAGGACCACGGCCGGTGGACCGTAGGCCGTGACGAGCTGCGCGACCTGCGTCAGACGCGAGGCCTCACCGGCCGCGAGCGATTCGGCCCTGGCTAGACTCGGTACAGCCATGACGGTCCCTCCGCGGTCAAGGCACGCCGGGGGAAGGTCGCTTGGAGGCTGAGCCGCAGCAGCGAGCGAGCGGCCTGGTCACGTCGGCGTCCCTAACCCTGGCGACGCGAGTCGCCGCGTTCGGTTTCTCCATCGTCACGAATGTCATCCTTGCGCGCAGCCTCGGTCCCGACGGAAGAGGCGTGTACGCGGTCGCGGTGATGGTGTCGGCCATCCTCTCCCTGCTCGGCCAGCTGGGCATCGGCCCGGCCAACGTGTACCACCTGAGCAAGCAGCTGATCGGCCTCGATGAGCTGATCGGTCACTCCGCATCCCTCGCCCTCCTATTGGGAACGTTGGGGTTTGGGTTTGTCCTCGCCTACGTCGGCCTGACGGACGCGGACTCAGTCCTCGGGATCGGGTCCCGCTACGTGCTCATCGCGAGCGCCGCTCTGCCCTTCATGCTGTGGACCGCCTTCCTCCAGAGCCTGCTGCAGGGCGGGCAGCGCTTCGTCCACTTCAACGCGGTGCTGCTGGTTCAGTACGCGTCCCCGACCCTCCTGCTCGTCGCTTCGCTCGTGCTATTCGCAGACCGCACGCTGGGGGCCGTGTGTGCGTGGACGGCGAGCGCGGTCGTGACCGCCGTCTTCGCGGCGTTGGCGGTTGCATCGCCGAGGCAGATCTCGCTGCGCCTGCGCTCGACCACGCTTCGCGCGCTGCTCGGTTTCGGCATCGTCAGCTACCTCGGCAACGTCACATCGTTCGTGAATCTCCGCTTCGATGTCCTGATCGTCAACTACTTCGCCGGCACGCGCCAGGTGGGCCTGTACTCGGTCGGCACCGCGATGGCCGAGGTGGTTTGGTTCATCGCCAACGCGGCGGCCACGGTGCTCGCACCGCGAGTCTCCGCCGCCGACGCCGAGGAGGCGGACCGCGTCACGGAAAGAGTCGCTCGCGTCGTCGCGTCACTCGCGTTGGTCGCGGCACTGGGGCTGGCGGTCTCCGCGCCGCTGGTCGTCTATGTGTTCTTCGGCCCTGCGTTCGGCGAGAGCGCCTGGGCGGTGTGGCTGTTGCTGCCGGGCATCATCGCTTTCTCCGTGGGTCGCATCCTGTCGATGTACCTGCTGGGCCGCAACCGGCTGAGGATCGACCTTTTCGCCTCGGCGGTCGGCCTGGTCGTGACGCTGGTCCTCGACTTCGCCCTGATCCCGCGTTTTGGTTTCCGCGGGGCGGCGGTCGCGTCCTCCATCGCCTACGCGGCGGCGATGCTCGTCGACCTCGTGTGGGTGGTCCGGCACTCGACCATCACGCCGCGCCGGCTGCTGGTCGCGGGCCCGGACGACGCGCGTCTTTTGTGGACCCGGCTCCGCCAGGCCCGCGGCGCCTTGCTCGCCGCGCGCTAGCTGCGGCTAGCGCCTCCCAGCGGCTCGACCTCGTGAGCGCTCACGCTCTTCCCCCCGCCGGGCCGTTCGAACAGGGACAAAGACGGTGCCTCGCGCTACTAGATTAGGGTTGAGGCCCACAGGAATGATCATGGCCGCGATGAGCCGCAGGATCTCGCGCCTGGTGCGCGGCTCCGTGCGCTACGCGCCGCTGTTCATCGCCGAGGTGGCGGTCTTCTGGCTCATCCTCTGGGCGGTCGACTCGAGCGGATACGGCTCGCCGACGGCGGGCCTGTTCGTCGAGTGGGCCCCGATCACATCGCTGATCATGGTCACGCTCGCGATGGGCGCCGGCGAGGCGCGGTTCCACCTCTACCGCAGGGTGTGGTCGGTCGCGGGCCTGAACGACGCGTTCGCCATCGGCCTCGCCGTCGTAGAGGCCTCGCTCCTGATCACGATCGCCAACCTCCTCTTTCCCGACGGCTACCGCCCGCTGAGACTCCTCGCGCCTGTTGTCGCGGCGCCTGCCGTCGTCATAGGTGTCGGTCTCCTGCGGCTGCTGCCGCGGCTCTTGAGCTCGCCCACCCGCCCCACCGGCAATCGCCTGCTTGTGGTCATCGCCGACGCGGCCGGCTACGGCACGGTAAAGGCGCTGCTGCAGCAGCCGAACGCCGAGTGGAGCCCGATCGCGATCGTCACCCTCGGCGTGGCGAACGCGGGCCAGACGCTGCTGGGCGTGCCCGTCCTCGGCACCAGCGCCAACCTGCGGCGCTGGATCCGCGAGTCAGAGGCCCAGGGCGTGGCCTTTGTGCCGGGCCGCTCGGCCGACCGGCACGTGCTGCGCAAGCTCTACGCCGTCTGCCTCGCGGCCCAGCTGCCGGTGTTCATCATCCCCGCGCCCGACGCGTGGATCCCCCGGTTCAGCGCCTCGCGTCTGCGCCAGCTGTCCGCCGACGACCTGGTGGGTCGCGACGAGCGGAACATCGACCTCGAGGTTTGCGCGGGCGAGGTCCGCAACAGGACCGTCCTGGTCACGGGCGCTGCAGGCTCGATTGGCTCGGAGCTGTGCCGGCTCCTGGCGACGATGGGCCCACGCCGCCTCGTGCTCGCGGACATGAACGAGAGCGGGCTGTTCGAGCTGGCGGAGGAGCTGCGCCTGACCTCCAGCGTCGATCTGCGCGAGTGCCTGGTCTCGATCGTCGAGCACGACCAACTGCTAGCCGTCTTCGTCGACGAGCGGCCCGAGATCGTGTTCCATGCAGCGGCCTACAAGCACGTGCCGATGCTCGAGGCACACCCCGTGCAGGCCGTGCTCACCAACGTGACCGGCACCTGGAACACGCTGCGCTGCGCGCACGCCGCGGGCGCTGCGCGGTTCATCCTCATCTCCACCGACAAGGCGACGTCGCGTCACTCGGTCATGGGCTGCACGAAGCGGCTGTGCGAGCAGATCGTGCTCGCCTACCGCGGACCGATGGAGTGCTGGGCCGTCCGCTTCGGCAACGTCGTGGGAAGCCGAGGCAGCGTGGTCCCGCTGTTCGAGCGCCAGATCGAAGGGGGTGGCCCGGTGACGATCACCCACCGTGACGTGACGCGCTACATGATGACAATCCGCGAGGCCGCGGCCCTGGTCCTCATCTCTCTCGTCACGAGCAAGCCGGGCCACCTCTACATGCTCGACATGGGCGAGCCGATCAAGATCTACGACCTCGCCAACGACCTGATCCGGGCGCGCGGCTTGCGGCCCGACGTCGACATCAAGATCGTGATCACAGGCCTGCGGCCGGGCGAGCGCCTGACCGAGGACCTGCTCGCGGCCGACGAAGGCTGGCGCCCGACCGACCACCCTTCGATCCGCGAAGTCATCTCGCCCTCCGCCGCCAAGGAGGAAGACCTGGCGTGGATCGTGGAGCGCGTCGAGCGGCTCGCGCGTGAAGGCAAGAGCGACGAGCTCGTGCGCGCGCTCAAGACCGCGGTCCAGAGCCGCGTCGAGGTCGT
>Ga0066656_10001449_pt1 | contig 10391 bp, 9 predicted proteins | sample GraSoiAngelo_105_FD_71411 | JGI IMG/M metagenome (GOLD analysis project Ga0066656, IMG submission 71411) | Grasslands soil microbial communities from the Angelo Coastal Reserve, California, USA - 14_0903_05_40cm | ecosystem: Environmental > Terrestrial > Soil > Grasslands | place: USA... | reverse complement strand
GGCGTCCCGCCCCAGCAAACACTCGGGCAGGATGCCCGCGCCACAGCCGGCAAGATGCCGGCGCTACCGGCGGCCGTGTCACCGTATTTCGCGAACCTCAGTAGATTCTTCGCTTTGCTCAGTATGACATGGCCTAAACCTTTTTTCAGCAAGCCCTGAGTAGTGTTCATACCCGCACGAAGAAACGAGCCACTTAGCGCGGAAAAGCTTACTCGACCGTCTCAAGCCTTCTTTCCATCTCCTCAGCCCAGGCGCGGTCGTGAAGTGCCGCCAGATTGATTCGAACGTTTTCCACCGCGCCTCGACGACCCGCTTCGGTCACGAGCAAGGCGACCGCAAGATCGGAGGCCACCGGCGACGGCGCGATGCCCCGAAGCGATTCGAGGATCTTCTTCGTTGCGCTGGCATGCTCGGCGGTCGTGAAAGGGACCAGGGCAGCGGCCTTGGTGGCTTCTTCGACGGCCCGCCCGCGCTCGTCTTGCGCAGCCGGAGCCGCCTTGGGAATCTTCATCGCGGCTAAGACCCGGTCGAAGCTTTCGGCGTCGCGGTCCACGCCCCGCAAGGCTTCGTCGCGCAGTCGGGTGAGGCGCGCGAGCGCCGAGTCAATCACCGGATAATGCTGGGCGAGGGATTTGCGGCCGAGCGAGATCCTGCAAACCATCTCTCCCAGCGCGGCGCCGAGCGCGACCGCCAGCGCCGAAACGCACCCGCCGCCCGGAGTCGGAGATTCCGAGGCCACACGCCCGACGAATCCCTCCACCAACCCCGCCAGCGGCCCTGCCGGCTCCTTCCGAGTTGCTTCGGACAGGACCTTCGACAGTCTGTTTTCAACGATCAAGTCCGGTCTGAAGTGCTCGATCTTCAGGAAGTGAACTGCCGCATTTTCGAGCGCGCGTCGCGGCACCAGCCCCACGATCTCGCTCCCTCGAATCTCGACCCCCTGGGCGGAGGCCTCGCGCACCACCGCGTCGAAGACCGTGCCGATCGAAGTCGCGTCGAAGTCCGTCAGATTCATCGAGACCTGCGCGCAATTCTGCGCCTTCAATTCCACCCCCATGGCTTTGACCGAAGGAAAGCCGCCGCTCGAGGCCCGGATTTTCTTCGCGATAGCCTTGGCCAGCGCCCCATCGGGCGAATTCAGGTTAATGTTGTAGGCGATAAGAAACTTGCGTGCGCCGACCACCGTGGCGCCCGCGGTGGGGTGGAGAGCGTTTTCGCCGAAGTCGGGCCGCCGGTCGGGATTCGTTTTGATCTCCTCGCGCACGCCTTCGAACTGGCCCCGGCGAATATTCTCCAGGTTCTTGCGCTCGGGTTTGCGAGCCGCCGCTTCATAAAGGTAAGTCGGGATTCGAAACCGTCTCCAGGTTTCGTCGGCGACCCATTCCGCGATGCTCACGCAGTTATCGAGCGTCACACCTTCGATCGGCACGAATGGGACCACATCGGTTGCTCCAAGCCGCGGGTGCGCGCCCCGGTGTGTGTTCAAGTCAATCAATTCCGCGGCCTTGCCGATGCCGCGCAGGGCGGCCTCGCCGATGGCCTCGCGCGCCCCGACCAGCGTCACGACCGAGCGGTTGTGGTCGGCGTCCATTTCTTGGTCGAGGAGATAAACGTCCGGCCCTGCGAGCAACGCCTGGATGATGGCCGCGACTTTCGAGGCGTCCCGTCCTTCGCTGAAGTTCGGGACGCATTCGACGAGCGTTTCCATGGTTTCAATTTAGCATGGCCGGGAAGGGGCGCAAGGCCCTCGGCGCTTAAGGGCTTTTTCGCGAATGGATGACCCGCCCGCGCTTAACGGTCATCGCGCAGTGGTTGGAAGCGAAGAAGTATGGGATTTCCCGGTAGTCGCAAACATCCATCAGAATTAGGTCGGCGAGCTTGCCCGGCTCAAGCGATCCGACTTGGTCCGCTCGACGCAAGGCATGAGCGGCGTTGAGTGTTGTCGCGCAAACCGCTTCGGCGGGTGTCATCCGCAATTGAGTCGTGGCAAGGGAGAGTACGAACTGCATGTTGAGGACAGGGCTGGTGCCGGGATTGAAGTCCGTGGCCAGGGCCACCGCGGCGCCGGCGTCAATCAGGCGGCGAGCCGGAGGAAGTTGGCTCGAGCCGAGGAAAAAATTCGAGCCCGGGAGGAGGACGGCGACCACGTTGGAGCCGGCGAGCCTGCGGATGTCCGCGGCGTTCGCAAAATCCAGGTGGTCGGCGGATGCTGCGCCGAGCTCGACGGCCAACTGGATGCCGCCCGTGCGGCTGAGCTGCTCGGCGTGGACGCGAGGGGTAAGGCCGTGGCGGCGCCCCGCCGCGAGCACCGCGCGGCACTCCGCAACCGTGAAGGCGTCTCGGTCCAAATAGCAGTCCACGAATTGTGCCAGGTTTTGACCGGCCGCTTGCGGAATTAACTCTCGAACGACGCGGGCGATGTAGGCGCTTCGACGTCGCTTGAATCCCGGCGGAAGTGCGTGGGCTGCGAGCAGGGTCGGTGCGAGGTCGAGCCGGGAGCGCCGCCCGAGCCCGCGGATCACTCGGAGGATTTTCAATTCCGTCCGAACGTCCAGTCCATAGCCACTCTTCACCTCCAGCGCCGTCGTCCCGTGCGCCGAAAATTGCCGAAGGAGGGCCTCGGCCTGCGCGACCAGCTCAGGCTCGCTCGCTTGCCGCGTTAAGCTAGCGGTGTATTGAATCCCTCCGCCCACGCGAGCGATTTCGAGGTACGACTTGCCTTGAACGCGGGCTTCGAAGTCCTGGACGCGGTTTCCAGCAAAAACCAGGTGCGTGTGGCAGTCCACAAAGCCCGGCATCAGCACCTGGCCGCGGCAATCAATCTCGCGCGCCTTCAGCCGCAATGCTTCCCGCTCAAGCGTGTGGCTCGGGCCCACGCGGAGAATTTTCTCGCCGCGCGTCAGAACGCCGCCCGCTCGCACGATCCCCAATTCGGCGAGGTCGCGACCGCGCCGTGGGAAGCCCCGCCCGGAGAGCGTCAGCACCTGCCGAGCGTTCCGGAAGAAGAGAGAAGATTTCGGCATGGGACGTGACGGCACAGTTTGGTAGAATGAGCCCTTCAATTCAAGCCGGAGGATGGCCTCTATGCCCAGCTATGAATTTGTCTGCAAAGAGTGCAAGAAACCCTTCAACCGGGTTATGACGCTGGCGGAATACGAGAAGGGCGGGATCGCCTGCCCTCAGTGCAAAAGCAAGAAGGTCGAGCAGAAGCCCGCGGCATTTTTCGCCATGTCGGCGAAAAAGAGCTGAGAACTCCGGTGACAAGTGGCGAGCCCCGAGCCGACGCGTTGGCTCGCCCCACCGGACCCTGCTTGTCAGTGTGCGGACTTTACGGACTTCATTGGTATTCTAATGCCTGCCTTCTCTGCGAAGCGCGCGGCTTCTTCATAACCTGCGTCGGCGTGGCGCGCCACTCCGATGCCGGGGTCGTTGGTCAGCACGCGGTTGATGCGCTTGGCCATTTCGGGTGTGCCGTCGGCGACGATGACCTGCCCGGCGTGCAGCGAATAGCCGATGCCCACGCCGCCGCCATTGTGGAATGAAACCCAACTTGCGCCTGAGGCGGTGTTGAGCAGCGCGTTCAACACTGGCCAGTCGGCGATGGCGTCGCTTGCATCCTTCATGCCCTCGGTCTCGCGGAAGGGCGATGCCACAGAGCCGCAGTCCAGGTGATCGCGCCCGATGACGACGGGCGCTTTGAGTTGCCCTTTCGCCACCATTTCGTTAATACGCTCGCCGAAGAGCGCGCGCTCACCGTACCCCAGCCAGCAAATGCGCGCGGGCAGGCCCTGAAACTTCACGTGCTTGCGAGCCAGGCGAATCCAGCGATTTAAAACCGCGTCGTCGGGGAAGAGTTCGAGCACGAGCTCGTCCGTGCGATAAATGTCCGAAGCTTCCCCCGAGAGCGCCACCCAGCGGAACGGCCCGCGGCCCTCGCAAAAGAGCGGCCGAATGTAGGCGGGCACAAATCCCGGGAAGCGGTAAGCGTCTTTGATGCCGCCGTGCTCGTGCGCCATGGTGCGGATATTGTTGCCGTAGTCGAATGTCGCGGCGCCAAGCTTCTGGAGGTCGAGCATGGCCGTGACGTGCCGCGCGATGGACTCGTAGGACTGCTTCAGGTAATCCTCGGGGTCTGTCTGCCGCAGCTCGGCCGCCTCCTCCAGGCTGAGGCCGCGCGGGATGTAGCCGTTCAAAGGGTCGTGGGCGCTGGTCTGGTCGGTGAGGAGATCGGGCACGACGCCACGGCGCGCGAGCTCGGGCATTACGTCCGCGCAGTTTCCGACCAGCCCCACCGAAGTCGGCGCTTTCTTCCGCACCGCTACTTTCAGGATGCGCAGCGCCTCGTCGAGGTCGTTGACGCAAATGTCGCAATAGCCCGAGCGGATGCGCCGCTGGATGCGCTCCGCGTCCACCTCGACGCCGAGAAACGCCGCGCCGTTGAGCGTGGCGGCGAGCGGCTGCGCCCCGCCCATGCCGCCCATCCCGCCGGAGACCACTAGCCGGCCCGCGAGGTCGGAGCCGAAATGCTTCCGCCCTGCGGCCGCCAAAGTTTCATACGTCCCCTGCAAGATTCCTTGTGTTCCAATGTAAATCCAACTGCCGGCGGTCATCTGGCCGTACATGATGAGACCGAGGCGCTCGAGCTCGTGGAACTTCTCCCAGGTGGACCAGTGGCCGACCAGGTTGGCGTTGGCGATGAGCACGCGGGGCGCCCACTCGTGAGTCCGGAAAACACCGACGGGTTTTCCCGACTGAACGAGCAAGGTCTCGTCGTTTTCGAGGGCTTGGAGCGAACCGACGATGGCGTCGTAAGCTTCCCAGCTTCGCGCCGCACGGCCCGTTCCGCCGTAGATAATCAATTCCTCGGGGCGCTCGGCGACTCCTTCGTCCAGGTTGTTCATGAGCATCCGCATGGCCGCTTCCTGCTGCCAGCCTTTGCAGGTGATGGAAGTGCCGCGAGGCGCGCGGACGGGCTGATAGGGCCGTGCCACAGAAGTCGGCGCTTCCGGGGCGGTCGTTTCGGGCTTCGGCATCGCGTCTCTCCCTCGGCTGAATTCTAGCTGAGTCGGCGCCGAAGGGAAAGCGCGCCGCCACTGCGAACCACCAAGGCACCTGCCGCGCGCCCCCAGAGGCCAGCCCGAAGCAAGGCTGTGCTAAAATCAGTGCTCAAGGGACTTATTGTGACGCCGACGCCACACCCAAAATTCCGCACGCTTGCGGAAATGTTCGTGCGGACGGTTGAGACGCAGCCGCGCTCGGACGCCTTCCTGTCCAAGTCCGAGGGCCGCTACCAGCCCGTCTCTTCCGGCGATGCACTCCGGCGCGTGGCGGCGCTCGCAGCGGGGCTCGAGGGGCTGGGCATCCGGCGTAGCGACCGAGTGGCGATCATCGCCGAAAACCGGCTCGAATGGGCGCTTTCCGACTACGCGCTGCTGGGCCTCGGCGCCATTGTCGTTCCCATATATCCTACGCTGCTCGAGCCCGACATCGAACTTATCCTGCGCGATTGTGAGGCCAAGGGCGTGGTTGTTTCGACGGCCGGGCAGCTCCAAAAGATCTCAAATGTCCGCGCCACTCTGCCTTCGCTCGAGACGGTCCTGGCTATGGATGCACCCCCGGAGAATTGCCTCTGGGCCAAATCCTGGCGAGAGGTAGTCGAAAGCGGAGCGAGCGGGCGCGCGGACCCCGTGCCAGCTTTCCGCGAGAAGGTGGAAGCCGTCCGTCCCGAGGACACGGCGAGCATCCTCTACACGTCCGGCACCATGGGGGCGCCCAAAGGCGTTGCCCTGTCCCATTCGAACATCGCTTCGAACATTCTCTCGACCGAAGGACTGTTTCAGCTCGGCGAGCACGACGTGGCGCTTTCCTTTCTTCCGCTTTCCCACGTCTTCGAGCGCATGCTGGACTATCACTACTTCTGGACGGGCGTTTCCATCGCTTACGCGGAAAGTCTTGAAAGTTTGCCTCGAAACCTGAATGAAGTTCGCCCGACCGTGATGGCCGTGGTGCCGCGGGTGCTCGAAAAAGCCTACGCGAAGGTTTTGGAAGCCGTGGCTGAGCACTCGCCTCGGAAGCGGAGAGTTTTTCGTTGGGCGAAGGGCGTCGGGCAGGATTATTTCCCCTATACGCTTGACGGCGGGCGGGTGCCCGTCGGGTTGCGGCTGAGGCACTCGCTGGTGGACGCCTTGGTCTTTTGCAAAGTGCGGGAAAGGTTCGGTGGGCGGCTGCGGGTGATGATCTGCGGCGCGGCGCCGCTCTCACGCGAGCTGTTGGAGTTCTTTTATGCCGTCGGCCTGCCAGTCTACGAAGGCTATGGGCTGACCGAAACTTCCCCAGTCATTTCGGTCAATTATCCGGGCTCGGCAAGGCTCGGCACCGTCGGCAAGGTCATCCGGGGCGTGGAGGTGAAGCTGGATGATCAACTGGTGGATGGAGACGGCATGGCGGGGAGGGAAATTCTGGTGCGCGGGCCGAATGTCATGCGCGGCTACTACAAGCTCGACGGCGAAAACCGCTCGGCCTTCTTGGACGGCTGGTTCCGGACCGGCGACCTCGGGGCGCTGGACGCCGACGGCTTTCTCACCATCACGGGCCGGAAGAAGAACCTTTTCAAGACGAGCGGGGGAAAATACGTCTCCCCTGAAAAACTGGAGAACCTGTTCCAGCAGAACCCGTTCGTTTCCCAGATTTTTATCGTGGGCGAAGGGCGCAAGTTCGTGAGCGCCCTGGTGGTGCCGAATTTCGCCCCCCTGGAGGCTTTTGCGCGCACACACCGGATCGAGTGGGCCCGCCGCGAGGATTTGATCCTGAAACCCGAAATCGCGGCGCTTTACGAACGCGAAATCGAGCGGGAGACGCAGTGCCTTGCGCCGCATGAGAAGATTCGCCAATTCACACTGTTGCCCAGCGAATTCACGCTCGAAGCCGGAGAAATCTCGGCGACGCAGAAAATCCGGCGGCACATCGTCGAAGACCATTGCCGCGAGTTCATCGAAGCGATGTACCGCCGCCAAGCTCCCGAGTCCCAGCCCGCAGCATCCTCCGCCTGACGTGTCCGGATCAGTTTTGGGACGCCCTGCAGTTTTCTTTCCGATTCCGCCCCCGTACAAGGCGAGTACAATGGCAGCCTCGTGCTCAGCCGACTCTGGAAAATTGTGGAATGGGTTTTCGGGCCTGGGCCGACTTGTGGCCCGGGACATTTGTGGCCCCGCTGGCTTTTCCTGCGCGCGCTCGGCCTTATCTTTTTTTCCGCGTTTTATTCCCTCCTATATCAAATTCAAGGCCTCATCGGGCTCCAGGGCATACTGCCCGCGGGCGAATATTTAGCGCGCGTGGCGGAGCACTTCGGTCCGCTGCGGTTTTGGTTTGCCCCGACGCTTTTATGGTTGGCGAGCGGCTCGACCGCGCTCGGTTTGATCGTGTGGGCAGGCCTGCTGGCCTCGGTTCTCCTTGTCTGTAACTTCTGGCCCCGCGGCGCGATTGCGATTTGTCTGATTTCGTACCTCTCGTTCATCGCCGCCGCTCAGGATTTTGCCTCTTATCAGTCCGACGGGATGCTGCTCGCCACAGGTTTCGTGTGCCTGTTCTTCGCGCCGCCGGGCCTCGTCCCCCGCCTGGGCGAAGCGGACCCGCCATCGCGCGCCACTTTGTTCCTGCTGCTCTGGGAGTGGTTTCGGATTTATTTCGAGTCGGGGCTGGTCAAGATGCTCAGCCACGACCAGCAATGGCGCAACCTGACGGCGCTCGACCACTACTACGAAAACGGGCCGCTCCCGAATTGGATTGGCTGGTATGTCCAGCAGCTTCCCCACGGATTCCATGCGGTGGTGACGCTCGTCACGCTTGCGGTCGAACTCGGCGTAGTGTGGCTGGCGGTATTGCCGCGCCGATTCCGCATCTTATGCTTCCTCATCGTTACACCTTTCCAGGTCGCCATCATCCTGACCGCGAACTTGGCGTTCATCAATCACCTGTCGCTCGCCCTCGGCGTGTTGCTCATTGACGATAGGTTTCTGAAATGGGTCGTGGGCCCGTTGGCTCGCCGGTTGGAAGCTCGAAGAACCAGACACGAACCGGCAGCCGAGGAAGCCGCAACCGCAATGCCTGTTGCGAAACCGCCGCTCAACGCCGCGGCCGCCGCGCCGGTCGAGGCCAATGCCGAGGAAGGAATCTCTCGGACCATGGCCCGGGCAGGCGTTCCGATGTTTGCCGTGCTCGAAAGCGCCTCCGGCCTGGGTCTCCGGCCCCTCTGGTCACTCGTCATTTGTCACTTGTCACTGGTCCTCAAGTTGCTGCTGCTGACTTGGATCTTCTACGTCACCGCGGCGTATTTGCTGCTGATGATTGTGCCGGGCGTGCCGCTCTGGAGCAGGCCCATCGTGGCGCTCGAACCCTTCCGCATCGCCAATCAATACGGCTTGTTCGCCGTGATGACCACGGCGCGATACGAAATCGAGTTCCAGGGCACTCGCGACGGCACGACCTGGACGCTTTACCCCTTCAAGTACAAGCCGCAAGACCCGCGCCAGGCGCCGAGAATTTACGCGCCCTACCAGCCGCGCTTCGATTGGAATTTGTGGTTCGCGTCGCTCGGCAACTGGCGCCAATACGAGTGGGTGGTATTGACGGAGGTCCGCCTACTCGAGAACAGCTCGAGCGTGCTTAAACTTTTCGCGGGCAATCCCTTCGACGGCCGGCCCCCGCGCGCCGTGCGCGCCGTGGTCTGGCAATACTGGTTCACCGACCTCGCGACCAAGCGCCGCGAGGGACTCTGGTGGAACCACAAGCTCATCGGACTCTACGCACCCGCGGCCGAGCGTTTGCCCGACGGCTCGATTGGCATCGTCGGCGAGCCCGAGCCAGAAGCCCACTCGGAAGGACCTCGTTAGTGCCCTTCGTCAGAAGTACGACGAATAACAAAAGGCCTGTTTCACGCAAAGGCGCAAAGACCGCAAAGGACTTGCAGGACGCCACGCCTGGAATTGTTCAACCTTCTCGCAGCTCGGGGCGCTAGCAGATCGATCCTTGCTTGGCCGCGCATCATCAGGATGCTCGGCAACGGTCAAAGGCGCCGGATTGCAAACCTGAGGCTCGACGACTAGAATAATTTCTGGAGAATCACAATGAGCGATGACGTTTTGAAAATTGCCGGGCGTGAGTTCCGCTCCCGCCTGATTGTGGGCACAGGAAAGTATCGGAGCTTCCAGGAAATGGTGCGCGCGCACGAGGCTTCGGGCGCCGAAATCGTCACCGTGGCGGTGCGCCGCGTCAACTTGACGGACAAAACCAAAGAATCGCTGCTCGATTATATTGATCGGGGGAAGTATTTCATCCTGCCGAACACCGCCGGGTGTTATTCGGCTGACGAGGCGGTTCGCGCCGCGCGCATGGCGCGCGAGGTGGGGCTTTCGAACTGGGTAAAGCTCGAAGTCATCGGCGACGAGAAGACCCTTTTCCCGGATAACTTCGAGCTCGTCAAAGCGACGGAAACCCTGGCCAAAGAGGGCTTCGTGGTGATGCCCTATACGAACGACGACCTGGTTTCCGCGCGCCGGTTAATTGACGCGGGCGCCGCCGCCGTCATGCCGCTTGGGGCGCCCATCGGCTCGGGCCTGGGCATCCAGAACCCCGCGAACATTCGCATCCTGCGCGAGATGATAACCGCCGTGCCGCTCATCGTGGACGCAGGCGTGGGCACGGCCTCCGACGCCGCCGTCGCCATGGAACTCGGCGCGGATGCAGTGCTCATGAACACCGGCATCGCGCTTGCGCAGGACACCGTGCTCATGGCCGAGGCCATGAATCACGCTGTCGTCGCCGGCCGCCAAGCGTATCTCGCCGGCCGTATATCCAAAAAGCTCTACGCCTCTGCCTCCAGCCCCCTCGAAGGAGCTGTCAGATGAGGTCACGAAAGTCGTTCCGCGAAGTGTCGAGCCTAGTTCAGCGGCTATTGCTAGCCGAGGCGGGGCGATGGAAGCTGACTGTGTGGCCCGAACGCCCTCTAACCTTGCTCGAACGATTTTTTCTCGCCTTCTTAGTGGTCGGCACCATTGCTACACTCGTCGCGATTCTCCTTGGCTGGTGAGGCCCGGCGCACTCCACAGCATTGTTATGGCTTCGGATCGGGCTGATCGGTTTTCGGCGGCGGAAGGTTATGGAAACCGTCAAGATTTCGTCGAAATTCCAGGTCGTCATTCCCCACGAAGCGCGTGAGTCGCTTCGCTTGCGGCCCGGCCAGCGTGTCCGCGTGTTTGTTCACGACGGCCGGCTGGAATTCATTCCGATTCTTCCTATGAAGGAGATGCGGGGATTCGCTCGAGGCATGGATAGCTCCTTCGAGCGTGAGAAGGATCGCTATTGAGCTGCACAGCTCTATCAGCCACAGGTGCGAA
>Ga0066656_10001448_pt1 | contig 10391 bp, 11 predicted proteins | sample GraSoiAngelo_105_FD_71411 | JGI IMG/M metagenome (GOLD analysis project Ga0066656, IMG submission 71411) | Grasslands soil microbial communities from the Angelo Coastal Reserve, California, USA - 14_0903_05_40cm | ecosystem: Environmental > Terrestrial > Soil > Grasslands | place: USA... | reverse complement strand
TTCCAGTCGAGATCGCCGCCTTTGTCCTTCGAGCCCGGATCCTTGGATTGCTTGGCGAGGTCCTCGAACTTCGTCCCCTTCTTCAGCTGCGCGATGATTTCATTGGCCTCGGTATCCTTGTCGACCAGGATGTGGCGGGCCTTGTATTCCTTGTCGCCGCGCGACGCCTTGGCCTTGTTGTACTCCGCGAGCATCTCCTCGTCCTTGACGGGGTGCGTCTTCAAATGGTCCTGGACGATCGCCTGAACGAGCACCTGCTGGCGCAGCAAGTCCAGCTGTGTGCGCACGTCGGACGTTTTTGCGAAACCTCTGCGGTCCGCTTCCTGCGCGACCACTTCCTGCGTGATGAGGTTGTCGAGAATCGCCTTGCGCGCCTGCTCGTTGTCGGGCTGGCCCTGGTTTGCGCGCTGTTTGGCGATGAAGTCCAGACGAGACTTGGGAATGGGTTTGCCGTTGACGGTCACCGGTTTGAGAGCAGGGGCCTTCTGCGCGGCTGCCTGCGCCCAGATGGGCGTCGAAACGCACAGAGACAGCGCGGCAAGGAGGCTAGCCGAACGTAAAAACATGATGGTTCCTTCGTTTTGAAAGTGAAATCATAACTCATCCGGAGTGAGGGCTTGAATTGCGAGCGCGTGGATTTCGCGCTGCATCAGGGGCCCGAGCACCTCATAGATCATCCGGTGCCGCGTGATTTGGTCCTTGCCGGAGAAACGGGGCGAGACGATGGTCAGGCGAAAGTGGCTCCCGCCGGCTTTTGCGCCCTCGTGGCCGGCGTGCCGCTCCGATTCGTCCAGAAGATCGAGAGACTGCGGCTCGAGCGCAGCCAGCCGCTCACGGATCGCCTTGGACAGATCCATCAGCTCGAGGCGTCCTTCTCCTCGACGTGGCGGGCGAGAAACAGCGCCTGCAGCACGACGAACACGAGCATCAGACCCATCCCGCCGAAAAGCTTGAAATTGACCCAGGTATCGGTGGGGAAGTTGTAGGCGACGAGCAGATTGGCCGCTCCCATGAAGGTGAAGAAGCCCACCCAACTCCAGTTAAGGCGGGTCCAGACGCCGTCGGGCATGCGCACCTGCTCGCCCAGCATCGCGCGGACGAGATTTCTTCGGAACAGCGACTGGGCCACGGCGATGACGGCGCCGAACAGCCAGTAGAGGACGGTGGGCTTCCACTTGATGAAGGTCTCGTCGTGCAGCGCAAGGGTCGCCCCGCCGAACACCACGATAATGACAAGGCTGATCCACATCATCGTATCCACCCTTCGGCGCTTCCATTTCAGCCAGCCGATCTGCAAGAACGTCGCGGCGATGGCCACCGCGGTCGCCGTATAGATGTCGAAAAGCTTGAACGCGACAAAAAACAGAGCGACGGGGAACAAGTCGAAGAGCAATTTCATTGCGCCATTATACGGACCTCTCGCGAGAACGATGGGGACGGGGTTATACTTCCGCATCGGTCCCATCCGGAGTCAGGCGTCTGCGCCCCCCAAAGGAGACAAATATGGCCGAACCCCATATCGCGCAGAAATCCCCGTACGCGGTCGAGCTCGCCCCAGGCGATTATTGGTGGTGCCGCTGTGGGGGTTCGAAAAGCCAGCCGTTTTGCGACGGCACCCATAAGGGCAGCGAGTTCGCGCCGGTGAAATTCGGGGTGGCTAAGGCCGAAAAGCTCTGGCTGTGCGGCTGCAAGCATACCCGCAACCCCCCTTTTTGCGACGGCACCCACAAGACGCTCTAGCCCGCCGGTTTCACCCTATTTCTTTGTGGCCGTCCAGCGGCCTTCCGCGCCGCCGTCGGTGCGGAACGAGCCCTCCATGGTGCCGCCGGTGACGCGCCCGGTGAAGTCGCGGCGCACGCCGTGATTGTCCACGTAGGCAAAGCTGATCCTGAATCCGGAGAGGCGCGGCTCGCGCAAGCCCGCGAGGATCGAACCCAGGTAGGCCACGCCCTCGACTTTCTGGAACCTCTGGTCCAGGTTCAAGCTGAGCTTTTCCGAACCGCCCGCGCCCGAGAGTTCCATTGCCCAGCGGCCCGCGACGCTTGCGGGCACGATCCACAGATAGACGCGCCTGCCGTCCACATCGGAGGATTCGTCCGCCTCCCAGTCTTCCATGTTGAAGGCGTGCGCAACGACGCGGGTTCCCGGCCGCATGGCCAGGATCTGCGGCCGCAGCTTCATGTTGATCGACGGTAGAAGATACATGGTCAGCACGGTTGCCTGGGTGAAATCGCTGACGAAGATGTCGCCCTGGACGATTTGTGCCTTGCCCAGGACCCCGGCCGCCTGCGCATTGCGCTGGGCGTGCGCAACCATGTCGGGGTTGTATTCGATGCCGAGCGAGCGGGCGCCGAACTTCTTCGCCGCGGCGATTGCGATCTTGCCGTCGCCGGCGCCGAGATCGACCACGTAGTCCTCCGGCTTCGTCTGCGCCATGTTCAGCATGCGTTCGACGACATCGTCCGGTGTCGGCACCCACACCACGTCCTTGCCTTGCTGGCCGACGTGGGGTTTGAAGTCCTTTTGTTGGGCGTACGCGGCGCTCGCTGTGACGAGCAGGGCCGCAGCGAACGCCGACAGGATGCCCTTTGGAATTGCACGCAACATATCGTCCTCTTTCTGTTTGAGTGGGAATTCAGTGTGCGGGAAAAACGACCCGGCCAACACCGCGCGGGCGAAGTTTATTCCGTATCCTACAGCGCTTCGGCGGCGTGGTCGGCGAGGCGCGAGCGCTCGCCGCGCTGCAGGGTCACGTGCCCCGAGTGCGACCAGCCTTTCATGCGGTCGACGACGTAGGTCAGTCCGGAGCTGCCCTCGGTGAGGTAGGGGGTGTCGATCTGCGCGATGTTGCCCAGGCATACCACCTTGGTGCCGGGGCCGGCGCGGGTGATCAGGGTCTTCATCTGCTTGGGCGTCAGGTTCTGGGCCTCGTCGATGATGAGATACTTGTTGATGAAGGTGCGGCCGCGCATGAAATTGAGCGACTTGATCTTGATTCTCGATCGGATCAAGTCGCGCGTGGCGGCCCGGCCCCACTCGCCCGCCTCGTCGTCGGTCTTGTTGAGGACGTCGAGATTGTCCTCGAGAGCTCCCATCCAGGGGGTCATCTTTTCTTCCTCGGTGCCCGGGAGAAAGCCGATGTCTTCGCCGACCGGCACCGTGACACGGGTCATGATGATCTCGGAGTAGTGCTTGGTCTCGAGGGTCTGCATGAGGCCCGCCGCGAGGGTGAGCAGCGTCTTGCCCGTTCCGGCCTGGCCGAGCAGGGTCACGAAGTCGATTTCCGGATTCATGAGCAGATTGAGCGCGAAGTTCTGCTCGCGGTTGCGCGCAGTGATACCCCAGACGTTGTTCTTGCCGTGCGTATAGTCGCGCACGGTCTCGAGCACTGCGGTCCGGCCCGAGATTTCTTTGACCACGGCGAGCAGCGGACGCCCGCCTTCCTGGTGGACGAATTCGTTCACCAGCAGTTCCTGGCAGAGCGGCCCGCGGATGCGATAGTAGGTGCGGCCGTCGCGTTTCCACGATTCGATGTCCCGGCCGTGGTGATCCCAGAAATCCGCCGGCAGCTCGCGAACTCCGGTGTAGAGCAGGTCGGTGTCCTCGAGCACCTTGTCATTGAAGTAGTCCTCCACGGTCAAACCCAGCGCCCGCGCCTTGATGCGCATGTTGATGTCTTTCGACACCAGGGTGACCTGGCGCTCGGGATCGCGCTTTTGAAGGTAGATCACGACGCCGATGATGTGATTGTCGGTCTTGCCGATCGGGAGATTGGCGGGAATGTGACCGTTGATCGCCTCGGTCTGCAGGAACAGGCGCCCCCTCGCGTTGTCGGCCTCGTGGCGCCTGAGCGGGATCCCTTCCGCTATGGGCGTCTTGGCGTGGCTCACGATGTCGTCCAGGAAGCGGCTCGCCTGGCGCGCGTTGCGGGCGATTTCGGAGATGCCGCTCTTGTTGTTGTCGAGTTCCTCGAGCGTCATGATCGGAAGAAAAACGTCGTGCTCCTCGAAGCGGAACAGGCTCGTCGGATCGTGCATCAGCACGTTGGTGTCCAGAACGAAGAGCTTCGCTGCGGACTGCCGGGGTTCGGTGCGGGGGCGGCGGGAAGGCACGGATTTGCGCGATGCTTCGACTGCGGGCGCGGAACCGACTTGCTGGTCAGACGGTTTTAACAAAATCGAGCACCTCCTGGGCGTGGCCGGGAACCTTGACTCCGCGCCATTCGCGCCGGAGAACGCGGTCGCGGTCGAGCACGAAGGTGCTGCGCTCGATACCGCGCACCTTCTTGCCGTACATGTTTTTCATCTTCATGACCCCGAACTGTCCGCAGACTTTCTCGGTCTCGTCTGAAAGGAGCTCGAAGGGAAAGCCCATCTTGGCCTTGAAGTTCTCGTGCGACCTGAGGCTGTCGCGTGAGACGCCGAGGACCGCGCATCCTGCCTTCTGAAATTGGGGGTAGAGATCGCGGAACTGTGCGCCTTCGTTGGTGCAGCCCGGGGTGTTGTCCTTCGGGTAGAAATAAAGGACGAGCAGCTTGGATTTGACCGCCGAGAGCCGGAACTCCTTGCCGCCGGTGGCGGGCAGCACGAAGTCGCTTACTGCTTTGTTGGCCATCCAGATTGCGCACCCTTATAGGCGCCATTGTCGCCCGAATTCAGAAGCGAACGCAAGTTCCATGCTTTCAGTAGCTTATGAAAGGAATTTACCCAGTTCCCCTAACAATTCCACGGGCGCTTCCTCCGGGATGTAATGGCCGCAGTCCAAGCTCCGTCCCTGCACGGTTTCGGCCCGCTCGGCCCAGTCGGCGAGGGGGGAGAAGCAGCGGGCCACCGTTCCGTGTTTGCCCCAGAGAACGAGCAGCGGCGCGAGCACCTTGCGGCCGATGTCGGCCTCGTCGTGCACGAGGTCGATCGATTCGGCCGCGCGGTAGTCCTCGCAGCTCGCGTGAATCGTCGCCGGATCGCGAAAACATCGCCGGTACTCGGCAAGCGCCGCGGGCGCGAAAGCCTTGAGGCCCGCGTGGCGGGTTCCCATGTGGCTCTCGATGTAGAAAGCCGGATTGGCGCCGATCAGGGTCTCCGGAATCGGCTCCGGCCGCAGCAGGAAGAACCAGTGGTAGTAGGCTTTGGCGAACTCGCGGGAGACTCGGGCGTACATCGTGCGCGTGGGCACGATGTCGAGTACGGCGAGCCGTTCCACCGAAGCGGGATGGTCCAGGGCCATTCGATGCGCCACGCGCCCTCCGCGGTCGTGGCCGACCACGAAGAACGTTTCATGACCCAGGGCCCGCATCGCCTCGACCTGGTCCCGGGCCATGGCGCGCTTGGAATAATTGGCGTGGTCGGGCAGCCCGTGGGGTTTTTCGCTGTCTCCGTAACCGCGCAGGTCCGCGGCGACCACCTTGAATCGCTTCGCGAGCTCAGGCGCGACGCGGTGCCAGATCGCGTGGGTCTGCGGATAGCCGTGCAGCAGGAGCAGCGGCGGGCCCACGCCGCCATGGACGAGATTGATCGCCGCGCCGCTCGTCCTGATGCGCCTGCGCTTGAAGCCGGGAAAGAGTTCGTCGTTCATGAGAGAAATTCCTTGCCCTGCAGCGCGAGCAATCCCGATCGTCCGGCGACGCTGCCGAACGCGATCTCGTTGCGCGGCAGGCTTCTCAAGTCGAGCGATTCGGCAAGGGCCCGCATCGACACCAGGTCGTAGCCCTGGCTCTTCCACCCCGCGAGCATCGCCTCGAACGCCGGCGCGAATTTTCCACCTTCGAGCTCGGCGTGGAGCGTATACACATGTCCCGCGGCGGGGCATTCCCGGGTGAGGCCGAGCACGTGCTCTGCGACGTTCTTGGCGGTGAGCCCGTTGGTTCCGATCAGCTCGTCCACTGTCGGGAGCGTCGTCGGCAACTGCGGGCAGGCGCAGATCTCGGCGCGCCACACGGGGATGAAGGGGCAGCTCCCACGAGTGTCCGAGCAGTAATCGAAGCCCAGACGCTGCGTCAGGCGCAGCGCGTGCAAATTCGTCTGCCAGCCGGCCGCGCCGTGGGCTCGCGCGGGCGTCCCGAAGATCTCTTCGAAGCGCTCGCGCGAGAGGAGCATCTGGCGCTCGGTCCACCGGGCGTCGGCCCCGGGCACACCGTCCTGCCATTTCACGTGGTCCCAGGCGTGAATTCCGACTTCGAAACCCGCGTCCCGCACTCTGCGCATCACGTCGGCGCAGCGGCGACCGATGTCGGGACCGGGCAGGAGCGTCCCGTAGAGCAGGGTCGCAAATCCGTAATGCGACAGCACCGAGGTGCGCGATACCTTTCCAATGAAGCCGCGGCGGAAAGCGCGCTTGATCGCCCGCCCCGTGTGATCCGGACCGAGACTGAAGAGGAAAGTGGCGCCGGCGCCGTGCTTTTTCAGCAGCTCGACCAGGCGCGGGACCCCATGCCGGGTGCCGCGGTAGGTATCGACATCGACTTTCAGAGCCAGCTTCATTCGACCAGCCGTCGCGCTTCGGCGACGTGAGTGCGGTAGGCGTCGAAGATGCGCTTCAGGGCCTCGCGCATGTTGACCTGCGGCCTCCAACCCAGATCATTCGTGGATTGCGAGATCATGGGGACGCGGTTCTGCACGTCCTGATAGCCCTTGCCGTAGTACTGCTCTGCGGTCGTTTTGACGAGCCTCACCTTCCTTGCATTGGCGCGGTATTCTGGGTACTCGAGGGCGAGCTTCACCATCATTCCGGCCAGATCTCCGACCGAATAGTTGTTCTTCGGGTTGCCGATATTGTAGATTTTTCCGCTCGCTATTCCCTTGCGGTTCTCTATGATTTTCATCAGCGCGTCGATGCCGTCGTCGATGTAGGTGAAGGCGCGCTTCTGCCTGCCGCCGTCGACCAGCTTGATCGATTCTCCCCGGACGATGTGGCCGAAGAACTGGGTGATCACCCGCGAGCTTCCTTCCTTGGAGGCGTTGAGATTGTCCAGTCCCGAACCGATCCAGTTGAACGGCCGAAACAGCGTGTAATCGAGCCCTTCCTTCATGCCGTAGGCGTGAATGACGCGGTCCATCAGCTGCTTCGCGCAGGCGTAGATCCAGCGCGGCTTGCTGATCGGGCCGTACACGAGTGAGGAAGCCTCCGGGTCGAATTCGCGGTCGGTGCACATGCCGTAGACCTCGGAGGTCGACGGAAAAACCAGGCGCTTGCCGTGCGTGACGCATCCCCGCACGATCGGCAGATTCGCCTCGAAGTCGAGCTCGAAGACCTTGAGCGGTTCCTTGACGTAGATCGCAGGCGTCGCGATGGCGACGAGCGGCAGCACCGTGTCGCACTTCCGGACGTGATACTCGATCCACTCGCGGTTGATGGTGATGTCGCCTTCGAAAAAGCGGAAGCGCTTGTGACCGAGCAGCTCGGTGATGCGGTCGGTCTGCATATCCATGCCGTAGACCTCCCAGTCGGTCGTCGCGAGGATGCGCTTGGACAGATGGTGGCCGATGAAACCGTTCACGCCGAGGATCAGGATCCTTTTCACCGTGACTCCCTAGTGCAGCGGGACCTTGCGATCGCCGATGCGATTGGCGAATTCTTGCGCGGAGAGCCGCCGGCCGTCCAGTTCCAGATCGAGGAGCTCCAGAACCTCGCCGTCGGGGCACGCGGCGTAACAGCGGCCGCCTTCCGCGTAGAGGAACGCCGCAGGCCGCGCCGCGCCCTTGTTCGCGCCCCTTCGCGTCCGCAGCACCCGCAGCCGCGTCCCTTCCACTTCCGTGAAAGCGCCGGGATAGGGCGGCGCGACCGCGCGAACCAGATCGTGCACCCGTTTCGCGGACGAGCTCCAGTCGATGCGCCCGTCTTCGGGGCCGCGGCCGCCGAAATAACCGCCCTTGGAAAGATCCTGCGCGCGAAGGACCGCGCTGCCGTCGGCGAGTTTCGGCAGGCTGCGCCTGAGAACCCGCTCGGCCGCCTCCGTGACTTTTCCAAACACGTCCACGGCCAGGTCGTCGGGCAGGATGGCCACGGCTTCCTGGTCGACGATGCGTCCCGCATCGGGCTTTTCCACCATCTCGTGCAAGGTCGCGCCGGTCTCGGTCTCCCCGCGGATGATCGCCCAGTTGACCGGGACCCGCCCGCGGTACTTCGGAAGGAGCGAGCCGTGCATGTTGAATGCACCTCTCCCGGGTATCGCCAGCAACGGTGCGCCGAGCATCAGGCGGTAGTAGAACGAGAAAAGAAAATCCGGACGCAGGTCGCGGATCCTCTCGACGATTTCCGGCGCATTCGGATCGTCGGGCGCAAGCGTCTCGATCGCCCGCTCGCGCGCGAGCTCCGCGACGCTCGCGAACCAGATTCTCTCATCGGGCCTGTCCCGGTGGGTCACCACGAGAGGCACTTCGATCCGCTCATCGAGGAGGACTCTGAGGCAGCGGCAGCCGACGTCGTGATAGGCGAAGACGACCGCGCTCGTCACTCTTCAACCGGTCACGATTTGACGCTGTTTCGGCGCTTCCGAAGCAGCGTCCTTGCGTTCCAGTACCGCCTGCACGAGGTAGCGCGGCCGCTGCCGCACCTGCTCGTAGATGCGGCCCACGTATTCGCCCAGGAGACCGATGCCGAACAGGGTCATGCCGATCAGGAAGAAGGCGACGCCGAAAAGCGTGAACACGCCCTCCGCCTCGGGCCCGACCGCCAGGCGGCGGATCGCGAGGAAGATCACGAACGCCACGGACAACAAGGCTATCGCGATTCCCGAGAGCGAGAACAGCTGCAGCGGCATCGCCGAGAATCCGGTCACGAGATCGAAGTTGAGCCGGACGAGGCTGTAAAGCGAATACTTCGAGTCGCCGGCGGCGCGCTCCTCGTGCTCCACCTCGACCTCGGTCGGACGCTGCGCGAAGGTATAGGCCAGCGCGGGGACAAAGGTGTTGACTTCGCGGCAGGCGTTGATCGCAGAGACGATGTCGCGGCTGTAGGCGCGCAGCATGCACCCCTGGTCGGTCATGCGGATGCGGGTGATGCGCTCGCGGACGGCGTTCATTACCCGCGACGCGCCGCGCCGGAAGGCCGTGTCGTGCCGCTTGCTGCGCACCGACCCGACGTAATCGTAGCCCTCGTCCATCTTGGCGAGGAGCTTGGCGATTTCCTCCGGGGGGTTCTGCAGGTCGGCGTCGAGCGTGACCACGCGCTCGCCGCGGCTCGCCTCGAACCCGGCCATGATGGCGAGATGCTGGCCGAAGTTGCCGTTGAACAGGATTACGCGGGTCACATCGGGGCGAAGCTCGAACTGCCCGCGCAGCAGCGCCGCGGACCGATCGGAGCTGCCGTCGTTGACGAAAATGACCTCGTAGCTCTCCCCGAGCGCGTCCAGCGCCGGATACAGCCGCGCGAACAGCGCGGGCAGAACCGCTTCCTCGTTGTAGACGGGAATGACGACCGAGACCTTGGGCGCGGCCATGTCAGGCGGCCTTGCGGCGCATCACGCGCTTCAGGCCTTCGCACACGCGCTCGACGTCGGTCCCGCGCATCTCCGGAAAGAGCGGCAGCGTGACGGTCTCCCGCGCGATGCGCTCCGAGACCGGGAACATGCCCTCGCGGAATCCCTTGTTGCGGAACAGCGTGGTGAGGTGGATCGCTTCGTAGGAGACGCCGGTGCCGATGCCTTCCTTATGCATCGCGTCCATGAACGCCTTGCGGGTGCTGCGCAGCGCCTGCAGCGGCAGCAGCACCGTGAACATGTTCCAGCTGTGCCCGGGGTTGTCGCGCGGCGGAAGGCGCTCGGGCGTGAGGAGGTCGTCGCCCGCGAGACACTCGAAGTAGCGATGCGCAAGCCGCGCGCGGGCGCGGCACCATTCGTCCAGGTGCGCGAGCTGCGCGAGGCCGAGTCGCGCCGAAACGTCGGAGAAGTTGTGCTTGACCCCGGCGCGCTCCACGTCGCGCGTGCCGTCGGGCAGGCGCTTGATGCCGTGGAAGCGCAGCTCGTCCACGATCGCCGCCTCGCGCTCGTCGTTGAGCGCCAGCGCTCCGCCCTCGATGGTGGTCATGTTCTTGTTGGGATGGAAGCTGAACGAGACGATGTCGCCCGTCGCTCCCACCGGGCCGCGTGAGGTGCGCGATCCGACCGCGAGCGCCGCGTCCTCGAGGATGCGCACCTTGTGGCGCTTGGCGAACGCGTCGAGCACTTCGGGATCGAGCGGGGCGTTGTAATGCGTTGGAAACAGCAGGCGCGTCTTCGGCGTGACCGCGGCCGCGGCCTGCGCAAGATCGATGTTGCGGGAGCCGAGGTTCACGTCGACGAAGACCGCGGTCGCGCCGGCGCGCTCGACCACGTTGCCGGTCACGAAGAAGCTCTGCGCGGGGATGATGACCTCGTCGCCCGGCCCGATGCCGAGCAGCTCGAGGGCCACCTGCATCGC